>Ga0209736_1000179_pt1 | contig 20217 bp, 14 predicted proteins | sample BlaSpr_A8_Ref_M3_FD_187992 | JGI IMG/M metagenome (GOLD analysis project Ga0209736, IMG submission 187992) | Forest soil microbial communities from Thunder Bay, Ontario, Canada - Black Spruce, Ontario site 2_A8_Ref_M3 (SPAdes) (version 2) | ecosystem: Environmental > Terrestrial > Soil > Boreal...
TGGGCAGGCATGAACTGCGCGGATTCCGGCGTGCGCTTGAATCGGGGCTGTTCGCGGCGAGTATCGTAGCAGTGCTGTGGGCGGCTCTCAGCGGGAGATTTTCCAGCGGCAACGAGATGTTCTACCTGCTTTTTCCCCCGCTGATCGTAGTGGCGGTGCGGCGAGGATTACGCGGAGCGACGGTGGCGATTCTGGCGCTAGATACGGGAATTATCCTGGCGCTTCGATTGTATCCGCGGAGCAATGGCGAGCTGACGCTGCTGCAATTTCTGATGCTGATTCTTTCGCTCGCGGGGCTCGTGTTGGGTGCATTGATCAGTGAAAGGGACGAGAGCGAGCAGCGATTGTCCGAAGAAGAAGCGCGGATGCGGCTGCTGCTGGAATCGACTGGGGAAGCGATCTATGGAGTGAACAACAAAGGGGAATGGACGTTCTGCAACAATGCGTTGCTTCGACTGCTGGGCTACGGGTCGCAGCAGGAGTTGCTGGGGCGAAACATACACGACGTGATGCACCATACGCGGCGGGACGGGACGCCGTATCCGCGAGAGGAATGTTCGCAATTGAGAGAACTCGAAGCCGGCAAAAAACTCCACGTGGAGGAGGAGTTGCTGTGGCGAGCGGATGGGAGCAGTTTCGAGGCCGAGATATGGAGCCACCCCTTGGTGGAGGACGGCGCGAGGCTTGGAGCAGTGGTGGCGTTCGCAGACATTACGGAGCGGAAGAAGGCGGAACAAGCTCTGCGACAGGCCAAGGAAGATGCGGAAGCGGCGAACCGGGCGAAGAGCGACTTTCTGGCGAACATGAGCCACGAGATTCGAACGCCAATGAACGGGATTTTGGGGATGACGACGCTGGCGCTGGAAACGAACCTAGACGCGGAGCAGCGAGATTACTTGAACATGGTGAAAAGTTCTGGCGAATCACTGCTGACGCTACTGAACGACATTCTGGATCTTTCGAAAATCGAGGCGGGGAAGCTGGACCTGGAGATCGCGGACATGTCGGTGGAGAACTGCATCGAGGAGGCGCTGGAGCCGCTGGCGCTAAAGGCGCAGCAGAAGGGCATCGAACTGGTGTGGAATATCGGGAGCGATATTCCAAAAGTGGTGCGAGGCGACTCGACGCGGTTGCGACAAGTGTTCATTAATTTGGTGGGGAATGCTCTGAAATTCACGAATGAAGGACAGGTGGCCATTTATGGGCGGCAGGCAGGGACCACGGAGCGCGGATTGATGCTGGAATTCACGGTTTCGGATACGGGTATCGGAATAGCGGAGGAGAAACGTAAAAAGATTTTTGAAGCGTTCGCGCAGGCGGATATGTCCACGTCACGGCGCTATGGAGGCACGGGACTGGGACTTTCGATCTGCGAGCGGCTGGTGAACTTGATGGGGGGGCGCATTTGGGTGGAAAGCGAAGAAGCGCGCGGCAGCGAGTTCCATTTCACGATCAAGGTGTTCTGTGATGTGGCGCAGGAAAAGCGGAGAGTGTCGTCGGACGGAAAGGCGCTGCCGAAAACGGCGCAGATGGCGCCGCGCGTTCTTGTAGTTGGCCTCAATCCGGTGAACCGAGAGCTGCTGGAGCGCTTGCTTCTGAGTTGGAATATGAAAGCGGTGCCTGCGGCGAGCGCGGAAGATGCACTAGAGCTGCTGAAGGACGCGCGCGGGACGGGCGAAAGATTTTCCTCGATGGTGATCGATCGGGACATGCGGAGCCCGGGAGGACTTGCGCTGCTGGAAGTTGTCCGTGCTTTCGGGGCAGGCGATGTACCGGCAATTCTGTTGCATTCGCGTCCACTGGATGCGACGGAACGGGGACGGTGCGTGCAATTGGGCGTGACGCGAACGATGCTCAAACCGCTGCGGCGCTCGACGCTGTATGAGGCGTTGCAGGAATGCCACGGAGAAGTGAATGAAACACAAGTACAGGTGGCGGAAAAGCCGACGGAGGAACCGCGGGCCAGTTTGCGGATATTGCTCGCCGAAGACAATGTGGTGAATCAGCGATTGACTTCGCGGCTGCTGGAGAAAATGGGCCACATGGTCACCATCGCGGGCAACGGACAATCGGCACTGCGACTCCTGGCCGAGCAGGAGTTCGACTTGGTGGCGATGGATATGCAGATGCCGATCATGGACGGATTGGAGGCTACAGAAAAGATTCGCGCCAACGAGAAGAAAACAGGAAGGCGCGTGGCTATCGTGGCCATGACCGCGAATGCGTTCGAAGAGGATCGGAGGAGATGCCTGCAAGCGGGGATGGATGGCTACATTGCCAAGCCTGTGGGTACCAAGTCGATTGCAATGGAGATTGCGCGAGTGATGGCCGCGCAGGAGAAAGCCGAGAAGTTGTAAGTTCCAAGGAGAGGATAGTGTCGGGGCTTTGAGTCTGCCCGCTGCTGGTATGGAAATGATCCCTCGTTGATTCGGCGGTTCGATGCTGCAGCAAAGGTCGATCGGGTAAGAGTGCCTGTTTTTGCCAATGGGGCCTGGCTAAATGACGCAAGCGCGAGATAGGAACGGTACGCGGACCGTTAGAGTACGCTTGCCGCAATTGAATACGCCTAGTCGTCATTATCTAGTTAACGACAAGAAACATTTTAGGTTGTAAAGAGGGGCAAACTGGTGGTGGATAGGGCACCGGTCACGAGGTGTCCGAACCGGGGTGGTTTCCATGAAGGCAGATCGCTTTTTGTGGGGCGCGTTGTCAGCGCTGTTTTGTTCGCTCGGCATACACGTGTTGCTCGATTCGATCCGTCATACTGGGCCGTATGCAGACGAATTCGTTTTACTCGGTGCAGCACTTATGGCTCTTGGCTTGGCCACGCTATGGATACTATTTGGGCAGTACCGGCAAACGCGAGCGATGGCGCGGCACATGCGGCGCGGGTCACACTTCTCGAGCAGGTCGAGAAGGGCAGACAATTCTTAGGGGAGCCGCCGGGTACAGAGCGCGCTGCTCCTGCAGAGAGCTTCCTTGCTAGAGATCTAGTGCGAGTGGATTGTTGCAGGGACTTTGCCACGGAACGACATTCACTAAACACTTGTTGCTAATGTTTGGAAGATAGAAATAGAGTGACTGCAACGGAAGGTGTTGCGTGTCGAACCGCGCCTCAGCGGTGGAATCTATCTCGCCAGCTTTTGCCCGGACAAAGCAGCTGCTTTTCCGTCCGTTTCGCTTTGGGTTTTGGGCGCGGCTGGCAGTGGTGGCGCTGATTACTGGGGAGGTGGGCGGCGGCGGGAGTGGCGGGGGAAGTCTGCCGAACTTAAATACGAATCGAGGCGGCGATAATCACTGGGCCAATTACTGGTCCGATCGCTGGGCGGGGGCGGCGCATCTCTTCAGCGCACCGGGATGGGAGGACATTCAACCTTATATAGGGTGGATCGCGGTGTGTGTGGCGTTGGTGCTGGCGGTGCTGCTCTTGTGGATTTACAGCGACTGCGTTTACCGGTTTATTCTCTTGGATGCGGTGATTAGCGGGCAGTGCCGATTGCGTGAGGGGTGGCGGAGGTGGAGAGGGGCTGGGCGGCGATACCTTTTGTGGGTCGTCGCGTTCGGATTCGTGGCGTTCGTTTTGGTTGGGGTGGTGGCAGGTGTGCCGGTTTTGCTTGCGTATCGCGCGGGGTGGTTCGAGCATCCGGACCAAAATCTCGGGGTATTAATCGGCGGGGGAATTTTGTTGGCGCTAGTGGTGATTGTGCTGGTGGCGGTCCTGGCGATCATTGACATGCTGGGCCGGGATTTTTTGGTGCCGGTGATGGCGTTCGAAGAAGTGGGGGCGATGGATGGCTGGCGCAGGGTGCTGGCCATGATGGGTGTGGAGAAGCTGGCGTATGCCGGGTATGTGCTGATGAAGATCGTGCTGGCCATGGGTGGCGCGATTATTTTCACGATCATCAATTTGATCGTGATTTTGTTTTTGCTGATTCCGCTGGGAGTGCTCGGAGTGATTGGATTCCTGATCGGCAGGAGTGCGGGAGTGAGCTGGGACAATACTTCGGTCGTATTGCTGCTCGCGGCGTTCGCTCTGCTCGCGTTGGCGGGGCTACTTTACGTGGTGGGATTTGTGTATGCGCCGGGGCTGGTGTTTTTTCAATCGTACACGCTGGAGTTTTTCGCGCCGCGGTACGGGCCACTGGGGAGCAAAATGTTTCCGCTTAGCCCGCCGATGATGCCGCCGACGCCAGCAATCCCGCCAGGAGAACCGTTGCCACCGCCGGAACCATCGCCAGCGTAGAACGTAGCTCAGTGGAATGGGCCACAAGGCCGGAGACTGTTAGAGCAGAAAAGCGAGCGATGGGCTTACAACTTCGACTCGATCACATCCCACTTTTGAATTTCCGGAGGTTTCGCGAACAGTTCTGCAGCTTTCGCCATCAGCGCGGCGGCGACTTTCCCGCTCAGGTGAGCTTGACGGCCGGCGTCGTCATTAAAGACATCGAAAATTCCAAAGCTGGAAGTTCCCATGCGAATGGCGAACCAGGCAATTGTGCCGGGTTCCTGCTGCACGAGCGGCAGGGCGCCCTTCAGAAAGTTTTCGACTTCGGTTTCCTTTCCCGGTTTTGCTTCCAACTTCGCAATGAGAGCGAGCTTTACTTTTGCCACGAAACACTTCCTTTTCTTTTGTTTCAACATCCGCAGCTTCGTTTTGGATGCTGGAACTAGTAGTTTGGATTCCTCAGCGGCCGAAAAAACGAGCCGCGCTGCATGGTTGATGATCTGCGGGCGGTTTCGTAGTTCAATCGTCTTCGAACATTAATTCGTCGACATAACACCACATCCAGTTTTCGCCGGGCTCGAGGGAGCGGACGATGGGGTGTTTAGTGGCTCGGAAATGTTTGGTGGCGTGCTTGTTTTTTGAGGAATCGCAGCAGCCGACGTGGCCGCACGTGAGGCAGAGCCGCAGGTGGACCCACGTGTCGCCCATCTTGAGACATTCTTCACAGCCTTTGGATTTTGGTTTTACGGGGCGGATTTGATTGAGGTGAGTGCAGACATCGGCCATGGCTATCTCCTGAAACGATTACTTCGAGGCTTGGATTGGGATGCGAACTTGAAAGCGCGTATCGCCGGGGACGGAGGTAACACTGATGTGGCCACCGACGTTCTTGATGATGCGACTGACGACATCCAGACCGAGGCCGGTGCCTTCGCCGACGCCTTTGGTGGTGAAAAAGGGATCGAAGATGCGGGAGAGCGCTTCGGGGGGAATGCCGGCGCCGTTGTCGGCAATTTCCACGAGGACGAAATCGTTTTCGCGGACGGTGCGGATGGTGAGCTTGCCGCTGTTCTTCATGGCATCGGCGGCGTTGTCGATGAGATTGGTCCAGACTTGATTGAGTTCGCTGCCGCTGGACATGACTTTGGGAAGATTGGGAGCATAGTCCCGGATGACGGTGATGCCGCGCTTGAGCTTATGATTCATGATGGTAAGAGTCGTTTCGAGGCCCCGCTCGATATCGACTTCCTGCATGGGGCCTTGATCCATGTAGGAATATTCTTTGATGGCTTTGATCAGATCGGAGATGCGGGCGGAGCTGTGTTCGAGTTCCTCGGCGATGCGTTCCATTTCGAGGAGCGTGGCGAAGCGGGTGAGTTCTGGGCCGAGAGATTTGCCTGCAGCGGCGGCGAAAGAGGCCAGTTGAGCATCAGTGATGCCGGCGTCCGCGAGGGATGGCGATAGCTTCCAGGCATCGGTGACATGGTGTGCTTCGAGCCATGATTGAATGGCTTCCTCGCGCTCGACGCGGGCAAATTCATCCTTGAATTGCGCGGGCTTGAGAGTGGAACGGATTTCTTCTTCGCGCTCAGCTAACAGGCCGCAATCTTCGGGGCCGATCTCTGTGCTGCGAGCGGCTTCGCGCAGACGGGCCAGGCAATCGCGCAAGGCTGCAGCGGAACGACGAGCAGCCGCGGACGGATTATTAAGCTCGTGAGCAAGACCAGCGGAGAGTTTGCCGAGCGCGGCGAGTTTCTCGTGCTGTTGTTCGGTACGGGTGACGCTGCGAACGCGGTCCGCCAGTAAACCGACCAGGCGACGGACAAGTTCCGGCAATCTTTGAAAAAGCGCCGGGAATTGGGTGACGGGAAAGCCGAGGTAATGCGAGGGAAGCACAGCACGGCCAGTGACACCGACGACCTTTAAGCGGGAGAAAGGAAGCATGCCGGTGACTTCGCCGGCTTGTACGGTAAAAACCGGGCCATCGGCGCTTCCGTGCTCGCTCCGGGCCCGCATCTCGCCTTCCAGCATCACCATCATGAAGTCAGGGGCCTCGCCTTCGCGAACGATGATGTCGCCGGGGGCGGCACGCCGTTCCTGACATTGGGAAATGAACCAACGCAGATCGTCCTCGCAAAGGTCTTCGAAGACGTGAACCTTTCGCAGCTTCGCGACGAGTTCCTCGGCAGGCGGTTGGGCGGGGCTATCGGTCATGCGCGTCCTGCTCTCCTGATAGGCAGGCTCATTGTACCTTGGCAAGATATTGATGCATGAATTGGACGACGACGGCGCCTTCACCGACGCCGGAGGCTACGCGCTTCACCGAGCCATGGCGAACATCGCCGACGACAAAGATGCCTGGGACGTTGGTTTCCAGCAAGCCGGGATCGCGGTCGAGGGTCCAGGAAGCGGGGCGCTTGCCATCGCGAAGGAGGTCTGGACCGGAGAGGATAAAGCCACGCTCGTCGCGTTCAATGAGGTTGCCGAGCCATCCGGTGCTGGGTTGTGCGCCAATGAAGATGAAGAGACTGGCGGCGGGAAGCTCTTTGCGTGTGCCGCTGGGCTCGCATTGCACAGTGATGCCGGTAAGGCGCGTATCGCCCTGGACTTTAACGACGGTGGTTTGAGTCCAAACTTCAATGTTGGGAGTTTTTTCGATTTGCTCGATGAGGTAGTGGGACATGGTGCTGGCGAGCGACGTACCGCGTACGAGCATGATGACTTTTTCCGCGAATTTGGAAAAGTGCATCGCGGCTTGGCCGGCGGAATTTGCGCCGCCAATGATGTAGACGGTTTCGCCGCGACAGGCGATGGCTTCCGATGTGCCGCCGCCGTAATAGACGCCGGCGCCCTGGAGGCGGTCGATGCCGGGGACGTCGAGCGTGCGCCATTGAACGCCCATTGCCAGGAGAAGTGCGTTGCAGGAGATTTCGGCGCCATCGGCGAGCTTGATGAAGCGATAGGGGCCGTCGATGCGGAGACCTACTACATCCTGAGGCGAAAGAATTTCGACGCCAAAACGTCGGGCTTGGGCGACGGCGCGGCGGGCGAGGTCGCTGCCAGAAAGACCGGACGGAAAGCCTAGATAGTTTTCGATGCGGGAGCTGAGACCGGCTTGGCCGCCAGGGGCTTCGCGTTCGATCATAACCGTGCGCAAGCCTTCCGACGCGCCATAGACTGCTGCGGCAAGGCCCGCGGGGCCGCCACCCACGATGGCGAGGTCGTAGAAATTAGTTAGAGCGTGCGTGCGAAGGCCGACTTTGTCGGCTACTGCCGGAAGCGGCGGCTCCGCTAGCCTGGTGCCATCGGGGAATAAGACTAGAGGGAGCGTTTCCGCTTCGGGGCCGAGAGAGGCAATTAGGCTGCGAACTTCGGGATCGGTTTGGGCGAGCTCGACGTCGATCCATTGATAAGGAACCTGGTTGCGAGCTAGAAATTCGCGGAGTTCGTAGGAGCGGTTGGACCAGCGAGTGCCGAGAACGCGAATGCCCTCGTAAAGCGGGCGAAAGGTGGAGTTCCAGTCCAAGAGCAAGTCATCGATGGCAGGAAACAGTTTTTCTTCCGGCGGGTCCCAGGGTTTCATTAGGTAATAGTGGATGCGAGCTTCGTTGATGGCGTCGATCGCCGCGGAGGTGTCGGCGTAAGCGGTGAGGAGCGCCCGCTTGGCTTGGGGATGGATTTCCATGGCTTCGGAGAGGAAGCCAACACCGTTCATTAGGGGCATGCGCTGGTCGGCCAGGAGCAGGGCTACAGGGTTATTGCGAGCTTTGAGCTCGCGAAGAGTGGAAAGCGCGGCGCTGCCCGAGCTGGCGCGCATGACGCGATAACGGTCGGAATAGTGGCTGCGAAGATCGCGCTCGATAGCTCGCAGGACCTCCGGGTCGTCGTCGACAGTGAATAGAACTGGTTTTGGCATATCCCTCAGATGATTTGGAAGCTGAAATCGTTGCAACTTTCGCGTCAGGATCAGAGCTTGGGCTGATACTGGTTCCGCTGTCACGCTACAATCTTCGGGTTGACTATGTCCAGCCCATCCAGCCTGCTCAACACCGCCATCGCAGGACTTTGTTCCGGAGAGGCTTCTGTGCGCGAGGTCGCGGCAGCGGAGATCTACGCAGGTGGACGGGCGCCAGCGGAGCGGGCGTCTGAGACGTGGTGGAGCGATGCGGAATTATCGGGGTTGCTATCGGGGCCGAAGCCGGAAGTGACGGTGGGGTTGGCAGTTCAGCGGGAGACCTTTTCGAAGATTCGCGCGGCGCATAGCGTGTCGCGTTTGGCGGAGGTGCCATCGGATCAGGATGCGGAAGAGTTTGAGTTGCACTTTGCCAATGGAGTTGCTTTGGACATTTTGACATCCAGGGCGCCTGGCGGTGAAGGGGCGATTGCGCGGTATTTGGGGAAGTTTGGAGAGGGTGTACAGCAGGTGGAGTTTCGGTGCGCGAATGTGGAGCGGGCTGCGGAGATATTGAAAGAGAAATTTGGGGTTGCGGCGGTTTATCCGGAGACGCGGGCAGGGACGGATGGGACGCGGATTAATTTCTTTCTGGCGGCGGTCCCCGGCGGCGGCAAAGTTCTGATCGAGTTATACGAACGGAAATGATTGAACGCTTGTGTTCTCATGCGGCCTGCTGTCTAATGAAGAAGTAAGCAGAGAGGGCATGTCGTGCCGCGAAAGAAATCGAAAACAGAGCAGGCTGTGCGGCGCGCCGCCGCCATATTGGAAGAGCACTTTGCCACTCTCTCCAAAGTCGAAGAAGCCAAGGCCCGCAAAGAATTGCACAATCTAGCTGCCGTGGTTTCCCGCCGCGCTCGCGGAAAAGCTTCACAAGCTCGACCTAGCGCGGTGAGTCATCGTTCAGCCCGTTCTCACGCAAAAACTGCATGAGCTCCCGCTCGGTCCCGTGCTCGAATATCCTCAGTGCATCACTTTCTGTTTGTCTATTTCTGCGGAGCGGCTTGTACTTGCCCGTTTTCTCTGAGCGCTTTTCCTCGCGGAGAGCCTCCCGGATATCCTTCTCATTCGACATGCCTGCGAGTGCCTCCTCGACGCAACTTACTCACCCCATACTTAAATAACTCTATAGCCTAAGGCTGTTACGAATCAGAAAGGCTGTCAACAGAAAGAGAGTGCGACGCCGGAGGAAATAAGCCGTTCAAATTTTGCTTAGATGGGGCACAGCGACGCTGCACCCGCACAAATAAAGAGAAGAGAGCTTACGACTTAGAGATCGTGCTCCAAGCACGGAGGATTTCGGCTACCGTCCAAGCCTGGGCTATGCAGCCGCGGGGGGTGTGCGGCGGGTCGCCGTCGAAAATTTCGGCTAAGGTGCCGAGGCCTAACGCACAGATGTGCGAGCCGAGCGGCTCGAGGTAGCGAAGGGCTGCGGAGCGATCGTTGTAGACGCGGAGATGGGCTAGCGCGAACGGACCTAGCAGCCAGCCCCAGACGGTTCCTTGATGATAGGCGGCGTCGCGGGATCGCTGATCGCCGCCGTAGTGGCCTTGATAGTTGGGTTCGCCGGGGGCCAGGCTGCGGAGGCCATGGGAAGTTAGGAGGCGCTCGGCGCAGATGTCGACAACGGATTTCTGCTGGTCCTTGCGCAGCGGGCTGAAGGGCAGGGAGACGGTCAGAATTTGATTGGGGCGGAGGGCAGCGTCTTTGCCGCCGGTTTTCACGGCGCCGGGAACGTCAATCACATCGAAACAGCAGTTTCGTTCGACATTCCAAAATTTTTGGAAGCTGTTTTTGGCTGGCGCGGAGAGGCGCTCGTAACTGTCGGCAGGCTTGTTTAAAAACCGGGCGAACTGTGCCATCGTTTCGAGAGCGTTGATCCAGAGGGCGTTGATTTCAACGGGCTTGCCCGTGCGTGGCGTGACAACCCAATCGCCGATCTTTGCGTCCATCCAAGTGAGTTGAATGCCCGGCCCGCCCGCGTAGAGAAGGCCGTCGGTGGAATCGACGTGAATGTTGTAGCGCGTGCCCGCGACGTGCGCGTCAATCATGCTTTCGAGAACGGGAAACAGCTTTTGCAGTGTCGCGGTGTCTTGCGTGGCGGCAAAATATTGGCGTACCGCTTCGAAATACCAGAGCGCGGCATCGACGGTGTTGTATTCCGGCTTGCCGCCTGCGTCGGGGAAATTGTTAGGGAGCATGCCTGCGTCTACATAGCGTGCGAAGGCGAGGAGGATCTGGCTCGCCACCTCGGAGCGGCCGGTGGCGAGCGCCAGGCCTGGCAAAGCGATCATGGTGTCGCGGCCCCAATCGCCAAACCAATGGTAGCCAGCGATTACGCTGCGGCCGTCCGGTTCTTCGGGGAGGCTGCGCTTGACGATGAATTGATCGGGGGCAAGGACGAGTTGGCGCAGCCATCCGGGAGCGTTAGCGGCGGATTTTTCGTTTTGTGCTTGCCACGCCTTCAGCAAGGCAGCTTCGTGATTCGCGCGTTGGGTGCGAGAGGCTAAGGCATCGAGCGGAGCCGTGGCTTCGGTAGTTGCGACGATGGTGAAGCTCTGGCCGGGATTCAGCTTGGCGCGAAAGAGCGCGGCGAAGAGATGGTCTTCGCGATCTTCGAGGCCGCGTTCCGTTTCCATCGGTAGGAAACAATCGCGATACCACTCGTGATGCGGCTCGCAGGAGGCTTGGGCGCTTTTTAGATAGAACGGAGTAGCGGTGTCGAATGGAAGAACCATCACGCCGTGTTCGACCGGAGCGATTTTCATGTGCCAGTCGCCGGCATGGGTTAAAGAATGAAAGTCGCGGTAGTTGACGAGGGCTTGCAGGTCCATCTCGAGAGGACGGCTGGCGCGCGAGAGAGTGTAGTGAATAAAAGTGGTGTTTTCGCCTTGAACCATCCAGACCCGCTTTTCGAGTAAGGCATCGGCCAGCGCATAAGTCCAAACGGGAGTGGCGCCTTCGAGCCTGAAACTCTCGAGGTAGAGAAAGCCTTGGGGATCGACGGCGCCACTGGCCCATCGGTGAGTTGCGAGCGCGTACGTTGCGTCGCCATAACGAGCGGTTTCATCGAGGACCGCGACTAGCTGAGTGCGACCGAGCGGCGGCTGAAGGGCGGCAATGAGAAGGCCGTGATAGCGGCGGGTCATGCCTCCGGCGATGGTTCCGGAGGCGAAGCCGCCGATGCCATTGGTGACGAGCCACTCGCGGGATTCGGCGGCGGGGAGATTGCCGCAGATTTCGCGCCCGAAATGAACGTGGGAGCTGGCTGCAGCCTGCGGTTCGCTTCGTTGCGGCGCCACGATTCTCCTTTTGTTTGGCGTTGTCTCTGCCCCGGTTTTCCGCTCAGTGCTTGTCCGGCTTGAGCCGCTTTGTCATCAGGAAGCGAGCTTGGTCGTCGTAGCCAGTGCGGCGATAAAGTTCCGCGGCGGCGGCGTTTCCTTGATCGACCTCGAGATGGATGGCGTTCACACCCAACTCGCGGGCGCGCTCCTCGACAAATTGCATGGCGCGTCGGCCAATTCCCCGCCGGCGATATTGCGGCTCGATGTACAACTCATCGATAAACGAATCACGCCCGTGATATTCGAAACTATAGCCGAAAGTTAGAACAATATAGCCGACGGGAATTTCTTCTTCGAAGAAAACCCATGCCTGGCCCAGGTCCGGACTCATGAGGAACTTGCGCAGCACCTCGCGGACAGTAGGTTCATCGAAAAAATAGGCCCCGGGTTCCTGCTCGGCGAGATTGCGCATCATGCGGAGGAGGACCTGCTCGTCCTTCGTGGCCGCGGGACGAAAGATGACGCCGGACACTTTATTCCCCGCTCTGTTCGATCAATTTGGAGACGAGGCCCGTCCAGCCGGTCTGGTGACTCGCGCCGAGGCCGGCGCCATTATCGCCATGGAAATACTCGTAAAAAAGGAGCAAATCCATCCAGTGGGGATCGCTCTGGAAAAGTTCGGTGCCGCCGGCGACAGGTCGGCGGCCGTCTTTGCCGCGCACAAAAATATGAACCAGGCGGCGGGAGATTTCGGCAGCCACTTCCCAGAGATCCGCTTCGCTTCCAGATCTAGACGGGAATTCGACTTTGAAGTCCTCGCCGTAATAATGGTGGTACTTCTGCAAGGATTCGACGAGGAGATAGTTCATCGGGAACCAGATGGGGCCACGCCAGTTGGAATTGCCGCCAAAAATACCGCTGGTAGATTCAGCGGGCTCATAATCAACGCGGCTGATGTGGTCATTGACCTGGACTTCATAGGGATGATCGAGGTGGTAGCGGGAAAGTGAGCGCACTCCGTAAGCGGACAAGAATTCAGTTTCGTCGAGCATTCGGCTGAGGATGCGCTTCAGTTGTTTGCGGTTGGCAAGCGAAAGCAGGCGGCGAACGCCGCGCGCGGAACGCTGCGTCATTTCGATGTGTTCAGGGACATCCGCATGATTGTCAATGAACCATTGCATGCGGCGCTTGAAGCCGGGCAAGCGGTCTACGATCTCCGGTTCGAGAGTTTCCACAGCGAAGAGAGGAATCAGGCCAACCATGGAGCGAATCTTAAGGAAATGGTCATCGCCGCTCGGCAGATGTAGCACGTCGTAGTAAAAGCCATCTTCGTTATCCCAGAGGGAGATGCCTTCCGTGCCCATGTCGTTCATGGCGTGGGCAATGTTGACGAAGTGTTCGAAGAATTTGCTGGCGACGTCTTCGTAGGCGGGATCATCCTTGGCCAGTTCAAGAGCGATGGCCAGCATGTTGAGGCAGTACATGCCCATCCAACTGGTGGCGTCCGATTGCTCGAGATGGCCGCCGGTCGGGAGCGGCGCGGAACGGTCGAAAATCCCGATGTTGTCGAGCCCGAGAAACCCGCCTTGGAAGATGTTCATGCCGTCAGGATCTTTGCGATTGACCCACCAGGTGAAGTTAAGAAGCAACTTGTGAAAGACTTTTTCGAGAAAGCCGCGATCGGCTACACCGCGGACACGCCGCTCGATTTTGTACACGCGCCAGGCAGCCCAGGCATGGACGGGAGGATTCACATCGCCAAAAGCCCACTCGTAGGCGGGAAGCTGCCCATTGGGATGCATGTACCACTCGCGGAGAAGGAGGATGAGCTGCTCCTTCGCGTAATCCGGATCGACGAGCGCGAGAGCAATGCAGTGGAAGCCCAGGTCCCACGCTGCGTACCAGGGATACTCCCATTTGTCGGGCATGGAGATGACGTCGTCGTTGTAGAGGTGCGTCCACTCCTTGTTGCGGCCTTTCAACCGTTCAGGGGGCGGAGGAGGCCCGGCGGGGTCGCCCTCGAGCCAGGTGCGGACGTCGTAATGATAAAACTGTTTGGACCACAGCAGGCCGCCGAAAGCCTGGCGCATGACGTTTTTTGCGTCATCGGACAATTCCGACGTGGTGCGCGATGCGTAGAATTCGTCCGCCTCCTTCTGGCGGAGTACAAAAACGTTGTCGAAGCCGGCGCCGAAATCATTCGCGGGGGGAACGCCTTCGACAGGGTCGGCATGTCCAGGCGAGGTGATCGTGCCGACGACACCCAGAGATCGCTCCATGGAAGCGAGCGGTTCCATGTCGGTCAGACGGAGTTTGCATGTTTCACTCTGGCCGGGACCGAGCTCGAGAGGATAATACGCAGCCATTTTTGTTCCGGCTTGCTGGGGGTTTACGGCGGATTTATTTCCGAGGATCAGATATTCGTGGAAGGCATCTTTGACGTAGGGCGTGCGGTTCTTGCCGTTGAAGAGCCGGACGAAGTTGGTCTCATTTTCAGTGAAGAGTAGTTCAGGCTGGCCGGGACAGAGTAGCCAGCGCTTGCCGTACTGCCAGTGTTGAAGCTCTGCGCACACGCTTCCGGGAACGCTGGTGGCTCTCTGTGCGCTGGGTCTGCGCAAATCTTTGCCCCAGGACCAAGTGTTGCGAAACCATAAAGACGGGAGAAGATGTAGCGTGGCTGCTTCCGGACCGCGATTTACGGTAGTGATTTTGATGAGCATGTCTTCGACATCGGCCTTGGCGTATTCGATAAAGACATCGAAGTAACGGTCCTCCGCAAAAACTCCGGTATCGAGAAGCTCGAATTCGGGTTCTTCGCGGCTGCGTCGGCGGTTTTCCTCGACCAGGCGGGTATAAGGAAATTCCGCGTGAGGATATTTGTAAAGCATGCGCATGTAACTGTGAGTGGGAGTCGAGTCCTGGTAGAAGTAATACTCCTTCACATCCTCGCCGTGATTGCCCTGGTTTCCCGTCAGGCCAAAGAGTCTTTCCTTGAGGATGGGGTCGCGGCCATTCCATAGCGCGAGGCCAAAGCAGAGCATCTGGTGCCGGTCGGAGATCCCGCCGATGCCGTCTTCACCCCAGCGGTAGGCGCGGGAGCGCGCATGGTCGTGTGGGAAATATTCCCAAGCTGTGCCTCCCGGGCTGTAGTCTTCGCGCACCGTGCCCCACTGGCGCTCGGAGAGATACGGTCCCCAGCGCTTCCAGTGTTTTTTTCGAGTGCGGGCTTCCTCGAGCCGCTGGTCTTCCTTGGATTGGAGTCTGGCCATGGTTTGGAGCCCTCAATTGGTGCGCTTAAATTATGGTTTATGGTCGCATCTTTTGCGAATCGCAGAAGCGACCGGTGCGGCATGCGTGCCCGTTCGGGCACCGCTCAAAGAATGGGGCAAATCCCCCGTTGATGAGATGCTCCAGCCTTCCTATGGTCGCATGCAATTTCTCACAGCCGCCAGGCAGCGGGGAAGCGAACTATCCAGTGAAATGAAGCGCGTGCCAGGCTCACGACCTACTGAGTCGAATGCGGTTCGCCGAGGCAAACATGAGCGAAGAAAACTCTAACCTCAGACCTAATTTCGAAAACTCAGAGGAAAAAAGTAGTGACGCAACGGGTGAAGCAACCGCTCGATCCGGTTAGGACCGGTGCTGCGGGGACAAACGTTGTACTCTGAGGGCACCCCCAGAGCATCCATTTATAGAGTGAGAACTCGAGGAGCTAGAGCGTATGGCCGAGTCCCAAGTAAAGTTTCGGAGCGAATGGTATAGGCGGGTGCGGCGAATTCTTTTTGCGACGGCTGCGTTGCTTTATGTTTGCTTTTCGCCAGCCCGCGCCCAAGCGCAAGGGCGTTCGACGGAAGAACTCCGCAAGTTGGATCAATCGATGGGTGAACTGATCCGGAAGGTATCTCCGAGCGTGGTGCAGATTCTGGTGTCAGGCTATGGCCAGGTCGAGGAAAGCGAGCACGGGAATACAGGAGTGGTCATCGGGCGGCAGCGTGCGATTGGATCGGGGTTCATCATCGATCCGAGCGGATACATTATTACGAACGCGCATGTGGTGAAGGGGGCGCAGAGGGTGCAAGTGGTGCTCTCGAGTGCCAATTCAGACGATTCCGAGGACGCAGTGCTATCTGCAAAAACGAGTCTAGTTCCGGCGCGAATTATCGGCGTCACCAGCGAAATCGATCTTGCGCTGCTCAAGGTGGATGTTGTAGGTCTTCGCGCTTTGAAGCTTGCAAGCTATCGAAACCTTCGCCAAGGCGAATCGGTGTTTGCTTTCGGAAGCCCGGAAGGGCTGCGCAATACGGTGACGCACGGAATCATTTCCGCAGTCGCGCGGCAAACCGATCCCGACTCGACAATGGTTTATATCCAGACGGATGCGCCCATCAATCCCGGCAATTCGGGCGGGCCGCTGGTGAATGTAGACGGTGAAGTCGTGGGCGTCGATACATTCATACTGTCGCAGTCGGGGGGAAACGAAGGGCTTGGGTTTGCGATTCCCTGTAGCGTTGTAAACATTGCGTACCAGCAGCTGCGCAAATTCGGCCATCTGCACCGGCCGGAGATCGGCATCAGCGTACAGACGATTACGCAGCTGCTCGCGGACGGGTTGAAGCTTCCGCGCAACTTCGGTGTTGTGATCTCCGACGTTCTGCCGGGCGGGCCTTCGGAGGCCGCGGGAGTGCGGATCGGAGACATACTGTTGGCTATCGACGGCAAAGCGGCCAGCAGCGTGCCTTATGTAGCTTTCCATCTGATGTCTCGCGAGAGCGGAGACAAAGTACACCTGGACGTGCTGCGGGGGAATCTGCGGCTGGGTTTCGACGTGGCACTCATGGAACCGCCCAAGGACATGGACCAGATCACTGCTTTGGCGGATCCTGAGAAAAGTCTGGTTCCGACGCTCGGAATTCTGGTTCTGGAAATTGACAAGAGAATTGCGGCGATGCTTCCGGAACTACGCGATCCCTTCGGAATCATCGTGGCAGCGCGAGCGGCAGGAGCCACGGCAGAAGTGCCGTTGACCACCGGCGACGTCATCCGGACATTGAACGGCGAGCCGATGACCACGCTGGACCGTCTGCGCAATGCGCTGAAGAACCTGCCGCCGGGTGCCGCCGTGGTACTGCAAATTCAACGCGATCAGAAACTGATGTTTGTGGCGTTCACTCTCGATTAAACATGGCGCACAAGCGAAGCATTTCTAAGGTTTAGGCCGAGCCTAGCTGCCTCCGCACTTCGGAAACAATCTGTTCTGGAGAAGGCGCGGCATCTACGATGATGGCATCCGTCGGCTCTTCGAGAGTCGCGAACTGGCTGGCGAGCAGATCTTGTTTTGCAAAGTGCCCTTTTCGGGCGAACACTCTCTGTGAGAAGAGTTCGTAGCTGCCCTTCAAATAAACGAATTTCACCTCGGAGCTGGCGCGCAGCTCATCGCGATAGCTCTGTTTTAACGCCGAGCAGGCCAGCACTACATTGCGTTTTTCGGCGGTCCACTCAACGATTTTGTCGTGGAGAGCCTTCAGCCAGGGCTCGCGATCCGCGTCGGTCAGCGGAATGCCATGTTTCATTTTCTCGACATTCGCGGGGGGATGAAAAGCGTCAGCGTCCACGAACTGCCATCCCAGGCGCTTCGAAAGCAGCGTGCCTATGGTGGTTTTACCGGAGCCAGTCGTGCCCATAACAATCACGATCATGGCAGCCTCATCCGTGGGAATATGCTGTCATTGGCGCAAAAAAAGTTTGGCTGGGAGACCTGGACTCGAACCAGGATAGCCAGATTCAGAGTCTGGAGTCCTACCAATTGGACGATCTCCCAGCCGATGGGAGGAAAAAAAGGAACCGCAGCAGGATCCCGAAGCTCGGGACAGCCACGATTCTTCTCATCTAATTTAATCGGGATTCACTGGGGCGTCAACCGCGAGCGGAGGTCGCTGGTGTTGAACCCGCCGCGCCCGAAGTTGTTGCAGGGACCATCCGCCCCTTCTGCATGGTGTACTGTTCGCCGCCCCAGGTAATGCGGTTAGATGCAAAGCTCGCGAGCCAGACAGCCGAATACAGGGCGTCGCGCAACGGCACGAGCCAGAGTTTGTGGCGAAGAACGTCGTCACCGACGCCCCAGACGCCGACGGTCCAAGCCATAACGTGCCGCAATGCAACGTAGGCGAGCAAGTAAGCGGCAGCGACCCACTTCGTCGGGGCTACCAGCGCTGCCAAAAGTGACCACGGAAGACCGAGCGTGAAAATCAGCCCAAAATAAGAGAGCGGGCGGCAGAGGCGCACAGTCCTCGCCCAGCGAAGCTGATGCTCCCAGAAACTCTTGGGAGTTTGCGCGGGGTACGTGGTCCAAACGGGCTCGCGGGAAAGAAGGACGCGTCCGCCGGCTCCGGCAATGCGCAATCCCAGCTCGTAATCGTCTGCGAGCATTCCTGCAAGGGACTCGAAACCGCCGATTTTGGAAAGCCAGCGCTTGGTGGTGACGATCGAAGCGCCCAAAGCAAAATTTATGCCTTCAGTCCACTCCGCCATCAGAACACCGGCGAAGAAATCGCTGGATGCGCCGATGGCTTCGAGCTCGGCGCCAAGGTTGTGCTCGGCGATACCGCGGTAGAAAGAAGTGACCGCGCCCGTGCTTTCGTCGACGAAGGGAGCGACGACTTCGCGCAAATAGTTTGGACCGACGAACACATCTCCGTCCGTGAGGACAAGAATTTCATGTTGCGCTTCTCGGGAGAGGCGCGCGAGCTTGTTGACCTTGCGATTGGCGCCCAAGTTTTCCGCGCCGACGAGCAGACGGATCTGCCGGCCGGGAAATTCGGCGATCAAACGATGGATGAGCGGAACAGCCGCGTCCGTCCCCTCATTCACAGCAAACAGAATTTCGTAGTCGGGATAGTCCTGGTGGCAAAAGCTCGAATAATTTTCATAAGTCGCAAAATCGACGCCGCGGACAGGCTTCAACACGCTCACGGGCGGAGCGTAGTTTCGCAGCTTACGAGCGCGCTCGCGGCCAAAGAAACGCCAGGCGGCAAAGGTGGCCGCGATGTAATAAGCGAGTGGCGCCGCCGCCAGAAGAAGCACCGCATCGCGCCACCCTGAATGAAAAATCGTCACTCTTAGATTCTCTTCCTGCTTGCCCAGAGTTCCTTGAAGGATGGATTGATAGCTACCCGACTAGCTTGCCACAAAACGAAACCGTACGGTATTTCCCGGCAAGGAATTGGCGCAGGATGCACACAGTGACAGAGAGGCCCTTAAAATCCTTCGACACCCCACTCAGCTTGATGCGGAGTCCAGAAACGGAACGAGACCAGGACGCCGTCGGCCCACGAGTTTCTAGTGCGCCCCTCGGCTACTTACTTCGGGGAATAGCAAGCCCTTCCTAACGCGATAGACAGATCCCCGCCACACGATTTTGTTAGAGAAGAATCCTCCAACCCAGACCACAAAACTAATCGCATCGCGTAATGGCACAAGAAACAGCTTTCTTCCCATCTGAGAATCACCGAGACCCCAGACGGCCGTGGTCCAGACCACCCCGAGACGCAAGACCAAGTAGGCCACTGCGTAAGCGACGGCGATGCTGTCCCATCCGGCTGCCGCAGCCACTGCTCCGGCAAGAAGAGTCCACGGCAGCCCATGCGTCAGGAGCATTCCAACATATCCCACTGGACGTACGTTTCGAAGGCCGATGGACCATCGCAGTTCATGTTTCAGGAATTCGCCAAAGCTTTCGTCGGGAAGAACCATAGCTACTGGCTTTCGCATCAGCTCTACCCGGTAGCCTAACTCCGAGATGCGGTTGCCCAGCTCGAAGTCATCCGAATGATGATTCACCATCGACTCGAACCCGCCAATTTCGGAAAGAACTCTCTTCGTGGTCGCCATTGTCCAGCCAAACGCAAACCGCATCTTGCCTTCGAGCTTGCGCGCAACCAAAGCTGCCGGCGCGGAATCCGTGTACATTCCGAGGTCGTCCAACGCGGAGACCAGGCCCCTTCCGGAGATGCCGCGGTATAGCGCGGTAACTACTCCCACTTGTGGATCCGAAAATGGCGCAACCACATTGCGGAGGTAGTCAGGTTCCACCCGCACGTCGCTATCGCTCATAACGATAAGCTCGTACTTGGCTTCCTGGACCAACTGACAGAGGTTATTGACTTTGTTGTTGGCACCCAGGTTCGCCACGGCGGTAACGAGCCGAATGGAACACATCGGGAAAGACTGCTGAAGTTTTTGGATGACCGGGATCACCGGGTCGTCCCGATCGGCCACGGCAAAAACAATTTCGTATTCCGGGTAATCCAAACGGCAAAAGCTGGCGAAGTTCTTGTAGGCCTCGCGGTCCACATTGCGTACTGGCTTGACGATGCTTACCGGCGGCGCGAAGGAAGGATTGACAGGCGGCAGTCTGCGAAGCTCCCGGAAGTAATCCAGGACGCAATAGAGCGATAAAAGATAGTAAGCCAATGGAGCGACAGCCAAAACGAGAATAGACAAACGAATAATTGACGACACGGACTTCCTCGTCGAGCAATCTATGTAGACTTCAGTGGCCGAATTCCGGGACTCCGTCAAGAATCGCGGGAATGATCAAGACCGTGAGAGGTGCGCTCCTATTCGAGGACTACAGCGTAGGACCTGTACGCACGATTACTGCACGGTGCTCTAATTATACCGATGCATGTTGCAAACGAAAGGATGTTTTGCGCAGAGAGGATGGTCTGCCAACACTTTCCCTCGTCAACAATCCTGGC
>Ga0209736_1000180_pt1 | contig 20202 bp, 16 predicted proteins | sample BlaSpr_A8_Ref_M3_FD_187992 | JGI IMG/M metagenome (GOLD analysis project Ga0209736, IMG submission 187992) | Forest soil microbial communities from Thunder Bay, Ontario, Canada - Black Spruce, Ontario site 2_A8_Ref_M3 (SPAdes) (version 2) | ecosystem: Environmental > Terrestrial > Soil > Boreal...
AGTACCCAAGGAAGGTGATCGAAAAATGCTGAAACCAGGCGATAAAGCTCCCGATTTCAAAGTAAAGGGTGACGACGGCAAAGACGTCGCGCTCTCCGATTTTCGCGGCAAGCGCGTGATCCTGTTTTTCTTTCCAAAAGCGAATACCTCCGGTTGAACGGTCGAAGCGTCCGAGTTTCGTGACGCAAAGAAGCAATTCGACAAACTCAACGTGGTCATCCTGGGAGCCAGTGGCGATCCCGTTAAGACTCAGGCAGGCTTCAAGGACAAGTATAAACTCAATTTTACGCTGCTGAGCGATCCGGAATTCCAGATGATCGAAGCCTACGGCGCGCGTCGCATGAAAAAATTCCTCGGCAAATCCTTCCTCGGAATCGTGCGTAGCTCGTTCCTGATCGGCGCGGACGGCAAAATCGGCCACGTCTGGGACAACGTAAAAGCCAAAGGCCACGCCGCCGAAGTGCTAGCGGTAGCGGGGAAGAACGCATAGCCGCGCGGCTACAGATGGACGGAGAGTTCGCCGGAATCGCCAACTGGCTCAACGTACAGGTTGTCTATAAGCCTGGTTTTGCCGATAAACACGGCAAGCACGACGTAGCAGGGTCGGGCGACGCGGGTGACGGGCTCGAAGGTGTCGGCATCGACGATTTCGGCGTAGTCCACCGCGGCGAGGGGCTCGGCTTCGAGGGTCTTGCGCACGACGGTTTGTAAGTGCAGGGAATCGCGGGTGCCGGCGGCGAGCTCGGCCTTGGCGGCTGTAAGCGCACGGTGCAGAAGCGTGGAGGCGCGGCGCTCCTCGGTGCTGAGATAGACATTGCGGGAGGATAGCGCGAGGCCGTCTGGTTCACGGACGATGGGGCACACGACGATTTCGGTATCGAGATTCAGGTCCCTGGCCATTTGCGAGATGATACGGACTTGTTGCGCGTCTTTGCGGCCGAAATAGGCGAAGTTCGGCTGCACGATTTCTAGCAATTTCAGGACCACGGTAGCCACGCCGCGAAAATGTCCCGGCCGCGAGCGCCCTTCCAGGCGCACGCTGAGCCCGTCGACATTGACGTAAGTGCGAAACCCGCTGGGATAAATTTCCGCGGCGTGCGGCAAAAATAGAGCGTCGACGCCTGCCCCGGATAACTTCTCGCTATCGGCTTCCAGCGCGCGCGGATATTTTGCGAAGTCTTCCTGGGGTCCGAACTGTTTGGGGTTCACGAAGATGGACGCGATCACCTGAGAGCAATCGCGCTTGGCGCGTTCCACGAGCGCGATGTGCCCGGAGTGCAGAGCGCCCATGGTCGGCACCAGGCCGATAATGCGGCCTTCCGCGCGTGCTTGCCGCGCGGACTCTTTCATCCATGCGATGGTGCGGATGGTTTCCACTGAGGCGAGAAGGGCCTACGCTTTCGCGGCGACGGCGCGCTCGCGATAGAAATGCATGAGGTCGGTCAGCACAGGTTGCGTGTTGAGCTGCCGCAGCAGCGTAGTGACCTGGCCGCGATGGTAGGTGCCGTGATTCACGACGTGCTGCATGGATTGCCACAGCGGATTGCTGTACGCGCCGAATTTTAGAGTTTTGTATTCCATTACGCGGTCGAGATCGCTTTGCGTCAGGCCGCAAACGAAATTCAGCAGGCGCGGCTCGAAGTCGCCCCAGCGCTCACCGAGGCTTGCGACGTCGGGATATTGCGCATTGTCCGGAAGCGAAGACGGCGAGCGGCCCTGGAAGCGTTCGAGCCAAATCCATTCCGCGCCGAAGATATGTGCCAGCGTGTCGCGCACGGAGGAGAAGCTGGAGCCCATCGGCTTGGTGAATTGCTCGGGCGCCAGCGCGGCGGCCGCGCTCAGCGAGCGACGATTGGCCCAGGCGTTGAAGTCGTACAGGTTGCGCATTTCTTCCGGAGACATGGCACTCCTTCACACATGAATATCTTACGGAGATCTATTGTCGCGCAATCTAGCAAATCGAAATGCGCACCGGATTGTCTTTGTCAGTTTTTGCCGAGGAACCTGAATGATAGGACTCGCGGTCCGAAGGGAAGGCTCCGCTGCGCACGTCTTCGCAATAGCCGCGAACGGCTTTGGAAATGGTCTCGCCGAGATTGGCATACTGGCGAGCGAATTTCGGTGTCTGGTCGAAGGTGAGTCCTAGCATATCGTGCACCACGAGGATTTGGCCGTCGCAGTCGGGGCCGGCGCCGATACCGACGGTGGGAATGCGCAGCTCGCGCGTGATCTGCGCGGCGAGCTCACGGGGCACAGCTTCGAGCACGACGGCGAAAGCTCCGGCGGCTTCCACGGCGCGCGCATCGCGCAGCAACTGCTCCGCGGAGTCGGTGGTTTTCCCCTGCACGCGATAGCCGCCGAGGGCATTCACGGATTGCGGCGTCAGGCCGATGTGACCCATCACCGGAATTTCGGCTTCGGTGAGACGTGCGATGAGTTCGAGTCGGCGCTCGCCGCCTTCGACTTTCACGGCTTCGACGCTGGCTTCCTTTACGAAACGCACGGCGTTGCGCAGCGATTCGGCGGTGTCGGAGTGATAGCTGCCGAAGGGCATGTCCGCGACGAGCAAAGCGTGCTTGGTTCCGCGACGCACTGCTCGTGCGTGATGGATCATTTCATCGAGCGTCACGGGCAAGGTGCTGTCGTAACCAAGCGCAACCATGGCCAGCGAATCGCCGACGAGAATCACATCCACGCCCGCTTCATCCAGCAGGCGCGCAGTCGGATAGTCGTAAGCCGTTAAGCAAACGATTTTCTTTGAATTTTCAGGGGAACCCGCAGCCGATGTCTTGCGCTGCAGAAGCTCAGGCACGGTGATCTTGCCGTTGCCCGCGTGCGGACCAACACTCATGACGGCCTCCGGTACCGTTCCCTAGGTTCGGGATACAGTCCTGTACCTAACCCCTCAAGAATAGCAAATTTCGATTCGGTCGAGCAAAATATCTATTCCGCACACGGTTTGGGTTGCAGAGGGAAAATGGGCAAAGGGAAATTCGCAATCGGAGACAAAGTCAAAGTCATTGGGATGGCGCCAATCACTTATGCTCCGGGCGTAAAGGACGAGTTGGGAACCGAGAAACTCTTCAAGAGCATCCTAGGAAGGGTCTATACCGTTCGAGGCTTCGACAAATATGGCAACGTCGAACTTGAACCCAAGCGATTCAACACCGTCTGGATTGAGCCGGAATTTCTGAAGCTCCGTGCCAGAAAGAAAAAGAAGACGCGCTAAAGACCATTAGATCTGTCGTGTGATTTGGGAGCGGCCTTTCCATTGGGCGCCGCGGCCGAGGTAGTAGCGGGCGGCGGAGAGGAACGTCGCGTAGGAATAGAAGAGGGCGATGAGCGGCAGAGTTGCGGACCATACTGGCGATAGGCGATAGAAGCGGATCGTCGGTAGATATAGGAGGGACATCAGGAGCCAGGTGGAGGCGGCTAGGATTCTTGGCGTCGGATTTGGCGCGAAGAGCAGCAGGATCGGCGCGACATAGTTCAGGAACATTGCTAACAGCGTGGCGAGAAGGAGTGGGGCGGAGTAGCGGAGTTGGGAGAAGGCGGTGCGGGCGATTAGGTCGCGGATTTCGGAGAAGGTGGTGTAGGCGCGGAGGCTTACGCTGGCGCGCGTCAGACCCATCCAGATCTTGCCGTCGCTGGGTTTTACGACGCGGGCTAGGGCGCAATCGTCGATTACTTCGTTGCGGATGGCGGCTAGACCGCCGATTCGATGCAACGCTTCGCTTCGCAGGAGGATGCAGCCGCCTGCTGCACCTGCGGTGCGGGCTTGCGGGTTGGCGATCCAACGCGGGGGATAGAGTTTCAAGAAGAAGAAGAGGAAGGCGGGGATCACGGCGCGCTCGGGGAGCGTTTTGGATTGCAGTAAGACCATTAGGGAGGCGAGGTCGAGGTGGTCATGCTCGGCGCGGGCGACCAGACGCTGCAGTGTGTCGGGCGCGTGGACGATGTCGGCGTCGGAGAACCAGTAGTAGGTTGGCTCAGAGCGTTCGTTGGTTGCTAGGCTGGGGCGCGGCGGTTCCCTCGACTCCGCTCGGGACATGGCTGCACCTCTTCGATCACTGCGAACACCCTCATTGAGGGCCCAGAGCTTGCCGGTCCAACCGGGAGGTAGCGGCGCTGCGGTGTGGATGGTGATTCGCGATTCGGCGTTTAGTCTCGTTGCCGCTTCGCGAGCGATTTCTGCGGTTTTGTCTTCGCTGTGGTCGTCCACCAGGACTACGGAATATTCGCCGGCGTAGTTTTGCTGGACGAGGCTAGATACCGCTTGCTGGATTGTTGCGGCTTCGTTGCGGGCTGGGACTACAGCGATTACATGCGGCCATGCGCTCGGCGATTCGTGCCTCTGCGTGTCGTCATCGAATTCGCGGAGATGCCAGAATTTGCCGCGAGCTATGGCCAGGTACAGCCAGATGGCCACAGAGATCGAGGCAACTACGAGGGTGGCGGAGGGCACGGAGTATTCTGGCGCAGCATGCTGCGCCGCTACAACGGAAACGGCTTCGGGGGAGTCATTGATTAAATTTCGCTGCTTGAAGTTGGCGTTGGGGTTCTTCGGCTACCCTCATCGGGTAGCCTCAGAATGACAAAGTAAGGAACGCGCAAGCCTTAGGCCAAGTCCTCGGTACGGATTGGGAGGCGGCGGAGGCGCTTGCCAGTTGCGGCGAAGATGGCGTTGCCAACGGCCGGGGCTACTACTGGTAGGCCGGGCTCGCCGATTCCCGTGGGATCTTCCTTGCTCATTACCAGGTGGACTTCGATCTTGGGCATTTCGTTCATGCGCGGCATGTCGTAGTCGTTGAAGTTGGCTTGCTGCACGCGACCGTGCTCGATGGTGATGGCGTCTTTCATCAATGCCGACAGCGCGTAGACGGCGGCGCTTTCCACTTGCGCGACAACGCCTGCGGGATTAACGGGTCGCCCGCAATCGACGGCGTACACGATGCGATGTACGCGGACTTTCCCCTTGTCCACGCTAACCTCGGCGACCGCCGCGGTGTAAGACTCGAAGGAAAAATATCCGGCGATGCCGCGGCCGATGCCCTTGGGCAGCGGTTTGCCCCACTCCGCTTTTTCTGCAGCGAGCTGCAGTACGCCTTTGAGCCGCGCGGTATCGAGCGCCTTGTTTTCCTTGGGATTAGTGAAATCCGGAATTTTGCGCGCGTCGCCGATCAGCTGGAGGCGAAATTTCAACGGATCGATTCCTGCCTCCGCAGCCAGTTCGTCGGCAAATGTCTCGACCACAAAGCCGCTGCTGGAATGCTCGACGGAGCGCCACCAGGCGCGTGGCACGCCGGAATGCGCGAGCGCGTACTCGACGCGGAAATTCGGCGTCTCGTAGGGAATGAACGCCGCGGTGGCGAACTCGCTGGCTTCCGGCTTTTCCTTGCCGTCTTTGTCCCACACGGCGGCGATAGATGTGGAACTCTGAAAATGCTTCCAGGCGGCAAGCTTGCCTTGCGCGTCGACCGCGCCCTGCATTTTGTGATAGGACGCGGGGCGATAGAAATCATGCTGCATATCGTCCTCGCGGGTCCATAGAATCTGCACGGGTTTGCCGGTGGCCTTCGCGACTTGCGCCGCTTCCATGACAAAATCGGCTTGATATCGCCGTCCGAAGCCCCCGCCCATCAGCGTAGTGTGTACGTTTATTTTTTCCGGCGGAAGTCCCGAAACTTTCGCGATGACCTGCTGTGCCCATTGCGGAGCTTGCGTGGGAACCCAAGCTTCCGCGCCATCCGGGCGGATGTGTACAGTGCAATTCATGGGCTCCATGCAAACATGGGCAGCGAAAGGTAATTCGTACACCGCTTCGACTTTCTTGGTCGCCGAATTTAGAGCGGCATCGGCATCGCCGTCGTTGCGCACGGCTTTCCCGGGCTTGGCGCTATTCTCGATGAAATGCTTGCGCAGCGACTCGCTGGATTCGTCTGCGTTAGGGCCTTCGTCCCAGGTGATGTTCAGGGCTTTGCGGCCCGCGATTGCGGCCCAGGAATTACTTGCCAGGACCACAACGCCGCCGGAAGTGAAAGCGCCTTCGCCGACCGCGTCGATGGAGATGACATCGCGAACACCGGGCACTGCCTTGGCCTTTGTCGCATCAAACTTGGCGACTTTGCCGCCGAATACTGGGCAGCGGGCGATGACCGCGTACTCCATGCCGGGCATGCGCGAGTCGATGCCGAATTTCGCAGCGCCGGTGGACTTGGCGGCAGCTTCGAAACGCTTGCGATCGTGGCCGACGATGGTGAAGTCGTCGGAATTTTTGAGCGGCACGGTGTTGAAGTCCGGGACCGGAAGCTTGGAAGCATCGTCGACGAGCTCGCCGTAGGTGAGAAATTGTTTGCGCGCGCCGTGGAGCACGCCACCGTCCTGCGCTTTGCAAGTGTCGCGGCTGACGTTCCAGTGTTGCGCCGCGGCGGTGATGAACATTTCTCGCGCGGCAGCACCCGCACGGCGCAGCGGCATCCAGGAGCCGGCAACGCTGCCGCTGCCGCCGGTGCCGTGGTCATAAATCGCCGGATTGGTGGGCGCTTGCTCGACGCTGACCTGCTTCCAATCGAGATACAGCTCTTCCGCGAGGATCATGGGCAGCGCGGTCATGGCGCCTTGACCCATTTCGGATTTGCCGAGGATGAGCGTGACGCGATTGTCCGGCGTGATGCGGACCCAGGTGTTCAGCGGATTTGTGGGCTTTTTCTCCTGGTCCTCTGCTGCGGCGTAGGCCGAACCTGGAAGATGAAACGCGACGACCAGCGCGGCGCCGCCCGCGGCTCCAGTCTTCAAAAAATCACGGCGATTCAAAACGGGGGCAGTAGTCATGACGCACCTCGATTTTTCTTACCCGGAAAACTATGGGTTTAGGCGGATTTGGCTTTGCTCGCTGGCGTGGCCGCGGCGCGATGGATGGCTTTGCGAATGCGCTGGTACGTGCCGCAGCGGCAGATGTTGCCGCTCATGAAGTCATCGATATCGGAATCGGTGGGATTGGGCTTTTTGTCGAGCAGCGCCACGGCGGACATGATCTGTCCCGACTGGCAATAACCGCACTGCGGGACGTCTTCGGCGATCCACGCTTGCTGAACGGGATGCAAGCCATTAGCCGACAAGCCTTCGATGGTGGTGACTTTCTTTCCGGCCACGCTGGAAATCGGCGTGATACAGGAACGTGTCATTTCGCCGTTGATGTGTACGGTACAAGCGCCGCAAAGCGCCATGCCGCACCCGAATTTGGTCCCGGTCATGTTCAACGTGTCTCGCAGGACCCAGAGCAGCGGCATATCCGGGCTGACGTTCACCGTCTCGGACTTTCCGTTAAGGATGAAGGTAATGGCCATGGGAATCCTCCTAGCGGCAAGGGGTAATCGTACAACAACTCTGGATTGGGTCAAACTCCGCGAAAACATTTCAATACGGGAACTCTACCTGATGTTCTCAGTTTTGCGCATGCAGCGCCTCCTTCATCCAATTCAAGATGAGCGGGGTCAGCTCCGTGTGGAATTTCTTGTTCACGGTAAAGTCGTAGCCCATGCCTGGCACCTCGACAAAGCAGGCGCGGCCCAATATTGCCACTCCCAAGAAGGCGAGCGACTCCTAGCGATTCAGACGTGACTCGGTGGAAGAAGTGAGCAGGATGGTTTCAGTCGGCGGCTACGGTGCGCGGGGCTTCCGGTTCGACACCGCGCCAGCCGACGGGGCGGCCGCGGACGGCTTCTTTTACGGAGCGGAACAGCACGACGTACATCAGTTGGCGGTAGTAGAAACGCTGCAGCAGCACGGGCACGAGCAGGGTCCAATCTTCTTTTTTCTCAAGCACGAAAGCCAGGACGCAGGTGAGCATGTCGATCAACAGGAAACCGAGAAAAAACAACACGGAGCGCTCCAGGTCCGTGGTAGCCGTGGCGGAAAGCAGCGGCAAGCGCAAGATGTGATATTGCGCCAGGCCCCACGCGAGCACGGAGCCGAGGAAGAGCAAGTCAATCACGGGAGAGATCAGCGGGAGCAGCAGTTGGAAGATAAAGATATTCGGCAATGCGACTAAACCCAGCGTGCCATACTTCGGCCGAAATAAAGTGTCGCTGTGCTTCCAGAAGGATTGCAGCGTCCCGAAAGTCCAGCGGAACCTCTGGCGAATCAGGACCCCCGGAGTTTCCGGCGCTTCAGTCCACGCGATGGCTTCCTCGTCGTAATCGACGTGCCAGCCGAGGCGGCGAATGGCGATGGTCAGGTCGGCGTCTTCGGCTACAGTGTCCGAAGTGATTCCTCCGGCGGCTTCAATGGCTTTTTTTCGCCAAGCGCCCAGCGCGCCGGGAACCACGGTGATGCAATTGAGCAGATCGAAGGCGCGTTTTTCCATATTCTGGCTGGTGATGTATTCGAGGGCTTGCCAGCGGGTGAGCCAGCGCGAGCGGTTGCCGACCTTCACGTTGCCGGCCACGGCGCCGACCTTTTCGTCGGAGAAATGGCGCAGCAGCTTGCTTATGGCGTCGGGCTCGATTTCGGTGTCGGCGTCTATGGTGACTACGATTTCCGTTTGCGCTTCGCCGAGCGCGCGGCTAAGCGCCGCGGCTTTGCCGCGATTGACCTGGTGCATGATATGCACGCGCGGGTCCTGCCCAAAATTGCCGTCGAGTAATTCGCCGGTGCGATCCGCAGAGCCATCGTTCACGACGATCACTCGCAGATCCTTCAGATCGGAGCCCAGCACGGACTTCACGGTCTGCACGATTACGGACTCTTCGTTGTGTGCGGGGATGAGCACGGAAACGCCTGGCACAGGATCGGGCATTACCCAGTGATCTGGGCGCAGTTTTTCAATCAACGCCAGGATTCCGATGACCAGCGCGCGGCCGCTGACCATCACGATGCCCACAATAAAGATGGTGGCGATGCTCATGCGCAGCCAATGATAGATCCCGAAGATAAATCCGTCGGCGCGCGCTTCGAGTTTTTCTTCGGCAGACAGCGGCATCATCACTTGGGCACGCGTTTTGCCGATCAGGTCCGGCACGGAGACAAATTGATAGCCCTGCTGGCGCAAAGTGTCGATGACTTGAGGCAACGCCGCCACCGTGTGGCTGCGGTCGCCTCCGCCATCGTGGAATAACACGATGTTGCCCATTCCGGCCTGGCGCACCACGTTGTCGACAATCTCTTGTGCGGGAATTTGCTTGCCGTTGACTTGGCGCCAGTCGTGCGCATCGATTTTTTGCCCGATGATCAGGTAGCCCATCTCTTGCGCCACCGGCAACTGGGCCACTTCTTCCGCGTATTCCGGCTGATGGTCGATGCCGTAGGGCGGGCGAAACAAGATGGATTTGATGCCGATGGTGCTTTCGATCAGCCGCTGGGTCAGATTTAATTGCCAATGAATTTCGGTCTTTGAGATGTCGTCAAAAGACGGATGCGTATAGGTGTGATTCCCAATTTCGTGCCCTTCGGCATATTCGCGCTTGAGAAGGTTCGGCCATTGGCTGGCATCCACGCCGATCACAAAAAACGTGGCGGGCACTTTCTTTTCCTTGAGGATGTCCAGAATTTTTGGCGTCCAGCGGTTATCCGGCCCGTCATCGAAGGTAATGGCGATCTTCTTTTTTGCCGCGCCGATTTGATCGATGTTGTAGGAGCGCGGAATGGCCTCGTAAGTTTCTCCGGTTATGAGATCGCTCGGCCGATCGTAGATAAAGCTGCGGCTTCCGCTTTTGGGTGTGTCGGTGAAGTGCCAAACATCGCCGTCGCCCTCGAGAATCAGGTCCGGTCCCGGCGGAATGCTTTTGAGTTTGTCGCGGACGGCATCGTCGGGGCGCGGTGAATCCCACACCGGCCAAATAGAAGTATCCGAGGAGCCCAGCCGCCACAGCGCGGTGCCTTGCACGCCTAGTCGCTCGCTGGCGCGCAATTGGTTGTAGGCAGTAACCGCATCGAGCATCCACACCTGATGCGTGTGATCGTGTTCGTCGGAATAGGAATAGTGTGGGTTCAGCGAAGCGCTATCGTATTCGATGTCGCTCTCGGATTCATAAGCATGCAGCAGTGCTTCCTGCACGCTCATTTCTCTTGCCGTTTCCGACTTCCGCGGGCCTTCGGGCCAGTCGTAGGCGTAGTTGGCAATGCCGACCACTAATTTCTGCGCCGGCACATCTTCAAGCACCTGGCGCAGATTCTCGACGAACCAATCTTGCGCCGCCACCGGCCCGGGAGGCGAAGTGAGCCAGTGCTGGTCGTAATTCATGAGCACGACGGCGTCGCATTCCTTGCCGAAAAATTTGTAGTCGTAAGCGTCGTCGCGCGCGGGCAGCGCGATCATCAGCTTCAGACCGACCGAATGCAGCGCCGGTCCCAGCTCCGCGGCGAACTCCCGGAAGTGCACCTGCGTTGCGTCGGGAACTTCCTCGAAGTCCACCACGATGCCCGCTTCGTGAGCGCCCACGGTGAAATCCACGACGTCGCGGACCAGATTGTGGCGGGCGGTTTTGTTGCCCAGCATCGCCACCATTTCCTTGATTCGCCAAACCTGGCCGTCGTAGTTATCGAGCAGGCCCATGATAGGGAGCTCGACGTTCGCCGACTTCATCCAACGATGCAGTTTGTCGTCTTTCATCAGCGCGATCGCCTCCGTAGGACTGGCCTTGACGGTCTGATAGCGCTCGTAGTCGACGATGGTCATGGCGCCGTCAGGCGTGACGGCATGTAGCTGGTCGGGAATGAGAAGGTCAATATCCTTGTAGTGCTTTTTGAGGGAAGCGAAGCTGGCGGCGTCCCAGCTCACAAAAAAGGCGGCGCGCAATGGGTCGTAGCTGGCCGGTACCGTGCCGATATTTGCGATACGGCGGCGGCGCCCCTCGCGCGCGGGAACTTTGGCCTTAGTTTTGATTTTCAGCGCGCGGTACACCGGTCGGGTATCCGGCAAAAGACCCGCGGGAAGCTCCACGCTCACGGCGATGGTGATGGAAAAATAGGCGAGCAGCAGAATCAGCAGCCCGCCGGAAATTTCCAGCACGCGGCGCGTGCGGCGCCAGCGGACGCGCTCCGCGTCATAGAAAATCGGTCGGCGTTCCTTCATGAAATCTTCTCAACCCGGCGGCAAGGCAGGTCTGGGTTAACGTGCCGGGCTGCGTCCCTCTCCTTGATGCAAGCGTGCTGTTTAGCCGCTGCTCTATTGTAAGATGCGTCTCGCCGATGAAGCGAATTTTGTGGAATGCTGTTGCCGCCCTGGCCGCCGGACTTTGCCTGCGGCTTTTTTTCGCCTGGAAGTATCCGGCGAATTCCGGCGACACCGTCCTGTACGAACAGATCGCCGCAAACTGGTTGCAGCATCACGTGTATGCCATGGACGTTCACGGGCAAGTCACGCCGGTGGATATGCGCATGCCCGGCTATCCCGTGTTCCTGGCGATGATCTACGCGCTCACAAGGCGCATCGCGGAATCCGCGCGGCTCTACGTCATGCTCGCACAAGTTGCCGTGGATCTGCTCACTTGCCTGCTGATCGCCAGCCTGGCGGCGCTGCTTTTGCTCATTGCCAACGAGCGCACCCGCCCGCAGCGCGTTTTTCTCGCCGCGCTGTGGCTCGCGGCGTTGTGTCCGTTCACCGCCAACTATACGGCCGTGCCGCTCACCGAAGTTTTCGCGATATTTTTTACCGCCGCTGCGCTCTTGCCCCTTTGCCTGCTGGTCAACCGCTCGCAAAGCATGGGCTGGCGACTCATCCAGCGGCACTGGATTCTCGGCAACGATTATTGGTACTTGGCGGTCTGCGCGGCGTTCCTCGTCGGTGTGGGCACATTGTTTCGTCCGGAAGCGCCGCTGCTGTTACTTGCAGCGTGGCTCGTGCTTGGGGTCATTCTAGTCGCGCAACGGGAGCCCGCGCGCTGGTTGAAGACCGTGGCGCTGATGGGCCTGGTCTTCGCGATCCCCTTGGTTCCGTGGGCCATTCGCAACGCCGTGACGCTGCACGAATTTCAGCCGCTTGCGCCGAAAGATTCCAATCTTCCCGGTGAACTGGTTCCCTACGGCTTGATGAGTTGGGAAAAAACGTGGCTCTATCGCTTCCGCGACGTCTATCTCGTTCCCTGGAAGCTCAACGAGGACGAGATTCGCCTCGACGATATTCCCGCGCGCGCGTTCGATACCGCGGAAGAAAAACAACGCGTGGCCATGATTCTGGAGCAATACAACAATGAGCTTACGCTGACCCTGGACGAAGATGCGGCATTCGCGAAACTGGCACGCGAACGCACGGCCCGGGATCCTTTGCGGACCTACCTGTGGTTGCCCGCGGCGCGCGCGGTCACGTTGTGGTTCACGCCGCGCATCGAGCTACTTCCGTTCTCCGGCACGGTTTTCCCGTTGGCGCAAGCTTGGGAAGACGATCCGATCGATCAGTCGGTCACCGTTGGTTTGTTCCTTCTCAACATTGCCTACGTCGCGCTGGCGCTTTGGGGTGCGGCGCGTTTGTGGCGACGTGCCCGGTCCGCGCGTGCCGCCATCGCCTTGCTTCTCGTCTTCATTCTCGTGCGTACCGCGTTCTTGACCACGCTGGAAACGCCAGAGCCGCGCTACGTGCTGGTATGTTTCCCGGCGTTAATTGCACTGGTCGCACAAGTTTTTGTACCCCGCAGTGAGCTCGAGGAGAAGAAATCTCCTTAATGTGTGGATGGGGCTTAGCCCGATTCTTCTCCGATAGGTTCGGGGTGAATAGTGACGCGGTGAATCTGCGGGAATTTCTCTTTCACGCGATCCTCCAGCGTAGCAGTGACGTCGTGAATCTGCGTAATCGGCAACGTCCCTTTCATCGTGCAGTGGCAGGAAACCAGAATGTGGTGCGCGACTTGCCGCGTGCGTACATCGTGGCAGTTCACCAACTCATCGAATTCCGACGGCAAGCCGTTCAGGAATTCTTCCACGGCGCGCGAAAGCTGCTTCATCTCGCCGGCGCCATCATCCGGAGTGGCAATGTGCCGCCCCAGCGGCTCGATGTGGATATTTACCTCGATGGGGCCATCGCGCAGCTCTCGAATACCTTCTTCCAGTCGCGTGGCCTGGCGATGCGCTTCGCGCAAGCTCAAATTTTCGTCAACCTCCAGATGCAGCTCTACGAAGAGTTTGCCCTGCTGCTGCAACGCGCTTAAGTCGTGAATGGCCAACCCCATCCGCTGTGCTACGGCGCGAATGGCTTCAAACAGGTGCTCACCCTGTGGCGCACGAGGCTCGGCGTGCACCATCACATCCGCGGGAACGATTTCGCCGATGCGCTTTTCGATGGCGTCGCTCAGCGCGTGCACTTGCTCGAGGCTGGCGGTGCGCGCCACGCTCACGGTAGCGTCCACAAAATGGTGGTTGCCGGCGCGCCGCACGCGCACGCGATCTACGTCGAGCACACCGTCCATGCGCGCCACCGCTCGGGCGATCTGTTGCTGCAAGCCTTCCGGTGCAGCATCGAGCAAAGCGTCAATCGTGCGGCGGCCCAGTTGCGAACCCACCCAGAGAATTACAGCAGCCACTGCCAGGCCGGCTAGCGCATCCGCATAAATCAAATAGGGCAAATTCCAGATTTCGCCGGCCCACACCAGTCCCACGCCCACGATAACCACCGTGGTGCTCCACACATCGGTCGAAAAATGCAGCGCGTCCGCTTCCAGCGCCTCGCTGGAAAATTTCTTCGCGACGTTTGCGAGCGCCCGCGAGCGCGTGAGATCAATGCCCAGCGCGAAGAACAAAATCACGATGGCGGTGATGCTCGGCTGGATGTGCACGCTGTGAAAGAAGAGACGGTCGAACGCTTCGTAAATGATGTACAGCGCGGTCAGCAGCAGCAGACCGGTCTCCACGAAAGCTGAAAAATTCTCGAATTTGCCGTGTCCATACGGATGGCGTTCGTCGGCAGGCTCATCCGAAACGCGAACGGACAAGAACGTAATGATGGCGGCGACCAGGTCCAGCCCGGAATGCAGCGCTTCCGACAACACGCCCAGGCTTCCGGTGCGCAACACCAGGAACGTCTTCAGCGAAACCAGCAGCAGCGCGGAGCCCACGCTAAGCAGCGCCGCGCGCTTCTTCTCCGTCACTTCCCCGACCATCGGACCGGTGATCACGTCCGCCTAGACTATCTCAGTCCACGCCATTTCGCTGCCCGGCGCGCTAGAACGACCCACGCAGAGTGGCACGGCCAATCCTGGCGAGAGGAGACGCATCCCGCTCGGACGACCCTGCTGATCCTCAAAGAGTTTTTTGCGGGATGAAACGTAACGCTGCGGAATTCATGCAGTAGCGCAGGCCGGCCGGTTCCGGCCCGTCATCGAACACGTGGCCAAGGTGGCCATCGCACAACGTGCACTTCACTTCTTTCCGGATGACGCCATAACTCGTATCGGTTTTCTCTCGGACGTTTCCCGGGGCAATGGGCTCCGAGAAGCTCGGCCAGCCAGTTCCGGAATCAAATTTTGTCGAGGAATCGAAGATCGCGTTTCCGTAGGTGGCGCATCGGTACAATCCTGCGGCGTGCTGGTCGTAGAGGGAGCCGCTATACGCAAATTCTGTGGCGGCCCGACGCGTCACTGCAAATTGCGCTGGGGTCAGCAGTTTTTTCCATTCTTCGTTGGTCCGCCGGACTTTCGCGAGCGTCTTTTTTCCGACGCGCGTTCCATCGTCGGCAAATTCAACGATGACCACCGGCGCAGTGTCAGCGTCCTTCACCGAAGCATCCGCAAACGCGGAAAAGCATAGGCGCTGCACGCCCACCAACAATCCATACGAAGCGACGGTCGCAGTACCGAAGATGAAACCGCGGGGGGTAAGATCATTCATCGGCTTGGCCGACAATCCGGTCTACTTCCCAGCAGTCAGCGGTGGAGCCGGCAGCAGCGGCAGCCGTTTCGGTTCGCCACGCGCGCCGCGCACTTCCAGCTCCTCGAACAGCAGCGAAGGAGCCACCACCGATGCGGGTAAACCGCCCTGCGCCGAGCCAAACGCGCCGAGCGCGGTGCCCGCAAAGCCCGCCAACTGGCTCTGCATATAGTTGTACACAAAGTTGTCGTTACCCACGCCCCCCAGGTTGCGCAGCGCGCGCGTACTGAGCCCGATCACGCGGGCGCCGCGAATAATCTCCTCGCGCCCATTCGCGGGATACACTTTGTAGACCAGCAGAGGCAAACGGTCGCCGGTACCGGCCCCGCCGCCAAAACTCGCCAGCAATTCGGAAAAATCTTCCTGGTGCAACAAGCTGATCGCCGGATTATCCATTTCTCGCACCACGATGCAATACTCCAGCTTTTCCGTGCGGCATTCATCGAGGAACTTTTTCTTGAGGTCCGCGGGAGACATGGTGTCGCTGGAGTTGAAGAAAAGACTGCTCATGGTGGCTTTGGCATCGCCAAGAAATCCCGAACGCCCGTGACCGTTCGATTGATTCGAATCCGGCCCCGGCCGGCGCGACATCAGCAGCTCCTTCAGATTGCCTTTGTCCACCACGGTTACTTTTTGCGCGCGCACCCCTTCATCGTCCACCGCATACCCGCCGAGCAGCGGCGCGCCGTGAAATTCTTTCGCTCCTGGATCATCCACAAGGCTGACACTCGCCGGCATCACACGCGCGCCGATTCGGCCCGTCCAGTCGCTCTTCCCGCCCAGACCGCTTAGCATTTGTTCGACCACCGGCTGAAACGCAAGTGGCGGACGCGAACCACTCATCGCAGGCCCCAGCACTTGCGCCAGCAGCGGAGCCGCGGCGCGTGCTTCAAACAATACCGGCCCGGTGTAATCCTCAGCGGTCTGTGCCGCGCGCAGCGCCATCAACTCGCTTGCGGAAACGTTCAAGCCTTTGCGCACGGCATCCACGCTCGGCAGATCACCCGCTTTCGGCGCATACGTCGCGTAGAGATGATTCAGCGGCATGCCGTCGCTCGCCAGCGTGTTCATCCCCGCTTCCACCGCTGCGTACGCGCGATTGGTGCGAATTTCGGTGCCTTCGCTAGTGAGCAAATACTCGGTGGCGGATACCAGGTAATAGGTCACGCGGGATTCGTAAATGTCAGGGAAAAGGCGCAACGTCGCGGACGCCTCGCGCGCCTCTTGCTCCCAGTTGCGATTGCTCCAGTCCGGAGTCGCCAGCGGCTCGATCACCTGAACGGGCTGAGTTTGCGAGAAATCATCAATATTCGATTGCCGCGCCAGGCTGCTGAGGTAGGCCTGCTTGCGCGAATACGTTTCCACGGCTTGCTTGAACGCCTGATCGGTGGCGATCCACAAGTCCTGCCGCAGCGAATCGTAATCGCGATCAATTCCCACCGAGCCTTGCGAGCCGATAAATCCACGGAAGCTCTCATCGCCAATAAAATTCGAGCTATCCAGTTTGTAGCCGCCCACGCGCGCTTCCACGTTCATGAAGCGATTACGCCCCTGCGTGCTGCTCACCAGCGTCCCGAATTCCGCAACGATTTCCTTGATGTCCAAATCCAGTAAGCGGTATTCGACGTAGTAGGGTCGCACCGGCTGCTCCGTGCCGGGGATCTTCAGCTCCAGCCGCGTCTTGGACCTTGCCATTTCATCGCGCATGGCGCGAAGCGTTTGATCGTTGTCTTGCGCTGGTTGTGCGGCTCGAGCCGCGCGAGCGGGAGCCAGCCAACTGACCGAAATCGCAAGATACCCGAGGCCTGCCAATGTCCGTGAGCGGCTCATTGCAGTCCTCCCGCTTTAACAATGTCGTGCGCAGGAGCAGGCAAAATGGGTGGCCGGTCGGTCGAGCTTTCCTTCTTCTGTACCTCGAGCTCGGAAGTCAGAATCGCTGGCGATGCCGCGGACACCGGCACCGAGCCCGACTCGGCGCCGCAATAGCCGTTGAATACTTCCTGCTTGTCTCCGGTGGCCACAATCTTGGTCAACGCTGCGAGCGGCGTTCCCACGATGTCCACACCGCGCACTAATTCGTCCGGGCGCCCGTCGGCGTACACTTTGTAAACGACCAGCGGCAGCACCTGGAACGCTTGCGGCTGCCCGCGTCCCGTAAACGTAAATCCTCCGGCGATATCGTCAATCAATAATCCAAACGATTTTCCCTGCTCTTTGATCAGCTCGATCAGCTTGGCGCGCAGTTGCGCATCTGTCATGGTCTTGTTGCTCTCGACGATCAGATTGCCCTGCCGCGAAACCGGCGAAGCCCCCAACTGGCGCCGTCCGTGCCCATTCGAGTGCGAAAAGCCCACCAGCGGCGAACGCGACATCTCGAAATCTTTCAACACGCCGTGATCCACCAGCGTTACCCGATGCGAGCGCACGCCCTCATCGTCATATTCGTAGTAGCCCAGCAAATCCGTCGGACCCAGCCTGCGCATCGTTGTGTCATCCACAATGCTCAAAAAGGGCGGCAAAATCGGCTCGCCCACTTTTTTCGCGAAGGTTTGTCCTTCCGCAACGTCCTTCTGCCGGTGCCCTTCCGCTCGATGGCCAAACACTTCATGGAAAAACACCGCGGCAGCGCGTCCGGTCAGCAAAGCCGGACCCACGGAAGGCTCATTAATCGGCGCCGCCACCAATCCTTCCAATTCCTTGCGCATCGTCGCTTCCGCTGCATACACCGCCTTATCGTCCGGGGCGTCCGCGGGCTTCACCCAATCAAAATTGTAGTAGCGGTCCAGATCCATGCCGTCCGGCGCTTTCCCCTGGATGAACAACTCCAGCCGGTAGCGAATCTGCCCAAATTGCAGTTGCGTTCCTTCGCTGGTGACGTGATACGCGTTCTGCGCCTGCGCGGAAAATGTCACGATGGAATTGATCACCGCGGTCGAATCGCGAAATGCCTTGGTATACGTGCGCACCTTTTCTTCCCAGGGCTTGCGGTCCAGCGTGAACGAATTTTCCGGCCCAATAAAAGTATGCGGCTGCTCGTGCGTAAAATCCGGCGCGCGCCCCTCCGCAGTTTCCACTTTCACTTCTCGTCCCGTCTTGATCTTGATCAGCCATTCCGCCGCGGATTTATATTGCTTGTCCGTCTCCAGCCAAATGGCCCGCCGCAAAACTTCCTGGTCGTCGTCAATCGGCACCGCCGCGCCCGGTCCTCCGTTTTGCGCCTGCCGCCCCCCTATTTTGTGCGTGTTGTCCAAGTCATAGTTTCCCGTGCGCACGGAAACTTCCAGCCACCGGTTGCGGTTCTCGCTGCTCGAGAGCAAGGCGCCATTCGACCCGGAAACATCCGCGCGTTGCGTGTCCGTGATGGTGTAGCCGATGTAATACGCCGGTGGGTCCTGCGCGTTCAACGCTTTGAAGGACCGATCCAGCTCCGCCTGCATCACTCCCAGCAACGGAGAACGCTTCGCCTGCGCATCCGGCGGCATGGCCTTCGCCACTGGGCTTTTCACCGCCGCGGTAAACACCAGGAGCAAAGCTCCAGCGGAAAGACAAACGCGAGTACGAACAATTGGGTTCAAGGATTCCTCACTCAGATTTAGACGGGGCCGCGAATTATTCAGTGTACGCCAGCCAGGTAAGCTGCACAAACGCCTGCCACTTTTCGTGTACATGTATTGGACGGCAAAACTCGCAGGGGCGTTGCATTTCGCCACCGCAATCCGTCAGTTACGGCGACAGGCCCAGCGTTCCTACTCCTTGGGTGGCGTCAATAGTCCGTAATGAAAAACGGCTGCGGCCATGTCGTCGTGTTGTGGCCGGCCTTGCGCGAACGTCTCCACCGCCACGAATATGCGCCCCAGTAGTTCCCGGGGCGGAATCCGCAGGCCGTCGTCGCAAAGCAATTTCACGCGCGAAATCCCGAACGACTCGTTTTCTGTATTGAAAGCATCCGTGATCCCGTCCGTGCAAAACAAGATAGAGTCGCCTGGCTTCAGATTCAGACTCGCATTGTCATACTCGGCGTCTGCAAACAGCCCAGGCGGGAGCCCGGGAATCTCCAGGACTTGGCAACCTTCCGCGGAAAGATGGAAGGGCCCTGGCATTCCTGCGCTGGTAACGTGCATCTCGGCCGTGCGCGGATCAAAAATTGCATATTGCGCCGCGCTGTAGCGCCTCGATAGTCCGCCAACCAGCAATCTGCGATTTAGAGTGGAGAGCACCGCCGACGGGGATTGCCCCGTTTTATGCACTCCCCGCAATGTTCCTACCGCTAACGCGGCGTACATTGCCGCCGCAAGCCCTTTCCCCGACACGTCCCCAAGGTACAGCCCGACGCTTCCGTCCGACAGCTCGAAATAATCCAGAAAATCGCCGCCCACCTCCGCCACCGGCCGAAACTTGTGCGAGATTCGGACTGCGCCGGCGCGCAAGGGCTCGCTCGGCATCATCACATTTTGAATCGCGCGTGCCTCCTCGAGTTCTTCCTCGCGGAGTTTTTCCACGTCGGATTCTGTGACAAACAAAGTCATGCTCAGGCCTAGAGGAAGGGAGTTGCGTCACCGGAAGGAGGGATTCGCGGCGATTTTGAGTCTAGCAGAGCGCGCCGCGCCGCAAAGCCGAAACGGGCCTGTTGTTTCCTTCCGCACGCAGGCTTGCTTCCGTCTTGCAGCGCTAGCGGCTCCGACGCACAATTTCCTTATGAAGTCTCTCGTTGGCCTATTGATAACCGCCGGACTTCTAATCGGCGTCTACGTGCTCTACCTCAAGCGCATGCCCACTGTGGCCGAGGGCACCGCATCCACGCAAGCCATCAGCCTTACCGGCGTGCGCATGGACCTCTTGCAGATCGCCAAAGCCGAGCGCAACAGCATCGCTGTCGATGGCCGGTGCTCTTCGCTTGAGGAGCTTATCTCTTCCGGCTCCATGAGCCTGTCTCGTCCCGAGCGCGACGGCTACTCCTACTCCGTCGATTGTTCCGGCAGCGATTTCACCGTCACCGCACGCCACGCCGCCGCGCCCGCTGGTTCGCCCATCCGCTATCCCAATTACGCCATCGATCAAAACATGCAAGTCCGCGAACTCGAGTAACCGGCGTTGTAGGGGCGCGCCTTAGGGCGTCCCAGCGGCTTCAGCCCCCGAAGCTGCTCCTTCCTCCAGCTACCTAACTGCCATCAAAACGAATGGAACTTTTCTCAATTCCCGACCGTACCTTCTATCGACATCGGTTCCCACAAGCCTGCGGCGCCATAGGCGCCCCAAAATAGCGAAGGAGCACAAAAAATGGACGGCACAATTATTGGCCTGGTCGCGGTAATTATGAGTCTCGGCATTCCGCTCGGCGCAATGTACACC
>Ga0209736_1000181_pt1 | contig 20137 bp, 21 predicted proteins | sample BlaSpr_A8_Ref_M3_FD_187992 | JGI IMG/M metagenome (GOLD analysis project Ga0209736, IMG submission 187992) | Forest soil microbial communities from Thunder Bay, Ontario, Canada - Black Spruce, Ontario site 2_A8_Ref_M3 (SPAdes) (version 2) | ecosystem: Environmental > Terrestrial > Soil > Boreal...
TTTTCAGTTCGAGCGCGATCTGGACAAGGCCGCCTTCGCCATCCACTATCCGCAGAACTGGGGGAACGGCACCGGTGGCTCGGCTTCAGAACCGCGCTTCTCGGAGATATTCGTCGGCAAGATCGACTCCGGCCGGCTGACTGCGTACCTCAAGAAGCTGTCTTCTTCCATTGAGTCCTACCGCGGTTTTGATATTTACAACGTTCCTCTCGAAGGCCACACGGTTCGTGTTGTCACTCTCTCGTATGACAGCGTCGCGGTTTCGAACCATCCGAACCCCGACGTGATTCGCGGCATGATCGACCGCTCCCGCAAACTGGCCTCGCCCTTTGGCGGACCCTGGTTGCTGCGCAAGTTCTACCGAAAAGTTCCTCTGGCGAGTCTGTGCTTTGCGATTCTGCGCGTGCGGCCCGCCGAAATGAATCCCCTGGGCGGACTGGACAGTTGGAGCCTCCTGTTTCAGAAGCCAGCGGTCGCCGTGATATCCGCACGATATCTCCGCGCTCTCCACCTGCGGGCGGAAGCGTTCACCGACAGCGAGGCTGACGCGCACGCCCTCACCGAGAAGACCGCCGCCTTTCTCAGCCTCTTTCACACTGCCGAAGGCAGCGTCGGCGCCCACGGTACCGACGCAGACGTGAAGACATTCTTCGACAGCCTCAAAGTAGAACAGTCCGGAGATCGCGCGATTCTCACCGCCGCCGTACCGCCAGGATTCATCCGCAAGGCTTTGTTCGAAGCTCCGCCCGACACCGTGACGCCAGCCGCGCCAGCAACGCCGCCGAAGGAACCGCTCGCACCCAAGCGTTCACAAAAGCCCGGATCGCGATAACGACATTCGAATGACTTCGTCCAATGTACAAAAGCGGAATTGTAACAATTCCACCTTTCGCGGCATCTTGTAAGAAACGGCGGGGCAGAGGTTTCGTATCAGGGCATCGCTTTCGCGATGCCGCATCTCCCGAAATCAGACCCCTTCAGGGGCCGGGATTGGCACCGGTCGCTAGAATAGAGAACAATAGAGAGATATGACGAGTTTGCCATTACCATCACTGCCCGCCGTCTTCGTCGCGGGACTGATCTCGTTCCTGTCGCCCTGCGTGCTTCCGCTCGTGCCGGGATACGTTTCCCTGATCTCCGGTGTGGGCGTTGAAGAGCTGAAGCTAAAAGAAGCACAGCTATTCCGCAAAGTAATGTTCAATTCGGCCGCATTCATCATCGGCTTCAGCATCGTCTTCATCGCGCTGGGCGCGATTTCGACGGAAGTCGGCCAGGTCCTCGTACAGTACAAATCGCTGCTCGCACGAATCGCCGGAGTGGTCATCATCCTCTTCGGTCTTCATCTGACGGGCATCCTTCAAATCAAAGCGCTGCTGGCCGACACGCGGCTGCATAGCCTGAAAGGCAGTTCGTCTGTCTGGGGCGCATTTGTAATCGGGTTCGCTTTCGCCTTTGGATGGACGCCATGCGTCGGTCCAATCCTCGGGGTTGTGCTCACATTAGCCGCCGCTCAGGACACGGTCTGGAAAGGCATCTTTCTTCTGGCCATCTACTCGGCCGGACTGGCTGTGCCTTTCTTGCTGACTTCGCTTGGCATTGAGCGCTTTCTAAAGTTCTACAACCGCTTTAAATTCCACATGCACGCCGTGGAGGTAGCAAGCGGAGGGTTGCTGATCGCTTTGGGCATTCTGCTGGTGATGGGCCGCTTCGCGCTCATCTCCGGCTATTTCTCGTTTTTGAATCGCTTTGCGTTATAGGAAGCGCTTCTGATTTCCTGTAGAGACGCGGCTTGCCGCGTCTCACTCTGCAAAGGTGGGAGACGGTCGAAGACGCGTCGCCACACGCAATGCTCGAAACGCGCTTTCAGGCGCCGGAAAGTCCGAGGTTGAAGTGAAACGAAATCCTCTAATTCTGTTCTTCATCGCCGCCATCGTCGCGGCCATGCTATTTGCCGGTATTCGCATGGCCCGCAGCAATCGCGCGAACGGTCCCGCCAAGGGACAACTCATCGGCAATTTGGCGCCTGACTTCGAACTGCCCGCGCTCGACGGCAAGAACTTCAAGCTCTCCGACCTTCGCGGCAAAGCCGTTCTGCTCAACTTCTGGGCGACGTATTGCGGCCCCTGCAAGATCGAGATGCCCTGGTTTGTCGAGTTGCAGAAAGAATACGGGCCGCAAGGATTCCAGATCATCGGCGTAGCCATGGACGACGCCAGCCTAGAAGACATCGCCAAATTCGCCAAGGAAATGGGCGTCAACTACCCCATCCTGCTCGGCAAGGAATCCGTTGGGCAGAGCTACGGCGGGGTTAGCGTGTTGCCCACCACTTTTTTCCTGGACCGCGACGGCAAGCTCATCGCCCGCGAATTCGGGCTGCAGAGCCGCAGCGTCTTCGTCGACCACATCAAAAAGGCCCTGAGCCAGGGCCAGGCAGCACAGGCTCAGAAGTAACTACGAGCCCTCCTGAACCTGGAGTACTCTGGAGCTCATGAAGATCCTTCTCGCGAGCGCGCTTTTCCTGATCTCCGCGTGGGCTGGGGCGCAAGACGACCTCGGCCCGCAAGTCCCTGCCGTAAAGATGGCGCCCGCTCCGGTCGTGACCGCCGTGCAGGGCAAACCGGCTACCGTCCCGCTCTCGTTCCGCGTTGCCAGCGGATACCACATCAATTCCAACCGCCCGAAATCGGAATTCCTGATCCCGACCGTGCTCAAGGTCGAAGCCACCACCGACATCGTCATTGGCAAAACCACCTACCCCGAAGGCCAGGATATGAGTTTTGCTTTCGCTCCCGACGAGAAGCTCAATGTCTACACCGGAGATTTCAGAGTGGATGTGCTGGTGCGGCCTCTGCGTTCCGTGCAAGCCGGCAAATATATCGTCCGCGGAACTTTAAAATACCAGGCCTGCGATAACGCGGCCTGCTATCCACCAAAACAGCTGCCGGTCAGCTTTGACGTGAAGATCGCCAAGGCTCCGCCCGCGCCACACAGGAATCCCGCCCAAAGTCCACACGCGCACCAGTAACGCCTGCTCACCTGTTCGAGCCGATTTCGTTCTTAAACACCTGGCCGTTCTTCATCACAAAGCCGACATTCTCAAGAAGCTTGACATCCGCCAAGGGATCGCCTGAAACAGCCACGACGTCCGCATAAGCCCCTGGCGCAATCACGCCCAGCTGCCCTTTCATCTCCAGCAGTTCCGCTGCCCGCGAAGTCGCGCTCTGGATCGCCTGCATCGGCGTCATGCCGAATTCGACCATCCGCGGAAACTCCTGCGCGATCGGCTGGCTCCACGGAATTCCCCCGATGTCGGTCCCGAAAGCAATCTTGACTCCCGCCTTCAGCGCCTTCCGAAACGAGACCTCGTGCTCGGATGCGCGCTTGCGGTCGCGCTGTCCGTCCGGAGTATCGGCGGGCGCCCAGTCAATGTAATAAACACTTAGCGTTGGGCAGAGCCACGTGCCCTGCCGGATCATCTGCGCGATCTGCGCATCGGTCAGCACGAGTCCGTGTTCGATCGAGTCGCAGCCGCCATCGAGTCCGCGCTGCAAGCCTTCTCCGCTGTAAGCGTGGCAAGCCACCTTTTTTCCCCAGCCGTGTGTTTCGTTCACAATCGCGCGCAGTTCCTCCACCGTCAGTGTCGGCTGCGATACCAGCTCCGCGTTCTTGCCAACACCGTTGTTACGAACCCACGACCGATGTGTCATGTACACCTTGATCCAATCGGCGCCGTGGTCGAGCTGCTCGCGCGCTGCCTTGCGCGCCTCGACCGGCCCGTCGATGATCTGCACGCCCTTCGGCACTTCGATCTCGGGCGCGTAACCCTCCAGTGGATATCCGCCAGTCGTCGAGATCGCGCGCGTCGAAACAAACAAGCGCGGCCCGGGAATGTATCCACCTTCAATCGCCTGTTTGATGCCCACGTCGCCATAGCCCGCACCTTCGGTTTCCATGTCGCGCAGTGTGGTGAAGCCCTGTTCAAGCGCGCGCCGCACCGAGACCGTCGCCCGCGCCGCGCGGAACGCCAGCGGATACTTGAGCAGCTGAACGTCGTATCCGCCCTCGGCGGGATCTTCACCCTGAAGGAAGATGTGCGTGTGGGCGTCAATCAGCCCCGGAAGCACCGTGGCCTCGGAGAGGTCGATCACCGCGACGCCAGCGGGAATACGAGCATTGCCTGCGTCAGAAACGTCGGAAATGCGCCCGGCGCGAATAGTAATGACTTGATTGCGGCGTGGAGAATTCGACACGCCGTCGATCAGCACGCCCGCACGAATGAACGTCGCGACTTGTAGTGTCCCGGGGACGGAGCGATCGATGACTTGTGTCCAACCGCAAACGGACGAGCAAAGAATGGTCAGCAGAACAATCCATCGCTTCACCGCAACCTCCGGAAAGGCCGGATTGTACTCCTTGCGACGAACGCCATCGGGAGAATTTTCGCGGAAGTCTTCCGGTGGACATTTCAGGCTGAAGTGATCGGGAGGAGCGTCAAATCGGCGCGGAATGCGAAAAACGAATCCCGTAGGATCAACGTCGCCGCCGCCGAACACCAGCGATGCTCCGGCGGTTTCGAGCACACGGCTGGCAATCGCAATCCTGGCCCTGCGCAACGTTGGTACTGATGCTGATGTTGACGTTGCCCCGGCCGGATCGCGCTTCGTGGTGCGCCGAGCACCCTTGGGTCCAAGGGGCGACGCCTTCCTCGTAAATTTGATGGGGAGCCGGGCGCCAGCGCCCGGCGGACGGACCAGATGCCCGTCGCTCCACGTAAGCGCCGGTCTTTACGCCCCCAGCGCCGACTGAATCGAGCCAACGATCGACTCCGCGAGCCGATCGATCTGCTCCTTCGACTCCGCTTCAATCATCACCCGCGCCAGCGCTTCGGTGCCGGAGTAACGTACAACCACTCGGCCATTGCCGTCGAGTTCCCGTTCCACCGCTGTAATCGCCGCTTGCACCGCAGGAATCTGCGCGAAGGGAACTTTTTCCCGGACCCGCACATTCCGGATCGTCTGCGGAAACACCTTTAGGTCCCCGACCAGATCAGCCAGCGGCTTGCCCGTCCGAACCATGATCTCCAGCACCCGGAGCGCCGTGAGCAGTCCGTCGCCGGTGGTCGCCTCCCCATCGCGAAACAGTATGTGGCCCGACTGTTCGCCGCCGAGCGTAGCTCCCACGCGCTGCATTTCTTCGAGCACGTATTTGTCGCCGACATTGGCACGCAGCATCCGAATGCCAGATCGCTTGAGCGCCAACTCCAATCCCATATTCGACATGGTCGTCGCGACCACGGTGGCATTGGCGAGCACGCCGCGGGCTTGCATTTCACGCGCCGCCAGCAGCAGAACCGCGTCCCCATTTACCACTCGCCCATTGGCGTCCGAAAAAAGCGCGCGGTCCGCATCGCCATCAAACGTAACACCCACGTCGAAATGTCTCTGCCCTCCGCCACTAATTTGGTCGGCGGCAAGGCTCTCATAGACAAAGTGCGCCACCGTTTCCGGATGCAATGCGCCGCAATTCTCGTTGATGTTCTGTCCATCCGGCGCGGAGTGCAGAAAGGTGGTATCGACCTTGAGCGCTCCGAATAACTCCGGAGCTTCCGCAGTCGCTGCGCCATTGGCGCAATCGACCGCCACTCGAAGACCGCTCAAGTCGGTGGAGACACTGCCTGCGAGCCCGCGAACGTAAGCGTGGCGCAAGCTTTCCTCGCCGGGAAGGCTCGAAACTTCGGGACTGGAATCCGGCGCCGGAACTGCATCCGACTGGAGCAGCGCAAAAATCTCTTTTTCAATCGCCAGTTCGCGCGCGTCCGGCAGTTTGCAGCCATCGCCGGAAAAAATCTTGATCCCGTTATCGGTCCACGGATTGTGCGAAGCCGAAATCACCACACCGGCGTCGAACCCTTGCGAACGCGCCAGGAACGCGACGCCTGGTGTGGTGATCACGCCAGCGCTGCGCGTTCCGACGCCTACCGACGCCAGCCCTTGCAGAAATCGGTCGGCAATCCATCGGCTGGAGACGCGCGTGTCCTGTCCAATTACCACTCGCGCCTTGGCGTTCACGCGCACCAGATCGTGCCCCAGCGCCCGTCCAATCCAATAAACACTGTCGCGCGTCAGCGGGAATTCCCCCGCCACGCCACGAATCCCGTCAGTACCGAAGAGTTGTCTGGTTTGTGTCATGGATATTCGGCGGTCGTTGGTCGTTGGTCGTTGGTGGTTGGTCGTTGGTGGTGTGGTGGCGAGCACCGACTGTTCTATTTTTTCTCGTCTCCCGGACCTTCCATGATAACCGTCACGCGAATTGGAGTGGGGTGCACAACTTGGATCAGAGGATCTGGGACATAGGCCTGCGTCACAAAAGAAGCCCGCGTCATGGCTCCGCTAACGTCTACCGGATCCGTGGTTGCGTCCTCCACCGCTTCGACGCGGCGGCGAGGTCCGGTGATCATGACGTTCGGCGGATCGGCGATCACCTGTTTCACTCGCAAGCCGCTGGCAAAATTTCCGGTCACACGCGGCCGCACCTCGACGGTGCGGGTCGCACGATTATCAAAGGAGAGGTGAAACTGAGCGGGTATGATTTGCACGACTTCCAGATCCTGCGGCACACGAACTTGCCGGCCCGTCAAATCGAAAGTCCGTTCCCCGGACTGCACGCCGGCCAGATCGACCTCGGCATGCACATCCGCGGCCTGCAATTCATGAATCAAACGCTCCGGCCCCCGTATCCGGATCTGCGCCTCGGTGAAGCTGGCGGAATCGATCTCCAAATTGTCGGGTAGATTATGGAACTCGATCGGAACCTTCATTTCGATTTCGGCGACGGGACTGCGCGCCACGACCGTCCACAGGCCGATGGCGAGGAACAGGGAAACCAGCTTGAGTCCGATATTGTGAACGAAGATCCGCTGGAAGACGCTGCGATGGATCAAGCTCGGCATCGTCAGTCGTCCCTTCCCGGGCGCAGCCCTGCATCCTGCCTGCGGGAGAGACGCGAACTGGGCGGCTCCTCTTCGATAAAGCTTTCCTCCACCGGACTCGGCAGCGACGGCGCGGGAGCGTAGCGGCGCAGCAGATGGCTCAACCGTTCGCGCAGACGCTCCACCGTCAACTCGCGCTCAATGCTCCCCGCGACTGCCATGCTGATCGTGCCCGTCTCTTCCGAAATGATGACGGCGACTGCGTCGGTTTCTTCCGTGATCCCGATCGCCGCGCGATGGCGCGTCCCCAGTTGGGTCGAAAGCACCGGATTCATGGAGAGCGGCAGGAAACAAGCGGCGGCCGCGATCCGGTCGCGCTGCACAATCACGGCACCGTCATGCAAGGGAGCGCTCGGACGAAACACCGTCGCCAGCAGGTCGTACGACAGCCTGGCGTCGAGTGACACACCGCTTTCGATATAAGTACGAAGCCCAATCTCACGCTCGATCACGATCAGCGCGCCGGTCTGGTTTTGCGAAAAAAGATTGGCCGCCAGAACAATATCGTCGTAGACGTCGGCCACCGAACTCGAAGACCGCATCAGCGAAATTCGGCTGCCGAGGTTTGCCAGGGCGTGCCGGATCTCCGACTGGAAGACGACGATCAGCGCGAAAACTACGAATGGCAGCAGCGTGCTGAGCAGCCAGTTCAGCGTTCGCAGGTCGCCCAGCCGAGCGAAATAGAAGGCCAGCCCCAGCGTAGCGACTCCGACCAGCATCGGCGCAGCCCGCGTGCCGCGCACCAGCACCAGAAACTGGTAGATCAGGATCGCGACCAGCACGATGTCCAGAATCGAAATGATGGAGAGCATCGAGATGTGCGGCCTTGCCAGCGACGGCATCACGCCCTCACGTCGATCGTTGAATCGGCGATCGATGAATCGGAAGTTGAATTGGCCTTCATTCTAATGCAGCGCGGCTAATGCCGTTTGCCCGATTCTGGTTCGCTGCGCTCGGTCGCGGTGACGCGGGCACGAACCCGTCCCCGAGCCAGGCGGGCCGACAGGTCATCCCCGGCTTGGAGTCGCGCCGCGTCTTTCACCAGCCGGCCGTTCGCATCGAACACCAACGCGTATCCGCGATTCAGAATCGCAACCGGCGAAAGCGCCTCCAGGCTTGCGGTCCGGCGATCCAGCGTGCCGCGGCTCTCCAGCAATCGCGTGTGCGTGGCGGCGGCCAGGTTCGCGACTTGCGCCTGTAACTGCTGCCGAATGGCGGCCAGACGGCGGCGCGCGTCATAGTGCCGGACTGTCGAGGAAACATTTTCGCAGCGCCGATGACAGCGCTCCAGAAGTTGCCGTTCCGCCTTTTCCAGGCGGAAGCGCTGTTCATCCAGCTTCTGCTGCCGCCGGTGGATGCCGTCCATCATGCGCGCAAACGCTCCGTGCTGTGCGCGCTCGGTCAGTTCCTGACGCGCGATCAGCAGGCGGTAGCGCAACCCGCGCTCCAGCCGGCGATACAAATCCTCCGCCTGCGCTTCGATCTCCTGTCGCGACCGGATCACCAGTTCCGCCGCCGCTGACGGAGTCGGCGCCCGCAGATCGGCGACAAAATCGATGATCGTGAAATCCGTTTCGTGCCCGATCGCCGAAATCACTGGAATCTTCGAATCCGCAACGGCTCGGGCCAGGCCTTCGTGATTGAACCCGGCCAAGTCTTCGGCCGAGCCACCGCCGCGCGCAATGATGATGACCTCCACCGCGCCGCTAGGACGGAAATCTTTATGGAAATATCGAAGCCCAGCCATCACCTCGCCCGGCGCCGAGTCCCCCTGAACCTGCACTGGGTAGATCAGCACGTTCGCGGAGCGATGCCTGCGCGCGAGAATATTCAGGATGTCCCGAAGTGCCGCCCCCTGCGGTGAAGTGATGATGCCGATTCTTTGCGGCAACGGCGGGATCGGCTTTTTTCGCGACGCTTCGAACAATCCTTCCGCCTGCAATCTCGCCTTCAACTGTTCGAACGCCAACTGCAAAGCGCCCGCCCCCTTCGGCTCCATGAATTCAGCGGAGATTTGCAGCTCCCCGCGATCTTCATACACCGTGATGCGCCCGCGAACCGTGACGTGCAATCCGTTCTCCGGGCGAAACCGCAGCAGCTTGGCCGACGAGCGGAACATGACCACGCGAATCTGCGCGGATTCTTCCTTCAGCGTGAAATACAAATGGCCGGAATCGGGGATGCGAAGGTTCGAAATTTCGCCTTCCACCCAGCAGTCGGAATACTCGCGCTCGATGTGCGACCGCACCGCGGAGACCAGCGCCCGCACCGTCCAGATGCGCCGCTCCGGAGGACGAAACTGGAACCCGAGTTGGTCCGACATCTCCATAATTTCTGCTAACCAGTTTCCGAGACGTTGGGGCTTAGGCCCGAACTTCTTCGACGGGCTTGACGGGCACGATCCGCGCGACGCGAGCCATGACTTTCTTGTTTTGCTCGGATGTTTTCAGATCGTAGGCGGCCTGCCATCGCATCCCTACTTCCGGCGAGCCGCCAAACAGGCGGGCGACCTTCAGGCACATGGTGGCAGACAGAGGCTCGCGCCCTGCCAGAATGCCGGGAAGCATCTGGCGGGACACGCCCAGAGCTTTGGCCGCGGCCGTCACGTACAGCCCGACCGACGGCAGGATCTCTTCGTTGCTAATCCCGCCCGGGTGCACGGGCAGTCCGTTTCTTCTCTCCATAACTTCCCCCCCGAATGGTAGTCTTCAAAATCGACATCCAAAGCGCTTTTGCGCGACCGGCCGAAAGTGATCCGGTAATTCCCAGTCACGCGCACCGACCGGCGTTTCGGCCTGCCTTGCAGGCCGTGGAAGCGAAAGCCTGCAACGTTCCTATCCTCCGGCTTCCCCGCTACTTCGAGCAATTGCCGGACGGGCTCGCACTTCCCGATATGACCGGCGCCGATCCGGCGCGACTTGCCGGTGCGGTAGATCTCTTCAAGCCCCTGGTGCCGGAAGCCGCCGTCCATTACCGCTTCATCCGCCCAACCAGGAAGAGAACAATCGAGAGCACAATGCTGATCAGGATGGAACTCGCGAGCGGAAAATAGAGAGTTGTGTTCTTCCCCCGATAAAGAAAATCACCCGGAAGCCTCCCCAACGGCATCCCCGTCCGCCCCAGCAGCATGACGATGCCCCCGATCACCACCAGGGCCACGCCAAGCGCCACTAGAATCCGTCCCATCTCCGCCATGCTTCGAGTCTAACCCGGCGGATTACTAGACTGCTTTGCGAGGGTTAAGCCTGCTCTCACGCCGCCGTTCGTACGCTCGTTCGTAACCGGACTAAGACCGCCCCCAGTGCCGCAATCCCCGTAAGCCAGACAGCCAGCACCGTGTTCACCACCCAGTCCGGCGCTACCCCGACGCGGCGCAGTAAAAACGGCAGGAAATTCCACGTCGTGACGTGCACATGATCCCACGCATCCTGGTTCATCGCCTCGGCGTTCAAGCCCCAAGCATCCATCTTCCCGAAAGCGAAGGCGAAGATGTTCTTGAACCGCAGAGCAACAACAAACGTCGGATGTCCGAGCGTCTCCATCTGGTAAATTTCCAGCGGCAACCAGAAGGCCAACGATGCTACCTGAATCATCAGGCTGACTACGATCAGCGCCCATCCCGCGCGCCAGATCGTTCTTCCCAAGTGCTCTCGATAGCGCAGGAGCAGCGGCACAGCAACGAGTGTCACGAGTTCCACGGCACTCGAAACATAGCGGTCGCCCCAGGCAAAGTCGCCGCTCCAGTAGGTGTATCTGGCGTAAAAGGAGATATACGCCAGCAACAGGAGAACAGAGGTCGTCCCATAGGCGCGCACCTCTGGGGTCAAGCGCTTCCACAGCCATGCCAGGAGGAAAATTGCCAGCAGGAGAAGCGGATCGAAGAGAAAAATCGATTTCTCCGGCTGGAATAGCGCGCCGAGAACGCCCACAGGAAAGGGCGTGCTCCAGGGAAAGTTCGCCGGCAGCGTAGGATCACGCTGGCGATATTCCCGCGCGAATATCGCTACGTATGTGTTGGTAAAAGATCCAAACCGGTAAAACTGGTAAGCCCGATCGACCACGAAAAAGAATATGGAAACGGGTGCGGCGACTTTGCAGTAAGCGACGAGACGCCGCCCTAAGCGGCGGCCGCGTACTCCTTCCAGCCACAGTGCTAGTAAGACAAAGATTCCTGCCGCCATCAGATCCAACCCGGTGGTGAGTCGCGTGAGCAAGTTTAGCCCCAGCGCGCAGGAGCCAATGAAAAGCGCGCGCCGGCTGTCCGCTCGCAGCCACTCGAACTGAAATGAAAATCCAGTAAGCGTCAATGACAGGATGTAGTTGTTCTCCATCATGTTCTGCGTGTAGTGAAGATGCGTCGTGCAGAACATCAGCGCCAGCACGCCCGCCACTGACTCTTTCATGCTAAAGCGCAACTGACGCAGCAAGCGGAACGCGACGAGCGCGGTGAGAACGCTTACCAAAATGTTCGTGAGGTAACTGACCACAATGCTGCGCACCTCAGGGTCGTCGTTGTAATCCGAAAAGATGGACCACCGCTCCATCCAAGTTCCCAGGAGATCGGCGGGCAGCATGATCAACGACTGCCCGATGCCGTACCAGCTATAAAGACGCCCTCCACGGCCGTGCAAGCCAAAGTCGGGATACTCGTTAGGGAGAACCTGCGGCTCCGAGGTCCAGAGCCAATGCGTGGTTTGCAGCCGATGCATCGTGTCGGACGTCCCCAGTTCGCCAGATTGCACGACGAAAGCGAGTAGCCCCGCGGTCAGACACAACAGAAAAAGCGGATCGCGCAGCCGTTGTCGAATGCGAGAAGTCATCGCTCGCATGGTAATTGGGAAGTGATAATTTAAACAGACTGGAACTCTCTGAGACTTGCGACAAACTTCAAAGGTAGTCCTCCAAACCGCCCGACTTCAGCTGCGCGAGTTCATCCAGCAAGATGCCGACGCTCTCGCCTTGGTCCTCTCCGATCCCGAAACCATGCGCTATTACCCCGTACCGTACGATCGCGCCGGTGTCGAGCAATGGATCGAACGCAACCGCCGACGCTACCGGGGCGACGGCGTCGGCCTCTGGGCAATGGAGTTCAGAGCGCGGCACGATACCGAGGCCCAGAACGACGTCCAGAAAATCATCGGCGATTGCGGCATCATCCTGCAGGAAGTCGAAGGCGAGCACCTCTACGAAATCGGATACCATTTGCGCCGGGACTTCTGGGGACAGGGTCTCGCGACGGAAGCTGCAATCGCCTGCCGCGACTGGGCATTCGCGCACCTCAAAGCCGATCGCTTGATTTCCCTGATTCGTCCCGAGAATCTGCCTTCATGCCGCGTCGCTGAACGAATGGGCATGACCGTATGGAAAGAAGTGAACTGGCGCGGACTTCCACACTGCGTGTATTCCATCGAGAGAGCGCGATCATCGGTGCCGTGACCCAAACCCATGTCGTGTGGTGACCGGGCTCTGCCTCGTTCCAGCGGGGCAGAGCCCCGCCACCACACAATTGTTCCCAGGCCCCTACACCAGATCCTCCACCTTCAACTCTCCCACTCCGCCCTTCCACGCCTTGCGAAACTCCTGCTCCACAAACCACGCGTCGGAATTTCGATCTTGCGCCTTCAGCGCTTGATGCAAACCAAATAACGACCGCGGATTCCTAAGATTCTTCGCTAAGTCCTCCCGGAAAACCTGCTCCGCTCCTTTGGCATCCCCGGTCATCAGCAGGACTCCGCCGAGCGACTCGCGCACTGGAAAGAACCAATCCTGAGGCTCGTCGTACTTGAGCATGTCTTGTACGGCGACGGCGTCGCGTAGCATGCCCACCGCGACAGCGTTATCCCTTTTCGCCAGCGCCACCTGCGCGCCCAGAACGTTTTCCGCAATCTTTAGAATATCTTTTGTTTTATTGTTGACGGGCATCTGGAAAACCGCATCCGGCGAAGTCGCTTTCTCAGCCTCGGCCACGATCTTGTATTCCGCTTCCGCTTCGCTGGTTCTTCCTTTTCCCGCCAGCGCCATGCCGCGCGCAAAGTGCCAGAATCCGGTCGTAGCCTTCATCTCCGCATCGGGTGCCTTGGTCGCCAGAATTGCGTCCCACTTGTGGAAGCGCACATCCACGGCCATGGGAATCGTCATGAATCCTTCGAGCGGTGGCATGTCTTTTACGGCCGGCGCCACATGGGTCGCGAGCATCTCCGCCGCCTTGTGCGATTCCGCGTAGTCTCCCGTCATGGCTGAGCACATCGCGATGAAGTGCAGATTGTGGCTGTAGTACATCATCGGGTAAATGCCTTGCGCTCCGCTTCTCTGGATGTAGGCCCGATCGAGCGCAGCCGCTTCCTCGTTCGTTTTCACGGCCGCCGCATAATCTCCCGTGCGGATGTAAATGTGCGCGGGCATATGCACGATGTGTCCAGCAGCCGGGGCCAGCGAAGCCAGGCGGTTCGCCCCAGCCAAAGCGCGTTCCGGAGAATTCGACGCTTCGACGGTATGAATGTAGTAATGGATTGCGCCCAAATGGTTGGGATCGCGTTTCATTACCGATTCCAGAGTCGCGACAATCTCCTCCGTGCCGGCCTCGGGCGTCCCGTCCCGATGCCACAATCCCCACGGATGGAGGTCCATCCCCGATTCGGCAAACAACGTCGCGGCATCAAGATCGTCGGGATTATTCTTTACCACTTCGCGCATGGCATCGCGATACTGTTCCGCAGCCTTCCGCCGGTCGGACTTCGGATCGGCCGGAAAGCGTTTCGCCAAGGCCAAAATGTAGCCGCGTTCGACGTCGGTGGCGTTGCCACTCAGGTCCACCGCTTTCTGAATCGCCTCGTGCGCCTGCTGGAAGCGGTCTTCGCTCGCTGGGTCGTTATAGTTCGGACCTACCGCCTCCGCAATCCCCCAGTAAGCGATCGCCAGCTTCGGATCCAGTTCCGCCGCTCTCTGAAATGAGCGCGCCGCCTCGGCATGGTTGAAGGCGTAAATTAAGCGCAGTCCCTGATCGAAAAACTCCTGTGCCTCTGCGTTTTTGGTCGAAATCGGATGGTGCAAATCGCCGAGGCCCGTCATCATCGTGACCGGCTTCGCTGTTCCTATGGCGTGATCCTGAGCCGTAGCACTGATGGCGAGACTAATAAAAATCGCGAGACGGAACACGGTAGCGAAAGTAGAGACGCGGCTTGCCGCGTCTCGGGAACCACCCGTGAGCAGTTTCATACGGAGCTCCTTCTGAAATGAACTAAACCGACACCCATCGCGAATCAACCGAGCGCCCGAAAGACTTTTCGCGCAAGCATAGTGCAGATTTGGCCCCGGAAGCAACCGCCGGTTAACTTCATCACCTGAAGTCTCGCATGACTGCGGCGTGCGCTAAACTCAAAGCAGAGCTAGCCGACGCATGCGCAAAGCCACCATTCTGTTTAATCCCAATTCTGGCCGCCGTGGAAGAAAGCGCGACACGGAACTGGACCATGCCATTGGCATCATCCAGTCGGCCGGCGTCCGCACCGAACTTACAGTTTGCCGCTCCAGTTCGGAAGCGACCGACCACGCCCGCGTGGCTGTGGCGGCGGGCAGTGACACCGTTTTTGCCTGCGGTGGCGATGGCACGATCCACGATGTTATTCAGGGCTTAGCTGGCACGCCCGTTGCGCTCGCCGTTCTACCGTTCGGCACCGCCAACGCTCTCGCCCACGATCTGGTAATTCCGCTCCGCCCCAGCGCAGCCGCCGAAGTCGCAGTCAACGGCAGAGTCCGGCGCATCCCTCTCGGCCGAATTGAGTATGAGGATTTCAATGGCAAGTCCGCCGCACGCTACTTCACCGTCGCCGCCGGAATCGGCGTGGACGCGCACCTGTTTTACAAGCTGACCGCGGAACTCAAGAAGCGGGGCATGACGGCCTACTACCTTAAAGCATGGCAATTGTGGGCGACGCATCGTATGCGCAAGTTCGAGGTCGAGTACGCGAACGGAAGCGGTCTCCGTCAACACGCCTTGCTGACCGAACTACTGGCGGTGAGAATCCGCTTTTTCGGAAACATCCTGCGCGAACTGGTCCCTGGAGCGTCCCTCGACTGCCACGATCTGCGCACGGTCATGTGCCGCACGGCCAGCCGCAATGCCTATCTGCAGTATGTAGCCGGAGCGCTGCTCGGCCGCCAATGGAATATCAGCGGCATCGATTTAGTCAATTGCTCGGAGATCATCTGCAAGTTGCCGGAGAAAAGCGCCGGTCCTAGTCATGACAGTTCTAGTCATAAAGAAGACCGAGTCTACGTCGAGGCCGACGGCGAACTACTAGGCCGCCTGCCGGCTCGCATGACGATGGTGCACGACGCCCTGTCGCTGGTAGTACCCGCATGACCGTCCCCTAGAGACGGGGCTCGGCTCGTCTCGGCAGTGCAGAACACTCTAGGTCAGAGGGGCCCGTCGAATCCGCTCACTTCGGTCACCTGCCTGCCGCCAAGCGCGGTATGATAAATCTCACAAATGCCGACCTCTCGCCAGGGATCAATCCGCCTCTTCCGATTCTCGGAAATCGATGTTTTCCTTCATTGGTCATGGTTTCTGTTGGCGTTTTACGAGATCAACGCGCGCAAGGGAAGTTATTCCTCGATCGGCTGGAATGTCGCGGAATATCTCGCGCTATTTCTAATCGTGACCCTTCACGAATTCGGCCACTCGCTAGCCTGTCGCCAAGTCGGAGGACAGGCGAACCAAATCGTGCTCTGGCCACTCGGCGGTGTTGCCTATGTGAATCCGCCACAACGCCCCGGCGCCACACTCTGGAGCATCGCTGCTGGGCCGCTGGTGAACGTAGTGCTCGCCCCAATCATCATGGGCATCGGGCGCGTGAGCCTCTTATGGGGTTGGTATGCGGCAGTCCCCGACCTGCGGACGTTGATTCAGACTATTTTTTTAATCGATGTCGGGCTGCTGATCTTCAACATTCTGCCTGTCTATCCTCTCGATGGCGGCCAGATTCTTCGCGCCCTGCTTTGGTTTGTGCTTGGGCGCGCGCGTAGTTTGATGGTGGCAACCATCCTCGGGTTCGTAGGCATCGCCGCATTCTTCGGCTTCGCATTATGGTCGCGCGACACTTGGCTCGGCGTGATCGCCGTCTTCATGCTCATGAATTGCTGGAGCGGGCTGCAACACGCGCGCGCCCTGTTGCAATTCGCAAAGGTGCCGCGCAGATTCGGATTCGCCTGTCCTGCATGCAAAGCCAGCCCGCCGACCGGCGACTACTGGAAATGCGGAAAGTGTGGCCAGGCATTCGATAGTTTTCACACGGGGGCAGTGTGTCCGCACTGCCGAACGCCATATGCAACGACCAAGTGTCTCGATTGCGGCGCCACGTATCCGATGAACGAGTGGTCCGGCAACGCAATCCACGAGAGCTCGAGGCTTCCGGTTACCACAATTTAGCGTCTCGCCTCACTTGTCACTTTGGACTTGCTTTCGATTCCGGCTAAACTCAGTTGAGCTCCTTTGGAACCCGTAACTCACTTCTTATTCGGCGCCGCCATGAGCCGCGCCGGACTCAACCGCAAAACCGCGCTGGCCACTGCCACGTTAACCCTGGGCGCCGAAGCCGCCGACCTCGACGTCCTCAGCCGCTTCGGCGGCTCCGCGTTCGGCCTAAACCATCACCGCGGCTTCACACATTCTTTTTTAGGCATCCCGGCTGTGGCCGCCGTGGTCGTTGCATTCATCTATCTCATCTGGCGCCTGCGCGGCCGCAAGACCCGCAATCCCAATCTTCCCCCGCGCTGGGGATGGCTCTTCGCCTACGCCTGTCTAGCCGGCCTCAGCCACATTCTCCTCGACTTCACCAACAACTACGGAGTTCGCCCTTTCTGGCCGTTCTCCGAACGCTGGATTTCCTGGGACATCGTTTTCATCGTCGAGCCCGTGCTGCTCATCGTTCTCACACTCGGCCTCATTCTCCCCAGTTTGTTTTCGCTCATCAACGAAGAGATCGGCGCCCGCAGCAAAGGCCCGGGTGCCAAGCCAACTGGAAGACTGGCCGCGATTCTCGCTCTGCTCGCCGTCTTCGCGTGCTGGGGACTTCGCGACTATGAGCATCGCCGCGCCATCGCTGCGCTCCAGTCGCGCAATTACCAGGGTGCCGACGCGATTCGCGTTTCCGCGTACCCCGACTGGGTTAATCCGTTTCGCTGGTACGGAGTCGCGGAAACGCCCGCTTTCTTCGCCACCATGGACGTCGATTCGCTCGCGCCCGAAGTCGATCCCGACGCCCAAATGCAGATCCGCTACAAGCCCGAAGAAACGCCGGTCACGATCGCCGCCAAGAGAACCTACCTCGGACGCGTGTATCTGAGTTGGGCCCAGTATCCGGTGACCGAAACCCAGCAGCTAGTGAACGATCCGGCAGGCCTTGGCCCGGCAAACAATGGTCCGGCAAACAATGGCCCGGTAAGCAACGGCCGCGCCGCCTACGTAGTCCGCTTCCGCGATCTCCGCTACGACTATCCCGGACGTAATGCGCGCGTCACCCTCGGCGCCATGGTCTTCCTGACGCGAGACCTGCGAGTAGTGGAGGAACGGTTCGGAATGAGAAGCACAAGTACGAACACCCGGTAAGAGCGAGCGAAAGTTGTCCTACTGCCAGCGCACCAGACCCTCAGGATCCTCCACCAGCACGACGTCATACTTGTCCAACATTGGCATCAGGAGGTTCTCCAGCTCGCGCTGCCAAAGCTCCCCTTCGTAAAACTTTGCCTTCATCGGTTCGCGCGAAGCAAGGTCCGGGAAGCCGCGCATAAAGAAAAATGTATCGGGGTCTTCGACCGACAGAAACGGCCCCAGTATTTTCATTCCGATTTCCGCGTGCGCCGGAATGGACTTGGTGCGGAAGGTCTCAATAAACCGGGATCGCATGCCGGCTTTGGTCTTATAAGTCCGCATTTCGATGATCATCAACTTGCCTCCAGGACTTGCGCCTGTGTGCGGCCGAGATGCTTCGGCACGACGGATTGGCCCGTCCACCTGCTCTTGACCGGCAGCATCCGCTCGCGCAACAATCCTAATTGACTCTGAACGAGGTGGATCATGCTGGCCTATCTATTCGTGATTTTTGCGGTCCTGGCGAGGATGCCGTTCATGCCGCATCCCTGGGGATTTACTCCGGTAGCAGCGGCGCTGCTCTATTTTGGCGCGCGCGGTTCGCGGCGGCAGCTCTGGGTTCCCTTTGGGCTGATGATCGCCTCTGACGTCCTGCTCAACAAATTCGTTTATGCCTATCCTCTCAGTTGGGATCAACCTGTGGTTTGGGCCTGGTACGCGGCGATCCTCTTGCTCGGCACCCAGTTGCACGAAACGAGCGGCTGGTTACGGGTCGCAGGGGCCGCGCTCGCCAGTTCGGTTTCTTTCTTCATCCTGAGCGATTTGGCGGTGTGGGCATTCGGGACCATGTATCCCAAGACCTGGTCCGGTCTTGTAAGCTGCTACGTCGCCGCCCTGCCCTTCTTTCGCCGCGGACTGGCAGGCGATATGCTCTTCACCGCAGTCATGTTCGGATTGCCCGCCATTGCCACCATGGTCGCCCGCCACAAGCCGCACGGAGCAGCGGCCACGTAGATAGTGAAATTGTCATCCCAAATTTATTTCGGGATTGTCATCCCGAGCGAAGCGAGGGATCTGCAGTTTGCCGGCGCTCGAGGCCGCGCCGCCGCTTCGAACGCCGCCAGATCCACCACCCCACTAGAAGCGCTCCGGCTACGGCCAGGATCCACACGAAATGGTGCGCGAAAAGATTCCCCGTCATCGTCACGATCCCCGGACCGAACCAGAACGTCAGCAACGCCTCAATCAGAAAGCGCACGAACCGTCCCGCAAAAATCGCCAGCAGAAAATGCCCGAAGTTCATCTCAAACGCCGCCGCTGCCAGCACTACGATTTTGAACGGCGTTGGCGGCGGCAACATCGCGGGAAACATCAGCGCCCAGAATTCATGGTGCTCGAAAGACGCGTGAATCTTTTCAAAGCGCTCCGGCGAAAGCCGCTTGCGCAGCAGCACCTCGCCACCTGCATACCCGATAACGTAGAGAACAATGCTTCCCAGCACCGACCCGGCCGAAGCCAGCAACACATACAGCAGGAACCGCGAGCGATCGTTGTAGACATAGCTGACGAAAATCGCATCCAGAGGCAGGCCCATAAAGGAGCCATCCACCGCCGCAAATGCAAGCATCCCCCATGGCCCCAGAGGCGCAAGAACATGCTTGATCCATTCGCCGTAAGCGCGGACAAAATGTTTGATCTTGTTCAAGCGAGTACAGTTTACGTGAGAAGCGGGAGGCGGTCGGTGGTCGGTGGTCGTTAGTCGTTAGCAAGCCAGCCCAGTTCGCTTCGACAGTCCGCTCTCCATACGATTTTGCCAACGACCATCGACGATCGACCAACGACCGAGGACTCAAACGACTAACAACGCTCGTGTTCCGTTTTTCCCGCAATCAACTCCAGCGCATGCGGCAGTAAATCCATCACCGCCTCCAGCGACTCGACTGCTCCCGCCGGGCTGCCCGGCAGGTTCAGGATCAGGCTCGCTCCCCGGACGCCGCACACCGCGCGGCTCAGCGCCGCGAATCGCGTCTTGCGCGCCCCCTGCAAGCGCATCTGTTCCGCGATCCCTTCCACCAGCCGCTCGCACACCGCGCCCGTCGCTTCCGGCGTCACGTCGCGCGGAGAGATTCCCGTCCCACCCGTGGTCACCACCAGTCGCGCCGACCGGCACAACTCAATCAGTTTTTCTTGAATCGCGGCGCGCTCGTCGACAACCACGCTGCGCACCACCACTTGAAATTTGCGCCGTTCCAACGCTTTCGCCACGGCGGGACCGGAGAGATCCACCTTTTCGCCGCGCGAACACGAATCGCTAACGGTCAAGACCGCCGCTCGCGTGCCGTTACGCGACGAAGCATCACGCGTCGAGGCATCAGGTGTCGAGGAGGACATCTTCCCCCTCAGCCGCCGCGTCCCGCTGCGACTCGTCCAGCAGCCGTAATCCTTCCATCAGCAGGCCCTGGGTATTCAGAGTCGTCGTCTCCTGCGCGGATTTTGCTTTGAAATCAATCTGGAAATTTCCTTCCGTCCAGCGCAGCACTTTGAAAACCGCTTCGTCTCCC
>Ga0209736_1000182_pt1 | contig 20123 bp, 9 predicted proteins | sample BlaSpr_A8_Ref_M3_FD_187992 | JGI IMG/M metagenome (GOLD analysis project Ga0209736, IMG submission 187992) | Forest soil microbial communities from Thunder Bay, Ontario, Canada - Black Spruce, Ontario site 2_A8_Ref_M3 (SPAdes) (version 2) | ecosystem: Environmental > Terrestrial > Soil > Boreal...
GAATGAGCCGGTCAACGAATTTACCGGCGCGCGCGGCTTCGGCTAGTTCGTCGAGGTCGATGGCTTGCTCGAGGGAGAATTCGCCGACGGCGGTGCGGGTGATTTCGGCGAGATGTGCGCCGCAGCCGAGATTCTCGCCCATTTCGTGAGCGAGCGCGCGAATGTAGGTGCCGGAAGAGCATTCGATTACGAAACGCGCGACCTGCCCTTCGATTCCGGTGAACTTGTACTCGAAGACTTCGACTTCCGCAGGCTTTAGTTCGACTACTTGTTTCTTGCGGGCTAGTTCGTAGGCTGGGCGGCCGTGAATTTTCTTGGCGGAAAAGGCCGGAGGCATCTGCTCGAAGCGGCCAACGCGATCTGCCGCGAGGCGTTCGAGAATGCCGGGATCGAGCGTTGGCGATACGTCTGGGCCTTGCGCTTCGCCGTCGGAGTCATACGTATCGGTGGCGAAGCCGAAACGGTATCCGGCGGTGTAACGCTTGCGGCGTCCGGTGTAGAAGCGCACGAGACGGGTGGCGCGGCCGAGTAGCAGGACGAGGACACCGGTGGCCAGCGGATCGAGCGTGCCGAGGTGGCCGACCTGGCGAAAGCCTGCGAGATGGCGCACGGCATCGACGACGTCGTGGGAAGTTTTTCCTTGGGGCTTGTTGACGACGAGCGCGCCGTCAAACGGCGCGGGTTGCGGCTGGCGTGGCATAGGGTCGGGGGCGGGCGGCTAGGCGGTGGAGGACGGATTGTCCTTTTTCATGGTCTTGAGAAGCTGGTCGATGCGTTCCATATGTTCCTGGGAGTGATCGAGAGTGTAATGCAGGTCGGGAGTGCGGCGGATTTGCAGGCGCTCGACCAGCTCACCGCGAATGTAGCCGGCGGCGTGCTCGAGGGCCTTTATGGCGTCCTGCTGTTCTTTCGCGGAACCTTTGGCGTTTACAAAGACGCGGGCATGGCGCATGTCCGGCTGCACGCGCACGGCGGTGACCACGATCATGCCTTCGAGGCGCGGGTCTTTGAGCTCGCCGGCGAGCATGGCGTTCAGTTCGTGGGCGATTTCTTCGCCGATGCGCTCGTGACGATGATTGGCTGGGCTCATGATCGTTCCTGCTTGGCCTTCTATAGCATGTCTACGACGTGATTCACCAGCGTTCGTCCGAGCAAACGGTACGCTTCGGCTAGAACCAACTGCAGCGACTCTTCGACGTGCTGTTCGGCCGTCGACAGCGTGACCACGCCGATGATGGCACGTTGCCACACTTCCTGATACTCCATCTCGGCGACGGCGACATTAAAGCGCCGGCGCAGACGGTCTTTCAAGCTGCGCACGACCTGCCGTTTGTCCTTCAGCGAGTGCGCTTCCGGGATGTACAGCTCGAGAGTGAGCAGGCCGACCGGCATGTGCGGCTCCGGGGGACAGCGTGCAGTTTACTTGCGGCCGCCAGCGCCGCTGGTCTGAGCGGCAGCTTCCGCGGCACTGAGTTTCAGAACGCTGAAGCATTCGAGAAAGTCGCCGACTTTGACGTCGTTGAAATTGGCGATTCCGGCGCCGCACTCAAAACCGGTGCGCACTTCGCTGGCGTCGTCTTTGAAGCGCTTGAGCGAGCTGAGCTTGGAGGTATAGATGACCGCGCCATCTCGGACCACGCGGATCTGCGCGTCGCGCTTGAGCACGCCGTCGACCACGTAACAGCCTGCCACGGTGCCCGCGCCCTTGACGCGGAAAGTGTTGCGCACTTCGGCGCGGCCGAGGTAGGTCTCCTGGATGACCGGCTCGAGGAGGCCCTCCATAGCTTTCTTCAACTCGTCGGAAACTTCGTAGATGATGGTGTGGGTGCGGATGTCCACGCCTTCGCGCTGTGCCAGTTCGAGAGCTTTGCGGTCGGGACGGACCCCGAAGGCGATGACAATGGCTCCGGAGGCGGAAGCGAGCAGAATGTCGTTTTCGGTGACGGCGCCGACACCGGAACCGAGGATCTTGAGCTTGACCTGATCGGTGGAAAGCTTGGGGAGCATTTCGACGAGCACTTCCACGGAACCTTGCACGTCGCCCTTGATGACGATGTTCAATTCCTTGACTTCGCCAGCTTTCAGCTGCTCGTGCAACTGATCGAGAGTGATGCGGGCGCCGCTGGAGCGAGCCAGTTGCGCGTCGCGCTGCTTGGACTGGCGGTAGTCGACGACGTGCCGCGCTTTGGCTTCGTCGGTAACCTGGAAGTGATCGCCGGCCTCGGGAATGCCTTGCAAACCAAGCACTTCGATGGGGGTGGAAGGCGGCGCGTCTTTGGCGGGACGCCCGCGATCGTCGAACAAGGCGCGCACTTTGCCGAACACCGCGCCGCAAATGAAGAAGTCGCCGGGGAGCAACGTGCCGTTCTGCACGAGCACGGTGGCGACCGGGCCGCGGCCGCGATCGACGCGCGATTCAAGGACGGTGCCGGCAGCCGGCGCATCCGGATTGGCGCGCAAGTCGCGCAACTCGGCGACCAGCAGAATGATTTCGAGCAGCTTGTCGATACCCTTCTTCTGCTTCGCGGAGACTTCCACGAATTCGGTGTCGCCGCCCCACTCGGAGGGCATCAAGCCAACTTCGCTGAGTTGGCGCTTCACGCGCTCGACTTGCGCTTCCGGCTTGTCGATTTTGTTGATGGCCACGATGATGGGGACTTTCGCGGCTCTGGCGTGGTCGATGGCTTCTTTGGTTTGGGGCATGACGCCGTCGTCGGCGGCCACGACGAGCACCACAATGTCGGTGACCTTGGCGCCGCGCGAGCGCATGCGGGTGAACGCTTCGTGACCGGGCGTATCGACAAACACCACGGCCTTGTCGTTCACCTGAACTTTGTAGGCGCCGATGTGCTGGGTGATGCCGCCGGCTTCGCCGCCGGCTACGTCGGCTTCGCGAATGGCGTCCAGCAAGCTGGTCTTGCCGTGGTCCACGTGGCCCATCACGGTGACGACCGGGGGACGCGGCTTCAGGTTTTCCTGAGTCTCTTCCTTGGCGACTTCGAGGACCATTTCTTCCTCGAAGGAGACCACGCTGACGACGCCGTTGAAGGCCTGCGCTAATTCGGTGGCGGTGTGCACGTCGAGCGCCTGGTTGATGCTGGCGAAGACGCCGCGATCGAGCAGGGTCTTGAGCAAATCCTTGGCGCGCACGTCCAGCTTTTCCGCCAGTTCGCGAATGGTGATGCCTTCTGTGAGCGTAACGTCGCGGGGCGCGCGCGGTTCCGGCGGCGCGATGACTGCGGCGATGCCACGGCTGGCACCTGAACGTTGGCGCGTGGGATGGAGCTTGCGCTCGCCTTCCATCTCGCGCTTGTCAGCAACGGGACGCTGGCGCTGCGGCGGCTTGCGCGCATAGAGCGGCTTGCCCGGCTCCGCCTTTGACGGCATTTTGTCGGGAAACGGCGGCAGCATACCGGGGCGTCCGGGCATGCGCGGACCAGGCCGCGTGCCTGTGGGCACAGCGCCGCGGCGCTGGTCAAAAGGACGATTCTGGGGGCCGCCGGGTCCACCAGGACCTCCGGGGCCGCTCGGGCGTGGCGTGTGGGACCGTGCGCCTTGCGCGCCTTGTTGCTGCGGGCGCATGGGCTGGCCCGGACGCGGGCCACTCGGGCGGTTGCCAGGCGCGGTGTTGGGCAAGGGTCCGCGATTTCCGGTGGGAAGCGGACCACGATTTCCAGTCGGAAGCGGACGAGGCTGCTGTCCGGTGGGGCGAGGCGGTTGTCCCGGGCGCGTGGGCGTTCCGCCGGGGCGCGCTCCGGGAGCACCGGGGGCGGCGGCAGCGGGACGCACTGCAGAAGGCGAACCAGGCTGAGCTGTGCCCGGTGGGCGCGCGGAGGGTGGCGCACCAGATGGTGTGTTCGGGCGAATGGGTTGGCTGTGCGGCAGGGAGGTCGGGCGCGGGGGCTGGCCTTGCGGCGCGGTTGCCGTGGGCGCAGCGGGAGCCAAAGGCTTCTGGGCTGGCGGCACGACTGCTGGCGCGGCAGGCGCCGCAGGAGCGGCAGGCTTTGCCGCGGCGGGAGCTTGTGAGGTCGGTGCCGGCTGTTGTACGGCCGGAGTTGGAGGAGCAGGCACAACGTGGGTCCCAACTGGGGGTGCAACTGCCGCCGGTGTAGCAGGCGCAGGCGCTGACGCTATGGGCGCTGGCGCTGCAGGCGCGACTGTCTTCGCCGCCGGAGGCGCTACAGGACTCGCCGGAGCAGGCGCAGCCGCGGGACGCATACGGGCTGCTTTGGCTGCCACATCCTTGGCTTCCTTATCAGCCTGGGCCGCGCGTTCGACCGCAGCCTCTTCTTCTGCCTGACCCAAGAGGCGCTTGCGCACCTTTTCGGCGACATCCGCCGGAATCGAGCTCGAGTGCGTCTTCTTCTCGGTGACGCCGTATCCGGCCAAAAGGTCGATGATGGCCTTGGCCTTGACCTCGAGTTCACGGGCCAGTTCGTTGATTCGGACTTGGTTTGCGTCGCTCATTCTTTAGTTAGGACTTTGCCTCTTCCGCCTTGTCAGGCGCTTGCTCGGATTCGTTTACGGGAGCTTCTTTCGCCGGTTCCGCAGCCTTCGGTTCTTCGGAAGCCACTTCGGCGGCGCCGGCCGATTCCCCGGGAGCCGCTTCGGAAGCAGACGTCTCTTCCGCGGCTTCCTCGGTCTTCTCGGGAACAGCAGACTCACCTTCGGACGAGGCAGGCACTTCGCCTTCGGTTGGAGCAGACGCATCTTCTACGAGCGTGTCCGTGTTTTCCACGGCCTCGGCGCCTTCCGCGGTTTCCGCTGCTGCCGCCGCGCCCGCTTCGCCTCCGCTTTCGTAGAAGCGATTCACTGCCTGATAAATTTTGTCGACCATTTTTTCGCCGATGCCCGGGATTTCCATCAACTGTTCGGGCGTCATGCCGGCGAGCTTTTCGACGTTGGCGATTCCCGCGGCCTCGATCTTCTCGATGGTCTTGGGCCCGACGCCCGCAAGTGCGGTCAGCGGCGTCGTCGGCGCGGTCAGCGCGGTCATCTGCTCTTCGATTTCGCGGCGCTTCTCTTCTTCGCTCTTGATGTCGATATCCCAGCCGATGAGCTTGCTGGCCAGGCGCACGTTCTGGCCTTTTTTGCCGATGGCCAGGGAAAGCTGGGAATCTTCGACGATCACTTCGAGCTTGCGATTTTCCGGATCGGTGATCTGGACGCGCGTCACCTTGGCCGGGCTCAGGGCTTTCTGGGCGAAGGCCACGGTCTCTTCGTTGTACGGAATGATGTCGATCTTTTCGCCGCGCAACTCGCGGATGATGGACTGCACGCGCATGCCTTTCATGCCGACGCACGCGCCGACGGGATCGACATCCTTGTCCCGGCTGGCCACGGCTACTTTGGTGCGCTCGCCGGCTTCGCGGGCGGCGTGGCGAATTTGCACCGTGCCGTCATAAATCTCGGGTACTTCCATTTCAAAAAGGCGCTGCACGAGGCTGGCGTCCGCGCGCGAAACGATGACTTGTGGCCCTTTCGCGGCGCGGTCCACGGCTTTGATGACCACGCGAAGGCGCTCGCCGATGTTGTAGGTCTCGAGGCGCGACTGCTCGCGCTTCGGCAGGCGGGCTTCCGTACGGCCCATATCCACGATAAGGTCCGGGCCTTCGGCGCGCTTGACGATGACGGTCACGAGCTCGCCAACGCGGTTGTGATATTCGTTGAAAATAGTGTCGCGCTCGGCTTCGCGGACTTTTTGCAGGATGACCTGCTTCGCGGTTTGCGCCGCGATGCGGCCGAGCACGTCGGTGGGCTTGACGGTGATGATTTCGGTTCCGACTTCGGCGCCGGGATTCTTTTTCTTGGCGTCGGCGACGCTGATTTCGCGCTTGGGATCCGTCACTTCCTCGACGACGGTCATCACCGCGAACACTTCCACCTGCCCGGTCTCGGAATTGAACTTTCCGCGCAAGTCCTCTTCGCTCTTGTAATACTTGCGGGCCGCCACCACCATAGCATCTTCGATCGCGGACACTACGACTTCCGGCTCGATATGCTTCTCGCGGCTGAGCATCTCAATTTGTTGATAGAGCAGATTCGCCATAACTCGTTCCTAATCTCGTCCCAAACTTCCCTGAAGTAGTTCCCTTCCTAAAATTCGACCACCAAATTCGCTTTGCGGATGTTTTCGAGCGGCAGCTCAACCATCCGCGCTTCTTTTCCCTTCAGTTCCATGCGGACCTTGCCATCCGCAAATCCCTTCAGCCGCCCCTCGAAGAATTTCGCCTGGCCAACCGGCTCGATAGTCGAAATCTTGGCCAGCCGCCCGGTGAAGCGCTCGAAATCGCCGGCTTTGGTCAACGCGCGGTCCATGCCCGGCGAACTGATTTCGAGAACATATCCGGGCCCCGGGACCAACTCTTCCACGTCCAGAATCACACTTAGCTGCTTGCTCACTTTCTCGCAATCCGCATGGCTAACCTTGGGATACGGACTGTTCGCGCCGCCAGCAGCGCCAGCACCTTCCGGCCCAGCATCTGACCCGGTCTCGCCGCCGCTGGGTGCGCTCACCGAAGGCACGCGATCGACGTACACCCTCAGAAAGCGCTGCTTGCCGACTTTCCATTCGACATCAACGACTTCCAGTCCTTCTGAGCGGGCCACCCGCTCGGCAGCTTCGCGTACCTTTTCCAGATTCAACCGAAGACTCCCCGGCCTATGCCGGAACGCGATGCACTCCGTCCGGCGTCAACAAAAAAGTGGGCTTGCGCCCACTCACCCGTTCGACCGCTTCAGAGTGAAAGTAGAGTATATTCCGCCAACACGGCAAAAGCAAGATACGCGCCCCAGAGCAGCAGGGCGCTACGGCGCTACCGAGCGGTCTGCCCTCCCAGCCAGGCTCACGTCGTTGCCGCCTCGGTGGGCACCCTTTTACATCTGGGCCCTCGCTGATATGCAGGCGAAGCCAGGGGGTGGCGGGCGGAGATGGACTTGACCCGGACGAGCGAGGGCGAGTAGTGTTTTCGGCAAGCCATAGACACAGGGCGGGGATGTGAATCAGGCCAAGTCATTCCACTATTCGTTAACGCAATTCCACGTTCGCTCCTTATTAGGACTAGGCGTTTTGTTACTGGTGTGCGCGGGGCCGGGGTTGGCGCAGCGGCCGATGGCGCCCAGTACGGGGCCGGTAATGAATCCTGGGGATTTGGCCAACGCAGCGCTGCTGCCGGTGACAGTTACGGTGAACGTGCGAGAAGCGAGCGGGATGCTGCTCGAGGGCCATGCGTTCGTGAAGCTTACTTCGCAGGCGCGGCGGTATAACCAGACGGTAGCGACGCAGGAGAATTCCTCGGCTACATTCAAAGATGTGATTGCCGGGGATTACGAAGTGGAGGTGAGCTCAGCCGGATACCGCACCCTCACGGAACGAGTAGACATCGCTCGCGGCGGGAGCTACCCAGTGTTCATTTATCTGCACTCGGAGTCGGAGGATCCGGCAAGCGCCAAGCCCCCGGCGGGGATGACGATGACGCCGAAGCTGCAGAGCGAGCTGGACAAAGGCATGGAGAAGATGCGCAAGCAGCAGTATGACGGGGCGCAGCAGCACTTTGAGAAAGCCGCGAAAATCGCGCCGGGAAATGCGGACGTGCAGTACCTGCTGGGAGTGATCGCGTCCACGGAAAAGCATTTGGATGTGGCGCGGGCGAAATTCGAGAGCGCGCTGGCGCTATATCCTGCGCACGAACGGTCGCTGCTGGCGCTGGGCGAATTGCAGTTACAGACGGGCGACGCGAGTGGCGCGGTGCGCGCGCTGGAGAAAGCGTTCGCGGCGAATGGCGCGGACTGGAAAACGCACTTTCTGCTGGCACAGGCGTACAACAGCGAAAAAGAGTATGGGAAAGCCGAGCTTCACGCGTCGCGCGCGGCAGAACTCGGGAAGGCCAAGGCTGCGTTGCCGCTCCTGCTGCTAGGGCGGGTTTACGCGGCGGAAAATAAGAGAGACACGGCGAAGCAGGCTTTTGAACTGTTGATCAAGGAATTTCCAGGCGATCCTGCGGCGCAGCAAGCCAAATCCGAGATCGCGGCTCTGGCGGCGTTGCCTTCGGTAGGTGCGGCGACGACGGCCAGTGCCGCGGTGTCACCTGCACCTTTGCCGGCGGGCGCGGCTCCCTCCGCCGTGGTGGGTCTAGCGGACCCGCCGCCGCTGTTGGTCACCGAGCACTTGTGGGCTCCGGCGGACGTGGACGGGAAAGAGTACCCCGTGGCGCCCGGCATTCCCTGCGGTCAAGGAGAAGTGCTGGCGCGGGCGCAGAAACGCATGCTCCACCAGTTGCAAAACTTCGATAAGTTCATGGCCACCGAGCGGATCGAACATCAGCAAGTGGATGCTCACGGCAACGAAGGAGGCTTGCGGTTCAAGGATTTCTCTTACCTGGTGTTCGTGCACCCGTTCAAGAACGATTCGTTTTTTCTGGAAGAATCGCGGAATGGCGGGCAAGGCGTGGACGCGTTCCCGACAAGTCTGGCGACGACGGGGCTTGTGGGATTGGGCGTTGCCGTCCTGGAGCCGGAATATGAAAACGACTTCGAGTACAAGTGCGAAGGGCTTTCTTCGTGGCGAGGGCAGGCGGCGTGGCAGGTGCGCTTCGAGCAAAAGAGGAACGTCGAATCGCGCATTCGAGTGTGGCGGCGCCGCGGCGAAGTCTTTCCGGTGGCGCTAAAGGGCCGCATCTGGCTGGGCGCCAACAGCTACGACCTGCTGCACATGGAGACGGACCTTCGTGACCCGATCGAAAAGCTGATGCTGGTGCGCGATCATCTGGTGATCGACTATGGACCGGTGACCTTCGAGCGGGGGAACGAGAAACTCTGGCTGCCGTGGAAAGCGGAGATGTTCATGGAGCTGCACGGGAGACGCTACCACCACCGGCACACGCTGACGAACTACATGCTCTTTTCCGTGGATACCGCCAACCAAATCGGAAGGCCCAAAGAGCCTGCCGAGCAGCGCGATAAGGGCGAGAAACCGCAAGACTAGCTAAGGCAGGACTGGGCCGCACGAGCGGAACGCAGCAGTGGCGTAGGTCGGTTCAGCCGTACGCGCGCTACGAGACAAAAAAAGGGCCTTTGCGCGTGGCGCAAAGGCCCGGGATTCATAGCGAACCGCAACTGGCTTAGCTTTGTGGCTTGGCAGGTGGCGGCGTCGCAGGCTTGGTAGCCTGGGTCGCGGATGGCTTGGCAGTAGCCGGTTTTGCGGGCGTCGTGGAGCCGGCCCTGAGCGGGTAAGCCTGATCGTAGAGCCGGATGATGTCCTGGGTAACATCGATCTGAGCCGATTTGTAGATCAAGTTGGAGTTCTGCGCGGAAGAATCGAACACCGCGACCAAGCCGTTTTCGCGCGCGTAACGGTCGAGCACGTCGATCATTTTGCGGCCGATGCGATCAATGACTTCGCCTTGCTCAGCGTTGACGTCTTCCTGGTATTCCGTCTGCTTGCGCTCGAGCTGGCGGGCGAGCACTTCGCCCTGGCGCTGCAGCTGCGCCTGCGCTTCCGGGCTCAGGGTGCTGGCACCAGCCTGAAGGCGCTGACGAATGTCGTTGATGGTCTTGTTCATATTCTCGAGTTCCGTCTGGCGGGGCGCGAACTTGGACTGCAGTTCGGCGGAAGCCTGCTTGCCCTCAGCGGTGGTGACGATCGCGGAACGCACGTCCACGACGCCAACTTTTCCGGAGGCGGCGGAACCGGCCGCGGGCGCTCCCTGGGCCTGGACGGCCGCGGTGCCGAGAAAGCACGCGGCGGCCAGCGCGGCGGTACGAAGATAATTTCTGGAATTCACTTTATTCTCCTTGTTGAAGGTGGCTCCGATTTTCTCGAAGCCCCGGGCCAATTTTCGATTGGCTAAAACTTGGTTCCGCTCCCTATGGGTTCCGCGGGGGTATTCCAAACCCAGCAGTATAGCCGACGCCGGACAAGGCAAGCAACGCGAAACCTGTCGATTGCACCTTGCATTTAGGACTCTAGACGAAAGGCTGTGAGACCTCATGGCAGCGGCAACAACAGGATGCGGTTGTTGGCCTGATCGACGATGACCGCCAGATTCAGCTGGTTGTGGATGGCGGCGGCAAGCTCACCGGTGGCGCCAATGCCAATGGTCAGTTTGGTCTGGAGGGTCTGGGCATCGATCAGAGAAATGGTGTTGCTGGCAGCGTTGACGCTCAGCACGGTGCCGGAATTGACGTTGATAGCAAGAGAGTTGGGGTTGATGCCGACCGGGATGGCTCTGGTGCTGCCGTTGTCCGGATTGAACTCGACAACCTGATTCGACTGGCTGGACACAGAGTAAAAGAGTCCGGGGTTGGTTGTGCTGGTGGTGGCTGCTGGATCGAACACCACTCCGGTAGGCGTAGCGCCGAGGAAGGAAGCAGAAGCCGCGCTGGTGCTTCGGACGGGAGTAGCTCCGCCGATATCGATAGCGTCAAGAACGCCGAAAGGAGAAGACGCGCCGTTGGATTGCAGCGCGCTGACGACAGCCAAGCCGCGGCTATTGGTGCCGCGATCGGGGTCGATGGCGACGGCGATGGGACTTATATCGACGCCGACCGGGCCGAGCACCGTAAGTGTGCCAACGGGAGTTGCCGTGAGGGGAGTTAGATCGATGGCGTTGACAGAGCCCGAACCGGTGTTGGCGATGACCGCAAGATTGGTTTGCTGATTGATGGCCACGCCGGTGGGATTGGTACCGACAGTCACATCCTTGACGGCTTGCATCTGTTTGTCGAGGTCGAGAATCGAGACAGTGCCTGAGGCATTGTTGGTGACCACGGCAACGCCAAGCGTAGCGCTCAACCTCGGCAGAACGGCGACGCCCGTGGGGGTGCCTCCGGTGGGAATGGTGCCGACGAGTTGGCCGAACTTGTTTGCAGGATCGAGACTTAAGAGCGAAACCTGGCTGCACGCGGTATTGGTGACCACGGCAAGGTTGCGCTGTTCATCGATGGCCACACCTCCGGGTGCGGCAGGGATAGGAGTGGCGACGCTGCCGCAGGCGGGAACGGGTACGGATTCCAAAACGGTGAAATCGACGACGTTGGAGAAAACATTGCCGGTGACTACATCGACGGCAAAGCGGTGCGGCGCGGCCAGAAAGGCTTTCGGAATGGTGACATCGAGTTCGTGATTGCTGACGAGGGTTACGCCGCCGCTCAGCGCGGTGCCATCGAGGCGGACTTGTGATGTGTTATCGAAACCGCTGCCAAAAATCTTGACGGTGAGGTCGTTAGGCATCACGCCGGAAGTGGTGATGAAAGCGCGGCGCAGGGTGGTGCCCGCGATGTCTGGGGTGCGCAGCTCCTGGATATGCACGGATTTGATGTGGCCAAGACCGATGACGGTCACGGTGCCATCGCCGGAATTGGCAGCGATCGCGATGTTGGAGACGGGATCGACTGCGAGAGCGCCAGGAATCGATAGTGGCATGGCCGTCGGAATCGCGGGCGGAAAAGAGACGGAACCCGTGCCGAGCTGGCCGGTCTTGACAATGGCGGCGCGCTCGAGAACGGAAGGATCAATCAACGAGATTTGATTGAAACCACCGTTCGGGTTGAAAACGACGGCGGTATTGGAGAAAGGCTGGAAGGCCACGCTGGTTTCGCCGATTTCGGGCGCGCCGGTGAAGGTGGCGCCGACGCCATCCTTAAAGAGGGACATCGCCGTGAAGGACTGGCTGAGCGGGTCTAGGAATTCGATCTGGGAACCGGCGACGTTGGGATCGACAAAGGCCAGGCGCCGGGTAATCGGGTTGACGGCAATACCCTGGATCGACTGAGAGACCTGGAAGACGAGATTGACGGCGCCCTGCGTGGTGGTGCAGTTGTCAGAGGCAGCGCAGGTGGAAGTATCGTCGGCCTCGGCTTGGGCGTAGGTGAAATCATTGGTGCCCAGGACGGAAGTGACGGGGAAAGTGCCGTTGAAGTTGGTTTTGTTGGTGGTCCCCGGAGGAACGTTGGCGATCAGTACGGTGGGGCCGCCGAGACCGGATACGCCCGAAGAGAGGTTGTGCGCAGTTGCGGTCGTAATCTGAACGCTGTTGGCGGTGCGCACGGCTTTGGAGATGACTACCGGCGTGGAGGGCAGAGCGGCCAGGTTGATACCTTCGAGCAAACCGCCGCCACCAGGAGTGACGTAGGCGATGTGCGCACCGGGCTCAAAAGCAACTTGAGGATGCGTGCCGGTGTTGAGCGTGACGTAGCCGGTAGCGCAGTAGCGAGGCATTGGAGGTGTTTTGGGTCCGATGATACAAGTGACATCTTTCACGGGATCCAGATTAACGATCAAGCCGATGTTGGTGGAGGCAAAAGCGACCAGCGCGCTGTGCAGGAAAGGATCGATGCCAACAGCGTAAGGAAATGGCTGGACGAATGTCGCGGAAGGAGGATTGGGCGGGGGGATGACGCCGCTGAGATCGACGGTGGCAACAGGAGCAGTGCCATTGGGCAGATTGATGATGGAGAGGCTGCGGCTGGCGTAGTTGACCACAGCAGCGATGGGAGTGGTGAGATCGGCGTCGACATTGTCGTCGATCGCCACGCTGGTGGCGACATTGCCTCCAGTGGTTGCGGGGCCGAGGAGAGTAACGTTGCCGCCCGCCACGCTGAAAAACTGAACGTTCTTCTGGGTGTTGGTGGCGGCACCGCCGGGGTCGTTCGCGCCTGCCAAAGCAATCGCGCCGATGCCGATGGTGGGGCCGATGGCGACGGAACTCGGTGCGCTGGTGGCAGAGCCAGCGGTAATCGCCGAGTTGGCCGGTACAGTATAGATTGCGGCGGGTCCGGACGTCAGCGCATTGCCTCCGACCGTTGGAGGATTGGCGGTCGAGGCGTTCGTGGCGCCGTAATCGGGAATCACCGCGACGTTGGTGCTGGCGGTAAGCGCCGGGAGCGCCGTCGAGTTGGTGACGGAAATGGGGAAAAGGCCGGCTGCGGATTTGAGAGCGAGACCCTGGGGGATCGGCAAATTCCCGGTGATGGAGCGCGGAGTGATCGTGCTGGCCAGCAGGCCAGTGGTGTTGTTAAACGTGGCGGAAACGATCGCTGCGGGAGGCTGGCCGAAATAGCCTCCGTCGATGGTGACTTGCGGCAGACCCGGCAGGTCTGGTGTTTTCAGGCCGAGGGTTTGCTGCTGGAAATTGTCTGGAAACGCGCTGATGACGGACGGGGCGGCACGCAAGACGGTGAAGGAAAAAGGACCGCCGGTCACAGTGGCCGAACCGCCAGAGGTCACCTGTATTTGGTAGATACCCGGCACCGGCAAATCCGAAGGGTTGAGACGAACACGGGCGCCGATGGAAGTAGTGCCACCGGCGGCGAAAACGACCTTGATCTTGTTGGAATTGGTGGAATCAATCGTTTCATTCACCGTCGGCCCGGTGAGTTTGATGCCCACCTGCGAAGTCACGTTGGGAGCGCTTAGGAAAATATCCGCGGCGGGTCCGCCCAGGGGTACGGTGATGGGCGCAAGTCCATTGAACGTGATAGGTCCACCGGCGACGATGGTGATGGAGCCTTGAGCGATGCGGGCATTATCGATCTTGGAAAAAACAAAGATGGTGACAATCCCAGCGGCGTTCACAGGTGCAGTGGTTGAGGCGGGCGCCGCCACCGGGACTTTCGCCGGGGCCGTGAAACGCTCGACTCCGTTGACAACCGAAAGCGTTCCGCAGTCATTGGTCCCGCCACTGCAACTGACGCTATTGATTTTGGCGATGGTTTCAAAAGTGACGCCCCAGGTGACTTGGTCGCTGGTGAGAAGGTTGCCGTTCAGATCCTCGGCATTGAAGTTCTTCGGTTCGCCAGTGGCCAGAGTGGCGGTGTTGGGAATGAGGGTGATGCGGACGCCGGAATCGAACTGGATGGTGAAAGTGCCGGTTTTCTTGGTATTGGCGTGGGAGGTGGCGGTGATGGTCACGAGCACGTTGGGAAAAGCCACCTGATCGGGGAAAACGTCCGGAGCGGTGAAGGTGGCGGTGGAAAGTGCGGTGGTGCTGGTGTTCGTAATGTTGGAGAGAGCGCCGACCGCACCCTTCACGGTCGCGTCATCGCACGGTTTCGCGGCGGACGGCGTCGGGTTAGGAGTGGCAGTAGTCGGGTTGGGCGTGGTGGTAAAGGTGCAGGCAAAGGTCGCGGATACGTCCGTGGCGCCGGTGACGTTGGCCGTAAGCGTTTCGGTCTGCTTCGGCACCAAGACGGAGGTCGACCCAGTAACGGTGACAGCTACCTGATTAGAATTGCCGTTGTAGCCGCCGCAGCCGGCAAGGCCCGCACAGGCCGATAGAGCACTGATCAGCAAACCGCTCTTGATCACTTGAGACTTCATTCCCACGGCTTCCCCCACCTTGTGCAAATGCGCTGAACGAGTTGTTCTCCGCGTCTTTGCTTTTTCACTGTTTCGCTGCGCCTGGCCTGCTGGCGCTCCGCGGATCCCCAAGTACGACAAAGTTCTTGACCCGCAACATTTCTAGAACGTCCGGCTGACGGTGAACCGGAACGTGGTCTTCGGCTCGAAATAATTGAGCGACCCCGGAGTGTTCTGCAGGGTATCCAAAGTGGGCTTAACCTGGAACCTCCAAACGTCAGCAGGCAACGTAGCCGGTAGGCGGCCCAAGCCTCCGGGGACTTTCGAACAATTCTCGAAAAATGGAGCGCGCGAATCGCAAATATCGCTCGGCTCGATGAAATCGGTAGGCGCAAGAAGCTGCTGATGGAGGCGGTGAATGTTGTAGGCGTAGTAGATGCGGAAGGGCGCCTGAATAATGGGCAACTGCACGACGAACTCGATACCCGTGGACCCACGCAAACGGAAATTGGTGCCAGGAGCGATGGAGAGCTGACGTGGCAGCTTACCCGCAGCTCCAGCGGTCAGGAAAGAATTATTTAGGTCGATGAAGCCGCTGGGATCCAACTGCAGACCACTCTTCTTGACAATGCCGCCGGTACCGCCGTCAAAGAAAAGTACCGCTTGCACCGGACCTACGATGGGAATGCGGTATTCCAGGTTCCCGAAGCTCTGAACGTCGCCGCCGGGAAGCGAAATCGAATAGCCCAGGACATTGACGTTCGCTGTTTTTGGAATAGGCTGGCCGGCCCCGTTGAACGGACCGTTCGGATCCGTATAAGAGAATTGCTGAACGCTCTTAACAGGAATAAAAGTGACCGGAGAGATCGACCGAATATCGAAGCCGCGAATATCGTTTTCGCCGCCCATGTAGAAGCGGCTAAAGGGCGGAATCTCATTGGCAGCTCTTGCGGGACAGTTTGCATCCACGGGAACGGCCGAGCGGCAACTGGGGGTGGTGGTCCCAAACGCGTCGATGAAAGCGCCGCTCGCGTGAATACCGATGACGTTGCGGTGCTTCGTGACGGTCTTGTATATCTTAAAGTCGAAAACATTGCTGATGTCGCTGACATTGCCGCCGAGCGGACCGCCGGTAAACGCCAGAGAGTAGAAATAGCTCTTGCCACGGGAAGGGTTGGTGGGATTGTCCACGGTGTTGTAAGTAATCGTAGGCGTGATCGTGCTGGTAATGATCCCGTTGAGCGCGCTCGGGCCAGCGAGACTTCGGAACTGAATGCTTTCAAACAGAAGCTGGGAGGCGGTGTTGAACGCCGTGATGTTCGTGCGCGTGAGCCCGTAAGTCAGGCCGATGCGGGTAAAAGACAGCTTCTTTACCGGATAGCTGGCGAACAGCGTGAAGCCGGTGCTGTCCTGGTTGTAGTTCTGCACGAATTCCGGATTTATGCTCACGGCCTGGCCCGTGAGGATGGCGGCTTGGCGCGCCTGGTCGAATTTGTAGCGGCTCGAGAAAATGGTGAAGCCGCTCGAGATGGGGCGGTCGAAGAGATACGGCTCGGTGAAACCAAACAAGAAGCTGCGCTGGAGATCTCCAAACTGCGCGGAGAAAGTAAGCGTTTCGCCGAGGCCCAGAAAATTGTTGGTCTGGTAAGTGAGTCCGATAAACGAACCAGCCAGACCGCTGACGCCGCCCTGCAGACCGATGGACTGCTTGCCCTTTTCCTTCAGCTTGAGGGAAATATCGACGGTGCCGTCCTTGGTGTTGCGCTTGATCTCGGCGGCTTTGTCCGCTTCGATTTTGTCGAAATAATCGAGCTGGTTGAGACGGAGAATGCTCAGCTCCCAGTAGCGCTTGTTGAAGAGCTGGCCTTCGTCGATGAGCAGCTCGCGGCGAATGACTTTGTCCCGCGTGGTGGTATTGCCGACGAAATCGATGCGCCGCACATAGTACTGTTTTTCTTCGTTGAACTTGAGGATGAGGTTGATTTCCTTCTTGGCTTCGTCGATGTCCTCTGCCGGTTCGGTCGTGAAGTCGATGAAGCCGAATTCTCCGTAGGCTTTGCCGTAGTCTTCGAGGGCTTTACGGACTTTGGCGGTCGAGAAGATGTCGCCTTGTTTCAGCGGAAAAATGTTCTTGAGGGCGTCCACTTTAAGAGAGAGTGATTTATCGGGATCGGCGCTGACGATGCGCAACGTGCCCATGTGGTAGCGCTCGCCCTCCTCGATCGGAATCGTTATATTCACGGCTTTGCCGTGCGTCGTGCCCGTCAGGGGAACCCCGAGGCGATGCCCGGTGGTGTCCACACTCTCGAGGACGGGCTCCTTGACGAGAACTTTGAAATAGCCATTGTCCTGGTAAAGGCCGCGGATGCCAACTTCCAAATCTTCATTCAGCTTTTGGCGATCGTAAGTCTTGGTGAGGACGGGGATATTCCAGAAGTACAGGGGAATGGAGTAAGGGCGGTCGTGGCGCATGGCGCGAATAAGCTTGCGGTCACTGAACGCGTGGTTGCCGGTGAACTTGATCTTGCCGACTTTTACCTTGGGCCCTTCATCGACCTTAAAAACGAGGATGACCGCGTTGCTCGAAGCGATACGCTCGAATTGCGGCGTAACCTTAGCAAATTGCCGCCCGTGCTCGCCAAGCAGATCCTTCAGCACCACTTCCGCTTTTTTGATCTTGGTGGGATCGAACGAGCTTTCCACCGTCAGGCCGACTTTGCGCTCCTTGAAGCGGTCGAGAATGTCGGACTCGGAAACGGAATGTGTGCCTTCGTAGCGGATGCGGCGAATCACCGGCCGCTCCTTGACGTCGAAGACGATGATTTTGGCGTTGGGCCGGTCCGGAGAATCCTCGACACGCAGCTTGACGTCTTCGAAGAATTGCGTGTTCCACAGCGCCTGAAAATCGCGGCGCAGCGTTTCTTCGTTGTAGACGTCGCCTTGACGACTGAAGATTCGGGCGGTCAGCGTGTCGCTGCGGATGCGTCGGTTGCCCACGAAATCGATGCGCTCGATGACGAACGGCTGCTGGCCGGATTGTGGTTGTTGATCGCCGTAAGCAGTGTGTGTGTGATCTTCCGTAACCGCTTCGAGCGTTGCCAAATCCAACCTTGCGGAGAGCAGCAGCTCGACACGCGGAGCTGCGGAACCGCCCGCTGCGGGCGCCGCCGCCGTTTGAGCCCACACACCAGCCGCAGCGCTAAACAACAGCGCTGCGAGCCAACCACTTCGGTGCATCGGAACACGAAACGGCAAACAAACCCTTCTTCTGGCGGCCGATGAGGTCGTCAAGGCCGCGCTCCCCAAACGCAAGTTGTTCTTCTCCTGCCGGACCCGGTATGGGCCGGCTGTGTGGTTTCAGATTCGCTAGTGGACGACCGGGGTTGCCTCACCCACCGGCCGGAAAGAGAGCGCTTCGCCCGCGACATAAATCTGTAAGGTCGCGGGCCTCTGGATTCCGCCCTGGATCAGCGCCTCGGACAACGGGTCTTCAACGTACTTCTGCAAAGCCCTGCGCAGCGGCCGCGCGCCATAACTGCGGTCCGCGCAGGTCTTTTCTAAAATCCACTGGCGCGCTTCCGGAGACACCACTATCTGCACCTGCCGGTGGATGAGAGTATCGTTCATCTGCCCAACAAGCAAGTCAATGATGCGCAAGAGATCTTCGTCGGCAAGCGGATTGAAGATGATGACTTCATCCAGGCGGTTGAGGAACTCCGGATTGAACGCGCGCTTCACTTCGTTCATCACCATTTCTTCCATGCTCTTGAGACTGGCTTCGTCGGCGCCAGATTGGAAGCCGATCGAGGTGCGCCGCTGCAGATGCCGCGCGCCAAGATTGGAGGTCATGATGATGATGGTGTTGCGGAAGTCCACGGTATTGCCGAGACCGTCGGTAAGCTGGCCGTCTTCGAACACCTGAAGAAGGATGTTGAACACGTCCGGATGCGCCTTCTCGATTTCATCGAGCAGGATCACCGAGTACGGCGTGCGGCGGACACGCTCCGTCAACTGGCCGCCTTCTTCGTAGCCCACATAGCCTGGAGGCGCGCCAATGAGCTTCGACACCGAGTGCTTCTCCATGAATTCGGACATGTCGAAGCGCACCAGCGACTTTTCCGATCCGAACAGAAATTCCGCCAGGCGCCGGGCAACTTCCGTCTTGCCCACCCCAGTGGGCCCAAGGAAGAAGAAGCAGCCAACCGGCCGTAAGGGTGACTTTAGGCCGGCGCGGCTGCGGCGAATGGCTCGAGCCAGCGCGGTGATCGCTTTGTCCTGACTGATGACGCGTTTATGCAGCTCCGGTTCGATGCGCAGCAGCTTCTGCTGCTCGTCTTCCTTGATCGAGGTAACCGCGACGCCGGTCCAGCGCGACACCACTTCTTCGATATCTTCGCGCGTCACGATTCCCGTCGAAGCGTCGTCAAGCTTGTAGCGCTCGCGGAGCCCGCGCAGGTTTTCCTTCTCTTTGCGCTCTTCTTCGGAGTAAAAACGCGCCTTTTCGAATTCGTGGTTGGCGATGGCGGTTTCCATGCGATGCGTGATGAACTTCACACGCTTCTGCACTTCGCCCACTTCTTCCGGGACCGTAGCCTGGCGCAGCTTGACGCGCGCGCCCGCTTCGTCAATCAGATCGATAGCCTTGTCCGGAAGAAAGCGGTCCGGAATATAGCGGTTCGAGAGATACACGGAATAGCGCAGGGCTTCATCCGTGTAACTCACCGCGTGAAATTTCTCGTAGCGCTCCCGCACGCCCTGAATCACCTGAACCGCTTCTTCCTCGTTGGGAGCGGGCACTTTTACAGATTGAAAGCGGCGTTCCAGCGAGCGGTCCTTCTCTACCGACTTGCGGTATTCGCCGGGCGTCGTCGCGCCGATGCACTGAATCTCGCCGCGAGAAAGCGCCGGCTTGAGAATATTGGCGGCGTCCAGAGATCCTTCAGCTGAGCCGGCGCCCACGAGTGTGTGCAGCTCGTCAATAAACACGATGGAATTCTGGCTCTCCATCAATTCCTTCATGATGGTCTTCAGACGCTCTTCGAACTGCCCGCGGTACTTGGTGCCCGCGACGATCAGCGAAAGATCCAGAGACAAAATTTTCTTGTCGGCCAGGAACGGCGGAACGTCGCCGTCGGAGATCCGCTGCGCTAACCCTTCCACGATGGCGGTCTTGCCCACTCCGGGTTCGCCGATCAGCACGGGATTATTTTTCGTGCGCCGGCACAGGATTTGGATCACCCGTTCGACTTCGCCTTCGCGGCCGACGAGCGGATCGAGTGAGCCTTCCGAGGCTGCTTGCGTCAAATCGCGGCTGAATTCCGCGAGGAGCGAAGTTTCTTTGGGTCTTTGCGTCGTAGTTTTCTCCGTAGAGGTACGCGCCAGTTCCTCACGCAGCGTGGAAAGCCGCAACCCGCGCTCCATCAGGATTTCGGCGCCAAAACACTTTTCTTCGCGCAAGATGCCCAGCAGCAGGTGCTCGGTTCCGACGTGCTTATGGCCCAGTCGCTCTGCTTCTTCCGATGCCATGTTGAGGATGCGCTTGCACTCCGCACTCAACGGCACTTCCACCGAGGTCGAAATGCGTTCGCGAATCGTGATACGCGCTTCGATTTCCTTGCGAATGGACTCGATCGAGCCTTGCTGGCGCAGAAAACGATTGGCCAGTTGCTTGTCCTCGCGCATCAAGCCGAGCAGCAAATGCTCCGTCTCGATGTACGGGCTGCCATACTGGCTCGCTTCGTATCTCGCGAAAAAGATGACCCGTCGCGCCTTCTCTGTATACCGTTCGAACACGATTAGCTCGCTTCTCCCCCGAGGGTCCCGCCCG
>Ga0209736_1000183_pt1 | contig 20117 bp, 17 predicted proteins | sample BlaSpr_A8_Ref_M3_FD_187992 | JGI IMG/M metagenome (GOLD analysis project Ga0209736, IMG submission 187992) | Forest soil microbial communities from Thunder Bay, Ontario, Canada - Black Spruce, Ontario site 2_A8_Ref_M3 (SPAdes) (version 2) | ecosystem: Environmental > Terrestrial > Soil > Boreal...
TACCTTTAAGCAAAATTAACTTCTGGGTTGATATTTCCGGCGAGGTTATGGCATGACGTCCCGCTCGGTCCCTCGTCTTGCTGCATTTCTCCTCCTGCTTGTGTGCCCGGCCCGCTCAACATCTGATCCCGATGGCGCGGAAATCTACGTGGACGAGAAATTCGTGGGTAATGCTCCGGCAAAACTGAAACTTGGGGCGGGAAGTCACATCATGGTTATAAAAGCTGCTGGATTTGCCGAATGGAAGCGCACACTCGAAATTTTGAAGGATAGTCAAGTCACACTGAAACCGGTTCTTGATCGCGTGCAGTGATGCTTCTGAATTCGGAGAGCCGCAAAAAAAGAAAGGGCACCCCGCAGGATGCCCTCGCATGAAAATGACCAGAATCTATTGCTGAGGCTGCTGTGGTTGCGACGGAACCGGCGCGTTGGCCGGCGACTTGGTGGAGACGGGTGTCACGCTCGCCGAGCCGGCGGCGGCCAAGTCGGATGGCTTGTATTTTGGCGCGCTGATGTAGCCGTGAACGGTGTCTTTGTCGATGCGGTTCACGATGATCTGCACGGGCTGGGAATCGTTTTCGTTGTGAATCCAGATGGGCTCGTACAGGTTTACCTTTTTCTTCTGAAGCTCATTGTCGTCCACGATCATCGCCACGTCGTAGCTTTTGCGCTTGGTATCCGCTTTGCGAAGGGAAAGCGTGAGAGGCCCGACGCGCTGGAACTGCTTTGACTTGGAGAGGTCAAATTCGAAGTAGCTGCGCTCGCCGCGCTTCTCGAGGGCCACGAGTTCGTCGTGCGTCTTGGCGATGGAACCGTTCAGGTCATCGCGAGTGGAATTGATCGTTCCTTCGAGATCGGAACGGTTTTTGGCGACTTCGTCTTGCGTCTCTTTCAACTGTTTTTGCTGCTCGGCCAACTGAGACTGGAGCTGCATGTATTTTTTGTCGACAACGGGGGCGCGACGCTTGGCAACGTGCCGCTTCGCAGGTGCAGACTTGGCGGAAGCGACGGGCGTGGAGGTGGATGCGGCCTCAGAGGTTTGCGCGGAAATGTCCGCCGCGGGCTCAGAGACAGTCGCGTCGGGAGGCTGTGTGGATGTCGTGGGGGCTTGGGGCGTGGTCCGCGCCGCTGTCATATCGTTTAGCTTCGCAGTCACGGCATTGAGTTGGCCTTCCATCTTGTTTACTGCCGCGTTGGCTGTTACGGTTTGCGCGGTCAGTTGGCGAACCAGCGATTGTTGGTGAAGGCCGTAAGCAAAGGACACGGCTGCGATTCCAAACAGCGCCACGACCGCTGTAACCAGCCAGCGGTTTGCGCTAGCCTGCGCGGTCGCCCGACCATTCTCATGGTGGTTGTTCGATTCTTGATATTCGTCCATCATGGCTCTCCCCGATCTCTTACTTCTTCCAGGCAACGACCTAAAAACCTTTGAAGCCCGCGCGGTGCTGCTTCCGAGCGCTGAGGCGTAAACGTGGCTTCGGAGACAAACATCCCCGCGGTGGTATTAGCACGCAAAGGGCCGGGCTGCCATATGCTCAGCATGAGTTAAAGCGTTTATCTTCAAGGAGTAAGAAGCAGTCCGCTGCCGTGCAAGAAATTTTTGCGGTACTAGTCCTAGAAAAATCTCCCTTGCCTTACGAAGATTTATCTAGTCCACATCTTGTCGGGAGCATTTGTCGAGCATGCGATCGGAGTTCATCGCTAGTATTCCTGGAGCTGAAATACAACCCGTGCAAATGCTCTTGTAAAGCACCCTCGACGAAGAAGTGACCGGCTAAGTTGGGGCGGCCTCCAAATTAGGAAGCGAGATTGCCGCGGAGCAAGCGCGTGTGCTAGCATCCGCCGGGTTGGGGAACGGACCAGGGTAGATGGTAGTCCGGCGCTTCACACTGCAGAGCGCCGGCATCGGGGCCACGCTCTCCTTCGACTTCTGAATCGCACACCCAGGCGCAGGCCCGCGCCTGAATTCTTCGGGACGGACCTCGCCTGTTGGCGCCGGCATCGCCGGGGCCACGCAAAGGGAGGTCTATATGAAGGGCTATCTCACCAAGGACATTCGCAACGTTGGCATTGTCGGCCACGGCGGCACCGGCAAGACGCAACTGGTGTCGTCGTTGCTCTTCACCGCGGGGATGACGCCGCGCTGGGGAAAAATTGCGGAAGGCAGCACCACGACCGACTGGGACGAAGAAGAAATCGCCAGGAAAATCTCGATTCAGACGGGCCTCGCTTACGCCGAATGGCCCACTTCCGGCGGGCACCCGGGCGGCTCCGAGAAAGTCAAAATCAATTTCATCGATCTCCCCGGGTATTCGACGTTCATCACGGAAACAAAGGCTTCGCTGATTGCGGCGGACGCGGCATTGATCGCCGTGGATGCGCACGTTGGCGCGCAAGTGACGACGGAAAAAGTTTGGGACTATTGCACCGAGTACGATATTCCCCGTGCGTTTGTGCTGACCTGGATGGACCGCGAGTTGGCCAGCTTCGAACGGTCGATGGCGTCGCTAGAGCAGGTTTTTGGACGCAATGTCGTTGCGCTGCAACTTCCTATCGGCTCGGAGAAAGGCTTCCGCGGGGTAATCGACCTCGTTGCGATGAAGGCGCACATTTACAAGCCGGATGGAGACGGAAAGCCATCGACGGAAGAGATTCCGGCTGCGCTTGCCGATGAAGCCAAGGAAGCGCACGAGAAGCTCGTCGAAATGGTGGCGGAGGGCGACGACGAATTGATGGAAGAGTTTTTTCGGGAAGGCACCATTCCGATTGCGGATTTGATTCCGGGCGTCCGGAAGGCCATCGTCGCGGAGAAAATCTTTCCCGTGCTGATGGTTTCGGGGCTGCGTAATGTTGGAACCGCCAGTCTGCTGACATTTTTGGCCGACGCGTTTCCACATCCCGATGAACACGCACAGGTGGGCTTCACGGAACCAATCGGCAAGGGCGACCGCGTGGAGCGCAAGTACGATGACGGCCAGCCGCTGTCGCTTTTCGTGTTCAAGACCCTCGCTGATCCTTTCGCCGGGCGTATCAATTATTTCAAAGTGAAGAGCGGCGTCCTGAAAAACGATGCCACATTGACGAATTACAACCGGGGCACGTTGGAACGCTTCCAGCACACGCAGGTTGTGCAGGGCAAACAGCTCAGCGAAATCGCGGAACTACACGCGGGTGACATCGGCGCGATCGCCAAATTGAAAGAAACGACTACTGGCGAGACGCTGGGCGACAAAGCCGCTCCCATCTACTACAAGCCCGCGCAACTTCCCGAGCCCTCGATTACGTTTGCGATCGAACCAAAGACGCGCGCTGACGAGGACAAGATCGGAGTCTCGATTCACAAGATTATCGAGGAAGATCCTGCATTGCACTTCATGCGCGACCCGCAGACCAAGGAATTTCTCCTTGCCGGGTCCGGCCAGCAACACATCGAGGTGGTCGTCGCGAAGCTGCACAAGCGCTATCACGTGGACCTCACGCTGAAGCCGCCCAAAGTGGCGTACCGCGAAACCATCCGCGGCAGAGCCGACGCCGAGGGCAAACACAAAAAACAGTCTGGTGGGCACGGGCAGTTCGGCGTATGCCGCATCAAGATGGAGCCGATTGAACGCGGCAAAGGCGTCGAGTTTGTCGATGACGTCTTTGGCGGTGCGATTCCAAGAAACTGGATTCCCTCAGTGGAGAAAGGGATTCGCGACGCGGCTGCGCGGGGTTATCTCGCCGGCTTTCCCGTGGTGGATTTCCGAGCGGTACTTTACGACGGCAAGTACCACGACGTAGATTCCTCGGACATGGCTTTTAAAATCGCCGGCTCGCTGGCGTTCAAGGAAGCCATGAAGATGGCCAAACCCGCTCTGCTCGAACCGGTGATGCACGTCGAGGTCTACGCACCGGACCAGTATTCGGGCGACTTGATGGGCGATCTCAGCTCGCGGCGCGGACGCATCGCGGGAAGCGAAGCGCGCGGGCACAACGTGATCATCAAGGCGCAGGTGCCATTCTCGGAGATGCTGAGTTACGCCAACGACCTAATTTCAAAAACGCAGGGACGCGCGACGTACTCGATGGAGTTTTCGCACTATGACTATGTGCCGAACGAATTAGCGCAAAAGGTAATCGACGCGCATAAACCCGCTCACGGGGAAACCGCGGAAGAAGAAGAATAGCTTTCCCGCGATTCCACCAAAGTCACTGACTCGCGCACTCCAAAAGCGTTCATCGACAGCTTGGCGCCAAATTGGTGCTTGCCGGTATGAAATCCGCGGCCAAAATGGTGTTCTCATGAAAAACAAACCAGCCCCCAAACAGAGCGAGCGAAAACTCGGCCCCCAAACGAAAGCCATTCACGGCGGCGAACCGCCGCGCCACGGTGTCGGCGCGCCCGTTGGCACGCCCATCTGCCGCACGTCGACATTTACCTTTTCTTCGACGGCAGAGATGAAGCTGTGGGCGGAAGGCAAAAGCAAGGCGTACATCTACACCCGGTACGGCAATCCAACGCTGGCCGTCGCGGAAGGAAAAATCGCCGTGCTCGAAGGCGGGGAAGCCGCGGTCGTCACGGCGTCTGGTATGGCGGCGATTTCCTCCGCGCTTTTGGGCGTGCTGAAGTGCGGCGACGAACTGATCTCCACGGCGCAGGTTTATGGTGGCAGCTACCGTCTGATGCGGGACGTTTTTCCGGACATGGGGATCAAGGTGCATCAGGTGGGGACAGACCTCGCCGGACTGGAAGAACTGGCAACGCCACGCACGAGGTGTCTGTACGTGGAAACGCCGACGAATCCCACCCTACGGCTCGTCGATTTGCACAAAGCGATTACCTTTGCCAAAAAACACGAACTGATCTCGATCATCGACAACACGTTTGCGACTCCCGTACTGCAAAATCCGCTGGCGATGGGTTACGACATTGTCGTGCATAGCGCCACGAAGGCGCTGGCTGGACACTCCGATGTAATCGCCGGCGTCGCCGTGGGCAACAAGCATTGGATGGAGCGCATCCGCCACATGGTGATCTATCTCGGAGGCTCGATGGATCCTGAAGCGGCCTATTTGCTGATTCGCGGAATCAGGACGCTGGGGGTGCGTGTCGAGCGCCAGTGCGAGAACGCGATGGCGGTTGCCAAGTTCCTGGAAAAGCATCCGAAGGTCGCACGCGTGCACTATCCGGGGCTGGCGTCCCACCCGGATCACAAGCTCGCAAAAAAACAGATGCGCGGCTTTGGAACGATGCTGGCGTTTGATTTAAAGGGCGGGTTGCCTGCCGCGCGGCGCTTCTGCGATCGCGCGCAGTTGTTTCTGCTGGCGGCGAGCCTCGGTGGTGTTGAGTCGCTCGTCATTCTTCCCATCTATAGTTCGCACTACAACATGAGCGCCGAAGAGCTGCAGCGCGCGAACGTAAGCCCAGGTACGGTGCGAGTTTCCGTGGGACTCGAGGAAGTGGATGACCTCATCGCCGATTTGAAGCAAGCCCTGGCGTAAGCCCGCGAGACAATGCGACGCGTCTTGCGGGTGTGATCCAAGTCAGCGGCGACAGGAACACAGACTGAAGTCTGTGCCACCAAAAACAAAAACGGGCGGAACGCCGAAGCGCACCGCCCGTTCTGTAATTTTGTGAAGTGGAATTAGAGGGGTTGGACGTTCGAGGCCTGCAGACCCTTGGGGCCCTTGGTCACTTCGAATTCAACCGCTTGGCCATCGTTCAACGACTTGTAGCCATCAGCCACAATCGCGGAGAAATGGACGAAAACGTCCTCACCGCTCTGGCGCTGGATGAACCCGAAGCCCTTGCTGGCATTGAACCACTTCACTGTTCCTTGTTCTTTACTCACTGCTGTACTCTTTTCTGTCGGTTGGATTGCAACCGAGCATTACTAAATTGAGCTATTTGGTGCCTCGAAATCCGAACCCCTCTTAAGAGTTACGGCCGTCCTCGAACGTAAAAAAAGGCCGCAAGTTTGACCTTGCGACCGCTTTACACATCCAAAGGCGATACAAGAGCAACAAACGCGAAGTCAGAGTACCACAAGTCCCTCTCGGCGACAAGCGATTTTTTACTTATTTGTTTTCCATTTGTTGGTCCAGCTGTGGGCGGTCCGGCTCCCTCGGACCCTGCGATAAGGCCCCAGCAGAGATTGCAGTTCGCGGCGGACCCAAGAAGCAACCGAGCCTTCGCGGTAAACGGCCCAGGAGAGCATGGCGCCACTGTTGAGGTGCTGGATCAAACGTGCCAGTTGCGCGGTATCGCATTTCCGAAGTTCGCGCGCGGCGACGGCTTCGTCGAGAAGCTTGCGCGTTTCGTCCCGGATGGCGAGGAACTGCGCAAGAGTAATGGCGTGGAATTCCGGGTCGGTCAGATCAATCTGGAGGTAGGCCAGGCCGTTGGCCATGGCTTCGGGCGTGGGCACAAAAGCGGTACATTCCGCGTACAACTCGATGAGCGCCGTGAGAGGTGATTTGTGTTTTGCGCGGGCGGCCGCGAACTGTTGCGGAACACTATCTGGAGCGGTGCGGCACAGCGCCAGCAGAAGGCCACGCTTGGTGCCGAAGCGCTGGATGAGCGTCGCGGGAACGACGCCAGCCTCCTTGGCGACGTCGGCCAAAGTGAGCTGCGTGGGGCTGCGGCGCTGCATGACGCGCGCAGTGGCAGCGAGGATGGCTTCGTCGGAGGTTTGCCGTGGGCGAGGACTCATGATGTATTTGCGAGGCCGCGTGCGGCCCGGAAAGAATAACTGAATGGCTGTTTATTTTCCACTTGACGTTACTGAATGCTCGTTTATAATTCCACTCATCTCTCCCCCGAGGTGATTCCATGATGGCTTCCTCCTCTTCCTATTCGCCTCCGGATCTTCACGGCAAGGTGGCGCTCGTCGCTGGGGCCACACGCGGCGTGGGCCGGGGCACGGCGCTGGCACTTGGCGAGGCCGGGGCGACGGTTTACTGCACGGGGCGCAGCACCCGCGCGAACCGCCGCCCCCGGAGCCGCTCGAAAAAATTATCGCCTTTCGACCATTCGAGGCGGCCGGAAACGGTGCAAGAAACGGCGGAAATGGTGACGGCTCGCGGAGGCAAGGGAGTTGCCGTCATCCTCGATCACTCAGACGCAGAGCAGGTGGAGAAACTGCTTGTGCGGGTTCGCAAGGAGCAAGGCAAGCTGCACATCGTCGTGAACGATATATCGGAAATCATCCCGCAGGACCTGGGGAAAACATTTTGGCAATTGAATCTGGAGAACGGATTCGCGAACTTGCGGAACGCGCTGCACACGCACATCATCACCAACCACTATGCCGCGCCGCTGCTGATCGAAACCGCCCAAAAATCCGGCTACACCGGGCTCATTGTCGGGATTGGCGATGGAGATTCGTATACCTATCGCGGCCATCTTTTCTTCGATCTGGTGAAGACCACGGTAATTCGCATGGCCTTTGGAATGGCGCGCGAGCTGCGACGGAAAAATGTCGCTGCCGTGGCGCTGACGCCGGGATTCCTGCGCTCCGAAGCGATGCTCGAGCATTTGGGAGTCACGGAGGCAAACTGGCAGGAGGCCATCAAAAAAGACCCGCACTATGCCAGCTCCGAAACTCCGCTCTATGCGGGACGCGCGACCGCCGCGCTGGCCGGGGACCCGCACCTGATGAAGAAATCCGGACAAGTCTTCAGCTCTTGGGGCCTGTCCGACGAGTATGGCTTTTGCGACGACGACGGCCGGCGCCCGCATTGGGGCCGCTACTCTGCGGAAAAATTTGGCGACTGCATGAAACCTTGTGACGAGGCTTTTTACCAATACTGGAAAGGCGGCCCGCTGGACACAATATACGCGGACTGGCCGTGAGTCGAGGCACTGGTGATACGGAAAGAGCGCCGGACATTTACTCAGGTTTGTCTTTGAGATCGAGCACGATTTTCAGAATTTCCGTGGACAACGCCCCTGCGTCGACATTATCCATGTTGGCGAGCACGACGATCCCAGCGCGCCGCTCCGGCACGAGGATGATCGATGTGCTGGTGCCTTGCTGGCCGCCGGTGTGCTCCGCCATCGTGAGACCGTATTTCTTTTGCGTGCCCCACCCGAGGGCATAACCATTCTGCGACCCGTCGGCCGCCTTCTGCGGAGTCCACATCACCTCGCGAGTGGACGGCTTGAGGAGTTTGTTGGCAATGATGGCGATTTCAAATCGTGCCATGTCGTCCGCGGAGGAGATCAGCCCGCCGCCGGGAATTTTATAGCTGGAATCCAGGACGCCCGCGTTCTGCACGACCCCGGATTTGTCTCTGTGATACCAGCGCGAGCGGTGCGGAACGATCGCGAAGAAATTGTCAGCCTGCGTTTCCGCCATCCCGGCGGGCTCCAAAACATTTTCTTTCACGTAATCCATGTACTTCTCGGCAGCGGCGCCTTCGAGAACACAGCCGAGCACCGTGTACCCATACGTCGAGTAGTGGAACTTCGTTCCGGGTTTCGCCACTAGGGGATCGCCAGCAAAGATTTGCAGTGATTCTTCCATGCTTGCGAAATGCTTGGCCCTGTCGTCGGGAATGTCGCCTTTCCCGTCCGGGTTGTAGTGCCGGACACCTCCCAGATGGCCGAGTAACTCGCGCGTGGTGATGGGCCACTCTTTTTTAGGAAAAGCCGGGCAATACTTCTGCACCTCGGCATCGAGATCCAGCTTTCCGCGCTCCGAAAGCTGCAGGATTGCGGTCGCCGTGATTGGCTTGGAAATCGAGCCGAGCCGGAACAGTGTCGAGGATGTCGCCGGAACGAAGTTTTCGAGATCGGCCATTCCAAAGCCTTCGGACCAGACCAGCTCTCCGCCCTCCACGACCGCAACGGAAATTCCCGGCACGCTGTTGGCGGCCATGAAGATCGAGGCCGCTTTTTCGATCTGCGCGCGCTTTTCGGCGGAAAGACTCCTGTTCTGTGCCCTCAGCGGGGCTGAGCCCGCAAAAAGAGCCACCAGTAGGAGCGCAAACGAAGACCCCATGCAAACTATTTTCGGAAGACGCGCAAATGGATTCGGGTTCACGTGAAACACCTCGCGTGAGAGTCTATCCCGGACCAGGCACGCACGGGAACAAACACAGCCCGTCGCCCGGGTTCCGGGCGTGTATTGAGTAGGTCAACCCCACCCTGCCGGAAAGCGTTGACCTGGGCTGTAACAGCTACTTAACATAAGGAGATGGGCCTGAAGCTCCAGACTAGGCTGTACGCAACGATCCTGGCCGTACTCACGATCGCCGCAAACGGATGTGAGGATGCGGCGAAACACGGAGTGCAGGCGCACGTTCCGGCGCTGACCCCGGCCAATGCTGTGACAGCTCAAGTTCCTGACCATCTCGGAGAGCTTCCCCTGCGAAAGCTTTCGGCGGAGTGGCTGGCCGCTCTGGCGCCACGAGTTCCTGGACCAAAGGAATACTTGATCGCGCAAGTGGAAGCCAAATTTGCGTCCGGCGAGCAGAACTACAAGGCGGGACATCTGGAAGCCGCGCGGCGCGATTTTGACGATGCCGTGGACTGGCTGCTCACCAGCGGCTACGACCCGAACAGCGATCCGAAGCTCAGCGAACTGTTCCACCGCGTCGTGGATACAGTTTATGGCTACGAGTTGCAGGCTTTCCGCGCGGGGGATGGCTTTCAGGAACCCCCGGCGGTGCCCGCTCCCATTGATGAAGTCGCGGAGATGACGTTTCCTGTCGATCCGCGGCTGAAAGAGCGCGCCGAGCAGGCTGCCAAGAATATTTCGCACGACCTGCCGCTCACGGTGAACGACGAAGTGCTTTCCTTCCTCAATTTTTTCCAGACGCCGCGAGGCCGCGCCATCGTCGAGACCGGGCTGCGGCGCTCCGGCCGCTATCGCGAAATGATTGCGCGCGTCCTGCATGAAGAAGGCGTTCCGCAAGACCTGATTTATCTGGCGCAAGCGGAAAGCGCGTTCCAGCCTCTGGCGCTTTCGCGAGCCGGTGCGCGGGGAATCTGGCAGTTCGTAGCGTACCGCGGCATGGAATACGGCTTGCGGCACACCTGGTGGATCGACGAACGGCAGGATCCGGAAAAAGCCACGCGCGCAGCCGCGCAGCATTTGCGCGATCTGTACGGGCAATTTGGCGATTGGTATCTGGCGATGGCCGCGTACAACTGCGGCCCGGGAAATGTGCAGAAGGGCATCGAGCGCACGGGCTACGCCGATTTCTGGGAGCTGTACAAACGCAACGTGCTTCCACGCGAAACGAAAAACTACGTGCCCATCATTCTGGCGCTCACGCTCATCGCCAAGGACGCCGCGCATTACGGCATTCAGGTCGATGCGGAACAGCCCGTCCCGACGGACGTGGTAAAACCAGGACGCGCCATCGATCTGCGGCTGGTGGCCGAAACCATCGATGTGGATGTCGACACGTTGCGTGCCCTGAATCCGGCGCTGTTGCGCCTCGCGACTCCGGAGGATCCTTCCTTCGGGCTGCATCTTCCCGTGGGCAGCGCGGAAAAATTTTCCGCGGAAATTGCGGACATTCCAGCGGACAAGTGGGTGAGCTGGCGGCGGCACCGCATCGAAGCCGGCGAGACTTTGACGTCCATTGCGAAAAAATATCGCGTCACTCCCGCGGCGATTTCCGACGCAAATAATCTGGATCGCCACGCGGCGCTGGACGTCGGAGAGAAATTGATTATTCCTGCGGCGGCTCCTGTGGAGTCCAAGAGCCGTCTGGTGCGCTATCGCGTGCGCAAGGGCGACACGCTCGGGGGAATCGCGGACCGTTTCAGTGTTCCCACGGAAAGCCTGCGCAAGTGGAATCATATGAAGACCGGCCATGTGAGCCGCGGCATGGTGCTGCGCATTTACACCGTCGGTGGGGCGCCGGAAATCGCGCCAGAACACACCCGCGCTAAGACAAGTTCCAAGGGACGTGCTCCTCAGCCGAGCGCCTCCTCCAGCCAAGCCGCCACCGCGATTCGCAACTAAGTCTTTTATTTACAAGCTATTGGCGCAGATGGGCCAGCCGAACCGCCCCAGCCTTCCAGCCACGACCTGTCTGCCAGGCTCACTGCGAACGTTTCTTCTCGTGCCCAAGCTGCAGAATGCTTGACAACTTTGCAGGAGTACGATAACAACGGCGATGCGGCGGAGGGGAGTTGGCGACTCCAGCTGATGCAGCGTCCCACATGCCAAAGGCTTGTGGGTTGCCCCTCGGGAGGATGGTATGGATTTCGAGAAGGACAACTTCGAAGATGACAACGAGCTGTCACGGCTGGAGGAGGAAGACGAGCTGGGCGGCGGTGATGAGATCGTGGAAACCGAAGAAGAGGAGATCCTCATCACCGAAGAAGAGCCTGTAGCGGCGGCGCCCGCGGCCAAAGCTGCCGCCAAGCCCGCAGCTAAACCAGCCAAGAAAGCGGCCCCGAAAAAGAAAGTCAAGGCCAAGGCGAAGGCCAAAAAGGCCAAGCCCAAACCCAAACCAAAGGCGAAGAAGAAGGCGAAGAAAGCAGCCAAGAAGAAGCGGCGCTAGAACTCCGCGCCGGGCTGGATTTTTCGATGCACGAAAGGGCTTGGGCCATCGTCCGAGCCTTTTCTTTTTGAAATCCCTCCAAGACCACTCCGGGACTCCCCGCTCAGCAGCGCGCTCCCCATTGTGCACAGCATCTATCTCGTTTCGGAATCCCTTCAATTACGAAAAGGAGGATTGACGAAATGAGTAGCTGCCGCTAGCATGACGGCCGTATGTTACGGGCGCTGGAACAGATACGCCGGATGCGCGGCGGGGCGCAGTCTCATCTGATGCGCTGTTCAGACGGGAACTACTACGTCGTCAAGTTCCAAAATAACCCGCAGCACCGCCGCATCCTGGTCAATGAACTGCTAGGAACCAAACTGGCGGCGCGGCTGGGGCTGCCGACGACGCCCGTGGCTATTGTCGAAGTGTCCGAAGACTTGATTCGCTTGACGCCCGACCTGGCGATGGAGATGCCGCGCCAGCGGATTCCATGCCAACCTGGGCTGCAGTTCGGTTCGCGCTACCCCGGCGATCCCCGGCGGTTGTCGCTGCACGACTTTTTGCCCGACGAACAGTTGCGCCAGGTCGCGAACCTGTATGACTTCGCTGGTATGCTGGTTTTCGACAAATGGACCTGCAACACGAACGGCAGGCTGACGCTCGCCGCAGAAGGGTATCCTTTCCAGCGATCTGGACGCCGAGCTTGAGCGCCTTTACGCAGACCACGTGGCGGTGCCGCGCAAGAGCAGCCGGGTCGGCGCTCCGGGAAGCCGCGCCCAGATGCGTTCCTACTGCTCGCAGGTTTTTCGCCATGCACGCGTTTGGGACAGAATCCAGAAATCCGTCCGCGCCTCGGAATTTACTTTCCTCGGAGACCCCATGCGCATCGACTACAGCTACCGGCGCAACGGCACGCAAGGCTTTCTCCACACGCTCTCGGTTTCACGCGCCCCTGGCGATGCCAAGGGGCTCGCCTACACCGCTGAGCGCATCGCCGCCAAAGCCTCTCTCAAAACCGAATTTGCCGCCATCACCGACGTCGCCCTCACGAACCAGAACGACCGCGACCGCTTCGTGGACCGCACGCTCCGCGACGCGGGCATCGAGCCGGTTCCGCTCGATCACTTCGCAGTTTGGGTTGCAAAACTGAAGCCCATGATGCAGTGAGGGTTTTGGTGACGCCGGTCAGCGGTGGAGGCACCAGCACACCGGCCGGCGCCCGCGCGCGATGGCTAAGCAGAGACGCCAAGAACAAGCAGCGTCGCGTCGTCATGCCAATGGCCGCGGCTGAATTCGCCGGCGGCAGCCAGTATCTTCGCCTGCAGAACAGCCGCAGCTGCCGTGCGGTGTTCTTCCAACAAACCGAGCAGCCGCGCTTCGCCAAACTCTTCGCCCGCGGCGTCGCATGCTTCCGTAACACCGTCCGTGAAAAAAATGACGCGGTCCCCCGGGGCAAGCTGGGCCGCGCCAGCGGCAAACGTCTGGTTCGGAAAAACGCCGAGGACTCCGCCGCCCGCCTCCAGCCGCTCATGCGAACCATCGCGGTGCAGGAGGATGGGCGCGTTGTGCCCCGCGTTCGTGTACCGCAGAAGCCGTCCCGGGCCATCGAGCTGCGCATAAAAAAACGTAATGAAGCGGTCGCTGCCGGTGTTGTGGCAAACGAGCGAATTCAGCCGCGCGCACAAGCCATCGGGAGACAACGAAGGCGAAGCCAGCCCCCGCACCGCAGCCTGCAGGTTGGACATCAGCAGCGCCGCGGGCAATCCCTTCCCCGCCACATCGGCGATGCACAGACCCATGGTGGCCTCGTCGAACTCCAGAACGTCGTAGTAGTCCCCGCCGACACTATGCGCCGGCTGCCAGGCGCCCGCGATCTCGTATCCCGCCAGCTGGGGAATGCAATTCGGCAATAGCCCTTGCTGAATGGCCCGCGCTTCGGCGACTTCCTCCTCCTGCTGGTGGAAGTGCAGGGCCAGCTCCTGGTGGTCCTGGTTTTCCTGCGCCGCGCGACGCCTGGACGCCCTTCGCTCGCGCCCCAGCGCAATCTGCTTTTGCAGAATTTCCAGCAGCCGCGCGTTGCTCCAGGGTTTTTCTACAAAATCGGCCACCCCGTATTGCATGGCCTCAACCGCCAGCCCCACCGTGGCCCAGCCCGTCATGACCACAATCGCAGGCGCGTCCGCAGTTTCTTTCAGGCGGCTGAGCAGGTCCAGGCCTTCCCGGCCTGAAGTGGTGTCCCGCGCGTAGTTCAAGTCCATCAGCAGAAGATCAAACTCGCGCGCCTCCACGGCCAAGAGCAGCTCCGCGGGCGAAGCCACTCCTTCGGTCTCATAGCCCTGCCCCTTCAGCAGCAAGCGCAGCGCGTTCAGCACATCGGGCTGGTCGTCGGCAATCAGGATTCGCGCTGGAATCGTAATCATTCGAGTGGTCGTCTCACGATGGTAGCGGCAGGCTGGCTTCCACCCTCATTCAGATGTAAGCCCTTTATATTGGATACATGGAGGTGCCGGGACGTTCGGGAGGGCTGCAGCTTCGACCACTTGCGGGAATGGACGTCCCACATCCGGACAGGTGTCCGAATCCAGGAAATACGGCCACGCCAAACTCACAAGCAACGCTTGCAAATTCCCATGCTTGCGAGCCGCAAGTCGGGCGGCCGCCACTGTGGAAAGAAAATCCTTGCTAGAGGACCGGTTCCGACCAGTTCTCCAGCGTCTCCTTGACCTTGTGCAGGAACTGGTGCGCGACGGCGCCATCGACCACGCGATGATCGTAGCTCAGCGTGACGTAACACATCGAGCGGATGGCGATGGAATCGTTGATAACGACAGGACGCTTCTCGATCATACCGAGCCCCAGAATGCCTACATTCGGCTGGCTAATCACCGGCAGCCCGAAAAGTCCTCCGAAGACACCCGGATTGGTGATAGAAAAAGTGCCTTCCTGCACCTCTTCGGGTTTCAGCTTTTTCGAGCGCGCGCGCTCCGCCAGATCGTTCAGCGTCCGCTGGATGCCCAGAACATTCTTCTCGTCCGCACCCTTCACTACCGGCACGATCAGGCCCCAATCGAGCGCCACGGCGATGCCGATGTTGATCTCCTTGTGCAATATCACGTTCGTGCCGTCAAGCGAGGCGTTCATCGTCGGGAATGCGCGCAGTCCCGCGACCGCGGCCTTCACAAAGAACGGCATGAACGTCAGCTTCGTCTCGTAGCGCTTTTCAAACTCTTCCTTGGACTTGGCGCGCAGCGAAGCCACCTTGGTCATGTCGATCTCATCCACCGAATAAACGTGCGCAGACACGCGCTTCGAAGCCACCATGTGCTCCGCAATGCGTTGCCGCATGTTGCTCATGGGCTCGACCGTGTAGTTGCCGAAATACATTTTCTCGCGGGGAACCGCCGATTCGAACGCCACGTGGATCTGTCCGCCGGAAACCGCCGGAGGGGCGGGCGCAACGGCCGGAGCGCTCGGCGGAGCAGCCGCAGGGGTTCCGCCTGCCGCAATGACCGCTTCAATGTCCTGCTTGCTGATCCGCCCGCCTGCGCCAGTTCCTGGGATGGTCGTCAGATCGATGCCATGTTCCGCGGCCATGCGGCGCACGAGCGGCGAGCTATGAATGCGCTCACCGGTGCGTTGAGGCGCAGGAGCTGCCTGCGGGGCCGCTTGTGTTGGCGCCGCTACAGCCGGTGCTGGAGGTGCAGGTTTCGCTGCTGGAGGCGGAGCGGGCGCGGCCGCCGCTGGAGCCGGTGCGGGCGTTGGAGCTGCCACCTTCGCCGGAGCTGGTGGCGGTGCTGCTGCCGCAGAACCCGCGCCGTCGATTACCGCCACGACCGTCTGAATGGGCACGGTCTGCCCTTCGTTGACCTTGATCTCTTTCAGCACGCCTGCCGAAGGCGACGGAATTTCCGCGTCCACTTTGTCCGTCGAAATTTCAAACAAGGGCTCGTCCCGCTCGACCTTGTCGCCGGGCTTCTTCAGCCACTTGGTGATCGTCCCTTCAAAAATGCTTTCGCCCATCTGCGGCATGACTACGTCTGTGGCCATTTGCTTTCTCCTTCTCGAATTCTATGAATTCTTGCTTGCTTATGGGTCAGTGCAAAGGCACGCCTCATGCCAAGTGCCGGGTATATCCCGCAACTGGTACACCACATCGCCACCGTGATAAAAACCCACCGAACTGACCGTCGCGACCTCGCCCGCATGGTGCAATTGTGAACTTTCCAGTGGATAACGATATTTCCAGGATCGCTCGAAATTCTCTAAAAACTCGCGACTTGCAATCCGCACTTTAGAGCCCACGGGAAAATCTTCTTTATAAAGCATGGCCGTCAGATCCGTTTTAGTGAGTTTCAATACCGCGCAAGTTGCTTCGCAGCATCAAAAACCTTCTTCGCGTTCGGCAAAAAATGCTCCTCAAGCGACGGTGCATACGGCACCGGCGTATCCAGCGCGGTCACGCGCATCAACGGTCCATCCAGGTCCCCAAACGCCTTCTCGCAAAGAATCGCCGCAATCTCCCCAGCGATTCCGCCAGTCTTCGTGTCCTCGTGAACGACCAAACATCTGTTGGTCTTGCGCACCGACTGCAAGATCGTCTCTTCATCCAGCGGCAGCAGCGTCCGCAAGTCGATCACTTCGGCTTCGATGCCTTCCTTCGCCAGCGCCTCCGCCGCTTCCAGCGATGTGTGCATCATCGCTGCGTACGAAACAATGGTCAGGTGTTTGCCTTCGCGCCGCACGACGGCCTTGCCGATCGGCACGGTGTAATCCTCGCTCGGCACTTCTCCCTTGATGCGTCGGTAAAGAAATTTGTGCTCGAAGAAAAGCACCGGATTGTTGTCGCGCACTGCCGCTTTCAGCAGCCCCTTCGCATCGTACGGCGTCGAAGGATAAATCACCTTGAGCCCCGGCGTATGCACGAAATACATCTCTGGATTTGCCGAATGGAATGGCCCGCCGTGCACGCCGCCGCCCGACGGCCCGCGCATCACCATCGGCGCGGGCGCATTCCAAAGGTAGTGCCCCTTGGCAACGAAATTCGTAATCTGATTGAACGCGCACACGATGAAATCGATGAATTGCAACTCCGCGATCGGCCGCAGCCCCAGGTAGCTCATCCCGCAAGCCGCGCCGATGATGGCGCTCTCGCTGATCGGCGTGTCGATCACCCGTTCCCAGCCGAAGCGCTCCAGCAAACCCTCGCTGGTCTTGAACGCCCCGCCGTACACCCCGACGTCTTCGCCTAGCAACACCACCGCGGGGTCGCGCTCCATCTCTTCAAACATCGCCTGCTTGATGGCTTCGAGAAAAGTGATTTGTGTTCCGTTGGTCTGCGCCATGGCTACCTCCGCGCCTTTCTCGTGGCGCCGGGAGTCACCGCCGCTTTCGCAGGTTTTTTTGCCGGAACCTTGGACGCGGTTTTCGCCGCACCCTTGCCATTGCTCGGGGGTGTCTCGATCGTATCCGTTGTGTCGCCAAAATGAATCGGCGCGTTTGCTCTGCCAGAGCTTTTGCCGGACCCAAATCCCGCCACCGTCCACACCGCTTTAACGCTCGATTTCGGTGGCGTCACCTCGGCAATGGGCCGCTCCCACTTCGGCTGGATCTTGTGGCACTCATCGCCGGTGCAGTAGACGCCCGTCTCAGCAAACTCGGGCGGAGGCATCGGCGAATTCTCCGCAAACTCCCGCTCCGCGGCGAGCAGCGTGTCGATCTTTTCCTCCACATCCTTCTTGCTCTTCGCGTCAAGAAGTTTCTCTCCCATCAAAAACTTCTCATACAGCGCGATGGGATCGCGGCCTTCCCAGTAAGCCCGCATCTCCTTCGGCACATACTCGGCCGGGTCGTGCTGCGCGTGGCCCAGCCGGCGGAAACTCTTGGCTTCGATCAAAATCGGCCCCTCGCCGGCCCGCGCCCGCTCCACCGCTTCCCGCGCCGTCGAGTACACCGCGACCACGTCGTTTCCATCCACGATGTAGCTCGAAATCCCATACGCCTTCGCGCGGTCCGCCAGATTCTCCAGCGGCACCTGCCGCTTCACCGGCGTCGAATACGCCCACAGATTATTTTCCAGTATCAGCACGAAAGGGGCCTTCTGCGTGGCCGCGAAATTCAACCCTTCATGAAACACGCCCGTCGAGCTTCCGCCGTCGCCGATCCACGTCATGGTCACGATTTTCTGCCCCAGGTAGCGTCCCGCCATGGCCACCCCGGTCATCACCGGAATCAAATCGCCCAGCATCGAAATCGGCGAAACGATATGCAAATTTTCCAAATCGCCGAAATGGCTCGTCCCGTCCTTACCCTTTGTCGGGGAATCGTATTTCGCCATGTGCTGCATGAAAACATCGCGCGGCGGCACGCCCTTCACCAGGAGCGCTCCGATATTCCGGATCATCGGCGCCAGCCAGTCCTTTTTCTGCAGCGCGTACGCCGTTCCCACCGAAATCGCTTCCTGCCCGAGACTCGAGTACAGCCCCCCGACAATTTTGTTCTGCCGGAACAGCTTCACCATCGTGTCTTCCACGGCGCGGTTCAGCCGCATGTAGTAGTACAAATCCAGATACTGCTGCCGCGTCAATTCCTTCTTCATTCCCGCTCCAGCAGCACAGGCTTCAGCCTGTGCCCCAAGTTAACCACGGCACCTTGTCTACTACGAGCGAACGCGCTCACTATACTGCAACCTCGACAACCTGCTCGGCCTGTTCCAGTTTCGCAAGCAACGCTTCACGCGACGATTCCTGCATCTCCAAGTCGAATACTCCTCCAAAGTGTTCCACGATCCATGGCAACACTTCGTTCCGCCTAACTCCTCGTCCCAACAGTTTCTCCAGCGAAGTCGCTTTCCGCCCAGCAATCCCACACGGCACGATCAAATCGAAGTACCGCAAATCCGTCGCAACGTTGTACGCGAACCCGTGCGAAGTCACCCACCGGCTGATATGCACCCCAATTGCTCCCAGCTTCTCCGCCGCAGTTTCTTCTCTCTGCTCTTTGCTCTGCGAACTCTGTGCTCTCTGCGCCCTCCGTGTAAAATCTTTTTCTCCCGTCGCCACCCAAATTCCGGTCTTCCCCGGTTCCCGCACAGCCTCAATCCCAAACTCCGCCGTAGTCCGGATCATCACCTCTTCCAGCATCCGCACATACCACACCACGTCCTTGCGAATCGCGCCCAGCTGCAAAATCGGGTAACCCACCAGCTGCCCCGGCCCGTGGTACGTGACATCTCCTCCGCGGCTCGTCTCGCAAAACTCCACGCCCTTCTGCCTCAACACCGCCTCGGACGCCAGCAAATGCTCGCGTTTCCCGTTTCGTCCCTGCGTGATCACCGGCGTATGCTCACAAAGCAACAACACATCCCAAATCGTGTCCTTCTTGCGCGCCGCCACAACACGCTTCTGCAACGCATACGCCTCCCTGTATCCAATCAATCCGAGGTCGACAATCCGGCAGATGTTCACCAGTCACCAGTCACGAATCACCAGTCACTACACGTTAATCTGCAATCCTCTCACGCTCGCAAACGCATCCCCCATGCCTTCCCAAACCGTGGGATGCGCGTGAATCATATTCATCATGTCGTCGATAGTTCCCTCAAGATTTAACGTAGCCGCCGCCTCCGCCAAAATCTCCGTCGCGAGCGGCCCGATGATATGGATCCCCAGCACCTCGCCATATTTCTCGTCCGAAACCACCTTGATGAACCCATTGTGATTCCCCAAGATCGTCGCCTTGCTGTTTCCCACAAACGGAAACTTCCCCGTCTTCACCGCATATCCCGCCTCGCGCGCCTGCTTCTCCGTCAACCCAATCGACCCAATCTGCGGCTCGCAATACGTCGCGTTCGGAATCCTCGTCTTCAAAATCGGCTGCGTCTTTTTTCCGGCGATATGCGTGACGGCCACAATTCCTTCCATCATCGCCGCGTGCGCCAGTTGCGGCATGCCCGCAACGATATCCCCGATTGCGTACAGTCCCTTCTCCTCCGTCTCCATCTGCGGCCCGGTGAGCACGAATCCACGCTCGAGCTTCGCCTTCGACTTTTCCAGACCGCAATTCTCCGTCATCGGCTTGCGCCCCACGGCCAGCAACAGTTTCTCTGCCTGCAGCGTCTGCGCCTTTCCATCTTTATCTTTAAACGAAACCGTCACGCCCTTGGCGTCCTTCTTTACTGACTCCACCTTGCTGCTCGTGAAAATCTGTATGCCCTTCTTCTTGAAATCCTTTTCCAACTCCGCGGAAACGTCTTCGTCCTCAACAGGCACCACGCGCGGCAGCGCTTCCAGAATCGTCACCTGCGTCCCAAACGTGTTGTAAATGGACGCGAACTCCACGCCGACCGCCCCCGCACCCACCACAATCAATGTCTTCGGAATATCCGGCAGCTCTAGAATGGATCGGTTCGTCAAAATCGTTTTGTGGTCCGGCTCGATCCCCGGCAACGCCCGCGCTTCGGATCCGCTCACCAGCAAAATGTTCGCGGCTTCGATCTCGCTCTTCTTCCCATTGTTATCCACACTCACGCGCCCCGGCCCGGCGTACCGTCCCCAGCCCTGCACCCACTCCACCTTGTTTTTCTTGAAAAGAAACTCGATGCCCTTGGCGTGCTTCTTCACGATCTTGTC
>Ga0209736_1000184_pt1 | contig 20090 bp, 15 predicted proteins | sample BlaSpr_A8_Ref_M3_FD_187992 | JGI IMG/M metagenome (GOLD analysis project Ga0209736, IMG submission 187992) | Forest soil microbial communities from Thunder Bay, Ontario, Canada - Black Spruce, Ontario site 2_A8_Ref_M3 (SPAdes) (version 2) | ecosystem: Environmental > Terrestrial > Soil > Boreal...
AACACGGTGCTGTTGCCGGATGCGTTTACCTACGGACCGCATATTCTGCGAGTGCAACCGAATGGGGCGGTGGCTGGGGACCAAATCACGATTTACGCCTACGGACTGGGCTTTTTTGACCTTTCGGACATCCACGTCATGATCGGGGGAACGCAAGCCGCGAATGTGAGCTTGAATCCCTATGTTAGCGCCGACTACCCGGACGAGTCGGTCACAGTGATCGTGCCGCCCGGCTCACCTGGCTGGGCCGATGTGATTTTAACGACGAGCAACGGGAGCGACACGCTGAAACGAGGAATTCAGTACTTGAAGAAGGAGGCGCAAATTACCGGAGGGCAATACGAGTTCGCTGCATACGATACGGTGCGTGACGTCTTCTACCTGACGGGAGGCGGAAATAGTGTCGCGGTATTTAATCCGAATACGCAGGTCTTCGGGCAGGCGCTTCAGTCCACTTCGATCAGCTCGGGAGCCGTGCTGCAAGAATTAGTGCTGGCGCCCGACAACTCGAAGTTGCTGGTAGTGGATCCGAAAGATCAGACCGTGATTGTGTTCGATCTGGCGGCTGGGACAAGCACAGCGGTGAACGTAGGACTGGCATCAGATCCGACGGGAACGCAAGTACAACCGATCACAGTCGTGGCCGCAGCAAACCATCGGGCGTTTGTCAGCGTGACTCCATGTGTGACCAACCCGGTGCGGCAAATCGACCTGACGAACTTGCAGGTTGCGGGACGGCCCGATGCGGGGTTCTCGTGTGGAACGTACGTTACATATCCTGAGTATGGCAGGGCGAGTGCCGACGGAAGCAAGATTCTTTACGCGGGAAGCTCCGGCGTGGAGTTCGGTGTGCAACCTTCTGGACCAGAATACATGTGGAGTTACAACGCATCATCCGACACGTTTGCCGGACCTATAATCGTAGCCGATAAGCCGTGGGTCAGCGGATTAGGGGCGGTTGATGGGGACGGAGGAATAACAGCTCTTGCGCAGGGAACACTAGACCAACGGCTCTTGCCATCGGTGCCTATCGTGCAGCCTGGTTTTGACGCGCGGCTGAACAAGACGGGAAGCTTGTTGTATACGACAGGGACCGACGGAAGCCACATCGCGGTCTCAGACACACGCAACGGACGGTTGCAGTTGCAGTTGGCGGTGCAAAACACGAGCAGCGGGAACGGGACTCCTATCCCGATTATCGGTGTGCCGCAGCCGCTGGCCATCGACCCATCGGGTTCAAAGATTTTGGGCGCGCTGCAAAATGGAGTTGGTTACTTCGAGCTGAGTGTAGTACCACTCGGAGTGGGAACTGTGTCGCCGGCGACCGCGTCGGTCGGAGCGGTGATTCAACTGCGCGGCAGTGGGTTCGTTGCTGGCTTGACGGCAACGATTGGAGACAAGGCAGCCGCTTGCAGCGTTGTCGACAGTGAAACGCTGTCCTGCACGGTGCCGAACTTGGTGGCAGGAGCCACAGCAATCAGGTTGACCAATCCGGATGGCCAAACCTATTCGTTTGAGAATGCTCTCGTCGTGCAGTAAAGTCCGCGGAACACGATACGCTGGCCATTGGCAGAAGAAAACTGTCAAGACATTGGGATTGTGGTAGGGGCGGTGGGGATCGAACCCACGACCTTCGGCTTAAAAGGCCGCTGCTCTACCACTGAGCTACGCCCCTATGGCGTGAATTTCTTATTGTAGCATGGGCGCTTGCTGCGCCAAGCGCATCCGATACGTCGGAAATTTCGGCCGCAGTGCGCTGCCGTTCCCACAACTTCCCGCCGCTGCTTCGCAGCATGCCATATCGATCTGCTTCGGTCCGCTATAGTCCATTAGCCGCGACCGCCAGGGCGAAAGCGCTGGGTTCGGAGAACACTTCTACTAGACGAGGGAGGGAGCTTCGCATCTCCGGCCCGCGGCGCGCGTGGCGATCGACGACTTAACGCTGTTCTCGGAGCCAACGGCTGCTATGATCGACGCAAACGACTGAGCCGGTGTGAGCCGCGCATTAGGCGGTGCGTGAAATCAAGAGAGCGCGGCGGCGGGGCGGGGGCGCTTGCGTTTCCACTCGTAGTCTTTGCGCAGGCGCGACTGGTGTTTCTTCAGTTGCGACTCCAATTCGGCAAAGGCTTGCTTGCAGCTGGCGCGGACGTTTTCGCCGGTTCCGGTGGCGTGGAGCGTTCCGGTAGGCAGCGACAGATTCAGCGAGAACGAATTTTCTTCGCGATGGGGATTTTTTGAAAACACGCCGTGCAAGAGGACCAGGTCGGGCTCATAACTCTTCAAAAGTCGATTGAGTTTGCTCGCGTAGCGCTCGACTTCTTTTTCGGCTGGTTTGTGCGGCTCGACATTCTTGTAGCTGATCGACAGTTTCATGGATGCACCTGTAGGAGTTCTTGAAGAAGAGGCGGGCGACGCGGAGTTGCTCTTTGCACCGCATCATGTTGAGAGCATACCAGCGAGCGCTGCTGGCGGCAATCGCGCTGCGAGACATTTCAACGGGACAAATCAAGTTCTCCAGCGTTGACACCGACGCCCGCTCCACTCTACTCTGCCCTCGGTGCATTGGTTGAACTGTTGCGTGCGCGGTTTCGAGCGTGCTTCCGAAGCAGCGCGCTGCCACGAGGGGCTGGTCTACAAAAAATCAATGCTTCAAAAGCGACGGGCACAGCATGCTGTGCCCCTACGGTGCCTTTCCCTCCATGTCTCCACGCACAAAACCTGAATCGAGCAGCGTGATTCGCGTTGGACCTGCCGGTTGGTCTTATCCAGACTGGGCTGGTTACGTCTACCCTTCGCGCAGACGGAAAGGTTTTCACGAAGCGACATATCTTGCGGAATTCTTTGACACTATTGAGATCAACACCTCGTTCTACAATCCCATTCGGCCAGACCACGCCGTGCAGTGGATCGAGCGCGTCGCGGCGAATCCGCGGTTCGTTTTTACGGCGAAGCTTTGGCAGCGATTCACGCACGACATAGTTCCTACGATTACGGACCGGGCCGCGGGCTCGACGATCGCTGCTGCAACAGCCGAAGACGAGCGTACCGTACGCGCTGGATTCGACGTTTTGCGCGCCGCGGGCAAACTCAGCGCTGTGCTGCTGCAGTTCCCTTTTTCGTTTCATCGAACGCGTGAGACCGTCGCTCATCTTACGGTGCTTTTGAAGCGCTTCGCCGATTATCCGCTGGTTGTCGAAGTGCGGCACGCTTCGTGGCAGACGCCGGAAACATTTGCCTTGCTGGAAGAATGCCACGCCGGATTCTGCAATATCGACCAGCCCATCATCGGGAAGTCGCTCGAACCGTCGGCGGAAACCACTTCTCCGATTGGGTACGTGCGGCTGCACGGGCGGCGGTACGACACCTGGTTCACCGACGATGCTGCTGCGGTTCCTTCGCACGAGCGCTACAACTATCTTTACTCCACGGAAGAACTTGCGCCGTGGGCCAAGCGCGTTGCGAAAGTGGCGGAACGGTCGCGCGAGGTGTTCGTTATTACGAACAACCACTATCAAGGAAAAGGGGTGGTCAACGCGTTGCAGCTGATTAGCATTTTGAAAGGCTCGAAAGTGAAAGTGCCGGAACCGCTGCGGGTGCAATTCCCCGAGTTGGAGGCCGTCGCCGATGCGCCGCCCGAGGAGCCGAGTTTGTTTCCATTGAAGCGCACAGACTAATGTCTGTGCCACTCGGCAGCTGAGAGGCAAAGAGCGGAAAAGATAACGCAGAGGCGGTGAGTTCGCAGAGACGCGCAGAGAAGGCGTGACTTGCGATTTATGACCCGCTGAACGGAGAGGTCCCTCACTTCCGATGATCGTTCGGGATAGAAATCCTTCGTTGGATCTGAAGAGAGGTCCCTCGTCGCGATGCTCCTCGGGACAGCTATCCTTGTCGGAGACCTGGTTAACAATAAGACCCCCCCCTTTTTTTTGTAAGTGCGGATTCTAAAGGGCTTTAAGTCCCGTGTTTTGTAAGTGCGGATTCTACAGCAGTTACGGACGTGTTTTTCGGAAATGCGGATTGTAATGGAGTTAGAGGCGAAAGAACAGGCAGTGATCGAGAGGCGCATCTAGAGATCCGCCCCTACAAAGACGGGCAAAAAGACGTGGGGCTAATGCTGCCGCGCTAGATATGCAGGGAGGAAGAGCGGCTCGCCTCGGAAGGCGTGCCCTGCAACGACAAGAGTGCGTCGGGGGCACGAGGGTATGGCGTGGGCGAACCGTGGGGAATGGTAGCATCCGAGTACCAAAGCGTCAAATATTTTACAAGGAATGGTAGAATTTCGGGCTTGAATGGCGGTTTTAGGGGGTTGAACGGCGGGAAGAGGTAAGAATGCTATCCTTCCATCGCGTGGCGTTTCTGGGAGATCGAGGTGAAGAGTGTCCCGACCTGTTTTGGAGGCTTAGAAAACCGTTGAGGTTGATTTTCTGTTATGTGGTCTTTGTTTTCGGTGCGTTCGTTCCACCTAGCGTCGCACAGTCGCAGGCCCATGACGAATCAGAGGCAAATCCTGGACGACCTACCGTTTCGACTCCAGCAACGCTGACGCCGGTGGGTTACCTGCAATTCGAGACAGGTTTTCTCGGGGCGAGTCACTCGCCCGAGTTCTCCTCGCGGTACGGCCCCAATGAAGTTATCAAGCTATCCTTCGATTCGCGTTTGGAGTTGCTGGCTTCCGGTGAGCCGATTGCGCACTACACGGCAAGCGGAACCACGGCGAACAGCGTGGCGGACGTGTTTGTGGGTGCGCAAGGAGTCGTGCTTTTCGGCGAAGGCGCCAAGCCAACCGTGGCAGCGAGCTATTTCCATCGCGCATACGACGGGGGCGCGCCCGAAGTGGATTTCGGGAGCCCGACCAATTCTGCGCTTATCCTCGCGAGCGCCGACGTGAAAGGATTCCACTACGACGCGAATGCCCTCTTCAATGAATTGACTCAGAACGGAGTGCGTCGAGGACAGTTTGGCCAGACGCTTTCGATTTCGCATCCCCTTGTGGGCAAGCTTACGCTGTCGGGGGAAGTGTGGCACTTCACACAACCATTTCTGCGCAGTCACGCGGTGGGGAACCTATGGGCTTTGAGCTATGCCGCTCGGAAGAATCTGGTCTTCGATGGGGGATTTAACCGGGGACTGACGAGCACCTCGACGCGGTGGGAAGCTTTCGTCGGTTTCACGTATTTGCTTCCGCGGCGGCTGTGGTAGCAGCAATACCATTTGCGACTGCTTTTAACCGCAGCCGCGCCACGAACAGAAGCTAATTTGACTAGTGTGTTAAAAGTGTGTATTATTTGCCATGAGCAGTCGTGAGGTCATCCAGCGTTTACGAGAAGACGGCTGGTATGAAGTTGCGCACGAGGGGAGTCACAAGCAGTTTAAGCACGCAGCAAAAAAAGGAAGAGTTACCGTGCCGCACCCGGTCCGTGACATCCCCATTGGTACGCTTAGAAGTATTGAAAAACAGGCCAACATAAGGCTGAGGTAAAATGGAATACATCGCGTATTTGCACAAAGACAATAAATCCGATTTTGGCGTCAGCTTCCCTGATTTTCCCGGCTGCGTAACCGCAGGAAAGTCCCTCGACGAGGCTCGACGCAGGGCTCCCGAAGCGTTGGCGTTTCATATCGCAGGCATGCTGGAAGATGGAGAAAAGATTCCCAAGCCGTCGAAGATCGATGATTTGGTTGGAGACTCCGACAGACAAAATGCGGTGGCTTTTCTAGTCACTACGGACTTCCCCAAGGCGAAAACCGTTCGCGTCAACGTTACTGCGCGCGAGAATCAGATAGAGCTGATCGACCGTCTGGCTAGGCAAGCGGGTATGACTCGCTCGGCATATATGGTGCAATCGGCAACGTCAGGAGTGACCAGTAAGAATCCAGGTGGGCCCAGACGCCGGCTAATAAATACGTACACAAAGCGGGCGAAGTCTACCAGGACGAAAGGCAAGTAGTTAAGTTGCGCTAACGCGTGGAAAGATCGCACTTTTTGCAAAACCAAACGGCAAAGGGTGCGCAACCAAGTGCGCCACCGTCCAAAAGCCTGGCCCAGGCGCCCTTTCGGCAATGTCGCAGGAAGCATGGGCCATCGAAAAGCCTTTTGCGGAGTTGGATCGGCCGCCACGGAGAAAGACAAAAGTCAAAATCTTCTCGGCGAGTTAAGGATGTCCCGTTCGCCCTTCTCTGTTATCGGAGGCACAGCGCTACCCAAGGAACTTCTTTTCGGCGGGTGGTTCGGGTGGCTTAATTTCGCGGATTTTCCCGTGGGCGGCCTCATAGGCTTCCAAATTTTTCTGCAGCGCTTTGTTTAGTTGGAGCGCGTGCTCGGGAGCCATAATTACCAGGCCCTGCTCCACGGACGCAAACTTTCCGGGAGTAACCTCATGCACGAAAGAAAAATATAGCTGAATATCGACCTGGCTGTTTTCGATTACCGTATTATTGACGTAGAAGACGGGCCTCGCGGGATTCGGTGCTCTTTCAACCTTGCGATTCTCTGACGAGGTCGAAGGGGTAGCCTGATCGTTCGCCATAGTTGCTCCATAGGCAGCGAGTTGTAGTTTCAACTGGCAGTATACTTTTGCACGTTTGACAAAGCCATCCGTAATTCCCGTCCGCTGTTCATCTCGCGTTTCTATAGTCTTCTTTCAATCGTCAGCGTGAGACAATTCATGGAATTGACGGAAGCGAGCCAGTAGGAATGAAGCGCTCGGCTCCAGAATTCAATGCTCCACTGCCACCCAGTTCGAAAGACTGGCCCACCCCTTAGGAATCGGCCATCCGCGCGTGATATGACAATTTTATTCGACCCAGCGGAGGGAGCGCCGCCGAGGAGGCGATTTTAGGGCTTGGGCGGCGGAGGAGGATTTTCCTTTTTGGGCTTGGCCTGAGTCTGCTGGCGTTCTTGCTGTTGTTTTTGTTGCAATGCTTTCTGCTCTTCGGCGTGCTGTTGCAACAACTGCTGGGTCTGTTGCTGATGTTGCAGCTCAATTTGCTGTTTCTTGGCCGCGTCGGCTTGCTGCTGCGCAATCTTAGCGTGTTCCTGCTCTTGCTGCTGCTGGATTGCCTGGCGTTCCTGCAGCTGCTTGGCGTGGAGCTGATCCTGCTCTTGTTGGTGCTTCGCGTCCAACTGGGCGTTTGTGGAGGGTGGAACAACCGGCCGTGGAGGAGGCGGAACCTCATTCGGATGGACTGCAGGAGGGGTAGCAGGCCGATTGCCCGGTGCTGGTGGAGGAGCGTTGTTCGGGTTTAACGGACGATCCGCAGGGCGGTCAGGCGGACGATTTATCGGCTGAACGGTGTTCGGAACTACCGGCTTCGTTTCGACTGGCTTAGGTTCAGCGGGCTTGACCGTGTTGGGTGGCACGGGCCGGTCGGCGGGGCGGTCGGGCGGACGGGTTGCCGGCTGAACGGTGTTCGGCGGTACTGGCTTGGTTTCAACTGGCTTAGGCTCAACGGGCTTGACCGTGTTGGGTGGCACGGGCTGATCGGCGGGGCGGTCGGGCTGACGGGTTGCCGGCTGGGCCGTGTTTGGAGTTACCGACTTGGTTTCAACTGGCTTAGGCTCAACGGGCTTGACCGTATTGGGTGGCGCGGGCCGGTCGGCGGGGCGGTCGGGAGGACGCACTGCGGTCGGCGCCACTGTCTGCGGAGTGTTCGTCGCTGGAGCAGGACGATTCTCTTGCGCCGGCTGCCCATTCTGGGGCTGTCCAGGCGGGTTCGTCTGTGTCGGTTTTGGTGCGGCGGCGACCGGCTTCGGCGCAGCGGCCGGTGCGATCTTTACGGGAACTACCACCCGCGCGGCAACCGGCTGTATTTGCTGCACTTGCGCGACGGATAGCGGTTTCCCGCCGTTGCTCTTGATCGCTTCCTGGCGCTTTTCAAACGTCGGAGGCGGCGGTGGTGGCGCCACTTTGGCGACGACGGCGCGCGTTTCTACTGCGGCAGGTGGTTTCGCGGCTGCCGCTGCGGTACCCAGAACTGCTTGCTTCGCAGGGACTGCCGCTGGCGTAAATGCCCTCACCGGCGCGCTGGCTACTTCCCGCTGGTCCACTTTCACAGCATTTCTCGCCACCGGCTGCGCCGATGTGAACGCTTGCGGAGTCGTGGCCGCCACCGCGCCAGGTACGCTTTGGTTCACATACTTGACGTTCGTCACGCTGACGTTATTGTTTACGACCGTGGTGTTGTAATAGTTGTTCACAACCGTCGTATTCACCGTCGTGTTTGAAACGTTGACGTTATTTACGTAATTGCGGCTCACGCGATACGACGGCACGTACACTTCGCGCGGTCCCAGCGGAAACCAGCCTACGCTTGTGCCAGCGCCATATCCTTCGCGTCCCCCGATTCCTACACCGATGGCGAAATGCGGACCGCCAACCCATGCGACAAGTGCGGGCGCATAGACAGGCCGTACATACACCGCGCCCTCAGCTCTTGGCGCAGCCGGAACCCAGCCCCACGACCCCTCATAGTTAACCCAACGCCCGTAATGGAAAGGCGCAAATCCCCACGGCTCGTCATCCACCCAGGTATATCCCCAAGGCTCGATATAGTCCCAGTGACCGTTGTGATAAGGAGCCCAATTCGCCTCGGTCGTGCGCGGAAACCAGACATAGCCGTTCTCAGGAGTGCGCCGCCAGGCGCCGTGATCGTCCAAGTCCTCGTAGCCCACGACGTCGGCGGAAACGTAGCGCGAAGAACCCGAGTTTTCATAGTGACGGTCGCGATTGGCAGCCCAGCTATCAAATTGGTCTTCGCGATCGCCGTTGCCGTCGGACTCCGCGCTCAATTGATCAGTCCCGCTAAACGTCACAAAATCGTTTGCGTGCACGGTGTAAGCCGCTCCTCCGCCTGTGACTTCGCCCTCGCCGCTGCGAATCCGGATGGCGGTGGAGTCACCCGCATCGTTCACGGTGATCCTGTAGAGGCCGGGACGCAGCACGGAAAAAGCCAGGTTTGGAGTGTCGATCTCGTAGGTTTCGGATTCGTCGAGGCGCCGCACCCGGACAAGAAGCGTCCCTGCGCTCAATTGAATCTGTGTGACGTGGTCGCCGAGATTCAGGAACGAAAATCCCGTGTTGCTCGAGAGGCGAATCAACGAACCGTCAAGTTGCAACTCCGAACGGCTATTATGGTCCGCCCAGATTTTGTCACCGGTGGTCACCGGGCGGTTGAGGCCCGCCGAAACCCAATCGTCAGTTCCCGCCGGCTGAAAGGAAACGGAGCCCTGGGCATAAGCTAGGCGCGCAACGCGCGACGGAGGATCGTCGTCGTCGGCCTTTGCGCGGGGCGCAAAGCCCGCGAACATAGTCGCGACGCATAAGAAGGTCAAAAGTTTTAAAGCGCGTTTTCTGGCTACTATCATTATGTCGTCTCCGAAATTTCGAAAGCTCTTACGAGGCCTGATCCGCGTCGATTTGTTCAACAGATAATCATGATGATTGGAAGCCGTTCGGACAGGAATGCAGCGCGAACTGTATTCCCGGCATGTATTCCTTTTATGGGAGCTTCCGCTTCTCTGAAGCGTGGCATGTCGTTGGGAGGAGTGCTGTGCCGTTTAGCACACATTTAATTTTCAGGCGTGCGCGAACCGAGGTGGTGGGCAGCCGGTTCTCGCACCAGCAGTCAGGCTAAACGAAGGGATTGATTCGCGCAGTGCAGGAGAGGCCGCGGCCGTGGGCTCTTAAAGGTAGGTTATGGTGATCTTCAATTCCAGGCGGCCGCCAGAGAAACGAAATGCCGCTGCATCGAATTTCGGCGGGCCGAAGTGGCCCTTGGCATTGTTGGAAGCACCTACGCCTTCACGAGGAATGCCCATAAAGTTGGTGTCCAATTTGCCGTTGGAATTCTCGTCGTGGAAGACGGCGACAGCATAAGTGCCTGCCTTGATATCTGGAAACTCACAGACTGCGTGTTCGTTGGCGATCGGGGACTTGGCGTGGGCCACAGCTTTATTGCCGTTTTTTGGGAAGCCTTCCGCGGACGAGTGGAGGTCACACACAACCTGGCCCTTGTCGCTGCGCAGTCCGCCGATTTCTACATGGATCAGGTTCCCTGGGGACGGTTGCGCCTGGGCCAGGGCTGGCATGAGCGGCAACGTGTTTGCGTGGAACGTCTGGCGTGTGACGGTGAGCAGCGTGCCGCCGACGTTTAGAGGGACGGCCGCGGAAGCCAGCACCACAAGAAGAAACTTTGTCGGAGCCACAAACTCCCGATGGGGATGCCGCTGAAGTTCTTTCACTTTTTCGTGGCGGCGGCCCGCGTAGAGAGGATACCACTCCTGTGGTTCACAGGGTGTAGACTGTGCTTCTATGAAGACTCTTTTTAACGTTACGTTTTTTTCGTTCTTGATTGGAATGGTCATTCTGTGTTGTTTTGCGCCGTGGACAACGACGCCGGCGGGGAGTGCTGCGGCGCATGACTCGTTGGGTTACGCGGCGATTTGGTCGACGCGATTTGGTGCGGTGGCGGGGGCGCGGGTGGATCCGGGGGCATTTGCGATGTTGGCGGGCGTGGTGCTCTTTTTTGCGATTGTGATTGGGGCGGGGGCGTACTTTTTCCGGGGGAAGCGCGGGGCGGAACGAGAGGATGTTTGATCGTAGGAAATTCCCATGGATCCCCCTAAAAAAACGAGGGCGGGGCACCTAGGTGTGGCACGCCCGTCAGGGCGTGGCGCGATGCGTTTTCCGGGATTCAGTCAGGGTCATGGACTAGAGCGGCTAAGCGTTTGGGAGCGGTGAGGAGGTAGCTGGCGAGGAGGAGATCGCGGACTTCGTGCCAGTCGATTTTGGGAAGGTCGAGGCGGAGAGCGACCCAACCGCGTGGGCCGATGTAGGCAGGGAGGTAGTAGCGCTTGGGTTGCGCTTTGGCGAGGGCGGCGTTTTCACCGGGGAGAACTTTGCAGGTGACGGCGACGATGCCGTCACCGTGGTGATTGTTGAGGAAGTAGGCGAAAGTTCTCTTGCGGACTTGGAACGAGGCGTGGGAGCCGCAGAGTTCGCGCGTGGCTTCGGGGAGAGCTAGAGCTAGTGTTGTGAGGTGATCCAGGACCGGATTGGTAGCGGGAGTTTTGGGCATGGCGGGTGCTTTGGGCGCTCCTCTCCGAGGATGAACGGACAGGGGCTGTATTGTAGCCGAGGGTCGAAACATTTGCGGGGATACGAGGCAGTGTCCGAGATGCAAAGGCGGACGGCGCTCGGTACAACGGGGAACGTGCGGCGGGGCTGCGGGGTGGAACTTTTTGGGGTAGGGAACGTAGTATTGGTCAGAGGCGGACCCGAAGGAGGTAGAAACATGTACTGCGATGGGTGCGGAAGACCATTCACCTTTGGGACTCGATATTGCAGCTCGTGCGGGAAGCAGTTGACGACCGGACCGGCGGCGCCAAGTGTGCCGGCGGCAGTGGCAGCGCGGGCGACAGGAGACGGCCGGGTCAGGCGAAATATAAATATTGTTGCGGGATTTTGGCTGGCGAGTGGAATTTTGCGGTTGATCGCAGTGGGCGGGATGATGATCTTCCACAGACTGTTTTTTCAGGACGGATGGGGTTGGCCTGGATCGGCGAGATGGCCGTTCGGAGGATCGTTTGGGTTTAGTCCGTTTTTGATGGGGGGGATGTTCTCGGCGGGAATTTTTCTTGCGCTGTTTGGGGGAGTGCATCTGTTCCTGGCTTGGGGGCTTTCGGAGCGGCAGCCCTGGGCGCGGATATTGGGGATTGTGATTGGGTTCCTGGCGTTGATACGTTTTCCGTTTGGGACGGCGTTGGGGATTTATACGCTGTGGGTGCTTTTGCCGGAGAGTTCGACACGGGAGTATGACGAGATGGCAGGAGTACGAGGACAGGTGAGCGTGGCGCGATAGTACGACGCTTGGTCAGTGGCGAAAAAAAACAAATAACTCGCTGCGGTCGAGATGGCAGTTTGCGTAGTATGGCGGTTCCAACCTAGAGAAGAGCCGGGCGGAAACCCCGGCCCGTACAAAAGCAGCAATACCCTGCCGAAGATTACATTGCTCCCCAAAAGATGGCGTTGAAGAGGAGTTGGAACGTGCCTTCTGTTTGGGCGCGGTGTTGGACGCGGAAGCCGAACATTACGATTTTTCCTTTGCCGCGGGTGAAGCTGACAGCGGCGGCTTTGCGTTGAAGGCGTTCGGCGCCGTGGGCGTAACCGGAGACCAGGATGTCTTTGGCGTCGTCGGGATACCAAGCGATGACGCTGCGCTGGATGTCGGGGGGCGGGACGGAAGTTTGGAAGGCGATGGGTGAGTCGACGAAAGCGGCGATTTCGAGAGGCATGCCGGCAGCAACGGGATGATTGGTGTCGAGGTATACGCGCAAGAGAGAGCCGGGGATGTTGAAGTCGGAGGCTGCGGCGGCTGCGCGGCCTCCGGCCGGGCCACCGGTCGCGAGGGCGTTTCGCACGGGGAGATTGAATTCTTCGCCGATGATCACGTCGGAAGCGTTGGCTAGCGTGATAAGCGTGCCGCCTTTTTCGACGAAATCGCGGAGGGCGTGAAGGCCTTCTTTGCCGATGCCGCCAGCGTATTCTGGCGGGAATTCTTCGAAGAAGCCGCCGCGGCCTTCTTTGCCGTCTACGATGATTTCGCGCGTGGAGTCGGGGAGAATGATCACGTCGTGAGAATTATTCAGATTGCCTGCTTTGACTTCTTTGTTCTCTATGTTTTTCAGTTTGAAGCCATATTGCTCGAGGAGGAAGCGGGTCCAGCCTTCGTCGTGCGAGGGGAGGTAGGGTTTGTAGAGGGCGACGCGGACTTGCTTGAGTTGCGTGGCCCCCTGCGGAAGATCGGCGCGCGGCTGAAGTTGCAAATGGAATTTGTCGGCATTGGCGGCAAGCTGCGCGTGTGCGGCGAAAATAAATTCGGGCGTTTCGTTTGGTTTTTGTGAGAGGAAGACTTGACCGCCGGCGGATTCCATGGCGTTGGCTAGAGCGAAGACGTTGTTTTGATGAGCGGCGATGGAATAATACTTGCCGGAGCTCGCGAGACCTCCGGTGGGCCACGTCACGTTTTGGAGCAGCAGCGAAGAATTTTGCACGTCTTGGGTGACGCTGACCCTTTCTGCTTTGACGCCCATCATTAGCGGGAGCGACCACGCGGCAACGTCGTAGGGCTCGAGGATTCCGCTGTTGGCGGCAGGCCGCACTTCGGGATAACGCTGGATGCCCATCATTTCGTCTACGAAGCGACCGTAAGGTTGCGCGGTGGGGATGAGAAAAAGTTTCTTATCGGCGTGCCAGCGGACTTCGACGCCGTGCTCGAGGAGCAGCGCGGCCAGGCGCGTGGCGGTGATGGGATCGCGCTGGCCGCCGAGGGGGATGCGCCAGTAGACGTTAGGGTCGGCTGTCTGGACAGCTTGCGTGGCCATAGTGGCGACACCGCGGAGAAGTTCCTGGCGATACTTGCTGACGGTTTCTAGCGCGGCGCCGGAGGCGAGAAGTTCGTAATCCATGATGTCGCGCAGACGCCACACGCCGCCGGGCCAGGGATTTGGAAAATTGATTTGCTGCTCGTAGGTGGTGAGGCCTTTGCCGCCGCCCTGGAGTTCGGTGGATGCAATCTCGACGGGAGTGGCGATGCGGGCGGAGGCAACTTCGGTGAGAACACCGTACATGTTTTTCCACCAGCCGGTGTTGCGAGTACCGCCGGGCCAGTAAGCGTCGAAGGAATATCCGAAAATCACGCCGGACTTCCCTGCTTCTTCAAGGCGCCAGCCCATGGCGGCCCCCATAAGGTTGTTGCCGCGATGGACGAGCGGATTGACGAGCTTGGCGACGGGGTCGGCGTTGGGGGGAATGTAGATGCGCGGACCGTTTTCACCCATTTGGTGTTCATCGAGCCAGAATTGTGGAAACCATTCGTGGTAGACCATGCGGTTGACGTTTTTGGTTTCGATTTGCGTGAGCATGAACCAGTCGCGATTGTCGTCGTGGCCTACGTAGTGGTGATAGAGGTAGGGCATCTGGCCGCCTTCGTACTTGGTGCCGAGATACTTTCTGTACCACTCGGTGACCATTGTTTCGCCGTCGGGATTAAGAGAGGGCACCAGGAGGACGATCGAATCGTTCAGGCGGCGGAGGATTTCTGGATCTTGCGAGGTCGCCAGATTGTAGGCCCACTCCATGGCCATTTGGCTGGAGCCGATTTCGGTGGAGTGGATGTTGCAGGTGAGGAGGAGGATGGTCTTGCCATCGCGGGCGAGAGAGTCGATTTGCTGAGAGGTAAGGCCGCGAGGGTCCGCGAGCTTGTGCGCGATTTCTTTGTACTTGGCTTTGTTGCGCAGATTCTCTTCTGTGGAGATGACGGCCATGAACATGTCCTCGCCGAGAGTGGTTTTGCCGAGGGCTTCGATTTCGACGCGATTGGAAGCGGCAGCGAGTGCCTTGAAGTAGGAGGTGATCTGGCGATAGTCGGCGAGTTTTCGGTCGGCTCCGACTTCGAAGCCGAGAAATTCGCTGGGCTTTGGGATGTGGCCGCTCTTTTCTTCCTCCTGAGCTTGCGCAAAAGAAGACAGGACCAAGATCGAAGCAACAGTGAGAAGACTGCGCCGTTTCAGCATCATCAGCTCCTTGGGAAGAGGAAAAGCGTAACAGTATGCACTGGGGAAGGAGTTTTGGCGAGACGAAGGGGATGTGCAGAGCAGCTTGCGTTAGCCCGTACAGGGGGTGCTAAAGCAGCGGCGAATGTACGGAACTAATATAAACCGGGCAAGGGCCGAATTGGCGGTCCTCGCCCGGCTCAGTACGCGCGGCACCTTCAGAAGGTCAAATGCAACGACATCTGAATCAAGCGAGGGCTGCCGAGTGTGCTCTGAATGAAACCGGCTCCGAAGGGGGCCGTCCCGTCGCCAAAGGCTTTTGTCGAGGGTGCGACAGCCGGAATCGTGCCCTGCCATTGGCAACCGTTGGGTATGCTGGTTTGCAGATTAGGGCCGAAGCAGGGATTCAAACTGATGTTGTTATTCGGCGCGTCGAAACTCGCATGGTTGAAGAGGTTGAAGAACTGAGCGTCATAGCGAAGGGTGAAGCGTTCGTTCAGCTTAAAAAGCTTGAAGACGCTGAAGTCGAAACGCGTTTGAAATGGTCCGCGGAATGCGTTGCGGCCGGCGCTGGAAAATCCCGTTTCCGAGAAATCGCAAGCAGTACCGCCGTGAGTGGTCGGGCCGCAAGGGGGCACACCGTTGGTACCTGGGGCGTTCACGTTGATGCCGAACGCGCCGCCATTAAGGACCGGCTTGCCTGCGTTTACGCCGGTGGTGCCCTGAAGCTGGGTGCTCTTGGGGGACCCGTTGAGTAAGGGATTGGTGATGAAGTCGTCGCCCGCGCCAAAGTACTGGCTGGCTACGGTTCCGGAAAAGTCGTACACGCTGTAGGGCAGTCCGCTCTCCGCGATCGTGACCCCATTGACGCCCCAGCCGTTGACGATGTGTTTGAGGAATCCTTTGGACTTGGTGATATCAGGAATCTGGTACGTGTAGTTGATTGTGAAAACGTGAGTGCGGTCGAAGCCCGCGCTGCCGTAGGCGCTCCTGGGATTGAGCGGATTGTTGCCGTTGAAGAAAAGCCCCTCGGAAAGGCCGCTGCCCTCATCCAGCGTGTGGGACCACGTGTACGCCGCGTTCATCATGAGACCGCGGCTCATCCGCTTCTTCACACTGAGTTGGAGCGCGTGATAATTAGAGACTCCTTCGGCTTCCCAGAAATCCGAGTTGGGGTTGTAGCCTATGAAGGGCACGCGAAGCGCTGTATTGCCGTCTGCGCCTGAAAACTCTGCGATGGTTGTTGCCACCTGTTCAGTCTGAAGTATGCCCGGATTAAAATTCGCATCGAGGATATTGTCGGTGGCTTGATATCCGTACGAATAAATCTGTCCGTTAATGGGGTTGGTCGGTGTGGCAATCCCCGGTTGGTTAAATGGGATGGGAAGAAGTTCGTGTTGTCCGTGATTGCCAACATAACCGACGTCGATGAGCAAAGAATTGATGGGCTGCCATTGGACATCAAGGGTCCAGTTCTCCGAATACGGCAAAGTGTTTCTGGGATCGTAACCGCCAAAAAGAAACGCGAAAAGCGGATTTCCGGTGGGCGTGCAGGTCGGGGTTACAGGTTCGGCGCAGCCACTTAATCCCGACTGATTATGAACGAGCGCCTGAATACCGGAGAGGTTGCTGGGTGGAGGCGGCGGTGCCGTGGTGCCAAACGGATTGTTGCTGAGGCAGTGAACGCCGGAACAAGAGGCGTTGAACGGCACAGTAAATGGTTGCTGGGTAGTGACACCAAAGGGACCGCTGATGCCAATTCCGGCGCTAGCTGATAGTTCAGTAAAGAATTCGCCGCGGTCCGCGTAGAGACCGTAACCCGCACGAACGACCAGGTTTTTGACGAAATGGGGAGTCCAAGCTATGCCGATGCGTGGCTCGAAAATCCATTGCCGACCGGTGAGCGTGGAATTGTTAACACAGAAACTCGACTTGGTTGCGCAGAACTGCTTGTTGTTACCTGCGATGACGAGCCCAATGTTGTTAATGGTGTCCGTACTTAAACTATAGGAATAATTCTGAGGATAGAAATTGGTGAGAAGACCATTTTTTTCTGAAAGAGGACCGTCCCAATCCCAACGAAGACCGGCGGTTACAGTAAGATTGGATTTCAGTTTGAAATTATCCTGTACGAAGAGGCCGGTCTGTTTTGCGCGGAAATAGCGGTTGGTCTCGCCATTCAAAAGTTGTCCGCCGCCGTTTCTTCCGCCCATATTCCCGCTCAAGAAGTTTGCAAAATTCCGGAAAGTGAAAGTGGCCACCTGGTTTTCGCGGTTAAGTACGTTTAGTTGGCCATAGTCGCCGTTGAACCCAAAGGAGATAGTATGGCGGCCTACGCTCCAATTGTAGTTTGTGCCTGCCTGAAAGTGATTTTGGAAAACCCCGGCGTTAGCAAAGTTGTTGGCGGGGCCGATGCGCAGGCCGTTGAAGTTTCCGGAACCTGCGTTGGTAATGCTGAAGCCCGGAAAGAATTTGCTGCCGAGGAGATTGATATTCACATCGCTGGGAGTAAGTTGTTGTGTGGTAGTCGCGCTAGCGAACTGACGGATAAAACCGATTCTCTGCTCCCAGGTGGTATTGGAGGTTAAGCTTACTGTGTTGTCGAGGGAAAAGACTTGGCTGCCGGCATGGAGGGTCTGCGGAAAGCCGAGAACCTGGCTCACGGCAAACGGACTGGTAGAGGGGTCGTTCTGAAAGTAGTATTTCGCAGCGAGCCGGTCTTTCGTGCTGAACATGTAGTCTACGTTTCCGTTGACCTGGTCCGCACTGAATGTGCTGGGTGGGCCGCTCTCTTGGGCATTGCCACCGAGGGACTGGATCAGATTTGGATCCGCGATGGTCGCGGAGGGGACAATGAACTTGCCATTGGCTCCTTTAGCATTCAGTATGGCCAAGGCGACGCTGTCCACATTGGCTACTGGGACGCCGGCGAGCGCAGCGAGCGTCGCTGCGCTGCGATCATCAGAAAGGCCAGTAGGAACATTGGCAAATTGCGTCGAACCATTGGTTGCATCTGAAACTCTCTGGCCCTGATAGGAACCAAAGAAAAACAGTTTGTTTTGCTTGATAGGACCGCCAAGCGTGGCGCCAAACGTGTTGCGGTGGAGCGGCGGGCGAGCAATTCCTGCCGCGTTAAGGAAGAACTGGTTGGCATCCCATCCCGACGTTTGGTGGTATTCATAGACGTTGCCGTGGAAATCGTTAGTGCCAGACTTTGTGGCCACGGCGATATGGGCACCACTGTTCGCTCCCTGCGAAACGTCGTACATGGAGGTATTCACGTGGATTTCTTCGATGGTTTCCGGCGGAGGCGCAGGCAGCCCTTGGCCAATGGCGTCAAATACGGAAGTGTTGGTTTGAATTTGCCCGCCCGCTAGAAATTGCTCGTTGGTGTTCAGCACGAAGCGGCTCTCACCAATCGCACTGGCAGATAGCCCATTAAACAAATTGTTCGATTCTACGGAATTGAAAGAAAAGCTGTTGCTGGTGTCGCGCTGACCGTTGGAGAAAATGTCCTGATTTCCCAAACCGGCGTTAGTACCCGCCCCGGCCAAAAGGTCCGCATTGACGCCAGGCGCCAGAATCGCCAGTTGGGTAAAGCTGCCTGTTCCGAGGGGGATGTTTTCGATGAGATCGCTCCCCAGCGTATAGCCATTGGTGGTGTCGGTCTGGTTGAGCAATGGGGTACCACTCACTATGACTGTCACGCTGACTGCTCCTGGCTGCAAAGAGCCGTTCACCGTGGTCGTGCGATTGCCCTGCACGAGGATTTGCGAGTGGACCTCGGTCTTGAAGCTATCGCGAGAGAAAGTGACGCTGTAGGTGCCTATGGGGAGATCGGCAATATTGAAGGAGCCGTCCGACTTTGTACTGGCGGTTTGTTCCAAACCTGTGGCCAGGTTGTGAATCTTAACGGCCGCGTTTTGGATTACCGCGCCGGAGCTATCCGTGACCGTACCGTTGATGGAGCCTAGAGTTTGCTGGGCTTGCGCCGGCGAAATAAGCAGGCAAATAAGACCCAAAGACATGAGGACGAACCGCGACACTCTTTTCATCTGAATACACCCCTCCCGTTGGATTGAACCGCCCCATTGCCAGGGATGTATCACATCTTCGACACACGAATCGAGTGTCGGCCTGTGGATATCCTGGACCGCCCCGGACAATTAGCGAGAGTATGTCGGGCAGGTGAATGAAAGTAAAATCGAAGGTTACAATGCTGTGAATTCGGGGCGTAACTTTTCAAGTTCCGCGGGCAGGCTCACAAAAGCGGGGTTACTTTTTGAAGAGATCTTCGAAGGCTTGTCGAGCGTCGTTGGTGCGTGGCGGCGCGGCGAGAGTGGCGGCCGCTACTTGCGCGGGCTGGGCGTAGGAAGTGGGGGCGGTGTCTTTTTCGATGGTCATGCGAAATTCGTAGAACTTGCAGTCGTTCTTGGTGTCCTTGGGGGTGATACGTTCCGGAACGGGTTGTGTGCACTCGAATTGGGCGCCGGAGTCGAAGAACCTGCATTGCTTACAACTGTGAAGTTCAAACTGGCACTTGGGACATTGACCGTTGGGATCGAAGCCAGCGGTCAAGACTGCTCCGCAATTGGAACATCGTCCGCGGGTGACCGTGCCGACCATGCGCGGCGTACGCGGGCCAAATTGATCGGCGCGGGGACCGCCTTGCGGCGGCTTGCGCTCGTGCTTTTCTCTCTTTTCGCCTTTTTCCGTGTCGCGGTAGCCGCGATGACCGTACTTTCGATCCACAAACGCCTCCGTCCGGACGCGATGCCGGACTGTGACTATGATCGCCTAGACTTCCGCGCTGATGCGCACTCTTACCTTGGTATGTATCCGACCGGATTGTTACACTCGGTCCACAGCGCAATCGTTACCCAGAGGATCAGAACAGGATTGGCTACGTCCAAGCAGGAGATGGGACATCTATGTTTTTAGCCCTCTGGGAGTTCGATGTCAAGCCAGGATGTGACGAACCGTTTGAAAGCGTATATGGGCCTGAAGGAGATTGGGCCCAGTTATTCCGGCGTGACTCTGCTTACCAGCGGACTCTCCTCCTGCGCGATCCGTTGCGTAGCCACACTTATGTAACGTGCGATTTCTGGGAATCCCGAAAAGCCTACGAATCGTTCCGCCAAAACAATTTGGAGGCTTACCTCGCGCTCGACAAAATCTGCGAGGAGCTCACCGTCGCCGAGCGAAAGATCGGTGCATTCGAGCGGCTCGCCGATGACAAGTGAAACGCTGCGCTGATTTCTTGCCCTTCCGTCGAACTCTTCCCTTACGGGCATCCAGCTTGGATTCAGCTCTTTGCCCATAAACCAGCCAGACCATCGGGCTTCAAGTCAGGCTGAAGAAGCTGTTGTGGCGTTCCGGCCAAGCGCAATATTGCTTCCGCGGCAAGATAGCCGCTGCGAACCGCGCCTTCCATCGTAGCGGGCCAGCCTGTTGCAGTCCAATCACCGGCGAGGAACAAAGCACCGATGCTCGTCTGTTGCCTTGGACGCCAACGGTCGACGCCAGGTTGCGGGGAAAA
>Ga0209736_1000185_pt1 | contig 20065 bp, 8 predicted proteins | sample BlaSpr_A8_Ref_M3_FD_187992 | JGI IMG/M metagenome (GOLD analysis project Ga0209736, IMG submission 187992) | Forest soil microbial communities from Thunder Bay, Ontario, Canada - Black Spruce, Ontario site 2_A8_Ref_M3 (SPAdes) (version 2) | ecosystem: Environmental > Terrestrial > Soil > Boreal...
GCGGAGAGGTGGCAGAGCGGCTGAATGCGGCGGTTTGCTAAACCGTTTTAGGGAATAAACACCCTAACGGGGGTTCGAATCCCCCCCTCTCCGCCATAGCTCAAAAATCCTCAGTAAATATGCGGCGATTTGCGCCTTGCTACTACTTTTTTTACCGTTACTTTATTTGTATCTATCGTTCTTGTAATATAATCTAAGACCGGGCGGGATCTTAGCTGGAAGATAGGCCTTTCGCGTGTTTTGGGCAGTCCCAGTTGTTGTAGGAGCCGTGGTCTCCACCTTAATAAGGTCTGGAGGTGAATCCGCGTGGATCCCGGTTTGCGAAACTACTCGTCCCTGGCCGTGAACAACTCCGCGACGCCCATCGCCAGTCACGCCTACACGCTGGACGCCGTCGGGCATCGTCTGTCGATCAGCGAACTGTCCGGGCACGGTGAACTACGGCTACGACAATCTCTACCGGCTCACGGGGAGACCATCGCCGGCGATCCGAACGGCATCAATGGCGCGGTGAATTTACATTTACGACCCGGTCGGCAATCGCAAGCAGATGACGTCGACGCTCGCACAGGTGCCCGCGGGCCTCTGGAACTACGACGCCAACGACCGCTTCAAGGCGGGCGACACCTACGACAACACGGCCAGTTCCGGCAGCATCACCAAGTCTACGACTTCAGTTGCGAGCTGAGCCAGCCGATTCTTGCCGAAGTTCTTGTGCTCGACCGGTCCGAACCGATTCTCGTGCGGCGTCCAGAATCTCCATCACTTGTACGTTTAGCTTCGCAGAAAGGGGATCTTCAATCGGCCGGTTGCGGCGAATGGAATCGACAAAATAGGAGACGGGATTGCTCGCCTTCTCTGACGCGGGACTGACAGCAATGCGCAGCCCTTCCAATGCCGTCTTGCTGGTATCGTCATTCTCCGTTCGGCGAAACAATTCTTCCCCGGTTGCCAGCAAGCTTCCCTTTGGACCGAACACCTCCACTTGCCCGTTGTCATAGGGCCAATCCCAAGACGCCTCGATAATTACAGTCGCGTCGGGATATTCGAGGACAATTGTGGCGTCGTCATCTACATTGTTATGCTGCTCAACCTTGAGCCTCTGAGCCGTGGCATAGACGCGGGCCGGCCGTCCCTTGAGCCATAACGCCCACTCTGCTCCATAACATCCGAAATCCATGATTGCGCCGCCCCCGTTTTTAACCGGGTCATAAAGCCAATCGGCAAAATACTTCGAAACACCAATCTCTTTAGGACCCTGGTGTCCGTATCGCACAATCATTTTCCTTACCGGGCCCACTTCATCGGCTTGCACGCGGTGATAAATTTCCCGCGTTGGCGCCACCCAAGCATTCCAGTAGTTGACCATCACCTTGATGCCCGCCTGGTCCGCAAGACGCTGCATCTCGCGCGCGTCAGCCCCCGTCGTCGCCATCGGTTTTTCCGTCGAGTAGTGGATATGCCGCTTCGCGCACTCACGAAGTATCTCCAAATGTTTGTCATTTTCTGTGGTGACAATCACGGCCTCCGGCTTGGTTTCATCCAGCATCTTGACGTAATCCGCATAGAACTTGACGCTTGTCGGAACCAGGGTTTTGGCCCGGTCCAGAAGAGCGGCGTGCGAGTCGGCTATAGCGACAAGTTCTGCGTTGGGTTCGGCGGCAATGTCCTTGAGGAGACCCCAGACGTGATCGTGATCCAAGCCGACGATGGCCAGCCGTGTTTTAGGATCACCTGGCCTTGGATACCTCGAAGCGTTCGCCCTGGCCAAAAATGACAAGCTCACCAAAAGGGCCGCCGCACAACTCACGAATTGCCGGAGTGTATTTAGCCTCATGATGAAACCTCGCCAGTTCTTAGTCGGAATCCTATATCCGTCTCCAGAACGAGGATTGCCGTGCCTTCTGGCACGCGGAAAACTTAGCCTGTCCCGAGACTAGGGTGCCTGCCACTTTTAAGGGTGTCTCCAACCTATGTCAAGACATCAGCATGTCGTTTCCGCGCTCTCGCGTATCCTACTAAAAAGAAGAGGCTTTCAGCTATGTGTTCCCCGGCTGTTTCTTCGGGAAGCTACAGCGTGGCCGCAGAGGATGGCTGTCGCAGCGGGACGAGGTTAGCCATCACCGTTCCACTATTAAACCTTAGAGGTCTGATGTGAGTTAGTTTTGCCGAGGTCGGATCGATGAATTCGTTCGGGGTTCTGCACTCCCACGTTCTGTCTATCAGTTTTGCACCCGCGCGCTATGATCCTGTTTGGATTGCAGAGCGGCAGCCGCCTTTCGAGCAATCAGTTGGAATCCTCCATTTTTAGCATCCTTTTCCAATGCCTCAAGGTCGGCGCTGCCCTCGACTCGATTCCCGGACCTCAATTCAATTTCTCCGACCGCTAACCTCGCGTCAAGGCTCACGTCGACGAAAGACGCTTCGCCCGCATCCGATATTATTCTGCGAAGCCGTCTCACAGACTCAGCCGCTTCCGCCGGGCTGGCCGAGGCCCCCTGAATCCGCGCTGCGGTAATCGCTGCTTTTAGTTCCAGTCTCCGGTTGTGGCTATCCGCCGCAGCCTTCGTCACTTGCTCGATGAGCGTGCGCGCCCCCGCATTCCGCCCCTGCGCAGTCAGCGCATTTGATTGCAGTAGATTCGCCTCAACCAGATAGCGCCCCGCCTTCGTCTGTCCAAATACATCAGCCGATTGCCGTGCCAGACTTTCCGCCTCGGCCCCCTTCTCCTCGTCTAAAAGGATTTCCGCAAGGTGCAAACGAACGTGAGCTTCTTCGCTCTTATCGCCGACTTCCTCGAAAATCGATATGGCTTCCTTATACCTCTTCCTTGCACCCTCGACGTCCCCCTCCATCCGCAGTGCGTTCGCCGCACCTTCGAGAGCCGCGGCTTGCCGGCCTCGGCTACCGAGTTGATGGCATATCTGCAGAGAACTTTCATACATCTCTTTCGCTTCGCCGTGTTTTCCTCTGGTGAGCAGAACGTCGCCTAGCCCAATCTGCGCCAGCGCCACTCCATTCTGATCTCCGATTTCGCCGTACGTCGCCAGAGCCGCCCCAAAGTTCTTGCGCGCGCCCTCCAAGTCTCCAAGGTAGAAGAGAATGTCTCCGAGGTTGTCGTACTCATTGCTCAAACTTGCTTTGTTCCCCGATTCTCGATAGATGTCAAGAGACTCTTGGTATTTCTTCCGCGCTCCCAGGTAGTCTGCCTGTCTTTCGAGTGCTATCGCTTCCAAAGTTGCAGTCGCCGCCACGCCGAGCCGGTCATTCGCAGCTACGTAGAGTTGCTTTGCTTCTCGAACGGCTCCCTCGACCTGCGCTTGCTTACCGGAGTTTTCAAAAAGCCACGCTTGCTCGCGCCGTGTCTTGGCGAGAAGCAGAGAGGCTCCGGCGGCCTGTGCCTTTTCGGCGGCCCTCGCCAACGCTGCTTCTGCCCTTCTCATATCTCCAAGGGATCGCGCTGCGTCGTTTTCCGCCAGATCTATTCGTGGGTCTTCTCGAAGGGGTGTCGGCAACGCTCGTAAGGCGTCGATGGTCGCCAGCGCATCTTTCCATCTGTTCGACATGAGCTGCGAGTTTGTCAAAGCCAGGCCGTAATCGAGGTTATCCGGAAAAAAATCGAACAGCGCGCGGTAAATCTCGATGGCCTTCCCCCAGTCGCGGCTGGTCTCGCGGTACTTCCCTTCTACGAGCAATCGCTCTGCGCGCGAAAGATTGGAAGAGAGATCGAACGCCTTCTTCGCCTCAGCCTGCGCTTTTTCGTCATAGCCAAGCTGCTCCCAGGCACTCGCCAGAGCCGCGTGCGAAAGCGCATACTCCGGTTCAGCCTCGACAGCTTTCCGCAACAGATCCCGCGCGGCAAGAGTATCGAAGACCCGCAGCTTTGCGAGACCTTCCGAGAAAAGCCTCGTTGTTTGGCTGTTCGAAGGCAGCGCAATGGCCACCTCCGCGGCTTCTTCGCGCGTCACCGCGCGGATACCGAGTCTGTCTCGCAGATGCTCTCCTGCCCGCGATACTAGATCCAGGAGATGCGCTTCCGTCCCCGATTCGGAGATCGCCGCCACGGTTTCTCCGCTTCGCGCGTCTTGAAGATGAAGGTCCAGGCGAATCTGGCCCTCCGACATTGCACCCAGCGCTGCGTAAGAACCGGCGACCACATAGTCGGTTCCCAAATTCTTCCGGATTCGAGTGAGGCTGTCGCGGCCCAAACTCTCCATATCAGGCAGCGAAAGTTCGATCTTCATGCGCGCGATGCTTTCCGCCGGGATGGCTCGCACCTGTTCGCCAGCTGTGAGCTCCGTAGTGAGCCAGTCGGAGAGCGCCGTTGACAGCCATGCTTCCTGACTGTCTCCTGACAGATTCTTGAAGCTAAGAACCGCGACAGATCGCCGGGGGCTGACGACCCCCGAAGAGCCGCCGAGAACTACGGATGGATGAGTCCTCAAGTATAAGTACACAAACACGCAAACAATAGCGGCAGCCGCGGCCGCTACGAGAATTGTAATGCGCTTCCGACCCGCTGGCATTTGCAGATTCAGGAATTCCAGGGCCGACGGTGCCCGACCTAGCTGCTCGCTTCTTCTTGCGTGGGCTCCGGACACTTCGGCCATCCGGTTTCCCAGCGAACTCTTAGGCGCAGCTGTTCCCTCGCGAGGAATGCTAATGGGAGCTAGAAATCGGTAGCCGTGGCGCGGGACGGTCTCGACGTAACGCGGACTCTCCGCTGAGTCGCCAATCGCAAACCGCAGCTTGGTCATCGCTTTGTTGAGGCTGCGGTCGAAATCCACGAATGTGTGGGCGGGCCAGAGTTTTTGCCGCAACTCATCGCGCGTCACCACTTCACCGGGATGCTCGATCAACAGGGAGAGAATCTGAAAGGGTTGCTCTTGTAGCTTGATTCGAACGCCACGCTTCCGGAGTTCACCCGATCGGAGGTCAACTTCAAAAACGCCAAAACCACGAGTTTGCGAGGAACTTTCGGCGACCCGCATCGGACTCTACCCCTAGATTGTGGAGCAGCGTAGCACGCGCACTTCGAGGGTTCAATACAGTCCTCCCCTCTTCCTGGGGGACCGCGCCAGCCACGTCCCCCGGATGAACAGGAGCTTCCCAGCGATAAATCCGGCAGCCGAGCCAGCGGAGCCCGCCCAAGTATTGTCGAGCCCTATGATCGCGACTCTGGCCGGTGTAAAATCCTGCGTATGTTGTGGATTTTTCAGCGCGTTACTTCCAGGTTCAAGCTCCGTGCTCCACGAGCCGGTTCAATACTTCCGCTTCTCCTGCTCAGCATTGCGCCCTTCGCGGCACTCCATGCCCAAACAGTCACCGATTCGAATGACTCTCGAGTGCAAGAACTCTACTCCCAGGCGAAGGCCGCCGAAGCGCGAGGCGACTTGGCCGGGGCTGCAGCGAGCTACGAATCTCTCTTGAGAATTGCTCCGCGCCTGCCGGCCGCTTACAACAATTTGGGCGCTCTCTATTTGCGGCAGCGCGACTACAAAAAGGCCGCCGAAACTCTCGAAAAAGGATTGAAGCTCGACCCGAAAATGTCATCGGCGGTGGCGCTATTGGGAATCGCGCGTTATGAGATGGGGGACTACCTCGGTGCGCGACGCAGCCTGGAGGCAGTCCTGAAGGCCAATCCCAAGGATGACAACGCCGAACTTTACCTGGCGAACGATCTCATTAAGCTGGGAGAGCTCAATCCCGCAGCGGACCACCTCAGGCAACTCTCGCAGCGCCAACCGGCAAATCAGGAAATCTGGTATTTGCTCGGCAAAGTGCACATGAAATTGTCCGAGCAGGCGCTATCGAAACTCAATGAGATCGATCCGAATTCCGTGTGGGTTCACGAGATATCCGGCGAGATCATGGAGGGCATGAAAAATTTTGACGGGGCGCTGATCGAATACAAAAAAGCGGTGGAGATGGCGCCTCAGCAGTCCGGAACCCACTATGCACTTGGTAATGCGTACTGGTCGCTCCGAATGTGGGACGCGGCGACAGAGCAGTTTAAGGCTGAGCTTGTTAACGATCCGACGAATTGCCTCGCGCAATGGAAAATCGGCAACATCGTTCTCGAACAGCACGCAGATTCCGGGGAAGCACTCGCGGACATCCAGAAGGCTTTGGAGATTTGCCCGAGTCTAGTGCAGGCTAGGATAGATCGCGCGCGTGCGCTAATGAATCTGGATCGACACGCAGAAGCTGTGAAAGATCTGGAGGCGGCGGTGAAGGCTGACCCTGGAGAAGCTGCAACCCACTTTTTGCTGGCCCAATCGTACCGGGCTCTTGGAAAAACACAAGAAGCCCAGGCGGAAATGCAGCTCTTCAGCAAGCTGGAAGAGAGCGCCCGGGCGGCGACGGCTGAACGAGCCAAGCAGCTTCTCCAGGAGAAAAACAAGGACCCGTGAAGTTCTTTCCCGCATAAGTCCCTGCTTTGCGGGAAATTCCGGCGACATAAAACAACTTCGGGCTGGCGCGAAAAGCTCACGGCCGCGGAGTCTCCGGCGTCGAATGGCTGCCGCTGAGAGCGGCACAACGGTCGAATTCAGCCTTCGCCTTATCCGCGATTCCCTGTTTGCGGTAAACGGTAGCTAGCATGCAATGGAGATTGGCATTCTGGGGAGCCAGCTCGGTTGCTTTCTCCAATTCGGTTTGCGCTTTCGGAAGCTGATCCATGCGCGTGTAGGCTTTCCCCAAGAGTTCGTGCACCCGAGAGTCGCGCGGAGAAATTCCAATAGCCTGAATAAGATAGGGGACTGCTTCTTCGGGGCGACTTTCGTCCAATAGCAGGCTGCCGAGATCAATGTACGGCCCAGGGTTCTTCAAAGCTGATTGCGATTGCCAGTCCATGGCCTGCTTGTACGCGGCGGTTGCTTCTTCATTGCGGCCAAGCCCGGCGAGAGCCAATCCCAGGTTGTCTTCCGCTTTCACATTTCCCGGGCTGAGCTTCAGGCACTGTTGGAAGGCGCTTATGGCGTCGGCGAATTTGTTTTGGTTGTATCGTGCTCTACCCAGATAGTACCAGGCGTCGGTATCCTGAGGGTTCCACTCGACGGAGCGGGTGAGCCATTTATCGGCGTCTACGTAATCACCCAGCAGAACGTAGTCAAGGGCAACAATTTTCAGGTCGAACGCGTTGGGATCGTGGAACTTGGCGCCGGCGGTGAACTCGGCGAGCGATTCCCTGGCTTTCTCGTCTCGCGTTTTGGCATCCGCTGGACGCGCATCCAGATTCTTCACGCTCTCGACCGTCGTTTCCAGCCGCGCCTCTGTCTGAATCTCCCGGAACAGAATGTAGCCGAGCAGGAAGTGTCCCTGAGCGGAGTCTGCATGTGCTTCGAGATGATGGCGAACGGCACGTTCGGCGTCTGGGAGCAATCCTTTCTCCATGAGTGATTTAGCTTCAACGAGTGAGGCGCCCGGCTTAGCGGAGTCAGATGCAGGGCTTTGCATAGCGCCGTTGAGAGATACACTCGGCGGTTTCGGATCCTGCGCATTGCTAGAAGGACTAAAGAAGGAAAGGAACAGGAGAAAAAGGATAGCGAGGTGCGAGAACCAGTAAGTAGTCAACCACCCTTCCCTTCCCCCCCCTCCCCCCCTCTTTTTTGTAAGTGTTGATTCTAAAGAGGTTAGAGGTGCATTTTTCGTAAGTGCAGATTCTAAATGAGTTGTAACTTCTTTGTTTGCCCCACTTACGGGTGGCGCTTCTAAATGCAGATTATAAAAGGCTTGTGAAAAGCGGGTCGTGGCAGTGCGGATTCTAAAGGGCTTACAGGAGCAGAGGATTGCAATCAGCTTCGCAAAACGAAAAGACTGAGGTCTCCCGAGGTGTTTAGCACCGGACATACAGGATTTTACCACGGGACTTAACCTTTGTCAATAGTATCTTACTCGCCATTCGAATCGCGGAGAGGACCGAATCACCGCATGAGGACCGCAACCTTGCAGAACCTTGCGTAAACAGTTCTTCCGGCAGGAGATCCAGGCACAGAGTCAGAGGTCGGGGCCGCTCTGATCGGCCATCTTTTGCGGCTCGAAGCCGACTCGCAACACCGAGCCTTCGATCTTGCAAATGAAGTCGACGTTTTTTTCATCGCTGGAGATGGTGGGATCTCCCGAGGCAGTTTTCTTAGGGAAGAAGAAGACGGCGGAAGTGACCAAGACTCCGTTTTGGTCGCGTTTGTAGAGAACGTGACTTGGGGATATTCTTTGCTTGCTCTTTCTCATCTCAAGAAAAGCGTTGGCCTGAAAGAACTTTTCATCGTTACGAAAAAACGGCGCCATGTCCGCCGACTGTACGACAATCTGAAGCTCTCCTTGTGACTCATTTGCATACCTCTCTACATCCACGTCTTTCCTTCCGCCATGCAGGATAGCCCTGCGTGCGTAAGCGGCTCGCATAACCCGGGAAGATGCCCAAAAAACGAAGAAGTTTAGTTCTCCGCCGGCGGAAGTTTCTGAAGAACTCCCGAGCGTGGAGGGAAGCCCTCTATCGCGGCCAGTGAGTTGGTCGTTTGGCAGGTCCTTCCCCGTGATTGGCAACCAGTTGCGAGTGATGGCGGCTGTGCGCGTCCAGGGCGAGTCCGTGAAGATACGTTGGATGTCCTGCTCGTCCCACTGCTGATACGGCTTGCCTTTCCAGGGAGGGTCGTTCGCCCGGAGGAGCGTTGCAAAGAGCAGCGCGACGGAAAAAACTGTCAAGATTCCCGAAGCGCGGGACACGGCAAGAGGTGGTTTAATCATCGCGATTTTTTTCCCTTTCTGCAATCTAGGGAAACGGAGCGATCTTAAAGGGCGGTGGGAGAGCCACACGGAAGGTCTGCCGCGCCCAGAATAAGAGCTATCCTTACTTATAGACGAACCAGCGGCAACAATTGTTCCCTCTGCGAGGGCACATTCCTGCATAGCGTCGTCCAGAGTCGTAAGACGATTTCGTCCTCTGGACATGAATGGGCTTTGGCACGAGTTGAATTAAGGCACGACCAAATACGAAGAAGCCGGCGTCCATGCCCGGCTTCTTCGCACTGCCATGCTGGAGGGGCGTGGTTCCAGCAGGGGGTCAGAAACTTAGTTTTATGAAGATTTGGCCTTGCCGGGGAGTAATTCCCTGGCATGGCTGGCTGAGAAGAACGCCATTGACCGTTCCGGGATTTACAAGTCCAAAATTTTGCCCGTCATTTACACCGTTGTCTACTCCGCAGACCCGCATACGATTGAGGATATTGGAGTATTCCATTCTCAACTCACCGGTTACGTGCTCACCAAAGTAGAAGCGTTTGGCCAGGGCCATACTTTCGTTTCCGAAGAATGGGTTGCGTAAGGCACTCAAGTTGCGAGGCTCATTCCCCATAGCAAACCCAGGGTCAGAAAAGGCGCTCCTGTTGAAAACGGGCAACCCCTTGTAGTAGTTATTCCAGTTGACGTTAAGGGCAGTGGCCGCGTTGTAGTTTGCGCGGTTGAAGCCGTTCAGAAACACATCGTTGTTGTTGGCGTAGATCGTATTGGGAGTGCCGCTTTGATACGTGAAGACTCCGCTCAACTGCCAGCCTCCAAGCAGGTTCTTCATCAATGTGCCGCCGTGATTCACGAACTGTTTGCCGGGGCCAATCGGCAACTCATAGACGCCCGCTATGTTCACAATATGGGTTTGATCGTTGCCGGCAATGGACCACTCCGGCTTCTGGTTGAAGCCGTTTTCGGCACCAAAATTGAAGCTCGAGAAGCCGCTGTCCGTATTCGACATGTTCTTTGACAATGTGTAATTGACTAGGAAGGTTAAGCCGTTGCTGTACCGCTTCTGGATTGAAGCCTGAAGCGCGTTATAGAGGGACGATCCCGCCATATTGAACTGATTCGTGAGTCCGCCGGCCGACTCGCTGGGGGTGAATTGTGGAAATGGTAGCAAGGCGCGGGAGAGCCCAGCACTTGCCCCGTAGTCGCATAGGAAATTTACGTAGGGAGTAAAGAACGTTCCCTTTGCGCCGGGATTGTTTGTGTTCGGGCCACAGGTAACCGTTGCCTGCTTGAAACCGGCGGCCTGGAGGTCCGCCTGCGACACCGCCGAAGTCCAAGCGAAGTTTGGTGAGGAAGGAGACATCGGACAGTTCGGAGCGGTCGGCACGGCACTGGGGCAGAACGACGTCAAGAATTTCGGATTGGTTTGGTTGATGGGGTTCAGCATGGAGGTCAAATGCACAGCCCGGTTGCCAATGTAGGAGACTGAGAGAAGCATATTCCCCGGCAGCTCGCGCTGAACGCCAGCGTTCCACATCTGGATGTACGCATTCGGACCGGGATTCTTGGAAAACTGAAACAGAGGACCGGTGGCATTGAACAGTGTGGGGCTAAAGGGCCCCGAAGCGGGAACTCCCAGAGGGTTACTGTCCCATATTCCATACGCAGGGACGTTATTCCCATTTGAGTTGACTACGATCTGTCCTGCTGAAAGGCTCCCGTAGTCCACGGATAGCTTATTATTTCCAAATTCATACGGTCCTTGGTCCAGGAAATTGACCGAGAAGCCCGCCAGAATTACGGTTCTATTTGTGAGCTTGTAGGCAAGACCCACGCGGGGACTGAAGTCCTTCCAATGGATACTGGCACGGCGGTACCCTGCGCAGCCAGCGCAGGTACCCAACTTGGCGGCGGCGCCTAGCAAGGGCTGACCGGTGACTGGATTCACGGCTGCCGCATTCGGAGCCTTCGAATCGAAGAACGTGGCATTGTCGTTACTTTCCAGAAACGGCCGAGGGATATCCCAGCGGAGTCCCAAGTTGACAGTAAGTTTCGGGGTGAGTTTGATGTCATCCTGAATGTACGGGGCAAAGTAGATGTTGCGCAGCTTATTTTCGGCGACAAACCTGCGGAAAGCCGAGTCCACATCGCCCAAGAGGTAGCTGGCAAATGCGGCTCCGGTGTTCCCTTGGATATTCGTCGGATCAGCCGTGGTGGCGCTGTTGAATGCAAAGCCGCCGCCGCAACCCTGGCATTCGTGGTCGTCCTGGTAGGCGCGACGAATCTCAAATCCAAAGTTATAGGTGTTCCGCCCGTGAATATAGAGCCAGTTGTTATCGAACCCCAAGCCTAGCTTGCGGTTGACGGAGAAAGTTTCGCCGAAGAGGGAACCGCCACTGGCTTGCATGCCCCAGCTACTGGGTGTCGCAAGCTGGCCGGCATTCCCGTTAAAGCGAATAAAGGGAAGAGTGCTGCTTTGCGCCACTCCGGGGAAGCTCACATTGGTGTGAGTATTAAACTGATTGTTGATCTCTCCGAGCCAACTGAATCCAGCGGTCATAACGAGGCTGCTTGAGAAGGTCTTGGAATAGGTCAGGATGAAGCCCGTCCCCAGATTCGGGTTTATCTGCGCTCCCGAAAACTCACTGTTAAAGAAAACGCAGTTGACGCTGCAACCGAGATTGTTCCATTTGTTGCGCCACCAAGCGAAGTGGAATGCCTGGGTCAAACCGAAGTTCTGGTCAACTGTGAAGCCTCCGTTCGTTTGACGAGTGGGTAGTGTGCTGATCTGAGGCGGCAAGTTGTTGTTCACTGACGTGAAGATTGGCTTCGGAATTAGGGGCAGAAGGCTCGAGGAGAGTTTGCTGAAGCAAGAGGTCGGGATGACGTCGCCAGCCCAAGGTTGTCCAGGAGCAGGTGCGGCGCAACCAGCGGGAATTGCGGCGCCGGTGAAATTCTGTGGTACATAGATTTGATTCTCTACATGGCCGCCGGAATCCCGATCGTTACAGAGTCCACCGGTAAACCCAGAGGCGCACAGACCCGAAAAATTACCCCCGACCATCGCCTGTGTGGGAACCGTCAGGTTGCCGGTTGCGGGTGCATTGACTCGATACCAATCCACGCTGACGTAGAAGAATGTTTTGTTCCTGCCGTCGTACAATTTCGGCAGCCAGACCGGTCCGCCCACGGAAAATCCGAAATTGTTCTCCACGTCATGCGGGACTGGGCCTTTCACGAAAACACCACTGGAATCGAACCCCGACCCTGGGGGGTTCACGCCGCGGGCGTCAAAAAAGCTATTGCGGTTGATCTCAAAAGCGTCGCCGTGGAGTAGGTTCGTGCCGGACTTAAACCTGTAAGACGCTACGCCATCCGCGAAACCGTACTTGGCCGAAAAGTTTGAGGTGATGATGTCCGGCTCATTCACAAGTTCGTACGGAGGATTGTAAATGGTTTGGAATCCTTGAGTTTCGGCCTGCGCGATGACCACACCGTTGAACATGACTTCATTCTGGAAATCGATGCCGCCGTTAATCCGGTGGCTGAACGAGCTTCCAGTCACGCCGGGCGCGAGAAAGAGATAGCTGTCAATCTGGCGGTCGCGTCCGCCGCCAATGAAAGTCGGCACTTCTTCGAGGATGGTGCTTTGAATCACGGTGCCAAGATTAGGCTCGTCAGTTTGAAGAGTAATGGACGGCGCGGTCACCTCGACGGTAGTTGTGGTAGTCCCGGCGCTGAGGGTGGCATCCGCAGTCGCCGTTTGGCTGACAAAGACGTTTACGGCGTGCAGGACCTCCGTTCTGAAGCCGTCCTTCTCAATCCTTACCGTGTAAGCCCCGGGAACCAGGTCCGTGATGAAATAAGTGCCTTGGGACGTCGTCACGGCCGTGTGGACGACGTTTGTGGCATCGTTTGTCACCGTAACCTTTGCGTCGGGAACGACGCCTCCACTCTGGTCGGTCGCTGTGCCCGTGATGCCGCTAAGGCCTTGGGCGTTGAGCCCCGCGGGAAGGAACAAGAGCAGCATGAACATGGCGAGACAGGCCGACAGGCAAACCATCATCGAAATAGAGGCGGAATCGTGCCGAACGACGAAAAAGGATTTCATTTAAGCCCTCCAAAGCGCATAAGACTCAAGTGAAAACACAAAAGCACAAAGATTCCCGCACCGTTGCGGCGGAGTCTTGCGAAGAAAAACGGGGATGTCAATGCATTATGGTGTCGTCTCTGCCTTACCCGCTAAGCGGTTGATAATAAAAAGAGTAAGAGCAGTTGTTCCCCGAATAGCGGAGAGTATAGCGAACAGGAAACCGTAAGTTGCGCGCGTTTGGAAAGCGACGGTGGAAAGGCAGGAAGCGTTGCGAGAGACCGAAATGAAGATGGCGAGATTGCAAAAACGATATTCTTAGAGAATCACGCACGCCGCTGGAAACCATTGAGCTGCGATGAAATTGGCGGTAACAAGAGCGAGTTCGAGCACTACATGGCTTTATCGGTACTACCTCCGACGGATAGACTGAGTCATTGAGGGCTGAGGCCCTTTCCTTCCGTCACTTCGAGAATGCAGTCGATGCTGGGGATGGGAATTTCTTCAACAGCGCCGCTCGGCCAGCGAATCTCGAGCTTGTCGACTTTGGTAGCGGCTCCGAGACCGAAATGGACGCGCGGGTCGGAGCTGGAAGCGTAGCTGCCGCCGCTGAAGACGTCGGCGCGCTGGCGGATGCCTCCGGCGGTGAGGAAGACTTTGGCTCCGATAGCGTCGCGCGGGCTTTTGGGGCCGCCGACCAGCTTCAAGGTGAGCCAGTGATTGGAATTGTTGACGGCGTTGCGGAGCAGCGTGGGCGGAGAGTCGATGTTGTTCAGGACAACGTCGATGCGGCCGTCGTTGAACAGGTCGCCGAAGGCGGCGCCGCGTGCGGGGATCACGTCGGCGAGGCCGCTGCCGGTGGCGGGCGGAACTTCCTGGAACTTGGAGCCATCGAGATTGCGGAAGAGCAGGGGACGCTGCGCCCAAGTCGTGCCCCACTCGGTCTTGTCGGCAATCGGGTAGACGTGGCCATTGGCGATGAAAATGTCGAGCAGGCTGTCGTTGTCGAAGTCCAGGAAGCCGGCGCCCCAGCTCAGGAAAGGAATCGTGGGAATGCCGAGCCCCGCTTTGAAAGAAACATCGGTGAAGGTGGCATCGCCGTCGTTGCGATAGAGGGCTTTGTAATCGTCGGAGAAGGTGGTGATGAAAAGATCGAGCTTGCCGTCCCGATTGTAATCGCCGACGCCGATGCCCATGGAAGATTGGGCGCGGCCATCTCCGTTGACAGCGACCCCGGACATGAAGCTGATGTCGGCGAAGGTGCCGTCATGCTGATTGCGATAGAGATAATTGGGGACGGAATCGTTGGCGACGACTAAATCGAGCCAGCCGCCATCGTCGATATCGACAAACGCCGAAGCGAAACCATAACGGCCCTGTGTATCGGAAACGCCGGCTTTGACGCTGACATCCGTGAATGTGCCGTCGCCATTGTTGTGAAAGAGATGATCGCCTTCGCCGATTAAGCCCACAGGTCCGCAGAAAACATCGACTCCGCGGAATTGGCACGCGCCTTCGGGGACGCCGCCTTTGCCGGCGAAGACGGGCCTGTCGAGATCATATTTGACGTAGCCGGGAACGAAGAGATCGAGCAGACCGTCGTGATCGTAGTCGCCCCAGGTTGGGCCCGTGGACCAGCCGCCTAGAACGACGCCAGCTTTTTCGGCAACGTCGGTGAACGTGCCGTCGTGGTTGTTGTGGTAGAGGCGATTCTTGCCGTAATTGGCGACGTAGATGTCTGGCCAGCCGTCGTTGTCGTAGTCGGCGACGGCTACGCCGAATCCCCAGCGTTCATTGGCGACGCCGGCTTTGTCGGTGACGTCGGTAAAGGTGCCGTCGTGATTGTTGTGGAAGAGCATGGCGCGCGGCGGGGCTTCTTTGCCTTTCATAGCGGCAGCGGTAGAGCCGTTGAGAAGGTAGATGTCGAGCCAGCCGTCGTTGTCGTAGTCGATGAGGGCGACGCCGGAGCCGGGCGCGTCGAGGATCGTGGATTTTTCGGGTGTGCCGGAGCGGTGACGAAATTTATCGAGGCCGGATTGTCTTGTGATGTCGAGAAAGATGATGGGAGCGCCATCGACGAAGCCGCCAGCAGTGATGGGCCGAGAACGCGAGTCTTTAACTGGAGCGTGAGCGCCGCCCGTAGCCATGCCGGTCGGCTTGGGAGGCGGGGGAGTTTGTGGCTTTTGCGATGCGGGTGGAGATGGTTGTTGCGTTAAAGCGGCACGGCCCGAAGCGAATAGGGAAAGAAACAGGCAGATGAGAATCGCCGAGATGGAGGAGCTCTGAGAAAAAGAGCGAAGTTTCATTTACCCGCGGCTCCTGCCGGTGCCTCGTCGACCTGAAGGATTTGATCTGCACGAATGTTCTTGAGTGTTTGAAGAATGCCGCTGGGCCAGCGGATTTCGATACTTTGGGCGGTGGATTCCGAGCCGAGGCCGAAATGCACGCGTTTGTCGCTCGATGACAAGTAGCTGCCCGCAGTTGAAACGGTGGCGAACTGCTGGCCTTTCGCTGTGACGAGCTGGACCTCGGCGCCGATAGCGTCGCGGTTGCTCTTGTGGCCGACCAGCCTCAAGGTGAGCCAGTGATTTTGTGTGGGCGTTTCGTTGCGGAGAATGTAAGCGGGACCGTCGTTTGTCGCTACTACGGCGTCGAGGCGTCCATCGTTGTCAATATCGCCGATTGCCATTCCGCGGCCGAGCCAGGACTGGTGGAAAACAGCGCCCGAGTCCGCGGAAACGTCGATGAAATCACGGCCCGTATTGCGAAGGAGAAGCATCGGTTCGCGATAGTGGAGGTTGGGATAATTTAGCTCAACTGTGTCGAGATCATGGCCTTGGGCAATGAGGAGGTCCTTCCAGCCATCGTTATCATAGTCGAGAAAGCGGATACCCCAGCCGGAATGTTGCATGGTGGAGCGGGCGAGACCTGCGTTGAAGCTGGAATAGGTAAACGTGGAGTCGCCGTTGTTTTGGTAGAGAGCATAACGCTGATTGGCGAGATCGGTGATCACCAGGTCGGGCCAGCCGTCATTATTGTAGTCGGCGAAATCCACGCCCATGCCAGCGTACGTGCGTCCATCACCATCGACGGCGACTTGAGATAGCAGGCCCACTTCTTCAAACGTGCCGTCTCCCTTGTTGTGGTAGAGAAATTCGACCATGGAGTCGTTGGCGACGAACAGATCGATGTGGCCGTCGCGATCGTAATCGGCAAGCGCGATGCCAAGTCCTTTTCCAGGCTTGGAGATGCCAATTTTCTGGGAGACCTCGGTGAAATGACCATTTCCGTCATTGTGGTACACCAGCGGAGAAACCGGCTGGAAGATGTCGGGATGGCAATACGAACGGTAGCCTTCTTTGTGCTCGCCGCACCAGATATCTTCAAAATCCCATTGAACGTAGCGCAGGACAACGAGATCGAGCAGGCCATCGCCATCCAGATCCACCCAGGCTGCGCTGGTAGACCAACCGTTGCCCGCAACGCCGGCCTTTTCCGTCACATCGGAGAAGGTGCCGTTACCGTTGTTGTGGTAGAGCTTGTTTCCACCGTACGCGGTTACGTACAGATCCTCATAGCCGTCGTTGTCATAGTCTCCCACCGCCGCACCCATGCCGTAGCCTGAACCCTGGAGGCCAGCCTTCTCGGTTACGTCTTCGAAGGTGCCGTCGGGCTTCTGATGGAACAACCGGTTCCAATATTGCGGACCGGATTTCTGGGGGATGCCGCCTTTCGGAGTGGGATCCGCGAGAGGCGCGCCGTTCACAAGGAAAATGTCGAGAAGGCCATCGTTGTCGTAATCGAACAGAGCGACACCCGCTCCCATGGTTTCCGGCAAATAGTGCTTGGCGGTGTGGGAGGAGATGTATTGGAAATGCATGCCAAGCGTGACCGTAGCATCCGTGAACTTGCCAGGCAATGGCTTCGGCTGGTCGGGGGCCTTGGAAGCCTGCCGGTCAGGCAGTGCGAAGAATAGCGAGGCAAGAAGGAGAACGTTCGAAACGAAGCGCATATGATTTCATATTACAGTGCAAAATCAGAGCAGTCCCATCGAAAACGTACATCCGGGCAAAGGCGACAGGGAAGAAATGCCTCTATCCGCAAATATATGAATGAGATCGGTAGGAAGGCATAAATGACATGGGGATGGATTGACAGGACTCCTCGGCATCGGAAAGAGTGGATTTTGCTAATTTGAGAATCTCCTGGCAAGCAACGAATCCGGTCACAACCAGGTGAAACCCATGAGGAAGATTATCCCAGTCGCTTTCTTTGTCGTTCTTTCGTGGAGCGGCACATGTTCCGGCCAAGGGAACGAGCCGCCGGAGCCTTACAAGCCAACTTTGGATCGGCTCGAGTCGCTGACAACCGTGCTACTCCCAGAATGGCATTACCATGCCGACATTCCTCACCCTGAGGACCCGGCCGTGAATGATGCCGATTGGCAGACCGTCAAGACCCGGGAAGCGTGGAAGACGGGGTCGCGCGTTTTGCGCCGCTGGATTGAGATTCCCGACAAAATCAATGGATACGCAACGCTGGGCTCACGTGTGAACCTGGAGCTTTTCTTCGATACGGACGACCGGCTGGGGATCACGGTGTTCTCAAACGGCGCGCTGGTTGCCCGCGGCGACGACGATACACAGCAGCCGATTCCTCTCACCGCGAATGCGCAGCCCGGCCAGAAATTCTTGCTTGCCGTGCGGTTGAACGCGTCGGAAGTGAATACGCGAATCGCAGAAAGCCGGCTGCGCATTGAGCCGCCTGCAAGCCGCCCTGACCCAGGAACCTTGCGAGCGGAGATTTTGTCGGCGCGTCCAATGATCGCGGCGTTCCCAGACGGCAAATCCGAGCGGGAAAGCCAGCTCGACGCCGCTGTGAAGGCCATCGATTTTACGGCGCTCGACCGAGGAGACCAGGCGGCCTTTGACGAGTCCCTGCGGCAATCGCAGGCGAAGCTTGAACCGCTCCGACCATTCCTGAAACAGTTCACGATTCGCGCCGCTGGAAATTCGCATATCGATATGGCTTGGCTTTGGCCGTGGACGGAAACCGTAGAAGTGGTGCGCAATACGTTCCGAAGCGCCCTGGACCTGATGCGTGAATACCGCGATTTCAAATTCACGATGTCATCGGCGCGAACGTACGTGTGGATGGAGGAAAAATATCCCGATCTATTCAAGGAGATTCAGCAGCGTATACGCGAGGGCCGTTGGGAAGTGATTGGCGGAATGTGGGTAGAACCAGACCTCAACATGCCAGGCGGCGAGTCGCTGGTGCGCCAAATTCTGGTGGGGAAGCGCTACTTTCACGAGAAATTTGGGGTAGACGTCAAGATCGGCTGGAATCCGGATTCGTTCGGTTACAACTGGCAATTGCCGCAGATTTACAAAAAATCCGGCATCGATTATTTCGTGACACAAAAACTGATGTGGGCGCACGAATTTACGACGTTTCCTTACAAATTGTTCTGGTGGGAGTCTCCCGACGGGAGCCGCCTGCTCACGTATTTCCCTCATGACTACGCCGCGAACACCGATCCAGTGAGCATGGCCAAAGACCTGTCGATCTGGATTCCTTCACTGTACGGCACCGACGCGAACCAGCATTCCGACATGCTGCATCTGTACGGAGTTGGCGATCACGGCGGCGGCCCGACGCGCATCATGCTCGATACGGCCACTCGCTGGATGAAGCCCGACGTGGTGTATCCCAACCTACAGTTCACGACGGCGATTTCCTTCTTCGATGATCTGCAGAAACAACTTTCAAGCATGCAAGTTCCTACCTGGAACGACGAACTCTACTTTGAATACCACCGCGGCGTCATGACCACGCAGGCGGAAACGAAAAAGCGGATACGCAAAACTGAAGAGCTGCTACTCAATGCAGAGAAATTCTCGTCTCTTGCCACTTTGTATGGGCGCAAGTATCCCTCGGAGGGTTTTGACCGAGCTTGGAAGCGGCTGCTCTTCGACGATTTTCACGACATTATGCCGGGGTCGGGGATTGCGGTGAACTATCTCGATGCGAAGCGTAATCTCGAAGACGTCGGCCGAGCTGGCCACGCCATCCTGCACGGGTCGCTTCAGGAATTGGCGGCTCATATCAACACGCAGGGATCGGGCGTGCCCGTTGTGGTCTTCAATTCCCTGTCGTGGCCGCGGAAAGAAGTGATCGAGACTGAGGCGCAGCTTGCCGTCACAGCTAAACAGATCGAGGTTGTGGATGCTTCTGGGAAGACAGTGCCCTCACAACTGCTGAAACTCGATAGCGAAACGAATCGCGTGCATTTGCTGGTGCAGGCTAGTGTTCCTACGATCGGCTACAAGACTTACTATGTGCGCGCAACAGCAAACTCGGTGACGCGAGCCTCCGCAGTGAAAAGTTCCGGTGACATGCTTGAAAACGAGTTCGTGCGTCTGCGAGTGGATCCCAAAACAGGCTGCGTCACGAGCCTTTTCGACAAGCGGAGCAACATAGAATCGCTGGCACCCGCGGAAACCGACACGGGCGGCCCGAAGGACTCGATCTGCGGAAATCTGCTTCAAGCGTTTCGAGATAAGCCCAAGCAATGGGACGCGTGGAATATCGATGCCGATTTCGAGAAAGAGCATTGGGATCTGACACAGGCGGATGAGGTGAAGCTGATCGAGAGTGGTCCTCTGCGCGCCACCATCCAGGTGAAACAGCATTTTCAGAATTCCACGTTCATTCGAAACATCACGGTGACCGCCGGGAATCCTCGTGTTGACGTGCAGGTGATTGCCGACTGGCACGAGAAGCACGTTCTGCTCAAGGTTGGCTTTCCACTGAGCGCGCACAATCAGAAAGCGACGTTCGAAATTCCCTATGGCTCGATCGAGCGTCCTACGACGCGGAATACGCTGGCCGAGCAGGGTAAGTTCGAAGTCCCCGCGCTGCAATGGGGCGACATATCCGACGCAAGGCACGGATTCAGTCTATTGAACGACTGCAAGTACGGCTACGACGCGAAGGGAAATACCCTGCGGCTTTCCTTGCTACGCTCCCCGGAATGGCCGGATCCGCATGCGGATGAAGGCCGTCATGAATTCACTTATTCGATGTACGCCCACCCTGGCAACTGGAAAGAGGCCGAGACGGTTCGTCGTGGGTATGAGCTGAACTACGGCCTTTTGCCGATGCAAACGACAAGGCACCCGGGCACTCTGAAAGACGAACACTCCTTCTTGCAAGTCGATCCAGAGAATGTGG
>Ga0209736_1000186_pt1 | contig 20064 bp, 16 predicted proteins | sample BlaSpr_A8_Ref_M3_FD_187992 | JGI IMG/M metagenome (GOLD analysis project Ga0209736, IMG submission 187992) | Forest soil microbial communities from Thunder Bay, Ontario, Canada - Black Spruce, Ontario site 2_A8_Ref_M3 (SPAdes) (version 2) | ecosystem: Environmental > Terrestrial > Soil > Boreal...
GGTTCGAAAAAGGTTGGCAAAGAAAAAGATGGCGAAGAAATCGGACGTTAATCATCAGGACTTTTGCTCAAGTCCCTTAGGGCGTCACTGCTCGATTTTACCCTCACCGGTTCGGGCGTCGTCGATATGGGCTCTGCCTCGACTGCTTCTTCGGTGTGATGGATTCCAGGCTCGCCTAGCGGGCGGTGGAGTTGGGCAGGGATGACGCGGTCGTGCTCGCCGCCAGCGGGTTTGCATTAGTGTCTGTTGTTCGCGATCTCGGGGTAGCCGCCGCCCTAATTGATCGCGCGCTTGTGCTCAATTCCAATTGGCCGAGGCATGGTCTTTCGGCGGCTTGCGCTACTTCGGTCCGGAGCGTCGCCAGCCGGGGACGGATGTATCCGGGCATAGGGCCTGGCTTCGACTTCGGGAATCCCACCGATCGCGCGAAGCTGGATACGCTGCGCGCGCCGTTGACGAGCGACGCCGTCATGCAGGACGCGTCGGCGTACGTAAAATTCCTGGATTCGCAAGCCTCGGTCAACAAGAACGCCAAGATGGGCGTGTTCGGTTATTGCATGGGCGGCCCGATGACCATGCAGGCGGCCGCCGCCAACCCCGATCGAATCGGTGCCGGTGCGTCGTTCCACGGCGGAGGGCTGGTGACCGATAAGCCGGACAGCCCGCATCTGCTGATACCGAAAATGAAAGCGCAATACTACTTCGGAATTGCGATGAATGACGACCAGCGGCAGCCTGACGCGAAGACCAAACTGGATGAAGCATTCAAGTCGGCGAAACTGCAGGCGAAAATTGAAGTATATGACGGCTGCTTGCATGGCTGGTGCGTGAAGGACATGCCGAAGGCCGGCGGCAAGCCGATTTATAACGAGGCGCAGGCCGAACGTGCATGGGGCGAGTTGGTGAGTTTGTTCAAGCGGGCGCACGTTTAGATCAGAAGCCGCATCGATGAGTGAAGCCTTTATCTGTGATTTCGTGCGCACGGCGATCGGACGCTATGAAGGCGGTTTGGCGCGCGTGCGTGCCGATGATTTGGCGGCGGCCGCGATCAAACATCTGGTCGCGCGGCACGGTGTCGGCGAAGCCATCGACGAAGTGTTCATGGGTTGCGCCAACCAGGCTGGAGAAGACAATCGAAACGTCGCGCGCATGGCGCTGTTGCTCTCCGGGCTGCCGGCGCACGTGCCCGGCGTGACGCTCAATCGGTTGTGTGCGTCCGGATTGGATGCAGTGGCAGGGGCGGCTCGCGCCATCCGTGCGGGCGAAATCGAACTCGCCATTGCCGGTGGCGTCGAGTCCATGACGCGCGCTCCGTTCGTGATGGGGAAGGCGGAGCGTGCATTCCAGCGCACGGCGGATATCCATGACACGACCATCGGCTGGCGCTTCGTGAACGCGCAAATGAAAGCTCTGTACGGCGTTGATTCCATGCCTGAAACCGGCGAAAATGTCGCTGCCGACTTCAATGTTTCGCGCGAGGATCAGGACGCGTTCGCGTGGCGCTCCCAGCAGCGCGCGGCGCGCGCCCGGGATGCCGGCGTGTTCGCCGCAGAGATCGTGCCCGTGATCGTCCCTCAAGCAAAAGGAGCGCCTGCCCAGATCGTCGAACGCGACGAGCAACTACGTCCGGAAACCACCCTCGAGGCGCTCGCAAAGTTGAAGCCCGTGGTGCGCCCGGGTGGTACGGTCACGGCCGGCAACGCCTCGGGAATCAACGACGGTGCCGCGGCGCTGCTATTGGCGTCCGGCGCGGCCGTTGAGAAATACGGGTTAAAACCACGCGCACGAGTTATCGGCTTTGCGTCCGCGGGAGTCGCGCCGCGAATCATGGGAGTGGGACCGGTCCCGGCGGTCGAGAAGCTCACAAACCGGCTGCGCTTGAAGGTGTCGGATTTCGATGTGATCGAACTCAACGAGGCATTCGCCTCGCAAGCCTTGGCCTGCATGCGAGCGTTGGGGATTGCCGACGACGCCGAACACGTCAACAGCAATGGCGGGGCGATCGCTTTGGGTCATCCGCTCGGTATGTCGGGCGCGCGCATCGCGGGAGCCGCAGTGCAGGAGTTGCTGCGCCGCTCGGGCCGGTTTGGTTTGGCCACGATGTGCGTGGGAGTCGGACAAGGAGCGGCGCTGGCATTTGAGCGGGCATAGTCCGCTTAAGCGCGTCCTTTCAAAGGCAGGCACACGCTGCTACATTACCCGATGGGGCGGAACTCGGTTCTGCATAGTGGAATTGAATGAACACGAATAAGCTGAGTTTCGAGATCAGGGATGGCATTGCCGTCCTCAAACTCGACAATCCGCCGGTCAACAGCCTCGGTTTCGAGTTGCGCGAAGCGTTGGTCGCGGGTCTTGACCGCGCGAATGCCGATCCTGGGGTCGCAGCCATCGTATTGATCGGCTCGGGGGCGGGTTTTTCCGGCGGCGCCGACATCCGTGAGTTCGGCACCCCCAAGGCCGTGGCTCATCCAAACCTGCGGACCGTGATCAGCGAGATCGAAGACAGCGCCAAACCGGTGATCGCCGCCGTCGGCGGAGTGTGCATGGGCGGCGGTCTCGAATTGGCGATGGGGTGCCACTACCGAGTCGGCGTCCCGGGAGCGAAAATTGCACTGCCGGAAGTGAAGCTAGGGTTGCTGCCCGGCGCCGGCGGTACTCAGCGGTTACCGCGACTGCTCGGCGTCGAGGCCGCGCTCAACATGATCGTCTCGGGTGCGACGATCGCCTCGGAGAAGCTCAAAGCGAGCCCACTGTTCGATGCCTTCGGCGACGACGACTTGCTGGAGAGCGCCTTGCGCTTCGCGCGCCGGGTGGTTGCGGAAAAGATGGCGCTTAAAAAGGTGCGCGACTTGAAGCTCGACATGCCGAACGCCGAGGCCTACCTCCAGTTCGCGCGCAATACCGTCAAAGCGGTGGCGGGTCCGTATCCCGCGCCCCTGGCCTGTATCGAAGCGGTGGCGGCGGCGGTCGGGAAGCCCTTTGAGGCGGGACTCAAGCGGGAGCGCGAGCTGTTCACCACGTTGATGCTCTCGCCGGAATCAGCGGCGCTGCGCCACGTCTTTCAGGCAGAACGAGCGGCTTCCCACATCCAGGACGTGCCGGACGGCACGCCGACCCGGCCCATCGCCAAGATCGGTGTCATCGGCGCGGGCACCATGGGCGGAGGCATCACGATGAGCCTCATCAACGCCGGGCTGCCGGTCGTGCTGCTGGAGACCGGGCGGGACGCGCTCGACCGCGGACTCGCCAACATCCGGCGCAACTATCAGGGCGCGCTGCGCAAGGGCACGCTCAACGAGGCCAGCCTCGCGCAGCGATTGGCCCTGATCACGCCAACCCTGGACTATGCCTTATTGCGCGACGTCGATTTGGTTATCGAGGCTGTGTTCGAGAACATGGACGTGAAGCGCCAGGTCTTCGAGACCCTGGACACGGTGATCCGGCAGGGCGCGATACTCGCCTCCAACACCTCGGCACTCGATCTGGACGAGATCTCGAAATTCACGCGGCGTCCGCAGGATGTGATCGGACTGCATTTCTTCAGCCCGGCCAATGTGATGCGCCTGCTCGAAGTGGTGCGCGGCGCCAAGACGGCAAAAGATGTATTGGCGACCGCCATGCGCTTGTCCAAGACCATGGGCAAGATCGCCGTGATGTCGGGCGTCTGCGACGGCTTCATCGGCAACCGCATGCTGGCCCGATACGGCGCGGCCGCGCACGATCTGATCATGTTCGGCGCGTTGCCGCAGCAAATCGACGCGGCGCTGCAGGACTTCGGCATGGCGATGGGACCGTTTCGCGTGGGCGATCTCGCCGGTCTCGATATCGGCTGGGCACTGCGCAAACGCCGATCGGCCGAGTTTCCCGACCGCGATTTCTCCAACGTATCGGACGTTTTGTGCGAAGCGGGCCGATTCGGCCAAAAAACCGGCGCCGGGTGGTATCGCTACGAAACGGGTTCACGGCATCCGATTCCGGATCCCAAGGTGACGGCCATCATAGAAGAGTACCGCCGCAAGAGAGGCATCACGCCGCGCAAGGTGGGTTCGCAGGAAATCGTCGAGCGCTGTATGTATGCGCTGATCAACGAAGGCGCCCGCATCCTCGAGGACGGCATCGCGCAGCGGGCTTCGGACATCGACCTCGTCTACCTCAACGGCTATGGTTTCCCCGCCTACCGCGGCGGACCCATGTTCTTCGCGGACCAGACGGGTCTGCACGTCATCGAGCGCGCCCTTAAGAACATCGCGGCGCAGCCCGGCAGCGACTTGGGCGTTTGGACGCCGGCGCCGCTGCTCACGCGTCTGGCCCATCAAGGTCAGACGTTCAACGGACTCAAAGGAACAACCTAAGTGACAGAAGCGGTCATCGTGTCAACGGCGCGCACCGGCCTTGGCAAGAGTTGGAAGGGTGCGTTCAACATGACTTACGGCGCCACTCTCGGTGCGCATTCGGTGCGGCACGCGGTGGAGCGCGCCGGCATCGAGCCCGCCGAAGTCGAGGACGTCATCATGGGCTCCACCTTCGGTGAGGGCACGACGGGCGGCAACGTTGCGCGCGCGATTGCGCTGCGCGCCGGACTTCCCGTGACCACGGGGGGCTTGAGCATCAACCGTTTCTGCAGCTCGGGATTGCAGTCGATCGCGCTCGCGGCGCAACGGATCATGACCGAGGGCGCCACGGTGATCGTCGCTGGGGGCGTGGAGAGCATTTCGTGCGTGCAGAACGAGGTGAATACGCATATGCGCCGCGATCCATGGTTGGACGAGCACAAGCCCACCCTGTACTGGAACATGTTGCAGACCGCCGAACAGGTCGCCAAGCGCTACCACATAGCCAAAGAGGCTCAGGATGAATACGGAGTCCGCAGCCAGCTGCGCGCAGCGGCCGCGCAGGCCGCGGGTAAGTTCAAGGACGAGATTGTGCCGATGACCACCCTGATGGGCGTCGCCGACAAGGCGACCGGCGCTCTCGGCACGCGCGAGGTCACCATCGCGAGCGATGAGGGCATACGTCCCGACACCACGCTCGAAGCCGTCGCACAGATTCGCCCGGCCATACCCGGCGGGGTCGTCACGGCGGGTAATGCCAGCCAATTCTCCGACGGCAGCAGTGCGGTGGTCGTGATGGACGGCAAGCTGGCGGAACGGCGCGGCATCAAACCGTTGGGGATTTTCCGCGGCTTCGCCGTTACCGGCTGCGAGCCGGACGAGATGGGCATTGGCCCGATCTATGCCGTACCGCGCCTCTTGCAGCGCACTGGTTATAAGGTCAGCGACATCGATCTATGGGAATTGAACGAGGCCTTCGCCTGCCAGGTTCTCTACTGCCGGGACAAGTTGGGCATTCCCGATGAGCGGTTGAACGTCAATGGCGGCGCCATCGCGGTCGGCCATCCCTACGGGGTCAGCGGCGCGCGCCTGACCGGTCATGCACTGATCGAAGGCAAGCGGCGCGGCGCCAGGCTCGTGGTCGTCACCATGTGCATCGGCGGCGGCCAGGGCGCCGCCGGTCTGTTCGAGGTGGCCTGAATGGGAGTGCGCGAGTTATTCGAGTTGAAGGGCAAGGTGGCTCTCATCACCGGCGGGTCGCGCGGCCTCGGGCTGCAGATTGCGCAGGGTCTTGGGGAAATGGGCGCGAGAATTGCGATCAGCGCGCGCAAGGCCGACGAACTCGAGGAAGCCAAGGCAACGCTTGCGAAGCAGGGCATCGCTGCCTTGACCGTGGTCAATGATCTCAGCAAGCCGGAACAAGTGCCCGCGCTGGTCGAGGCGGTGATAGGACATTACGGTGGGATCCATATCCTGGTCAACAATGCCGGCACGAGTTGGGGAGCACCGGCCGAGGAATATCCGCTCGAAGCCTGGAACAAGGTCATGACCTTGAACGCCACCAGTGTCTTCATGCTGAGCCAAGCGGTCGCCAAACGCTGCTTCATTCCGCAACACGCAGGCAACATCATCGTCGTCGCCTCGGTCGCGGCGCTGCGGGTCGGCGCGCGAATGAAGGCGGCCGCTTACTATGCTTCGAAGTCGGCGGCCTTGCACCTGACGCGAGCTCTCGCCGCGGAATGGGGCGCCTACGGCATTCGCGTCAATGCGATTTGCCCGGGCTTTTTCCCCTCGAAGATGTCGAGCGGCTTGCTCGAAACGATCGAGGCCTCGGTGATCAAGGCTACTCCGCTGGGACGTCTCGGCGGGGATACCGATCTGCAGGGCGCCGCGGTTTACCTTGCGTCGGATGCGTCGCGCCACGTGACGGGCCAGTACATCGCCGTGGACGGCGGCGCGTCGATCGCATGAAGGCCGCGGCGTGAGCAGCCCGGCCGCGGAATTGCGGTCTGCCCCGGCGCAACACGAGTTCGACACGGCGCGCCTCGCCGCCTGGATGCAGGAGCATATCGAGGGATTCAGAGGTTCCGTCGGCGTGCGCCAATTCGCCGGCGGGCAGTCGAACCCCACGTTCCTGGTGCAGTCGGCCGACCATCGATACGTGCTGCGGCGAAAGCCGCCGGGCAAGCTGCTGCCGTCGGCGCATGCCGTCGACCGCGAATATCGTGCGATCGTCGCACTGTCCAACACGGACGTGCCAGTGGCGAAGGCCTACGCGCTGTGCGAGGACCCCACGGTGATCGGCACTTCATTTTATGTAATGGACTATGTCGAAGGGCGCCTATTTTGGGATGCCACCCTGCCTGAAGTGGCTGGCGATGAGCGCCGCGCAATCTACGACGAGATGACGCGCGTGATCGCCGCGCTGCATTCCGTTGACTACGCAGCGGTGGGGTTGGGCGATTACGGCAAGCCCGGCCGGTACATCGAGCGACAGGTGGCGCGCTGGACGCAGCAATACCGTGCCTCGGAAACCGAATCCATCGAGGCCGTGGAGCGGCTCATCGAATGGCTGCCGAAGCACATACCCGCCGACGAGGAAACCGGCATCGTGCACGGCGATTTCCGGCTCGACAACGCGATATTTCATCCGAGCGAGCCGCGAATCCTGGCGGTGCTGGACTGGGAGTTGTCGACATTGGGCCATCCGCTCGTCGATCTGGCGTATCTCTGCATGCGATACCATTTGTCGGCCGAACAATTCCGCGGGCTTGCAGGATTGGACCTGGCGGCATTGCAGATCCCGAGCGAGGCCGAGTGCGTGTCCGATTACTGCCGCCGCCGCAGGCGCGCACCGGTGGCGCCGCAGGATTGGACGTACTATTTGGCGTTCAACATGTTCCGCCTGACGGGGATTCTGCAAGGGGTGCTGGCGCGCGCCATCCAAGGCAATGCTTCGAGCACCACGGCGTTGAAGGCGGGCCGCCGGGCACGCCCGCTGGCCGAACAGGCGTGGGCACTGGTCCGGCAAACATTCGACGCATAAGTTTAAGAGGGTTTCAAGCATGGATTTCTCGCACAGCGACAAGGTTCGGCAACTGCAGGAGCAAGTGCAGCGTTTCATGGACGCACACGTCTACCCGGCGGAGCCGCGCTTCGATGAGGAAATGGAAAAAAACCGCCGCGACGGCAATCCTTGGAGAGCCACCGCGATCGTGGAGGAGTTGAAGCGCAAGGCAAGGGCGGAGAATCTGTGGAATCTGTTCCTGCCCGAGTCCGAGCACGGCGCGGGATTATCCAACCTCGAGTACGCACCTTTGTGCGAGATCATGGGACGCTCGCATCTTGCGCCGGAGGCCTTCAATTGCTCGGCCCCCGACACGGGCAACATGGAAGTGCTGGCCCGCTACGCCACTCCGGAACAGCAGCAGCGCTGGCTCAAGCCGCTGCTCGACGGGCGCATCCGCTCCGCCTTTGCGATGACGGAACCCGACGTGGCGTCGAGCGATGCCACGAATATTCAGTCCTCCATCGTGCGCGACGGTGATCATTACGTAATCAACGGCCGCAAGTGGTGGACCTCCGGCGCCGGCGATCCGCGCTGTGAAATCCTCATTTTCATGGGCAAAACCAATCCGACCGCGGCGCTTCACAGCCAGCAGTCGATGATTCTCGTGCCCATGAACACGCCCGGCGTCAAGCAGCTGCGCCAACTGCACGTATTCGGCTACGATCACGCGCCGCATGGTCACTCTCAAATCGATTTCGTCGACGTACGCGTGCCCGTGGAGAATCTCCTGCTCGGTGAAGGCCGCGGTTTTGAAATCGCGCAAGGGCGTCTGGGACCGGGACGCATCCATCATTGCATGCGCTTGATCGGCCTGGCCGAACGCGCGCTGGAAATGATGTGCCAACGTGCCCAGCAGCGCGTCGCCTTTGGGCGGCGCATATCGGAACAGGGCGTAACGCTCGAGCGCATCGCCGAATCGCGGATCCTGATCGATCAGGCGCGCTGGCTGGTGCTCAATGCCGCCTATATGATGGATACCGTCGGCAATCGCGCCGCCAAGAAGGAGATCGCCATGATCAAGGTTGCCGCGCCTAACATGGCCTGCCAGGTCATCGACTGGGCCATCCAGGTGCACGGCGGCGGCGGCGTCAGCGACGACTTCCCGCTGGCGGCCGCCTATGCCGGTGCGCGCACCCTGCGTTTCGCGGATGGTCCTGACGAAGTGCATCGCGAGCAGATCGGAAAGCTGGAGCTCGGGCGTTATCGGCCGGCCCGCTGACCGGGCCGCGCGAACTCCGATGTCCGATCGACACTTCAAATTCTGGCCGGCGCATGCGATGCACAATCTGGACGCGCCGGCCACCAACCTGTTCTATAACGCCGAGGTGTCGGCGCGCCGCTATCCGGACAAGCCCTTTCTGGTGTTCTACGATACCGCGGTTACCTTCGCCGAACTTTTCGATGAAGCCGAGCGCGTCGCGGGCTTTCTCGAACAACAATGCGCCGTGCGCAAGGGCGACCGCGTGCTGCTGTTCATGCAGAACAGCCCGCAGTTCGTCGTCGGCTACTATGGGATCCTGCGCGCGAACGCCGTGGTGGTGCCCCTCAACCCCATGAATCTGACACAGGAAATTCTGCGCCTTGCCGATGACGCGCAAGCGCGCACGATGATCGTGTCGCAGGAACTCTATCCCCGCATCGAGCCGCTGCTCGGGACTTCGCTCACCTCGGTGATCGTCGCCGCGTACTCGGATTATCTCAAGAAGCCGACGACTTTACCGGTGCCGGACTTCATTGCCGCGCCGCGCCTCGAGCTCGCCGCACCGGGAGTGACGCAGTGGCGCGACGTGCTCGCGAAAGGCCTCCGGCCCGGGCCTCTGACCGCCGGCCCCGATGATCTGTGCGTCATGCCCTACACATCCGGCACCACGGGCCAACCCAAGGGTTGCATGCACACCCATCGCAGCGCCATGCATACCTTGGTCGGGAGCATGCGCTGGTTCGCGATACAGCCCGAAATCACCTTGATGTCGGTCGCCCCCTTGTTTCACGTGACCGGCATGCAGGGCGGCATGAATGGTCCATTGTATATCGGCAACACCGTGGTGATGTTGCCGCGCTGGGACCGCAACGCCGCCGCGGAGTGCGTGCAGCGCTACCGGATTTCGAGCTGGACCGCTGTCCCGACCATGATCCAGGATTTCTTCGCGAACCCGAATATTGCGAACTACGACTTGAGCTCGATACGGCGCTTGAGCGGCGGCGGCGCCGCCATGCCGGCGGCGGTCGCGCAACGGTTGCTGGATATGGGCGTCACCTATTACGAGGGCTATGGACTGTCGGAAACGATGGCGGCCACGCACCTCAATCCGCTCGAGCACCCCAAGAAGCAGTGCCTGGGCATCCCGAGTTACGACGTCGACTCGCGCATTGTCGACTCCGTCACGCTCACCGAGCTGCCCGCCGGCGAGGTCGGGGAAATCGTCATCCATGCTCCGCAGGTATTTCTGGGTTATTGGAATAAACCTTTGGATAGCGCAGAGGCCTTGGTTCAAATCGACGGCAAGCGCTTCTTGCGCACGGGCGATCTCGGCAGAGTCGACGAAGACGGATATTTTTTCATGGTCGACCGTCTGAAGCGCATGATCAACGCGTCCGGATTCAAGGTCTGGCCCACTGAAGTCGAGTCCCTGATGTACCAGCATCCGGCGATTCTGGAAGCCTGCGTCATCGGCGCACTGGATGCGCATCGCGGCGAGACCGTCAAGGCCGTGATCGTGCCGAGAAGCGAATGGCGCGGCCGTATCGACGCGCAAGCCATCGTCGACTGGTGCCGTGAAAATATGGCGGCGTACAAAGTCCCCAGAATCGTCGAATTCGTCGACGCCCTGCCCAAATCGGGCGCCGGCAAAATCATGTGGCGCGAGCTCCAGGATCGCGAGACCGCCGCCAACCAACGAGCGAAAAATTCATGAAAGCGCTGCTCAGCAGGCACCCCGGTGGTCCCGAAACCTTGGTGCTCGAAGATATTCCCGAACCCGCGGCCGGCCCGGGCGAAGTCCGCGTCGCCGTGCGCGCCTGCGGCGTCAACTTTCCCGATCTCTTGATCATCCAGGATCTCTATCAATTCAAGCCGCCGCGTCCGTTCGCTCCGGGCGCCGAGATTGCCGGAGTGGTCGACGCCGTGGGCACGGGCGTCGGCAACGTTCGCGTCGGCGACCGGGTGGTGCTGTCTCCGGTGCGCAGCGGCATGGCCCAGAAGGCGGTGGGGCTCGCGGGCAATTGCTGGAAAATTCCGGACGCCATGCCGTTCGACGAAGCGGCGGCGCTGCTCATGACGTATGGCACCTCGCAACACGCGCTCAAGGACCGGGCACAATTGCGAACCGGCGAAACCCTATTGGTGCTCGGCGCGGCGGGCGGCGTCGGCATCGCGGCGGTCGAGATCGGCAAGGCCATGGGCGCCCGCGTCGTGGCCGCCGCATCGAGCGCCGAGAAGCTTGCGCTGGCACGCGATCACGGCGCCGACGAGGGCGTTCAATATCCGGTCGGCTCTCTCGACAAGACCGAGGCGCGCGCGCTTACCGATCGCTTCAAGACGGTGTGCGGCGCCGACGGCGCCCAGGTCATCTACGACGCCGTGGGCGGCGACTACACGGAAGCGGCGCTGCGCGCGATCGGCTATCAGGGGCGGCACCTGGTGGTGGGGTTCCCCGCGGGCATACCGAAGCTGCCGCTCAATCTGCCGCTGCTCAAGAGCTGCCAGATCATCGGTGTCTTCTGGGGCGATTTCACTGCCCGGAATCCTGCGCTGCACGCCGCCAATGTGGCGGCCCTGATGGACCTGTATCGCGAAGGCCGAATCAAGCCGGCCGTGACCGAGCGCTATCCGCTGGCGCGCGGTGGCGAAGCGATCGCCGCGCTCGGCGCACGCCGGGCGCGCGGCAAAGTGGTGGTGATGATCGGCGAAATTCCATGGACCTGAAATACACCCCCGACGAGGAGGCCTTTCGCGCTCAAGTGCGCGCCTTTCTCGAGGCCGAGCTGCCCGCCGACATCCGCACAAGAATGAGCTTGGGGAAGCGGTTTGTTAAGGACGACATGACGCGCTGGCAGAAAATACTTCATCGTCATGGCTGGGGCGCCGTGATGTGGCCGCAGCGCTTCGGTGGGACCGGCTGGAACGTCATCCAGCAACACATTTTCGAGGAAGAGCGGGCCGATATCGGCGCGCCGCCGCAGAATGCGTTCTCATTGAAGATGCTGGCGCCGGTGTTGATGACATTCGCCAACGCAGCACAGCAGGAATATTTCCTGCCGCGAATTCTCCGCGCCGAAGATTGGTGGTGTCAGGGCTATTCCGAGCCGGGTTCCGGTTCCGATCTCGCCAGCTTGCGGACCAGCGCGCACGCCCACGGCGATCACTATCTCGTCAACGGCCAGAAAACCTGGAACACCCTGGGTCAGTACGCCGACTGGATTTTTTGCCTGGTGCGCACTAGTTCGGAAGGGCGGCCGCAGCAGGGTATTTCGTTTCTCCTGATCGACATGAAATCGCCCGGAATTACGGTGAAGCCCATCACCATGCTCGACGGTGAGCACGAAATCAACGAGATCTGGTTCGATAACGTGAAAGTGACGGCACAAAACCTGGTCGGCGAGGAAAACAAGGGCTGGACCTATGCGAAATTTCTGCTGACGCACGAGCGCACCAACAACGCCGGCATCGGCTACTGCAAGCGCGCCTTGAAGAAACTCAAGGAAATCGCCGGGCAGCAAATGGCCTATGGCCGGCCTCTGATCGAGGACTCGCGCTTTCGCGACCGCATCGCCCAGGTGGAGCTCGAGCTGATGGCGCTCGAGATCACCAATCTTCGAGTACTGTCGGCCACGGCGCACGAATCGCGCGCGCTCGGGCCGGAGGTCTCGGTGCTCAAGATCAAGGGTTCGGAGATTCAGCAAACGCTGGCCGAGCTGCAAATGCAGGCGCTCGGGCCCGATGCGCTGCCTTACCTAAGGGAGGCTCTCGAGACGGAGTGGATTGCGGACCCCTTGTTCGCGCGGCATTACCGTGCGTACGCGCCGCCGCTCTCGGGCCAGTACTTCAATTTGCGCAAGACCACGATTTACGCGGGCTCAACCGAAATTCAGAAAAACATCATCTCGCAGCTGATCCTGGGTCTATAGGAAACTTAAGCTCCCAGCGCACCGCCATGGATTTCACCTACAGCAACGAGCAATTGGCCCTGCAGGAAACATTGCAGCGCTTCATCGGCCGCGACTACGGCTTCGAGCGGCGGCGCGAGCTCACGCGTACGGCGCTCGGTTTTTCCGCCGACGCGTGGGCGCAGTACGCGGAACTTGGGCTGCTGGCGCTGCCATTCCCGGAAGAATCGGGCGGGCTCGGCGGCAATGCCGTCGACATCATGCTGGTGATGGAGCTCGTCGGACGCGGTTTGCTGTTGGAACCCTTCTTGAGCACGATCGTGATGTGCGGCGGACTGATCCGCGACGCCGGGGGGGCGCCGCTCAAAGGAAATATGCTGCAGCGGATGGGCGCCGGGGAAATTAAGGTGGCGCTCGCGTGTTACGAGGCTGCAGGGCGATATGATTTATCTCACGTCGCATGCACGGCTGTGCGCGGCGGCGGGGGATGGCGCTTGACCGGCGAAAAAACGGTGGTGCTCGACGCCCCTTCAGCCGATTATTTTCTGGTATCGGCGCGCAGTGCAGGCCTTAGGGGCGACGCTCAAGGCATTTCCGTGTTCTTGGTCGGACGCGAGGCCGCGGGCATGTCGCTGTTTGCCTATCCCACGCAGTCGGGCGGCCGCGCCGCGGATTTGCGGCTCAACGATGTGGCCGTCGATGCGACTGGGCTGATCGGCGCAGCGGGGGAGGGGCTGGCCATCGTCGAGCGCGCGGTGGACAGAGGCATCGCCGCCCTCTGCGCCGAGGCCGTCGGCATCATCGTGGCGCTGAACGAGGCGACGCTTAATTATCTAAAGACCCGCAAGCAATTCGGCGTCCCCATCGGCAAGTTTCAGGCGTTGCAGCACCGCATGGCGGACATGTTCATCGCCGCCGAGCAGGCGCGTTCGATGGCCGTCAACGCGGCGATCTACGCGGATTCCGAAGATGCCGCCGAGCGCCGCCGCGCCATATCGGGGGCCAAAGCGTACATCGGACAGGCGGCGCGCCTGGTCGGACAGCAAGCGGTGCAAATGCACGGAGCCATGGGTGTGGTCGACGATCTCATCGTGAGCCACTACTTCAAACGGCTGACCATGATCGACCTCAGCCTCGGGGATGCCGACTTTCACCTCGCACGCTTCAGCGGCATGCTGTGAAGCAACACCCGCCGGGCTTTCTGAATTACCGTTCCTGCCCGGAGAAACGCGGCGCGGAGACAACGAGGTCCGGCAGTTCCGCCTGCGAGGCCAGCTGAATCTCACGCGGCGTCGCAGAGTTGGCCGCTGACAATTGCTCCGTCCGGGCTTGCAGCCGCTCCGTCCGCGCCTGCAAGGCCTCCTTCTGAGTCTTGAGTTCATAGCTCCGTGCCACCGACTGTTCCGCCTGTGCCACAAGCTCGTTATGTTGAATGATTAAACCCCCGGTCGTGAGGGCTATCATGGCCGCAAGGCCGACGGTGATCAGCTTCGATTTGTGCATCGCCAATCCTCCTTGAAACATGCGCATAGGTTCGCAGGCGGGCAAGTTCTCGGCCGTGCGCACGGTCACGCCGGACGCCCTTCGATGGCGGAACTGTGACGAGACTCTCAGTATTGGAGCAGAGGTTTACGTGCGCAGGATTGCTCGGACTGGCCCCCATGGGCCCATCCGGCAATCCGACGCCCTAAGACGTGTTGGAACTGCAGCGAGTACTGACCGACGGAGCAGTGCTACTGCCGATCGTAGACCGATACGTCGTCGTACTTCGTGCCGTTGGCGTGCGTGCCCTTCTGCGAGAAAGTCAGCGTCTTGCCATCCTTCGACACCGTGCGCACCCCCGTACCGACGGGCGCGCCGCCTTTCGTCTGGGTGCTGTTGACGGTCGACGCATCCACCCTCTTGACGGACACCATGTCGAAGTCAGGATTGCCGCTGACGGGGTAAGGTTTGCCGTCGTCCTTGAAGGTCAGCGTAGCCGTGGATTCCTTGCCATCCGCCGCCGTCGTCTTCACCGTCAGCGTTATGCCCTGCGCCGATTCAGCGTAAATGCGGGTCTGGCTCTTGGGCGCCGGACCGGGAGAGAAGGTCGATTTCGCGAGGTTCAATTTCCACGTCCCGACTACCGGGTCTGCCGCGAACGCCGCGCTTGTCCCGATCGCAAGGATCGCTCCAACGAATAGAGTCTTAACAATGGTTTGCATGTGTCCCCCAAGGAAATTATATATTGACGGTCCTCTCAGCGAGGTCCGGTTTGTTGTTGCATGTCCAAGCATGCGCTTCTCTTGCGGGGAGCACAAATCGCTCAGACCGCTGGTGCGCTCTAGACTTTTTGCTGCTTGCGGATGTCGCTTTCAATGGTGCGCGAGGCCGCAAACAGCACCAACGATGCCAGCACCGCCAGCACCGGAATGATGTACATGGCGCTGTGCAGGCCGACGGCCTTGAATCCTTCGGCCATTGCGGTTGCGCCGGCATCGTGCATTGCGCGACGTGCAAAGTGGTCGCTCAGCATCCCTAGGCCGAAGGGCCCGAGGCTCGCGCCAAGCACATACATGGCGCAGAAGTAGATGGCGACCGCCGTGCCGCGCAGGCGGGGTTCGATCACATCTTGGATGGCTGCGTACACCGTGGCGTAGTAAACGAACATGGTCATGGTGCCGATCGCCATCAGCAACATGAACGCAGCGATCGAACCCTTGGGCTGATTCAGCGCAAAGAAGATGCAGGGCGCCGCAATCGCCATCGAGCATGCCGAGAGCAGCAGGCGCCCGTCGCGACGCTTCGCACTGATCTTGTCCGCGAACCAGCCGCCCGCCAGAAGGCCGATCGCACCCACCGCACCCACCGAGATGGCGGACACGTTGCTCGCCTCGCGGAGGTTCATCTCGTGGAACCTCTGCAGGAACGGCGTTTGGAAGGCGTTGATCGCGTACATATTGAAGTTGTGAAAGATGCCCGACAGGATGATCCACCACATGGTCGGAAGCTTGAGCACGGCTGCATAAGGCGATCTCACCGCGGCGTCGGTGGAGGCGAGCGGCCTCGCGGCATCCAAGGCGCCGCGCACGGGCTCCGGTATGCGCAGCGCGAGCCAGGCGAACAGCAGCCCGGGGGCGCACGCGAACAGGAACGCCGCGCGCCAGCCGAATGCTGCGCCGATGGCGCCGGCGCTGAAGTAGGCGAGACAAAGACCGGCGGGCAGGCCGAGCATGAAAATACCCATGGCACGAGCGCGCTGGTGCGGTGGAAATAGATCGCCGATCAGCGACTGGCCGGCGGGCGCACAGGTTGCTTCCCCCAGGCCCACCCCCAGCCTTGATGCGAACAGCTGTGCGTAGTTTTGCGCGAGACCGGACGCGGCGGTGAGCAAGCTCCAGACGGCGGTGCCGGCGGCGATGAGACGCGTGCGGTACCATTTGTCCGCCAAGCGCCCGAGCGGTAGGCCGACCAGGGCGTACATCAAGGTAGCGATCGTTCCCAGCAATCCGAGCGTTGTGTCACTCAGGTGAAATTCCTTGCGGATGGGTTCAGCCAAGGCGCCCGGCAACTGGCGATCGAAGAAATTCAGCAGATTGATGACGAACAGAATGAAGAGGGCATACGAGGCATTCGAGGCCGGGTTCCTTGGGCTCGCCATTGATTGCTCCCCGTCTAAAAAAACGGCGGGCCTTGAGCCCGCCGTCGAATTGTCGTCGATACCCAACTATACGCCGGTCAGAACTTGGTTCGCGCCGTGATCCCGAAGGTGCGCGGATCCGCCAAGAACGCGTCGATCTGATTGGGTTGGAACGGTGCATCGAAGGCGACCTGGTAGATGTATTTATTGGCCAGGTTCGCGCCCCACACGTCAACCGCCCATTTGCCGCCCGGTGCGCCGAGGCCGATACGCGCCCCGACCAATCCATAGGCCCCTTGGAGTTTGCGCGGATCGAGATCCGAGCCCGTGTTGTAAGATGAGTTGTACTTTTCATTGACGTTGGCATGAAATTCGAGCGATGAGGAGAAGGGCACGGTGTACGTCGCCGACGCCACTCCCGACCACATCGGCGCAAAGGACAGCCGATTATTCAGGCGGTTGAGTGACGTGGCAATATCCGGAGCAAACAATGCCTCCACCTGCGGGCCGCCGAATTCAGTGATGTTCGTGAATGCATAGGTCACGCCGCCGCCGAGACTCAAGCCCGACAGCGGGGTCGCCCAAGTCGTATCGAATTCAGCGCCCTTGGATTCGACTTTACGAATCGAGCTGACGACGAACACCAATCCGTTAAAAGTGTTCAGCTGGAAGTTCGTATATTTCTGATCGAATACGGAAGCATTCAAGCGCAGCGACCTGTTGGCCAGCAGGCTCTTGATGCCGACTTCGTAGGACTGGACCGTTTCGCGCGGGAATTCGGTATTGAAATCCGGCGCCAGCGTGAACGAGTTCGCAACGCGAGACAGGTTGATTCCGCCCGCCTTGTAGCCATTTGCCCAGGACACATAGCCCATGACGTCGTCGGTAAAGTGATAGGACAGTTTGAGCGTACCCGAGACGTTGCCCTCGCTCAGGGACTGCGAAGTCGATTTTCCTGAAAAATTTGGATTGAATACCGTGGTACAGCCCAAAACGAGCAGTAATGTCTGCTCATTGCCGGGGGGCAGCCCCGCAAGAGTGGGAGCCAGTTGACCGCAGCCAGAGCCACCGTCTGGATTCACAAAATTGGAATCCGCGGTTTTCTTCTCCGACGTAAATCGCAGGCCCGCCGTCAGGTCCAAGCCTGACGAAATGTTGTAGGTCTCGTTGGTGAAGAACGCATAGCTTTTGGAAGTCTGGCGATACGAATCGGCCTCGCCGGATACGCCTGGAATGAACAAATGCCCGGGGGGCTGCCCGGTGAGGCCCGTTGTCAATAGGAAGTTCGGAGGTCCGACAGCTGCAGACGCGACGCCGCTGATATATAGATCGAAAGCATTGCCGGCGTAAATGGCGGTGTTGGTGATCAGGATTTCGCTCGAGAAAAATCCGCCCACCAGCCAATCCAGGGGACCGTTCTTGCCGGCCAGGCGTATTTCTTCGCTGGCTTGCTTGAAATCCGTCTCATTACCCCTGTTGGCGGGCTCTTGCACAATATCGATGCCGGTGTAATCGACATCGTTGCCGGCCACGATGGTGTTGTCGCGCCAGGCGGTGATCGAGGTGAGCTTTCCAAAACCGAGATCCCAGTTCAGTTCGCCGGAGATTCCCAGGTCGCGGATTTGCTGCGTCACCGGTTGGTTGGCGTAGGCCTGCCGGCTGAAATGCGGCAGTGGAGGACTCGCAAGGCCGACCGCGCCCGCTTTACCTCCCAGAGGCGGAACGGACGCGAGTGCGTTGACGATTCCGACGAAGGGTCCGTCGTTCAACGGCACGGCGCCGCAGCACGACTCGTTGCGTTTCGAATAGTCGCCGATCACCAAGAAGTTCACGGCGTCGGTGGGCGTGATGAGAAATTGGCCGCGCATGGTGTACAAATTGCGGTTGTCGGTTTTGTTGTCGTTGTTCGGACCCAAGCCGGTGTTGATATCCATGAAGCCATCGCGCTTCTGATACCCGGCATAGAATCGAGCCGCGGCAATATCCCCGAGCGGGCCCGTGACCGAGGCGTTGACCTCTCGATCGTTATAATTTCCGCCGGTGGCCTCGGCCGTCACGCCAAAAGTCGTCGATGGCCGCTTGGTGACGATGCTGATCACGCCGGCGTCGTTGTTCTTGCCGAACAATTCGCCCTGCGGGCCTTCCAGGATTTCGATCTGTTCGATTTCGCCGAGGTTGCCAAAGCCGACGCCGTTGCGGGGACGATAGACGCCGTCGATCACGACGCCGACTGAAGATTCCAGACCCGGATTATCGCCGACGGTGCCGATGCCGCGGATGCGTGCGGTCGTCACGTTCTCGGAAGTCGTGGATGTGACCGTCAAGCCCGGGGTCAAGGACTGGAGGTTCTTGATGTCGCTCACGCCGCCGTCCTTGAGCTCTTGTGCGGACAGGGCGATAACCGAAATGGGCACGTCCTGGATGTTCTGCTGGCGCTTCTGCGCAGTCACAATGATTTCAGTCAGTGCCGGCTGGCTCGTGGTGGTTTGTGCCCAACTGGAACCGGCCGCGATGCCACCGGAAATTGCCAACACCAGAGCAACACCTTGTTGCAAAGGCACACGTCGATTTGTCATAGCTCTCCCCTTAGCAAAATTCTTAATTGACGGGGTGATTCTTAGCCCTAGAATCATTGCGCTCCCCATCCCTTGTTCGAGCGCGGGGTTTACACCACGCGGCCCACCCCCTGTGGGCTGACCGCCACACTATATCTCATCGAGCCTACGGGAAGGGTGGGGCAGACACCTCGCTTAGGGCGTCAACTTGTTGACCTTCGGCGCCATTCCGCGGTAGGCGCCCCGCCGTGGTGCCGGGCTCGGTGTGCTTGTTGCATTTTTGCAACGAGAGTGATGCCACCCCGGCCATAGGCATTTGCAAGACGCCGCAAGTTCGTCAGAATCGCGCCATGAGAAACCCGGACAAGTGGCCGCCGATGGAACCGGAGGAGCCCAAGCCCTTGCACCCTGCCGCAGAGTCGGATGCGCCGCGCACGCGTCGCGGCGCGCTTGTGGGGCTGGTCTTGGTTCTGCTACTGGTCGCCGGAGGACTCTTGTTGACGCGCGTGCTGCGCGGCATGTCCCAGCTTCAAGACTGCGCCTTGTCGGGCCGCTCGAACTGCACCTGAGACTGCACCTGAGCGATCAGCGCAGCGAGCCGGCGTCGACAATTCGGCGTCCTCCGGATACAACGCCATGAGCCTGCGCATGACGCCATTGGTCCAGCCGAATCCATCTTGCAGTGGGTATTCGCCCCCGCCGCCGCTGCGGCCCACGGTGACGACATCGTATTTCTCGACCAGTTTGCCGCTCTGCCCGTAAACGTCGTTGACGATGGCCATCCACCGGCACGCGATCATCGCAGCGAGCGGCACTTCACCGTAGTCGCGCAATCCCGAGATTGCGATCCATTGCAGGGGTGCCCAACCGTTGGGAGAATCCCATTGTTGACCCGTCTCGAGAGTCGTGGTGACGATGCCGCCGGCCTTGAGCAACTCGCGAGCGGTGATGTTCGCCACTGCCGCAGCCTGCGGCTTGGAAGCCAAAGATACGAATAGTGGGTAAAGCGTCGCCGCGGACACCCGCGGCATGCGTGTGTCCTTGGTCCAGTGATAATCAAGATAAGCGCCCTGGTCCTCATCCCAGAGATAGTGGTCGACGGCGCGGCGTCGAGTTGCGGCTCGTTCCGCAAACTCGCGCGCGCAGGACTTGTCTCCGCCGTGCGCACAGCCTGCGCGGATGGCGTTCTCCAGGCCGAACAGCAGGCTGTTGAGATCCACAGGTACAATTTCCGTGGTATCGATCGTCGCGCGCATCTGCCCGTCGGCAAACCAGCGCGAGCCGAAGTCCCAGCCGCTCTCCGCCGCGGCGCGGATATCGCGAAACAATTGGGGCGCTGGACGTTTGCTCTCGCTCGCTAGTTCCGTGTCTTCGCGGTACGAC
>Ga0209736_1000187_pt1 | contig 19972 bp, 17 predicted proteins | sample BlaSpr_A8_Ref_M3_FD_187992 | JGI IMG/M metagenome (GOLD analysis project Ga0209736, IMG submission 187992) | Forest soil microbial communities from Thunder Bay, Ontario, Canada - Black Spruce, Ontario site 2_A8_Ref_M3 (SPAdes) (version 2) | ecosystem: Environmental > Terrestrial > Soil > Boreal...
TCCTCGAGGTTCAGGTGCGTGAGGGCCTCCCAACCACGGCGGAGACCGACGACCTCGATGTCGTTCTCACTGCCGCGATAAGTCACGCTCTTGATGACCACGTTGAGGCCGGGGACGTCGCCGCCGCCCGTGAGAATGCCGATGCGTTTTCTCACCATGCTTACCTCCTGGGATTGGCATGTCGTAATAACGCCTGTGTCACGTCGGGGTTTGAGCTATGGAAAATTACGCCGGGCACCGTGAACGGCGGCAGATTTTGCGGTGCACGAGTCAGAGATCTGAATTGATTTCGGCCCGTCGGTCTGCTTCGCGCTGGAGCAATTCGGAAATGTCCTGTGCATCATGATCCAAGCCATCGAAAAGCCCATGGTTAAGCGCCCAAATCGCTGCCTGGGTGCGATTACTCGCGCCTATCTTTCGTAATATGGCCTTGACGTGAACCTTCACCGTCGCCTCAGCGATTTTAAAAAATCGTGCAACGTGTTTGTTGGAATCACCTCGGACAATCCGCTCGAGAATTGCGATCTCTCGCGCGGACAATTGCCTCACCACTGGCGGCTCATTCTCGGTTTCCGAAAGCGCATTTGCGGTCGGTAGTGACGCTCGTTCCTCGACTTTTGGTTGGATCCCCAATGGCCAGAGTCGCTCATCGATGACGATAACTCCGCCGCTTATCACGGCATGAAGCGAAGTAACGAGACTGCTTGGCGTGACCGATGCGGAAAGCGCGGCATTTGCGCCTGCATCCAGCGCGCTCGTCAGGCCTTTATGATGACTTTCGTCGCCAATGGCCACGATGAGGGAAGCCGGGTATTGATCTCGGATCCTTTTCAATTTGTAGTTCAATTCGGCCATTGAGTCTTGCTTCTGTCCGATTCCGACGATGAACAAGGTTGGCATATCGATAGGGATCGCCGTGAGATCTTGCAGCTCAATTCCACAACTTTGAGGACGGAAGCGCGTCTTCGATAGTATGAGGCGGAGACCTTCTCGGAAGAGGCCGTCGCTTTCGAGGATAAACGTTGGCACGCTCGATTCCATCGAAGCCCCCATCGTCCTCACGCAATATGGTTACGAGTTGTTAATCTATGCATAAGCGCGGGCAATGCGGCAAAAGTTGGCGAGCATCGGGCTAAAACAAGGCTGGGGGCTACCCAAAAAGGATTACCCCCCGTCGCTCCTCTTGCGAGTGGGCTGATTTATTTCATTATTCCACAAGGGTGTGATGCGTTCGCACCACTTTAAATTTTCTTATGCGGCAAGCCATCTGCCGTGGAGCGGGTTCATCGTAGTGGTACCCCGATGACCCACCTCCTCACGCGATAACTCGTCCAATCCAGTGCTCATCTTCAACTTGGGCTGCAACCGTCCACAGAGAACTTGTCGGGTTTCGATCGGAGAACAAACTTGCTCGACCTTGAACGGGATTCAGAAATCCCACCGCAGATCGAAGAACGCGCGACCGCAGTCCCCGTTCCCTCGACCGCGGCTCGAATACTTTGTTGGCTTCGTTCCATCGCGGCAGTCCTCGGACCAGTGATCCTGGGCATCGTCATTTTTGCGACACTGTCTCCGCATGATCTGCGACCGCGGACCGGCGAACCCGCCGACGTTGAGCGATTCCTGGCATACACCGCGCTTTGCGGGACCTTCGTATTCGCACATCCGCACCGCTGCCGTCTGATTTTGTGCCTTGTCCTGGCTGGGGGTGGAGTCCTTGAAGCAATCCAGAATCTTCTGCCAGATCGGCACGGTACGTTCGCAGATTTCGCGATGAAGGCCTTTGGCTCGATCGCGGGTGCGATGATCGCCGTTACGTTAGACTGGGTTGCGCGACTGATCGAGCTGCAGGCAACTGACAGGGACTAGCAGCACATTGCGGTCAGCCAGCCAATCATAGCTCCAGACGCTTTCAATTCGTTGGGGCAGGGACACCGGCGCCGCACTGAACCCTCGCGCTGAGGTAGTCCGTCATCGCTATGGTGGTCCCCTTGGTCCGGCGCTTGCGACCGCGCGAGGAGCGCCGTATAATCTGGATGGCGACCTGACACGGCGGCTGCTCTCGTCGCTATTGCATGATGAATTGCCGATACGCGGTGCCCGTGTGACGATGATGCGTGATAAGCCTTTGGTTTCCGTCGTTATACCGTTGTACAACAAGGCGGACTTCATTCTGAAGACGCTTTGTTCAGCGGCTTGTCAGATTGACGTCGAGTTTGAGGTAATCATCGTTGACGACGGATCGACAGACGGCGGCACCCGTTTAGTAGAAATCGCGAGCGTGCCGCGCCTGCGTCTGATTCAACAAGCGAATGCGGGGGTTTCGGCCGCGCGGAATAGGGGGATTGCTGCGGCGGAAGGAAAATGGATCGCACTTCTTGATGCGGATGACCTTTGGTCGCAAGACCACCTCGCTTGCCTGCTGAATGCCGTGGAAGACAGCGCGGCGATTGCGGCATTTAGCAATCTCCGGCTACAGAGCCGCGCTGGTGGGCCGTTGATTGATCGGAAGGTTGCGGCGCGGAAAGTCAACGATTACTTTTCCTTCGCGCTCTCCAACGGCGGCTATCCGATAAGCTCGAGTTCGATCCTTGTTCTTAGGGACCAACTTCTGGCCGCAGGGCTCTTTGCCGTTGGAACATCGGCAGGCGAGGATATCGATATGTGGTGCAGGCTCGCCTGCCAGGGCCCGTTTTTCTACAACGCCAAACTATCCGCGACGTATAACGACGCACCTTCGCCGAACCGTGGGGCCGGCGGCCGTGGACGCGAGGTGCCGCGTCCAATCCGTCCACTCTTTTCCCAGCGGCTCCCGGACATGATACGAGAAGGCAGAGTGCCGCCCGCTCTGATAGAGAGCGGCAAGCGCTACGCGAATTTCCTTTGCTTGGAATATGCTCGTCAGCTGCTCGACTGCGACCAGTATGTCGAGGCGCGCGCAGCCCTGCTCAATCACTGCAACGTCAGCTACGATTCCAAGCGATTTATGAAGCGTTTGCTTAGAACATGGCCTCTCGGCCGAGCCCTGTTTCAGTTAAGTCGAGTTGGCCCCAGGCGTCTTTGACTGCTACGCCGGTGAAACGTTTTCGGGACCGGAGCGCGACGCCATCGTCAAGAAAATCCGGCAGCCGGTCCGGTTCTCGGCACAAGAGCAATTGTGGACGGCGGAGATTGCGCGGTCTGCCACGGCGCGGCCGTCCTCAATCCACACAGGGCCACTGCGAAATTTAAGCTCGGCTCTACGCAACAAGGTTGGCCCACATCCTTATCTTTGGGCTAAGCTTCTCCCGGGGTTCGGAGAGGTTTCCGCATTGGCGTTATTGAATAGCGGTGGTCGCCGTCACTCTGTGTCTTGGCGGCTGCAGCACGAACATAATTAGCCGTGTCGCCGAAGATGCCCTCTTGGCGATAATGGGGGTATTCAATGTCTCTAAGAACCTTGGCCAAGAATGTTCTAATCTGTAGCGTCCGCGCCTTTCCTGCGCGAGTTAAGAGAATCATTTTCGAAGAGTTAGCAAAAAGCTCGGATGGTAATTTTAGAATAGCTGGCTATATTGCAAAAAAGGCCGGACTGACGGGCTTCGTTGCCGAGGGCGATTCTGGTATCATCCGCGGCGCGCTAGATGATGAAGCGGCCCTTGCCAAATATGCAAGAGACGGAATTTGGTCTCCCAATCAAAGCTCGTTGTTCAAATGCCTATTTGCTCAGTACGGAGGGACCTATTTGGATATCGGAGCCAACATCGGCTTAACGCTAATACCCATGTCGCAAAAGTCAAACGTCGCGTGCTACGCATTCGAGTCGGATCCGACAAATTTCCGCAACCTCTCGGAGAACGTCTCCGTTAATTGCCGCGCTAATAATGTTCAGCTGCTGAATGTGGCTCTTTATAACAAAGACACGATCGTGCCATTTGAAATATCCGAGCGCCATTCTGGTGATAATAGATTAAGCCTGACCGTATCGGCTGGGAAATTGGGCGAACACAGCCGCAAAAGAGTATTAGTTTCTGCCAAGCGACTCGACGACGTCATCGACAATGCAGCTAAGCCAATAGCCGCTAAAATCGATGTGCAGGGTGCCGAGCCATTTGTTATTGAGGGCGGTCACAAAACACTGTCTCAGGCGCAATTGCTGTCTTTGGAGTTCTGGCCCTATTCCATACTACGAATGGGCGGTAATATTGATGGCGTGATAACGTTCTTGACTGAAAATTTTCAAGAGGGAAGCATTTCAATCGGGGATATCGATCAGCAGATAAGTTGGCAGCCTATCGGCCTAATTTCATCTCTTCTTCACGAGTTCTGCCAAAAATCAACAGACCAGTACAGCTATCTTGATGTCATAGTCCGCAAGATCGATCACCAGCGGCCCGTCAGGTAAGCATCAAGCGAGTTGTGATCCGACGATGACAATGCTGAACTGGTAATGATGGTCTCCGATAGGCGCAACTCGCCGCAGCACTCGTTGCGGCGACCGGTGAACGAATTTGCTGAAACCAGATTGTTTGATCGAGGCCCTCGCCCGCCGTTAAGCACGGCGCCACACCCAAGCGATTTATCGCTCGCTTAGAACATGGCCTCTCGGCCGAGCCCTGCTTCAGTTAAGTCGAGGTGGCGCCAGGCGCCTTTGACCGCCAAGCCACATACGCCCGCCGACGGGTACGGCGAGATGCCACGTGAGTTGGATGCTCGTCTACAGCCGATCAGCCCGAACCCACGGCACCCTGTGTCCGCGAGCCAAGTTCAAGGCAGACCCCATGACCATGATGATGTGCCGAGGCAGCTGCTTGACTTGCTTGAGGCCAATAAGATCCCGCCCGCAGACGTGCCAAGCAGCCACGAGGGATGACGCAAAGAGCGTGCTACTGAAGATTGCAAAGGCGAGCGGAGCGCCCGCCCCGACCGCAGCCATCCAGGCTAGGGAAATCAATAGGAGAGCTATATTGGCGACCGCGAGTACGCTGAGAGGTGGAACAGCAAGGTCAGCCGCCAACGCCAGCAACCCGAAATCTCGCCGTCGCAAAGCCTGATAGATGAGCCGAGGCGCGTGGCCGTTCATAAGCGCGAAATGCCCGTGCACCCAGCGCTGCTTCTGCTGAGCTTGACTGCGATGGGTTTCGGGAAAGTAGCTTGTCACGCAGGCTTCCCGGAAGAAGCGGGGCGAAAAACCTTTCATCGCAAGGTCAAGCCCAATGAGCAAATCTTCGGTCAAATGTCCTGTCTCAAATTTCTCAGGATCAATAAGCCACCAAGGCAGCGCCATACCGGTCCCAAGTAGTTGGCAAGGTAAGCCAAGGCGTGCGTAGCCGTTGGGCCGGAGATCGTTCTTAATGCGCCATGCGAACTCGGCCAAGCGCGGTGGCTCGCGGCTGTCCGGATGGGCGATCATCAGGTTGAGGCACTGCACCGGCGCGTTCGAGGCGGCGCAAGCCCGAGCAAGCAACCCCACGCCGCCAGAGCTGACTTGACAGTCCGCGTCGACGAATACGACGACCTCGGGGGGAGCCGCGGAAAGGTGGCGAAGACCCGCAGCGAGAGCGAAGCCTTTGCCGCTTAGGTTAAAGTCATTTCGGATCACGATATCCGCGCCCACCCGCGCCGCGAGCGCTGCTGTTCCGTCGATGCAATTGTCGGCGACGACTAACAGTCGATCGCCTGGCGACAATTCCTCCTTAATCCGAATCAGGGTCGCTTCGATGTCTTGTTCTTCATCATGCGCCGGTACCAACACCGCAATGGAAGGTCGAAGTAACGCCACCGATAGCGGGCGATCAGACAAGAACAGCGCAGCGGTCGCCTGGACCACCAAAGCCATCGTCGCAAAAATCAAGCTGAGAGCTGCGAATTCCAAAAGCATCTGCAGGAACGAAATAACCATGGCGAACCTCAACGTTCGTGGAAATTGCTCTGGAATGCCCCACGCATGGTGATCGTCCGCCAGAGTTTGCGGACTTGACTGTTCGCGGAAACGGGCAAAGGCGCTGTAGAATTGGCTTCAGGGTACTTTTGTCCGGCCGAAAGCAAAAAGCTGCAGCCGTGGAAGCGCATCATGTTCTCAACTTTTCGGCTCGATGCACGAAGGAAAAAACTTCGTTGCATTCGCCGCTGATACCCGTACGCAATGAGCACCTGGCCCAAAAAAGCGGCGTCGACGAACGTTATGCCGTCAAGGTTTAAAACGAGGTTACTCGCTTTCCGCGTCGCCGCCGTAAGAGCGGCGCGCGCCGGCGCGAGGTTATCTTCCGTCCAGGTCCCGGAAAATCTCAACACCTCAGCCGTTCCGCCATGATGGTGCTGCAAGCGTGGCGCCGATGGCTCCGTCGCGGACGGCTTGTACAGAGCGCGCATGACGAGGCATGGCAGAATCTGGCCGACCAACACCGATATCAGCGTCGTGAGATCGAGAGCGTAGCGTTTCCAAAGCGCTGGCTCTTCCTTGATCCGCCAAAGCCATTCGAGCCCATGATGCTGAAAAAAAATGTTCGCACGCTTGACGCTTCCTGCGACAAAATTGATGGTCGCGCCGAGGTTGCAGATCACTGGGCTTGACAGCAGATGCTCATTTCGGTTGAGCCACAAAAGACCTTTGCGAGCTCCGACCGATACGATCAATAGATCAGGACTTGCTTGGTTGATGGTGTCGATGAGTCCAGGATCACTCATGGATTCAACTGAGCCGAAACCGGGCGAGTAAACGCCGGTGCACCGGACGCCAGACGTGCCTTCGTCGAGGCGCTCGCGAACGCGTCGACCGATGTCGTCGGTTGCTCCGAAGAAGAAAGCGCTGATCCGATCACTTGTGCGACGCATCAGGGCGTCAAACAGATCAGATCCGCATATGCGACGAGGGACCGCGATACCGAGTGCGCGTGCGAACCAAACAAGCGGCATGCCGTCGATTACAGAGAGATCGCTGGCGAGCACGGCGTCCCTAAAATTCGGATCCGACCGACTCATTCGCAGGAAATTCGCGTTGGGCGTGGCGATGTTGCACCGGCGACCTTCTTCAATGGACGCGGTGATGCGGTGAATCGCCTGTTCCAATGTCACCACGTCGCATATCAGCCCCTGGACACAGTAAGCCGAGCGAAAGAAGTCGGGTGCGATTGATCCTTGATGGCCGCTTGGAATCTTCCCTCGTTGGACGGCGACGGTCATGACGACCTCCTGCACATTAACTATCGACCAGCCCGAAACCCGTGCGGGTGCGAACGTCGGCCCATCGCGCGATCAGCCACGCGGCCATGAGTCTCGTCCGAAGCATGATTCAGCCGCGTGATTCAGCGGGAAGAAGAGGCTCTGCAGTCTAGCCCCCAGGACATCTTGAGGTATCTGCTCTCACGGATAGGGCGCCGGCTCATCCTGAGTACTTCCAGGTCGCATGCGGTCGAGAAACGGCTGAATAAGGCTGCCGCCCCAGGCGAGATGGCTGGTAAAGCATTTGTCTGCGTCCACGCTTCGACCGGTTAGCGCCTTGTCGCGCCTCATTTCGCGGCGGCGACTGTCTCGCTGCCAAGAGAGCCGGGGTCATGATCCCAAGTTGCCGGCCCGCCACGCTCCGTACTTGAGGCCGGCCTTGCGGCGCGGAGACCTGGACCGGCCTTGTGACTATCCAAAGGGAGTACTCACTTTGGAGTGATTGGCGACGCTTCAGGAGTGATACAAGGAAAGATCGGGGCTTAATGCGCGAACCGAGCATCGACAAGCTGATCAACAGATCTCATCGGCATCAACGCAGGAGCTTGCCTTATGCTCGATTCGACGAAGAATAAGCGTCCTGTCTTTGTCGAGCCAGAGAAACGATCCATCGCGCCGGAGCCCTGGCGTGACGGGATCGGTTTCAGAGTCTTTCTTGAGAAGATGCGTCAGCAGAGGCGAATGATTGTTCGCTTGATGCTCTTTGGCGCCATCACGGGGGGGATGGCAGGCTTCGCTTACAGCGTGATCAGAACTCCTTCGTTTACCGCTTCTTCCGAGCTGTTGATTTCGAACACGACGCTGCAATCGTCAGGGCTGGACGCGGTCGTGACGCAGATACTTGTCGAAAACTCGCTGATCGGGAGCGCGATCGAAATGATGAAGTCCAGCAGGGTCCTTGAAAGGGTGATCGACCGGCTGGGAGTGGAGAATATTGAACTGATCTTGCCGAAATCGCGCATTCGCGATCTGGCACTGTCGCTGATATCCGCACCGGAACAGGAACGCTCCGAAACGTCAAGAAGACAGGCGGCGGTGACAGTGCTGAGATCGAATATCAAGGTCGACCGCGTCGGCGCGACGCAAATCATTTCAGTGCGTGGTAGAGCCCGGACTGCAGAGGATGCTACGAGGCTGACCAACGAGATAGCGCGATCCTTCGTGGAGGAGCAAAACGACACAAATGCCGTTATCGCGACGAGCGCGGCGCTGAGGGAGCGCATCAAGGTACTGGGTCTGACGGTTCGGATCATCAGCGACGCAGTTTCCCCTGGCACGAAAGACGGGCTGGCCGGTGGCGTCGCGCTCGCGCTAGCAGCCATCGCCGGTGGCGCGCTGGGCCTGAGCGTCGGGCTCGTGATCACGCTTTTGGATCGGCGTGTGCGCAGCGCCGCCCAGCTTGCCGCGGTAGCGCCGGGCGAATGCTTTGGATATTTGCCGCGAACGGAGAGCCGGCACGGCTCCCGGTCGGGACGTAGCGGCCTGTTAGGGACTTGGATGTTTTGGCAGCCCTCTTTCCACGCGCTGGCGTTGCATGATCCGCAAGAGAAATTGGCCCCCGTCTCGCGGCGCGCGGTCTTGCGGCGCGTGCGATCGGCGGTCCTCGAACGGTGCGGCAGCGTCCCTCATTTCGTCGGCGTAACGTCGTGTCGCCGCGCAGAGGGCAAGACGACGTTCGCGGCGAACTGGGCTGGACTGATTGCAGGCGATGGTTCGCGCATTCTTCTTGTCGATGCATCGCCTGACAATCCGGCGCTTTCGAACAGTCTGACGCCAGGCGAGACGCAAGGCCTTCACCAATTGCTGCGAGGCGAAGCTGTCCCCGGCGACGTTATCTGGACAGAAATTCGTCCCAACCTCGACTTCCTGCCATGCGGCCAGGCTGTCGGCAACGTCGACATGCAGTGGTTCAATCTCGTTCATGCAATCGGAGCACGCGGCGATTGTTCCTACGAGTGGGTCATTCTCGATCTACCCGCGCTGGAGCCCGTCGCGGACGTCCGCTCTGCCGGTCAGATTGTCGACGAGTTGCTGATCGTTGTGGAATGGGGCTGCACGTCGGAGGCACGGCTTGAGCACGCGCTGCAATCACTGGGACCCGTGCGGGAAAAGTTTCTTGGCGCGGTCATAAACAAGACCCCATGGGGCTCGCCTGGTTCGGAGTCGTACTTTGAGCGGCGCGCGGGCCGCAGCTCATCTACCGGCGCCGATATTCGTAATCCGGAAAGTGAGGGCCAGCAGCTATGACTGGAAAAAGATTCTGCGAGATCTCGATTGTCCTGGGCATCGCGCTGACGTTCGTCGCTGTTCCGGCTTTCGGGGACGACTACAAGCTTGGCATATCGGATCGGCTGAAGATCAAAGTGCAGGAATGGCCGGACCTCTCCGGCGAATACACCGTGACCGTGGACGGTTCGGTCTCGTTGCCGACGATCGGCAATATTAATGCTGCCGGCCTCCATGTCAAAGAGTTGGCGAAAGAAATATCCGACCGGCTGCAGCGGCGCGCGAACGGGGTCGAACGGCCAATCGCAGCCGTCGAAATCGCTCAGTTTCGTCCGTTTTCCATCGTGGGGGACGTTCAGCGACCCGGCGAATATCCGTATCGACCAGGCCTCACCGTTCTTCAGGCGATCGGTATCGCTGGCGGATATTATCGATCACCCGAGCCCGGCCTCCTGCGGCTGGATCGCGACATCGCGATCGCGAAAGGCGACATCCGCACATTGTTGCTGAAACAGAACCGCCTCGTCGCGCGCGCGTCGCGCCTGGCGGCGGCGCTTGCGGGGCAGGAGGAGGTTCGCTTTCCGCCGGAGCTTGTGAATCAAAAGGACAATCCTGCCATCTCTGCGATCGTTGAAAGCGAACGCGCGGCGCTCGCTTTGGAAAACGACGCGGCGCGTTCGGAAGCATCGGCGCTTGAAAATATCAAGTCGCTCTATCAGCGTGAGATTGGTTCGCTCCGCGGGCAGATCACCGCGCTGACGCAGGAGAGGGGCGCGATCCAGCAGCAGCTGAACGACCTTCGTTCGCTCTCGGCGAAGGGCCTCGCCCTCATGCCGACGCTGTTCGCCTTGGAACGGGAGCTCGCACAGGTCATAAACGCGCAAATGAGCGCGGAAACGGCAATCACAAGGGCCGAGGAGAGCATCGCATTGGCGGAGCAGCGCGTTCGCGAACATGCTATCGAAAGGAGCCGGACGAACACGCGGGATCTGCAACAGACGAAGGATGAAATCGCTGAGGTTCGGGCGCGGATCGGGATAGCAAGCGACCTGCTGAACGAGGCGCAAATCAGCGCGCCGACCGAGGCGCGCGAGCGCCTGGCGGAGAGCGGTCAGCGGGCTAACGTCACATTGATTCGCAAGGATGGCGAGATCAGGCGAGAGATTGCGGCGGACGAAACGACCTTGGTTGAGCCAAACGATATTATCAAGGTCCCGATGATCACCCGCGGGCCGCTCACTGCGAGCGGCTACACCAATGTGTTGCCGGCGGAAACGGAACCTTGATCCTTATGGCCTGGTGAAGAATGGCTCGGGAATTGAAACCATCCGCAGCGGGCCAAGCCTTATTGGACACTTTTGAGGCTATAAGAATAATTAACCTGAAATCACGCGCTGATCGTCGTCGCGAAATTACCGCCGAGTTTGCTCGGCTAGGCTTAGCTATCGATGGAGCTAGAATTAAGTTCCACCCAGCCTCGACATTTAGCGCCGCTGATCTATTTCCGTCTACGGGCGCAAGGGGCTGCTTCTACAGTCATTTGGGGATACTCGAAGAGGCAAAATTGAGGAATTTCGAAAATGTCTTGATCCTTGAAGACGATTGCGACTTTGTCGGAAACATAGAACCTCTATTGCTGCGCGCAACACAGGCGTTAGGATCGAATGATTGGGATTTGTTTTTTGGTGGCCACGAAGGCTTGGCCTGCGACGAAACATCGGTTCAGCCGATACAATTGATCAAATCGGGAAGTTGGATTCGGGGCACTCACTTCGTCGCCTTTCGAAAAAGGACGATCGAGGCGATGGTAACTTTTCTACGGGATATCGAGCACCTAGCAGATGACCCCATAGCCGCATCGAAAGGTATTGATGCCGCTTATACGCATTTTGGCCGGACATTTCCCGATTTTCGATGTTTTGTGGCGTGGCCGAAGTTAGGGTATCAGAGACCTTCTAGATCGGATATACAAGAACAGTCCCTTTACGATCGGCTGCCGTTGGCCAATTTCATCCTTGTCACTGCGCGCCGTCTTAAGCGTTACCTTAGGAAGCGCTCAACCTGAAAGAGATCAGCACGGAGGCCCGCATTGCCCAGTCATTTGCAATCTCGTCGAGAGTGTTTTGGAGCGCTGTCGCTAATTCGCCAACGACGGAAGCCTCACGCTCCGCAGCCGCCCTCTCGTCCACGGAAAGACATGCAATTCGTGCATAACCGCGACCTCGCTTTCACTGCGCGCCGCGGTCGTTACCGTTCGGATCGTGCGTCGTGCAGGCCTGTTACAATGCTCGCCGGAAAAGACGCGGGTTTCATCACTTACAATGCCATGCCTAATGCTCTGTCTCCTGCTCAACTTATACTACTGAATGGGGGTCTCTACGGCTTGGTGTCTGGTCCGACACCGGCGTCACCGGTTTATCAAACCTACATTGGCTGTGCCGCGTTCAGCTCGCCTTAAGTTAAGCGATCTTCTGGTCCTCTAGCCCGATCATATCCGGAATTCCTTTCCAGCGGCTTCTATAGTGAACTGGTTGGGTGAGTTCGGGGTCCGGGGCAGATTTTCGTGCAAGGAAAATGGCGCACTCTCCGAGTGTGGAAATACCCTGAGGCAAAGAGGACAGGGACCAAAACGGAAAAGTAAGGGCTGTCATCAGTGGGGTTGAAAATGATCCCGCGGACCCCATGCCGACCACCTCGAAACCAAGCTCACGCATCATCATGGTCATCTGCTCTCGGGTGATGGGCGATATGTGCCGCTGGAGTCGATAGTTTCTTTCGCCAAAGCCCCAAAGCTCTCCTTTCAGGAGAAACTTAACCCGTCCCTGCCACGAGGCAATGTTTGGTAGGGAAATGGCGAGCCAGCCGCCCTCGTCAAGCAGGCCGTGTATCTCCTTCAGGAAATTGCGCGGGCTGTCGAGGTGCTCGATGACATCGGTCGCGGTGACCAGTTGGAACTTCTTTTCGAAGCTGCCGGCGAACGGTTCATTCAATTCAAGACGTTTGAAGGCGGCCCCAGGAACGTCAAATCGCGTGGGGTCTAGATCGACACCCATAAGGTCGGAGAACCCAATTTCTTTTAATCGAAGGAGGAGCGCTCCGGAGTGCGTTCCGATATCCAAAACCGACCCGGATGCCACCACATGCTGCGAAATCATGGCCGTTAAGGCAGCGTGGGTGCCCGGCGCACACCCAATAACGCGCCCCTGGTAATTCTCCAATGGTTTTGTGAATAGATTGCTCATTGATAGCACTCCTACCGGGAAAAGCGCGAAGCTACCGCAAGTTGCCAGATACATTTTGCGGTCGGCTAAGGGACTTTAGACTCCCTGCATGCCTCGAACGGATCCAGCGTCGCGCCGTCTGTATCCACATTCTCTCCCAGTAGAAAGTCGACACGTGAGCGGCAGCCAGGGTGAGAGCGAAGCCTAACGGCCGCTTGAGCAGATATCGCTGCCAGATGCTCCCGTCGCTCCACCATCCATGAGCGGTGAACGGATGAATGACATAGAGTGCGTAGGAGACGGCAGCGACGTAACGAAGCGTCCGACCGCTTAGCACGGTGATCAGACGATTGGGCGGTTGGGACAGCGTTGCTGCAAGCAGAAGACCTGTTGCATAGGGCCGCAGATATTGCAGCCAGCCGCTGCCCGGATGCGAGGTCACCACCCAGGCGCCGGCCGCCAGCGCCCAAATGAGGATGGCCGTTGCGGTGGCGCGCAATCGGATCGTCGGCAATGTGGCGATACAAGCACCGGCCAAGATTTCGTCAATGCGCAGGTGCGTCGGAACGTCAATGTAAGCGCCTTGGTTGATGCGGATGGCGGTGATTGCGAGACAACAGGGCCAAACAAGCGGGAGCGCCCTCCAGCCACCTACCGCAACGAGCACCGTCACGAAGACATAGAAATGGACCTCGACGCATAGGGACCAAAGATGCCCCGTGACCGGCGTTATCTGGTCGAGTCGATAGTTGAGGACAAAGCCCAGATGGGAAAGCAGCGCTTGTTTGCTCATACCGAAAACAAGAAAGGCCACCATGATATAGAGATAGGCGAGCGGCAGAATCCGTGCCGCCCGCTTTACGATGAATTCCGGGATCGTGGCGGCGCGAAGAGTGCAGACAATCAAATATCCCGAAAGGGCAAAGAAGAGACTCATCGCCATCGCACCAGCCGTCCAATTCAGCTGAAGAGCCTTCGGTCCAAGGGGAAGAAGGTGGCAGGCCAGGACGAGGCTGATGCTGATCGCGCGCAGCCCATCGAGCGCAGGAACGCCTTGCCCGCCGATCTCAGCGACGGATCCTCCGAGCCTGTGCATGGTCTGAATGCGAGCAATCTCGGCAATGAATCGCGCCCTATAGGCGTCCAGCCATCCGGGAACCTTGGCGTGGCGGCGAAGATAGTATTCCAGTCTGTCCATCGGCGGTCACCATTGCAGGTAGTTCGTGAAGTCCGGCTTGTTATGGGAAAGCTCAACGCCCTATGGATCTCCTGGCTGCTGCCAGAAATCGGGGAAACAGACGAAACGTGATGGAAGCGAACCCGCTCTTGAACAGCGGGCCGATGTGAAGAGACAGCTCGTGCCGGATGAACATGACCCCGGCGATCCAGATCAGTGCCGCGATTGCGCCCGATGCGGCAAATCCGAGTAAGACCTCGACGGGACCCTGGGTGGCGAGATGCCGAAAGGCGAGCGGGACCGGGATGGCGACGAAAGTCAGCGTCAGGCTTCGGCTCCAGGCCTTGAACAGCGCACCAGGCGCGAAGTCGATGACGCCCTTGAGCACGAAGAAGTACCATGCTGCGCAGAAAGCGTTGATCAGAACCAAACTCCAGACCGCGGCCTCGATGCCGACCATCAGGCCAATTCCAAGTGCGGGGATCGTCAGGAGAAAGGCAAAGAGTTCGGAAGCGAAGAGCAATCGTGGACGCCGCTTGACGATCAGGATATCGTAGTGGGACGCAACGGCGAGCGTCAGTCCGTGAGCGATGGCGATAGGCGTCATCATCGTGCCCGCGGCGCTCCACGCCTCGCCGTAAATCGTCCTCACGAGTGGCTCGGCCCAGATCGCCAGTACGGCGTAGGCCGGCCATGACAGCCCGGTGACCGTTTCAATCATACGCAGGTAGATTGGCGCCAGAGGTGCGCCTTCGAATTCGCGCTTGCCAAGGTTCGGAAGAAGAGGCCGCGTCATCGCGACGAAAAAACTGTTTGTGACGACTGAAATGAGACTCTGAGCGCGCGAAAACAGTGCGGCATTCGCCAGTCCCAGCGCTCGCCCGATCATCAGCTCCGGCGCTGACGTCGCGGCGCTGCCGATGAGGTACGCCGCCGACGTCCAGCCGCCAAAGGCGAGCAGTCGGGCCGAACCTGCCAGTGTCGGTCGAAGCCGTATGGTATCGGGTTGATAAACTACCGTCATGGCCGCCGTGACGACCGCTGAGGCGAGGTAGCCCCATGCCAAGGCGGCAGCTCCGTAACCGAGAGCGGCAAGTGTGATCGAAACCAGGCTGTAGGACGCGGCCGCAGCGAGGCCGATGGCGAGAAGCGAGCCGAAGCGCATCGCGCGCATCAGGCGCACGTTGCCCGGAAAAGCCACGGCAGGACCAAGTTGTGCAAAGGCCACAATCCTCAACGCCAGGCCGAGAGCTGGGTCTTGATAGAAGTCTGCGAGCGGAAAGCTCAGTCCGATGAATCCAATGGTGAGACAAGTGGCGATAGTCAGGCTCAAACCGAATGCGGATCTCAGGAGCGCGTCGTCAAGTTCGGGTGCGCTGACCACATATGACCCAACAGCCGCGTCCTTCAACGCCGCGACCGTGTTTACGCTCGCCAGTGCCACCAAGTAGGAACCGGCCTCCCGCGGCGTGAGCAGGTGCGCAATGACAACACCAGTTCCAAAGAACAGCAGCAGGGTCATGCTGTGCTGCAGCGCAGAACTCAGCATTGCATGGCGCAGACGCATTAGCGGCTCTCCCGCTTCGCGCCGACGCGATTGACGCCATGCAGAAACATCCCGGGCCGGCGATAAACCCCGTGCCGATCTCGGGCGGGGTCCGGCGGCGGCAGAAGTGTCACGATGACCGCGCGCATTGCTCCTCACCCTTCTTTCCGAAGCGGCGACGAAAGCTCTGGACCAGTCATGGCGCGCAACGCGCCACCCTTTGGGCGTATGCGGGGCTGGTCCTGGTCGCCTGAGAGATTGCTGGACGCGCGTTCCGCACGCCCCCGCGTTGCTGTGAAGAAATCGATCGCGAGCGCGTCGGGCCGGAGCCTGCCCGTCGGAGCTATCCGATGCCCGTCGACATCGATGCGCCCGATGAGCGGGCTCGTTAGAAAGCCGTTCTTCAGGACGCAAAGTTCAGCTTCGCCGGTGAACGCAAACGCGTAGCCCGCGGCCAGCGCACGATCGACGACCTCAGAGGTATATGCTCCATGCGGAAAGGACAACGCATCAACCGAGCATTGATGATGCGACGCCAGGATGTCGTCCAATACGACACGTGGCGAACAAAGCTCGGCCGTGATGTCGGAGGAGAGAGGCAGCGCCGTATGGGTTTTCCCATGCGCTCCGATGGAGATTCCGTTTCCGGCGAGATTCGCAATTTCACTACGAGTCAGCATTTGGCGCGGATGCGCGACCCGACGCAGGTCGATCTTGAGCGCGGAAAGCGCGGCTTCGACCTTGGCTTTCTCAAGCTGGGGCCCGCGCCACACGATCTCCCAGATCAGTCCCGGGTCCTCAACGTCATATTCGGGGCCGTCAAGGAGGAGTGCATACAAGCTGGCAACATCTCGTTGATGAAGCCGCCCCGCTTTGAAGGCCCAAAGAAGGTCCTCGGTCCAGAGCCGCTCGTTGCGCCCAATGACGTCCGAAGATATGAACACGGTGGCGGACGCGCCATGCTTTCGCAGCAAAGGCAGTGCATAGTCGCTGTTGTCGGCAAAGCCGTCGTCGAACGTGATGAGCAGGCTCCTTGGCGGGAGACGTCGCACTCCCTCAAGCGACGCCTTGACGTCATCAAGCGTAACCAAAGCGTAATGACATCTAAAGAATGCCAGACATTCATCAAATACGTCGTCGGGAAGCGTCCATTGGGTTAACGCTGTCTCCCAACGTGGATCGTCTCGCTTCAGGACGCGATGAAACACCGCTACGGTCAGCACCTGACGGTTGCGAAGCCTGTGGTAGAGAGACAGGGCGCCAATTCGATAGATCACCCTTCGAGCAGCGTGGCGCAAAAAACGGCGAAAAAAATCGAAAGTCGACGATGAAGCAACGCCCGTGCGCACCTCATCGCCCGTGCAACAAGCGGCGCCGGGGAATGTCGGTTGCATCGCGCCCCTCACAACTGATCTCATCGAAGACAATCCCGGATTTTATCGATAGATGACGTTTGGTGCAGCGCGTCAATCGCCAATCCGGAGTAGTCCATAATTCCACCGAAAAATCGTATCCCTCCACTGGCCGCCTTGCCGATTGAGAGCGAACATTGGAAGTTGAGGGCGAGCCTTGGAAGTCGAAATGGTGCCGATGAAGAGCATCGCAATTGTCACCCCGACATATGCGCCAGATTATGAATTGTGCGCTGATCTGCGCAGATCAATGCTCAATTTTACTGACAACTCAATCGTGCACTACCTGATCGTCCCCCCGGCCGACGTCGAACTGTTCAAAAATCTCCGCGGGCCTCGCTGTGTCGTTTTAGCCGCTAACGAGTTCCTCCCTAAGCGCATGATTTGGGTGCCACCGTGGGTCAACCACGTCATTCGGTTTGCCTGGCGGAACCGGCCGAGCGCGAACCTTGTCGCCCTAAATCCCATCAGGCCGTTCCCGCCGGTTCGTGGATGGATAATGCAGCAAATTCTCAAATTGGCAGCCGCGACCCGCTTGGACGCGGACATATTACTTCTTGTCGACTCGGATGTGCAGTTTGTGCGGCCGATTACTTTCGACACACTTGTTCAAAACGGCAGGTTGCGCCAGTACCGAAGGGATGGGACAGTTAGTGAGGATCTTCCCGGGCACGTCGCGTGGCACAAGATCGCTCGTGAGTTGCTTGGCTTACCTGCTCCTAGGCTACCCCTTCCTGACTATGTCAGCGCCCTCAACGTCTGGGATCGCAGTGTCGTGCTCGCTCTCCTCGAGCGGATTGAGCGGATAACTCGTCAGCATTGGATTGATGCCCTCGCGGGGCAACTCACCTTTTCTGAACACATTTTATACGGGGTGTTTGTCGACGAAGTCCTTGGCCCGTCCGCAAATACCTTTGTAAGTTCCTCGCTGTGCCACAGTTACTGGGACACGAGCCCCTTGGATGAAGCTAGTGCAGCAATGTTCCTGCGCGGTTTGTCGGCTGACGAGGTCGCGATCCTCATCCAATCGAAATCCGGCACACCGCTCGAGATCCGCCGGTCGGCGTTCGCCCGTTTCATGGCGTCGGCGCCCGAATAGTAAAATAGGTATGACTTTGGAGACCATGACAATGAACGTCCCGATGAACGTCCCGATGCATCGTCTGCATATCCACAACCATGGTAGGATCATGAAGACACTTTTCGGCCTCATCGTTGGAATGTGGAGTTCGCTCTGTGCAGAGGCCGGAGGGACGTCGCTCGCCGTCGCAGACGAACGCTCACTCACCATCAAGCCCGGACGAGAGTTCTCTGCCGATAGCTATGTCTATAAGCCCTTGACCGATGATGCTCCTCTCGATCCTCAATCACGGTCATATGTGGCGAATATCCAGCGGCAAATAAAACAATACTATGGTCATCCTGACGTGGTCGGCAATCTTCCTGTTTACATCGTTCCGATGGACCAACCGACAGTCCGCGTCAAAGTCGACTGGGAAGATCCCGCCGCAACGTTCTCGCCCCTGCAGCCGCGATGGATGGCTGTGCCGCTTCCAGATGGATTTCAGACTTCGGAAGGGCCTGACGGGGGCGGGGGTGACTCTGCGGCGGTGGTCTATCAGCCGTCGAGCGGAACGATGTGGGAATTCTGGGCCATGAAGAAGACCGTCGCACGCGTCACCGATTCGAAAGGCCACGAGGTTGACGAGTGGGGTGCTAGATGGGGCGGACGCATGGACAATATTGCCACCAACCCTGGCTATTGGGTGACAACGCCAGAGGGCTATAAATTTGGCACGACCGCCTCTGGCATACCCTTCCTGGCGGGCCTTATCACCATAGACGAGCTGCAACGCGGGGCGATCGATCACATCGTCGGATTTGCCCTCCCGGAGACATTGGCCGAGCGCTGGTCCTACCCTGCCCAGCGCACCGATGGTACCTTCCATGGTGCTGATGCGATCCCCGAAGGCGCCATCTTCCGTCTTCCCGCAAGATTGAATTTGGACGCGATGGACATGGATCCCTTTGCGCGCATGATCGCGAAAGCTGTGCAGAAGCACGGAATGATACTTTGGGATGTATCCGGTGTAGTTGGTTTTTCGGCGCAGAACCCTGCAAACAGGTATCCTGACGGCAATCCTTTTTATAAAGAAGGAGGCATTTTGCGTTGTCCGGCCGGGGCGGACTCGTCCGATCCGAACAATCAGGTCATCTATGCGTGTTGGGCGCCGCAACGGCTGCTTGGCTTTCCTTGGGACAAGTTGCAAGCCCTCAAGACGCGCATCGCGAAGTGAGAGTTGCGATCCAAGATCGTAGGAGACCATCGCCTATCTACACTGACCCGTGCATGTAACTCTTTTGACATTCGTTCGTCCGGCGGAGTCTGACAGATGAACATCAAATCCATCATTGCCCTCCGAGGGCGAATGTTCGACCGATTTAAGCGATTTTTTGCTAATCCGATGCCGACTCGATATTTCGTTCTGCGATTCCTCGATCACAGGCTCAATTTACTTGGTTATGAGGAAAAGCTTCGGGTTGGTACGTTAGAACGCGAGCACTACGGCTATTGCATGCTAGAAGCCGCTAAGCTTGCTGCAAAACTTGGGCATACCGCCATATCAGCAATCGAATTTGGCGTTGCGGGCGGCAAGGGATTGCTCGCCATGGAGCACCACGCTGGTTTTGTGGAGCAAGAGACAGGGATAAAAATTGAGATTTTCGGTTTCGATATGGGCACAGGTCTTCCGCCACCGCAGGATTACCGCGACATGCCATATCTCTGGCAATCGGGCTATTACAAAATGGATAAAGCAAAGCTTGAAGAAAGGTTGCAACGATCCAAGTTGATAATCGGACCGGTAGAAGAAACGCTTAGGAGCTTTATTGAATCCTTTGGATCATCTAACCCACCCCCTCCGATTGGATTCATCTCCTTCGACTTGGATTATTACAGCTCCACCGTTGGAGCCTTTCACGTTTTTTCGGGGGAGAGCACTTCTGTGCTTCCGAGAGTAATTTGCTACTTTGACGATGTTAGCGGCCCCTGTGAAGAGGCCTATAATATCTTTACCGGCGAACTGCTTGCGATCGCCGAGTTCAACGCCGCGAGCGATTATGTCAAGATAGCCAAGTGTATGGGAGTACGCTTCTACGGAGGCAATATTCCGCGGGAATGGCACGAACA
>Ga0209736_1000188_pt1 | contig 19916 bp, 18 predicted proteins | sample BlaSpr_A8_Ref_M3_FD_187992 | JGI IMG/M metagenome (GOLD analysis project Ga0209736, IMG submission 187992) | Forest soil microbial communities from Thunder Bay, Ontario, Canada - Black Spruce, Ontario site 2_A8_Ref_M3 (SPAdes) (version 2) | ecosystem: Environmental > Terrestrial > Soil > Boreal...
AAATTCGAAATCGAGGCGTTTCTCACCAAGCCCGTGGGTACGACCGCAACCTCGAAGCACCCGCTCATCGTGAACATTCATGGCGGCCCGCACGGGCAAAATGGTCCCGGCTTCAACTTCAAGAATCAGGTCTACGCCGCGCACAGCTGGGCGACTCTCAACGTGAATTTTCGCGGGTCCACGGGTTACGGCCAGAAGTTCGCCGACGCCGTCTTTGGCGATCAGAACGGCAACGAAGGCCAGGATGTTTTGTACGGCGTGAGCGCGGCGGTACGCCGCTACTTGTGGATCGACCGTGAGCGCATGGGCATTGAAGGCGTAAGCTACGGCGGCCAGTTAACAGACTGGCTGATCACGCAGACCAACGAATTCAAAGCGGCGATTCCGATTGCCGGCATCGCGAATCTTGTAAGCTACAACTACATGACCTACTACAACCAATATGAGGAAATGGAGTTCGGCCAGTTTCTCCACCAAGGCAACTTGATGGATGTGGCGTGGGAACGCTCGGCGCTGAAGCACGTGGCCGCCGCGCATACGCCGACCATGCTGATGCACGGCGAAAACGACAACGATGTGCCCATCGCCGAAGCGGAACAGTTCTTCATTGCGCTCAAAGACGTTGGGACGGAGGCCGTCTTCGTGCGCTACCCGCGCGAAGGCCATGGAATCCGGGAAACGAAGCATGTGATAGATTCCACCGATCGCTGCATCGCCTGGTACGAGAAACACTTTCCGAAGCCGGGCGCGGAAGGCGTGACGAACGTCCAGCCCTGATTCGCTCTCGCTGAAAGCAACAAGCGGGCTCGCCCATTAAGAGGCGAGCTACAGAGGGAATGAAAGCAGAAAGAGCTCCGCTAAACCGGAGCTCTTTCGTGGCTTCGAATCGAAGAGTTGAGCTTACGCCTTGGTTTCGGCACCGGCCGTTGCAACAGCGGCCACTTCTTCGCGGGGAGCGCGCTTGATGCGGGCGGCCTTTCCACGCAGATCGCGCAGGTAGTAGAGGCGAGCGCGGCGGACTTTGCCCTTGCCCACCACTTCGATCGAGCTGATCGAAGGCGAGTGCAGCGGGAAAATGCGCTCGATGCCGACGCCGAAGCTTACGCGGCGCACGGTGAACGTGGCGCCCGAAGCCCGGCCCTTCTTGGAAATCACCACCCCTTCGAACGCCTGCAGGCGTTCCTTTTCCTTCTCGCCCTCGCCTTCCTTCAGGCGGACGTTGACGCGCACCGTGTCGCCAGGGCGAAATTCGGGGAGGTCTTTGCGCAGTTGCGCTTCATGCAGTTTGGCTATAATCGGATTCATGTTCGTATTCCCTGCAGACCCACTCAGGCGGGGCCAGCTCTTCAAAGGCAAACGTCAATTATAGCCAAATATTCACAATTTACCTAGGGCAATCAGCTGGGGCTACCTAGTCCGTTGACTTCTGGGAGCCTTTAAAGTTATGAATTGGCTAGTCTAGTCTCTCCAGTCCCTGGGCCCAGCGGAAAACAGAATCCCCCTTAAGAGCTCATAAAATGAACAGCGAAAAGAAGATTGGCGCAAACGTCAAACAGGCCGTGCCATTCTTCAATGTGTCCAATATGGAAGAATCGCTTCGCTACTACGTCCACGGTCTCGGGTTTGCTATGACCAAGAAATGGATTGACGAGGGCAAACTACGCTGGTGCTGGGTCGAGGCTGGAGACGCGGCCCTGATGCTGCAAGAGTTCAGAAAAGAAGGGCACAATTCCTGGAGGCCAAGCTGCAAAGTCGGAGAGGGCGTATCGGTCTGCTTCATGTGCGAAGATGCGCTGGCAATCTATCGTGACGCTGCGTCTCGAGGAATTAAGGTTGCCAGAAACCCATTCGTCGGAAACGGTTTGTGGGTGGTGTCTTTCTCGGACCCCGACGGCTATCGGATCGATTTCGAGAGCCCTACGGACGTCCCCGAGGAGACGGAGTACTCACCGGAGTACAAGTAATTCGCGATTGCCGTTCGTCTAAGCCTGCGCGGTCACGGAGGCACTTCCCCGAATCACGCCTTCCGCGAAGCGCTCCATTTCCTCGAGCTGCGGGCTAAATTGGAGCAAGACCAGGTCGACACCGGCGGCCTCAAATTGCGCGATGCGCTCCGCAACCTGTTCAGGTGTGCCCACCAGGCCAGAGCGTAGCCCGCGGTTCGAAACGGAGTAGTCTTCGAGCGAAACGCGCTGCTCAAGTTGCGTTCCCGCAAGCCACTGCTGGTAATTGGCATAGCCAGCGGCGGATTGCTGGACGTCGGTAATTCGCTTCAACTCGTCCTGCGCTTCGCGTTCTGTTTCGCGCACGATGGCGTAGCCGGCGACGCCAAATTTCATCGGCGGCAGATTGTACCGCGCGCGGCGTGTGTGCAAATCCGCGATTTTTTCGCCGACACGCTCCGGCGGATCGCCATGCATCAGGTACGCGTCGCATTTCTCCGCGATGAGGTCCTTCGCCGCAGGCGACTCGCCTCCCGCATAAAGCGTTGGATGCGGTTGCGCCACGGGCTTCGGCTCAAGCACATTATCTTCAACGCGGTAATACTTCCCAGTATACGAAAAATGATCCCGCGACCACACACCGTGCAGCACGTCGAGCCATTCGCTCGTGCGCGCATACCGGTCGTCATGCTGCTCAAACCCTACGCCATACTTCTTCGCTTCATCGGCCCACCAGGACGACACTACGTTGAGCGTAAGCCGCCCGCCGCTGATGTGATCGATGTTCGCGGCCTGCTTGGCCAGCAGCGCTGGCAGATGGAACGTCGGTCGAACGGCGACCATTAACTCAATCCGCTCGGTGACCGCAGCCAGCGCTGCCGCTGTCGACCACGCATCGAGGGATGGCGCTTCCACGCCTTTGATGTCGTTCAAATTCAATTCCGCGATCAGCGTGAGGTCGAAGCCAATCTGCTCGCTGCGCTGTGCCAGCTTCTTCACGTAAGGCCAGCTCGCTTCCATGTTTTCGTCCGCGACGTTGCGCAGCCAGCCGCCAAAAACGGGGAGCCAGTAGCCGTATCTCATCGAATTCTCCCGGTGGAGATGAGCCGCTCACCTCGGCTAGCCTCGTGAATCCGCGCTTCGTTGATGAGATAGTCAGCCAGCCGCGCATAAGGATTGAAACCAATCACGCGTTCCGGGTCGGAAACAAAATTGGAGAGCGCGTTGATGTCATAGTAGAGCAGCCGCCCGGTCCGGTCGTCGATGACATACTCGATTCCGCCGACCTCGATCCCGGCAACTTCCATGATGCGCTCGACATCGTCAATGACTTGCCGCGGCGGCTCGTAAGCTTCCACCGTGAGCCCCGATTTGGGAGCATCAACCGGGCACGCCAGGCGCGTAAGCTCTTCGCCCTTTGTGTTTTTGCAAATGTCTGCCGGGCAAAGGTCGAAAGTGTCGCCAGTAATGTGAATCTGAATCGCGTAAAGATATTCGCCGCTGAGCACTTCGACTCGCGTGATCACTCCATCGCGCGCCGTAAAGAATTCCTGCACGAGCGCCGTGTTATCGATTCCAAACGATAAGCTGTGCTCTTCGACGGCCGCGCGCAATTCATCCGGCGACGTAAACCGCTTTATCCCCGCTCCGCTGCCGCCGATGTTCGGCTTGATGATCAACGGATACCCGATCGCTTCGGCGGCGCTCAGCGCTTGCGACGGATGGTTGATCACTCGCGCCTTGGGATACTGCAAGCCCAGCGCTTCGAGCACCGTGCACTGCAAAGCCTTGGAAATTTCGTGAGCGAACGCGCGCGAGCCATTCACCACGCGAACTCCTTTTTCTTCCATATGCGAAAGGTAGTTGAGCGTGTAAAAGATCCCGTGCCCAACGCCGCGCTGCCAAGCGGAAGGGCTCATGCGATTGAAGAGCAGCGAATACTCGCTCTCCTTTGCCCCGATATCGTACTGATGATTCCGCGCGTCCACCCTGACCCACGGAACGCCCCGCGAGTCGAGTTGCTCAAACAGCGGCCGAAACCAATGCTGCTGCTCGTAATAAATGGCGATAGGTTTCCCCGCGCCGTGCTCCTTGCCGTTTCCGCTTGCCGCGTTGCTCATGGCACTGTGCTCCTCATTCGTTTAACAATGAAAAAGGGCCGCTTATTCCGAGCGGCCCTGGATTCCTTTTAGGTTTAGTCTTGCGCTAGACCGAAGGACTTCCCATGCCGCTCGCAGCGGTACACACACAAGCGCAGCATGGACACGCGCAGGCCTGCCCGCAGGCGCAAATGCCCCGCGTGGTGCGCGAATAACCGGTCTGGAGCGCTACTTTCACAGAATCTTCAGTATACCGCGAGCCAATTTCAGCGCAACAACAAATCCGGCCGGTTACGCTGGGTCTTCTCCAATGCGGCGGTGCGTCGCCAATTCGCAACTTCCGCGTGGTTACCTCCAATCAAAACATCAGGCACCTTCCACCCGCGAAAATCGGCTGGCCTCGTATAATGGGGAAAATCCAAAAGCGCACTGGCCTCGATTCGTGATGCATCGCCTGTAGGGGCGGGGCCTGCCCCGTCCTCTCCTCGCGCATCCAAATACCGCACCTCGCTGAACGATTCATTCTTCGAAGAAGCTTCGTTCCCCAGCGCGCCCGGAATAAGCCGCGTAACAGTATCGATGACTAGCATCGCTGGAAGTTCCCCTCCGCTAAGCACGTAGTCCCCGACGGAAATTTCTTCCGTGGCAAGATATTCGACGACCCGCTCGTCAACTCCTTCATACCGCCCGCAAAGGAAGACGATGCGATCCAACTCCGCATAGCGCCGCGCGGTTTCCTGTCGAAAAAGATTTCCCGCAGCCGACATCAAAACAATGGCCGTCTTCGGAGCGAGCACAGCTGGCTGCTCGGCGCTTCCCAGGCTGTGCCCCAGCAACGATTCGACCGCCTCAAAAAGTGGCTCCGGCTTGAGCACCATGCCCTCGCCTCCGCCAAAAGGCCGGTCATCCACGCTTCGGTGGCGATCCTTGGTAAACACGCGCAGGTCTTGCACATGAACCTCGACGAGGCCTGTCTCGCGAGCTCGCCGCAAAATACCGTGATCCAGCGGCCCCGCGAAAAACTCTGGAAAAATGGTAATCAGATCGAAGCGCATCGCTGCTGCCAGTCTAACGTACCTGTGTACTTTGCGGATATCGGCGTCCTCCCCAGCCTTGGGTTCCTTGCCCTAATTCTGTCCTTCTGAGCAGGTTGCTTGCAGCCACCTGTCGGCCATAAGCTTGTTCCTAGGCAGGACGCACTCCAGTCCGTAGCTCTCAGTCTTTTTGCACATTTCTCAATACGCCTTGCTCCGATCCAGGCGTCTGGAGGTTTCCACGATGGCCCGTTGGAACACGACAAAGACGATCGCCGGCCGTTTTGTTTCCCTCCTTCTGGCGTTACTCCCGGCAGGATGCGGTGGCTATTCGAATGGCGGCGGGAACGGAGGAAGCGGTGGGTCCAATGCGCCATCCGCCCCGACAGGATTGACGGCGACGGCCGCCAACGCACAGGTCAATCTGACTTGGAATGCAAGCTTCGGTGCGACGGCTTACTACGTGAAGCGCTCGACAACGACCGGCAGTCCCTACACGCAAATTGCAACTCCCACCACGACGAGCTACGCCGACAACAGCGTCACTAACGGAACGAAATACTACTACGTCGTTTCGGCATACAACTCCTATGGCCAAAGCGCGAATTCTGCAGAAGTCAGCGCCACGCCCACGACGCCGCCGCCTCCTGGCGTACCGGCAGATCTACAAGCAATAGCTGGAAACGCGCAAGCGAGCCTCACTTGGAGTGCCAGCACCGGCGCAACGAGCTACCACGTCAAGCGCAGCACAGCGAATGGTGGTCCCTACACGCAAGTTTCAGCTCCGACCGCGGCAAATTTCACCGACGCAGGCCTCACAAACGGCACCACCTACTATTACGTGGTGTCGGCGCTGAACTCCGCAGGCGAAAGCGCCAATTCTTCTCAAGCGAGTGCCACACCGATAGCGCCCGTCACTCCACCGGCCACGCCGACCGGACTGCAAGCCACCGCGGGGAATGCTCAGGTCAACCTCACGTGGACCGCGAGCGCGGGCGCAACGAGTTATCACGTCAAGCGCAGCACAGCTAGCGGCGGGCCGTACACCCAGGTCGCCGCACCTACCACAACAAGCGACGCAGACACCGGCCTAACCAACGGCACGATCTACTACTACGTCGTCTCCGCGTTAAACGCCGCAGGCGAGAGCGCCAATTCTTCTCAGGTGTCCGCTACGCCGGTCAATGCCACGGCCAATGTAACGATTACAATCAATCCGGCAATTACCAAGCCCATCTCTCCGTACATCTACGGCATCAATTTCTATTCCGGCGTCACCGGCGCGCCGCCGCTATTAACCTTCGACCGCGCCGGCGGCAACCGCTGGACGGCCTACAACTGGGAGACCAACGCCTCGAACGCCGGCAGCGACTACATCTACAACAACGATAACTACCTCAGCTCCAGCAACGTCCCCGCGGAAGCCGTGCGAACTTTCATCGCTGGCGATCACACCAATGGCGTAGCCAGTCTCGTGACCTTCCAGCTTCAAGGCCTGGTCTCCGCGGACGAGAACGGTCCCGTGAGCGTCAGCAGTCCCCCCGATCTGACCCGCTTCAAGACGGTCGTCGACAAAAAGAGCACCGTCTCTAGCGCTCCCTTCACCATCACGCCTCCCACGACCGACGCCAACGTCTATATGGACGAGTTCGCCTGGGCTCTCGACCAAAAATTCTCTGGCATGGGAATCTTCGGCGCCAATCCTACGCACCCAACTTTTGTCAGTCTCGATAACGAGCCGGAGCTATGGAACTCCACTCACCTCGAAGTACAAAGTTCCACGGCCGTCACTTCGGACAGCTACATAACCAAGACCATCAATCTCTCTAAAGCTCTGAAGGATCAGTTTCCCAATGTCGTCATTTTCGGGCCCGTCCATTACGGCTTCCAGGGCATTTACAACTGGCAGGGAGAGTTGGCTGCCACTCCCAACGGCAGCAACTGGTTCCCAGACAAATATCTTCAGGCACTGAAGACCGCTTCGACCATGTACGGAAAGCCGCTGGTCGATGTCTATGACTTCCACTGGTACGTGGAAGAATACGACTCCAACGGAACTCGGATTCTGAATCTCACGAGCACGACCCTCACCGACGCTCAGGTCCAGTTAATCGTTCAGAGCCCTCGCGCCTTGTGGGATCCGACCTTCACCGACGCCGGGAACAGTAATCCATGGATTTACCAGGAACTTGGCAGCACTCCCATCAATCTCCTTGGCCGGCTTCAAGCCAAGATCAACGCCGAGAATCCCGGCATGAAAATCTCCATCACCGAATATGAGAACGGCGGCTGGAACCACATCGCGGGAACCATCGCCCAAGCGGACAACCTGGGAATTTTCGGCAGCCAAGGCCTCTTCGCCGCCAGCTTCTGGCCCCCCAATGGAACCTATTCCTACGCTCTCGCCGGCTTCCGTGCCTTCCGCGGCTTCGATGGCGCCAACGCCAGCTTCGGCGACACCTCGCTCCAGGCCACTTCCAGCAACGTGCAAAATGTCGTCGTATACGCCAGTACGGACAGCACCACGCCGGGCAGGACCGTATTCGTCGCAATTAATCGCTCCGCTTCCACGCAAGTCACGGCGATCGACGGCGCAACTCTTTCCGGCACTGCTCACTTGTATCAAATCACCGCCGCCTCAGCCCAAGGGCAAAACCCTGTCTCACCAGTTTCGATCGGAACGATGGCCGTCAGCGGTTCTTCGATGACCATAACGCTGCCAGCCCTGAGCGTCACGACCATTGACGTCCACTAGCGCCGGCAAACCAGCTTCTCGCGGGCTTAGGTCTTTTCGTTTAGATCGCGGAGGCCATCAGGAAGAACGACATCGATGCGCCGGGCAGCCGTGTTGATGCTCGTGCAAATATCTTCAGCAAGCGGAATGAGAAGCTCTCCAGCAGAAGTATCGACGACGAGAAGCGGCGTTCCGGCCACTCCTTCGCCGGCGATTTGCACCTCTTTCACCACACCCAGCAAAGACGGCGCACTTGCCAGAGAGCAAGGTGAAGATGAAACGACAGAAACCTCCGCGGAATTTTCGAACACCAAACATCCCTTGAGATCATCCACAAAATATTGGCCTGCGGAGAGCGCAATCCGCTTTTCAATCGGTAGCAGTACATCCAGCCCTCGAAACTTCTCCGCTTCAGAGATCGAATTGCAGCCTTCAAAATGAAAAACGGCCTGTCCCTTGTGGTTCTGGCTGAGCCAGCAAGCCTTCAGCGTGGTAAGACGCGGTTCTGCCGCCGCGGCTCTGCCGCTTGCTCGCAGAAAGATTTCGGTCAATTGTGTAAGCCGTTCAGGAAAATCCGTGAGGAGTTCAGCAGCCACTTCGCCTTTATTGCCCCGGGGCCGGAGGATCCGAGCGACAATCACCCAACGCTGGGGTTCGGGGCTCAATCTTCCAGTATCTCGAGCGTGTAGCGTTTCTTCAGTTTCATACCTGCGGCCCCGAGAAGCGTGCGCACCGCTTTGGCCGTGCGCCCCTGACGCCCAATCACTTTGCCGAGGTCTTCCGGGTGCACCCGTAGCTCAAGAACGGTAACCTGCGAGCCGTCGACGGACTTGACCTGCACTTCTTCCGGATGGTCCACCAGAGCTTTGGCGATGGCTTCTACCAGCTCTTTCATCCTTCACCTCCACGTGCTCGATCTTCCCCTGGGCCGTGGAAAACACGCCCCGGTCCAGCCGGGGGCGCGCAAGAGATGGGGACTTCGCGGGATTACGCGATCTTCTGCTGGTGGATAAAGCTACGAACGGTGTCGCTAGGCTGCGCACCGACTCCGAGCCAATGCTTGATGCGTTCGGCGTTGAGCTTGATCTCCGCGGGCTTCTTCAGCGGATCGTACGTTCCCACCAATTCCACAACACGCCCGTCCCGTGGCTTGCTGCTTTCAATAACCACCACGCGGTAGAACGGCTTCTTCTTCTTGCCAATCCTGGATAAACGAATAGTTAGCACTCACTCATGCCTCCATAGATATCTTAGCCTGTCCAGGCAGCTTGCGGCAATCGTAGACTCGAGGGCATCCGGTAGTTCCGGTATCCGCTGGATATCCGCTCATCTAGCCCAAGCATGGCAATGATGGACCTGAGCTGGCCTATGCTGCCTATTCCCCTCTACCTTATGAGTCCGGGCTCGCCCCGGGGAATTCCCCGCGAACTTAACAATCGCAATGTACTGCCGACAGAGGGATAATGCCCGCATTGCAAAGGGAGAAGCCCATGAATAAGAAAAGTAACCTTTCACGACGCAAATTTTTGGCCAACGTCGCCACTGGCGGAGCCGCGATTGCCATTGTCCCCCGGCACGTCCTGGGACGCGGCTTTACTCCTCCCAGCGATATGCTCAACATCGCTGGAGTCGGCGTTGGCGGTATGGGCCGCACCAACCTGATCAATCTTGCCAGCCAAAATATCGTGGCCCTCTGTGACGTCGACTGGGGTTACGCCGCCAAAGGTTTCGACCGCCTCGACACCGAAATCCAGAACCTGCAAAAGCGCCTCGACCAACCCGACCCGCAGCCCACCCCCGGCCAGCCTCCTGTCGAGTTCGATCGCGTCAAAGCCAAAGCCCGCCTCGAGAGAATGATCCGCCTCAAGACCGAGCACCTGCCCAAAGCCAAGCGCTACCAGGACTATCGCGAGATGCTTCAGAAGCAAACGGACATCGACGCCGTCCTCGTCGCGACATCCGACCATATGCACGCGCCCATAGCTCTCGCCGCCATGGCTCTGGGTAAACACGTCTATGTGCAAAAGCCCCTCACCTGGTCCATCGATGAAGCCCGTCAGCTCGCGCGGCGCGCTAAGGAATCCAAAGTCGCCACCCAGATGGGTAATCAGGGCCATTCTCTCAACGACGCTCGCACTACGGTCGAATACATCCAGGCGGGCGCAATAGGCGAAGTCCGCGAAGTTCACATTTGGACCAACCGCCCGCTCGGCTTCTGGCCCCAAGGCGTGCCCCGTCCCGAGGCTCTCAAAGAACCCGCCAACACACTTCGCTGGAACGGACAAGGCGTCAATGCTCGCCTCGCCGCGGCGATGGCTGGCGACTATCCGGTTCCAGACAGGCTTTCCTGGGACCTCTTTCTCGGCGTCGGCCCGCGCGTGGACTATCACCCCATCTACCACCCCTTCAACTGGCGCGGCTGGTCGGACTGGGGCGTCGGCGCCATCGGCGATATGGGCGCGCACCTTATCGACCACTCCATGTGGGCGCTCAATCTCGGCCTTCCATCGACTGTCGAGACGGTCTCCACACCGTTCAACGGCGTTTCCTACCCTCACGCTACGCAAACCTTTTACGAGTTTCCCGCACGCGGCTCCATGCCACCCGTAAAACTGACCTGGTACGACGGCGGCCTTATGCCCAACAAGCCCGAAGAACTGGGCGACGAAGACTTGAACAAAGGCGGCGGCGCTCTGCTCATCGGCAGCAAAGGCAAACTGCTCCACGACACCTACGGAATGAAGCCCCGCTTGCTGCCCAAGTCACTCCACGATTCCTACGGCAAGCCGCCGCAAAAGCTGCCCCGCATCGAAAACGAAGAGCACGAAATGAACTGGGTGAACGCCGCCAAAGGCAAAACGGAAACCTCTTGCCCGTTCGAATACGCCGCCCGTCTCACCGAGGTCATGCTGCTTGGCGTCGTCGCGCTCCGCGCCGGAAAAAAGATCAACTATGACGGCGCAAACATGCGCGTTACCAACGTCTCGCAAGCCAACGACTTCCTGCGCCGCGAATACCGCCAGGGCTGGGCCTGACAAAGCAACCTGCGAGCCTACGGGCATGGATAGCCTTTCGAGCATGTTGTAAAATCCCTAGGGATGCCCTATGCTTTCCCTAGGGAACTCCTATGCCAATACTTTACGTCGAAAACGTGCCGCGCGACCTCTACGAAGCCTTGCGCAAGCGCGCCAAAAGCCAGCGCCGCTCCATCGCCGCCGAAGTGATTATGCTCCTGGAGAAAAATATTCCGACCGAAAAGGAACTCAAGCGCCGTCACAAGTTCACCCTAAAACTGAAGCGCCTCCGTGCGTCGATTCCACCTGTGTCAGGTGACTTTCCAACCTCGGAAGAAATGATCCTGGAAGACCGTTCTCGGTAATTTTCTGGCAGACGATCGAGGAACAACGTCAGCAAAGATCGGGCTTGCTGTCAGGCACTAACCTAAGCGGTTGAGGCCGTTGAACGCTGCCGTTTTATAGCACTCAGCCAGCGTGGGATAATTAAAGACCGTGTTGATGAAATACGTGATCTTGCCCTTGAGCTTGAATACCGCTTGCCCAATGTGAAGCAGCTCCGCCGCATCTTCGCCAAAAATATGGACGCCAAGCAGCTCGAGCGTCTCGCGGTGAAATAAAAGTTTCAAGCGGCCATCAGTGTGGCCGGAGATTTGCCCGCGTGCGATCTCGCGGTAATACGCCACGCCAACTTCATACGGAACGTCGGCATCGGTAAGCTGCTCTTCGGTCTTCCCGATAAAAGAAATCTGCGGAATGGTGTAAATTCCATAAGGATAACTCGCGGGATCCGTCTGCACCTGTAGCCCGAACGCGCGCGCCGCTGCGATGCGTCCTTGCTCCATCGACACCGACGCCAGGCTCGGAAAACCAATCACGTCGCCTACGGCAAAAATATGCGCTTGCGTAGTTCGGTAATCCGCATCCACTTTGATACGCCCGCGGTCGTCGGATTCGATACCGGCAGCAGCGAGATCCAGCTTGTCCACATTGCCCTGCCTGCCAATCGCGTATAGCAAAGCGTCGCCATTAATTCGTTTTTTGCTGACGAGGTTCGCGGCCACTTTTCCGTCGATCAGCTCTTCCACGCTTTCGACTTCCTCATTGAGCCGCAACGTAGCCCGATGATCGCGCATGTGGTAAGTCAGCGCCTCGACCATTTCCGTATCAGCAAATTCCAGCAGCCGTGGCCGCTTTTCCACGATAATCACGCGCACGCCAAGCGTCGCGAACATGCACGCGTACTCGACCCCGATCACTCCGCCACCTACGACGATCAGCGTCCTCGGAATCTGCGGCATCGTCAGGATTTGGTCACTGTTGATGATGGTTCGTCCGTTGATAGGTACTTTTGAATTGACCGCCGGCTTCGTACCCGTAGCGATCACAAAGAACTGCCCTTCTAGCTCCGCATACCCGTTGCCGTTCTCCACTCGAAGGTGATGCGCATCCATGAACTTGCCGAACCCGTGGATCACGTCCACGCCGTTGCGCTTGAGCTGGTCCTGCGTCACCGCCACTTCATTTTCGATCACGTGCTGCACGCGGAAATTCAAGTCCGCCATCGTCACATTTTCTTTGACGTTGTAATTCGACCCGTAAAAGCTCTTCGAATAAAACCCCGATAGATGCAGCACCGCTTCACGCATCGTCTTGCTGGGAATTGTTCCGGTATTGATGGACACGCCGCCAATCGCGGCCTGTTTTTCCACCACCGCGACGCGCTTTCCGGCTTTCGCTCCCTGGATGGCGGCCCGCTGCCCCCCCGGTCCGGAGCCAATGACGATCAGATCATACGGCTGCATTCGACGAGTCCAGCGAGCTTTCCTCTTCGGGGGCGCTGCGAGGCGGGGTAATCATCGTCATTGGAGTATAAACGACCCCGTGGTTTCGGAGCGCGCGAATGTGCTGAGGATCGCCGTCGTCTCAGGCCAGCCCTATAAAATGTTCCTGCGCGGAAAATCCGTGGCCAAAGCGCACCGCACTCGGGCCCAAATGCGCGCCTCCCGCTTTTCGCCGCGCAGGGTGAGAGAGAGCGCCTGCGTTAAGCCCAGATGAATGCGCCAACCGATGCTATCCTTCGCGGCGTCTCGAGGAGGTTTGATGAGGTTAGCGCTCATCTTTTCTATCATTGCCATTTTTGCACTCGGAATCGAAACCAGGGCCCAAACCCCGGCTTCGCCCACGGAGAAACAAGTCGACGCGATTTTCGCCGCCGTCACCCAGGAAAACGCCCCCGGACTGGCGGTATTCGTCCACAAAGATGGACGCACCTCGTTTGAAAAAGGATACGGCGTCCGCGATTTGCGAACGAACGCGAAAATCGACCCGCACACCAACTTCCGCCTCGCCTCTTTCACCAAACAGTTTACGGCCATGTCCGTCATGCTGCTCGTCCGCGACGGAGAGCTTCGTTATGGTCAAACGCTGACGGACATATTTCCGGACTTCCCCGCCTACGGCTATAACATCACCATCCGAAATCTACTCAATCACACCGGCGGATTACCTGACTATGAAGATTTGATGGATGCTCAGGAAAAAATCAATGGTCCCACCTGGTCGCCCGAACACCAAATCCAGGACGACGAAGTTCTCGCCCTTTTGAAAAAAGAAACAAAAGGAAAATTCGCTCCCGGAACGAGTTGGTCGTACAGCAATTCCGGCTACGTCGTCCTCGGTCTCATCGTCGCCAAAGCGTCAGGACAACCCTACGGCGATTTTCTCCGCACGCGAATCTTTTCGCCACTGCACATGGATCACACAATCGTCTATCAAAAGGGAAAAAATGAAGTTGTGGACCGCGCTTTCGGCCACTCCAAAGAAGGTGACGCATTGAAAGAAACAGACCAAAGCTCGACGTCCGCCACACTAGGCGACGGCGGCATCTATTCCAATCTCGAAGATCTCGCCAAGTGGGACACCGCGCTGCGAAATCACACTCTGCTGAGCGCCGACGAAATGAAACCCGCGCTCGTCCCTGCAAAATTAGCGAATGGCTCGCCCACGTTTTGGCCAACCGCACCCAACGATGACAACCTGCATCCCGGCAAGTCCGTTTCCTACGGCTTCGGCTGGTTTCTCGATCCTTACTGGGGGTATCCGCGCATGTGGCACACCGGAAGCACCATGGGCTTCCGCACCATCATCGAGCGCTTCACCGCCAAAAATCTGACGATCATCATCCTCTGCAATCGCACCGATCTCGATCCAGAAGCGCTCGCCGTGAAAACTGCCGATCTCTATTTGAATTTAAAGCCGAAAGAATAAACTCGCGCCTCAGGACAATCCCGCAAGCTTCCCCAATCCCTTCATCTTCGCCCGCGCAGCCATTGCGCCGTACTGCTTCATCATCGTGCGCATCTGCAGGTACTGCTTCAAAACCTGATTCACGTCCTGCACGGTCGTCCCGCTGCCTTTTGCGATCCTCTTCCTCCGCTTGCCATCAATAATATTGTGATCCCGCCGCTCCTGGTTCGTCATCGAGTTGATGATCGCCTCGACCTGCTTCAATTTCCCTTCATCGACCTTCGCGTCCTTCGGCAAATTCTGCAGCGGCCCCATCTTCGGCAGCATGTCCACAAGCTGCTCGAGCGGCCCCATCTTGCGAATCTGTTTCAACTGGTCGCGGAAATCTTCCAGCGTGAATCCATCTTTGCGCAGCTTGCGCTCGAGTTCCGCCGCCGCCTTTTTATCTACCGTCTGCTCCGCGCGCTCGATCAGCGACATAATGTCGCCCATTCCCAGCACGCGCGAAACAATCCGCTCCGGATAAAATCCCTCCAACGCGTCGTATTTTTCGCCCAACCCAACGAACTTCACTGGCGCTCCAGTAACCTTCCCAATCGAAAGCGCCGCACCGCCGCGCGCATCGCCGTCCAGCTTCGTCAGGATCACACCAGTGAGCCCGAGCCGCTTGTGAAACTCACCCGCCGATCGCACCGCGTCCTGTCCAATCATCGCGTCCGCAATAAACAAAATTTCGCTAGGCGCCAGCTCCTTCTTCAACATGCTCAATTCGCTCATCAAGTCGTCGTCGATATGCAAACGCCCAGCCGTATCCACCAAAATCACGTCGCTCGCCGAAAGTTTCGCCTCCCGGATCGCGCCCTTAACAATCTCCAGCGGCTTATCCGTCCCCGCCCCAGGCCACAACGCAGTCCCCACCGCCTTCGCCACTTGCGCAAGCTGCTCGCGCGCCGCAGGACGATAAACGTCCGTCGACACAACAAGCGGCCGGTGCCCGTGCTGCACAAGCCATTTCGCCAATTTGCCCGTAGTGGTCGTCTTACCAGATCCCTGCAAGCCCACAATCATCCACACCGAAGGCGGCCGCGAAGCAAACAACGGCTTGGCATGTTTCCCCAGCATCGCGGACAATTCGTCGCGCACGACTTTAACCACTTGCTGGTCCGGCGAAAGTTGCAGCATGACCTCGCTGCCCAGCGCCTGCTTACGAATATTCGCCAACAACTCATCAGCCACGCCGACGTTTACGTCGCCCTCGAGCAGCGCCTCCCGAATCTCCGCCAGCGCCACGTCCAGGTGCTCGTCGGTGAGCTTCCCTTGCCCGCGCAAATTCTTAAATGTCCGTTGCAGCTTCTCTGTTAAGTTCTCAAACATGGCCGTCTTTTTTCTCTTCCAGCCTCACTCCTCTATTGTACCGAACCTAACGAACATTCGCGCGGCGCGTTCTCCCTCTAGGCCACACTCTCCGCGAACCTCAGCGCTCTCTGCGTCTCTGCGTTATCTTTGGTCCTTGCTTCTTTACTTCATTACTTCTTTTCAGTAGTGCCACTGCTTCGTATCCTCTCCCCCAGCATTCTTCTCCACGTGCTCCGCCATCCACTTCACCAAATTAGCCGTAGTAGTCGGCTGCCACCCATGCCCCTTCATCGGTCTCCCATACTGAAAATCGCAATCGCACGCCGGATTCGTCAGCTTCTTCATCTCTTCTTCCAGCTTGTACACCGCCAAGTTCAAATAAAAATTGTCCATGTCTCCGACGTATACGTGAATCTTCCCCCGCAGTTTCGGCCCGAGCGTGGCCCAGTTCGTTCGCAGGTTGTAGCTTAGGTCGTACCCGTGGTCGCGCATGTACAGTGCCACGCTGTGATCGATCTTCCCCGTCTTCTTATCCCACAACGGCTTCGGATAACCATCGTCCCCCATCGGTCCGTAAGCCGCGTCCCAAATCTCAATCTGCTCCCCCGACCGTCCGTGGCTCCCCAAAACATCTTCCATCTCGCTGAACTGTTTGATCGTAATCTCCGGCTGTCCCTCCGAAGTGCGCATAATGTAACGAGGCACCTGCACCCAAGTGAGCCCCGGCTCAAAAAACGCGTTCTCGTCCTCATACGCGTTCACCGACCCATAACGCCGAAAATCAATCGAGTCCGGATAAAGCGTCCACGTCCCTCCGAAAAAATCCGGATAAAACACCTGCACTCCGAGCGATTCCCACCCGCCCGTCGACCCGCCCGTCAGCACTCTCGCGTACGGCTTCGGAATTATCCGGAAATGTGCCTCGAGATAAGGAATCATCTCCTTCACCAGCGCGTCACCATACGGCCCGTTGTTCACGGAGTTCACCGCGTACGAATCGTCGTAATACGGCGTCGGATGCTGAAATGTGACCCCGATCACGCGTGGAAACCTTTCTGAATTCCACGACTGATAAAACTCGAAGCCCGACTCGCGGTTGAGATCGGTCAGTCTCGCTCGCATCTCCGGACCGACCGCCACATCCTCCGTGTCGAATCCAAACGGCGCCCGCAAACTGAAGTGGTTATGCTCATAGACAACCGGATAATGCGCATCGGGATGCTCGTCGTATCCCTTCGGCAAAAGCACAATCGCCCCGATGTACATCGGATGGCCCCAAAATTTCGTCAACATCGCGCTCTGAATCTTGATGTGCTTCACCCACGGCGTATCCGCAGGCACCTGCACCGCAGGAATTTCCTTCGTCAAGCTGAGCTTAATGTCATAGCCTCCCGCCGGATCCAAATGCACTTTCTGCACTTCACTATACAAATTTCCCGGCGAACGATTGAAGTGCTGCCCCTCCCACTGGTCCATGTGCAGCCACACGGTATGCCCATCCGCGCGATGAAACTCCGTATAAATGTTAACGAACGCCTGCACGTAATAATCGCCCGCGGGAATTTCGCGCAAACTCCGCACCGGCGAGCCCGGAGTGCTCGCATCAATCACTGCGCTCTGCTCCGGAGCCAGCGCATTCACATCAATTCCAAAAAACGGCCCAGAGTCGCCCCAACTCCCCGCTTGCAAGCGCGGCTCCGGCTTGTCTTTCGTGCTGACCATCACAAACACGCGCCCCGTGATTGCCCCCGCATGCGCCGACGCCGGAAACGACACTTCAAATTTTCCGCCAGCGGTTTGCGGCAAAGGCGCTGCTGCAACGCTCGTCACCAGCAAAAAAGCCGCCGCGCACGCCATCCGACTTACTCTTTTTCGCATTTTCAATCTCATCTCGCTCCCCCACTGGCGCCGAGAGCGTACTACACCACCTCTCCCATCCAAAACCTTCCGCCTTCTTTTGCTGGGTCGGCGGCATTTTCCGACGATGCTCTCCATCGTCCATAGCGAGCACGCCCGATTATCATTCTTTTTGCACAAAATAAACTTTCGAATGTCCTTGACACACGCTCTCTCAAAGAACAGTATGAGTTCGAGGTTTCGCCGTTTGGGGCGAGACTCCCGCTTCTCAGTCCATTCGCAGTTTCTTTAAAGGACCAGCTCCGCATCGAGCGCCATCAGGGCATAACCAATTAGGTTCTTTTTATTCCCTCGCGCGGGGCCCTACTTCCTGTTCGACGTACAGGTTTGCACCCAGACGCCAGCGGTTTTCAGGTCACATCGTTCAAGCCGGCTCGCTATTTGCGAGAAGGAAGTTCGTGTTTTTCAAAAAGGAGATTCACATGTCTGAACAAAACAAAACTAACGTCCGTCGTCTGTTCGAAGAAGTTTGGAACAAAGGCCATGTGCCGGTCGCAGACGAGCTCATCGCGCCTACTTACACTCACCACGACAGTTCCACGCCCGATGTCGGCCGCGGGCCCGAGGCTGAGAAGAAGAGAGTCACTCTCTACCGCAATGCCTTCCCCGATATTCGTTTCACGATCGAGGATCTCCTTGCCGAAGGCGAAACCGTAGTCGCTCGTTGGTCTTGCCGCGGTACCCACAAGGGCGAACTCAACGGCATTGCCCCCACAAACAAACAATTCAACATCACCGGCGTAAGCATTGCCCGCTTCACGAACGGCAAAATGTTCGAAGGCTATGTCAACTGGGACGCTTTGGGCCTCATGCAGCAACTCGGCGTCGTTCCCGAGCTCGGCCGAGCCAAAGCCGTCGCCGCCTCCGCAAGGTAGCCGTCTCGACTCACTTAGGAAAACCGAGAGGCCCGACCAAAAGTCGGGCCTTCTTTCCTACTAGCGCCCGCCGTTTTCACGACAAGCCAATTCCCGCGCCATCCTTCGCTTAGACACCCGTTAGATTCTTGCTGTTTCGAATTCTCAGCGAGTCTCAGGTAAGGTGTACTCGAACTCGTAGAAATGTTTCCTCTCGACGATTTTGATAGTCATCGTCCCCGTGATCCCCACCAACTCCCCGGTACCCGAGTCCGGCACCACCGTAACGCTAAGTTGCGGCTCACCCCGCGTCATAGTCCCGCTATGTTGCAGCGCGAATGTCCCCATGCGCCCGTGCAGCGCCCCATTCACACGCTCCATCGCCACATACCCCGCCGACCCCGCAACCTCCGTCTCCACGCTCAACATCTCCCCCGCGCTAGTCGCCTCCAAATCCCCATGAAACTGCTTGTCGAGCGACATCCTCCCCAGCTTCGCGCTCTCCGCTTCCTTGTTGTCCGCCTTCTGCACATTCACCCTCACCTCAAACGTCCCGCTTGCATGCATCGATTTTTGCCCCTTAATCGCCTTCGATCTAAATCACTCCGACCCCGATTGGATCTTCTGAAACAATTCTTCCGACTGTTCCGCTGCTTGCTTCACGAGAAATCCCATCTTAGGGTGAGAAGCCTCCAGATCGACGGACAAGCCATAACTTCGCAGAACTCCAGAAGTCGTGGGTCCAATCGAAGCCTTCACAATATGCTCCATCCCTGCTTTCAGCGCGCCTCTCTTCCCGTCTTGCCCGGCAATCTGGAAAAAGTGGTGAATCTGCACGCTGGTCGTAAACAGGACCACGTCGATCCGCCTCGCGATTACTTCCTCCACCGCCGCCCGCAGCGGCGCCGTATCCTCCGGCAATTCCCATTGGTAGACCGGCACAGCTGTAACGTAAGCCCCTCTCTCGCGTAATCCTTCAAGCAACTCCAGGTTGGAAACACCGTATTCTTGTACAGCAACCTGTTTGCCACGCAAATCCAGTTTGCTGTCATCGATCGCTTGCAGCACTTCGCGCCATGTATTTGGTTCCGGCGCGGCGAGCGTCACCGGCACTTTCCATTCCCGCAGGACAGCGACTGGCTTCGGTCCCCGCGCGATTACAGAGACCTTTCTCAATGCCTCGAAAAACTTCTCATTCGGATGGACGCTTTCCACCACATTCGAAAGCGCGCGCGCTCCGACTCCTGTTAGGAAGATCACCGCGTCGAATTTTCCTTCGAATAACGCGTCGGCAAATTTCAACGCCTCGGGATTTGAAGAGAGGGGTACCTCGCGCATCGCCGGCGCATGCACCGGCTTGCCGCCGTACGTTTCGATCAAGCGGCTCATTTCCTGTCCCCGCCGGCTCTCCAGCGTCAGGACGGTCAATCCGTGAAAATTCGTGACAGGCATTTCCATTACTCCGCTCGCTGACTATACCTCGGAAGGGATAGAATTCGGAGCGTTGGAATTCGGCGAGACACTAAGGGCAAGTTGTTTTTAATTTGTACCGATGGAAGCCGTTTCCGGGACAGAACTTCGCCATGAGGCCAATCCCACCGTTGCCGCGGCCGTGAAAAACGGATCAGCTAAACTCTTTTGCTCCCCATATTCGTTTTCAAGTCGGTAAGCCTGCACGACATTTGCCATCACTTCCGGAAACGTTTCATCACATGG
>Ga0209736_1000189_pt1 | contig 19795 bp, 15 predicted proteins | sample BlaSpr_A8_Ref_M3_FD_187992 | JGI IMG/M metagenome (GOLD analysis project Ga0209736, IMG submission 187992) | Forest soil microbial communities from Thunder Bay, Ontario, Canada - Black Spruce, Ontario site 2_A8_Ref_M3 (SPAdes) (version 2) | ecosystem: Environmental > Terrestrial > Soil > Boreal...
TCGCCGGTGTAATGGAAGAGCAGTGTGGAGGTGCGGGCGACCATGACGTTTTCATCGCGCTGGGCGTGCGGGACGTAGGCGTGGTCGGTGGGGATTGTGGTGGTGAGGAAACCGGCGCCGTTGGCATCGCGGAAATTCGCGTCGATGAATTTCATTGCGGATTCGGCATGCGCGAGCCATTGGCGGTCGCCGGTGGCGCCGTAAAGGGAGACGAAGGCGCGCTGCATGGCAATCGTGTCGCCGAGGAAAGGTCCGGCGACGTCTTTTTCGCCATGGCGGAAGCCGCCTCCGGGAAGAGCACGATTGGCGAGAATCCATTGCGCGGCGCGGGTGGCATCGGCTAGGACGGCCACGTCGCCGGTGGCGTCGTAGAGTGCGACCAGGCCGTTGATGGCCCAGCCGTTTTCGCGGGCGTAGATGTGTTTGTCGACGCGAGGGATGCCGCGCTTGCGGCGGGCGGCATCGCTGAGCGCGAAATATTCGGCGCTGTGCTTTCCTTCGATCAGGTCGGCGTCCTGGCTGGTGAAGAAAGCGCCTTGCGGGGACGTGAGGAACGTTTTGAGATAGCGGCGGATTTCCTGCGCGGCGTGAACATAGGCAGGATCGCCGAATTGCGCATAGCCGAGCGAGTAGGCGCGGAGATTTTCCGCCTGCATCTGCATGATTTTCTCAAAGTGCGGAGATTTCCAATCGCCGTCGGTCGAGTATTGGTAGACGCCTCCCCATGCCGGGTCGAGGATGTGGAGCTGCTCGGTGAGCGTTTGGCGGGCCATGTGTTCGGCTTTGGCGTCGTGGTTGAGGCGGGCCAGGACGATGGAGTATTCGACGGAATCCCAATCGAGGAATTTCTGGTCGGTGCCCCAGCTTCCGTGGACAGCGTCGTATCCGCCGAGATAGTTTTTGGTGAGCTGCTGGCGCAGGGCGTCGCTGAGCAAGGCGTTGGCGGGAAGCTCGAGCTTGGATTCGGGGCGAACGCTCGGGCCGGGCGACGGATCGTCGAGGATGGCCTGGAGCATGGAGAGCATTTCATCTGGTGCCAGATAGCCCTGGCGTTTGACGATTTCCTCGCCGTCACCATTGAAGACGACAGTGGCGGGCCAGCCGAAGTCTTCGTAGCGGTTAGAGAGATCGGGGCGGGCGTCTTGATCGGCTTTGACGACGACGTAGTGGGACTGGAGCATTTTGATTACGGCGGGATCGCTGTAAGTATTTTCGTCCATGACATGGCACCAGTGGCACCAGACGGCTTCGAGATCGAGGAGGACGAAGCGCTTTTCGCGCTTGGCTTGGGCGAAGACCGAATCGGACCAGGGCTGCCAAGCGAGTTTTTCGGATTTGGCGGCGGCTGGGGTTTGCGCGGACAGCGGCACGGTGGCCAGGAGCAGGGGGAGCAGAAGTGAGAGCACGGTTTTCATAGGCGTCTCCTACCAGTACGACGGGACCCGGGGAACGGATGGGATGCTCGGGCTGGGATTGTGCGCCTTTGCGCGAGCGATGCCAAGGTGCGGGATTGTGGCGCAGGGCGCGGTCCGCGAAGCCCTTCGGCTTTTCTCTTGTCTATTGGTCTCCCGGCTCCCTCGGTTAGAATGCTCCGGCTCCAGCAGTTTTCCCGATCCGGCGTTCAGACGAGGTGAACCATGTCGTGCAACCCCGATGCCCTCAAGCATGTTCCGCTCTTTGCTCTGCTCGATGATGACGAAGTGGCCGTCCTCGCCGCGCAAGTCGAACTTAAACAATTCGCGCCGCGCGAACGCATCTACAAAATCGGCGACGCCGGCGGCCGCGCCTACGTCATGGTCTCGGGAAAAGTCCGCGTCACCACCGTCGACGAAGATCACCAGGAAGTCGTCGTCGATGAGCCTTCGCACGGCGAATTCTTCGGCTTCGCTTCCATGCTCGAGCAGACTCCGCACCAGACCAACGCCATCGCCCTCGAACCAACCGAATGCCTGGAAGTCGACCGCAACGACATTCTTACCCTCATTCAGCGCAAGCCCCATGCCGGCATGGACATGCTCACCGTCCTCGGCAAACAATTTCACTCCGCCCAGGCGCTCGTGCGCCTCCGCGCCGCGCGCAATCCCAACGAAGTCATTCAGGAAGAAGCCACTTTCGGCGAGCGCATCGCGGACATCGTCGCGGGCTTCGGCGGCTCGTGGACCTTCATCATCCTGTTCGGTGCCGCCATCATCATTTATTCCAGCACGAACGTCGTGCTGGGAAGATCCGCTTGGGATCCCTATCCCTTCATTCTTCTCAATCTTTTTCTTTCCATGCTCGCCGCTATCCAGGCTCCCGTCATCATGATGAGCCAGAATCGCCAGGACACGAAGGACCGCCTCCGCGGCGAGCTGGATTACGACGTCAACCGCCGCTCCGAATCCGAAATCCAGGGCCTCTCGCGCAAACTCAATTCATTGGAAGACAAACTAGGCGACGTAGAAGATCTGCTCCGCGGAAAACTAACTCCGCGCCCCAACTAAAATGAAGCACGCGAATTATTTACGATCCCGCTTTTATGTAGGGCCAGCCTTCAGGCTGGCCGCCTTTGGAGTGCGGCGGCTCGACGCCGCTTTTCCGCCACGCAACGCCGATGTCGTGGCAACTACGGCTTCGATTCCAACGCCTTCAATTTTTCTTGCACGCTCGGCGCGGCTTTTGATCCTGGCGCGATGGCCAGAAATTTCTTGTACGCGTCCGCAGCTTCAGGCTTCTTCTGCAATTGCCAATACGCGTCGCCCAGATTCAAATACGCCACGGAACGTTTCGGGTCCAGCGCGATGGTCTGCTGAAACCATTTCACGGCATCGTCGTACTTCTCCATCTTGAAGTACGCGAAACCGGCATTGTTGGCAAACAGCGCGGAAGCCGGCTGCAGCTTCGACGCTTCCGAGAATTTCTCTGCTGCGTCCAAATATTTCTTTTCTTTGTACAGCCGCATGCCTTCGTCATTCAGCGCCGCCGCCGCATCGTTGGTCAGCGTCCCCGGCGCCATCGCACCACCGGCAGTCGCAGCACCGGCAGCCGTAGTCACAGCACCGGCCACAACCGGAGCAGCGGCAGCCGTCGTGGTGGTGCCAGCGGCGCCGCCTTGTTTCAGTTGCGCCTGGGCTGCTGCTAGTTGTTTTCGTAGGTCTTCGTTTTTTCGGGCTTCGGCGCGCATTTCGCTGCGCAGTTTTTCGAGTTCGGCGTTTACTTTGATGGCGTCGTCGCCGAGTTGCGCGGAGTTCTCGTTCAGGAACTCGGTTTCGTGTTTCAAGTCAAAAATGAAATCGCCGCCTTCGCTTCCGGGCAAATTTCCAAACGTGGGTGTCTGGTGCGAAAGCGCGGAAACCGCTGGAGCGACATATGCGGCTAGCTCGGACGCGGTAATCACGCCGTCGCCATTCAAATCGCCGCGGCCATCGAGTGCTTGCAGCAGCGTCCAGGTGAATACGGAATGGCCGTTCGGGCCGTTGTCGGCGACTTGCTGGTCTGCGCCGCCCGCCGTAAACATTTGCCGGGCGCTGCGCCGCGCGATCTCGGTCAAATAATTCCGGGACGCGCCGATGCCCCCGCCGCGCGTTAGCGCCAAGCCGCTGTAGCAGGAATCCATGACGAAGAGGAGGTGCTTCGCGGGAATGGCTTCGGCGATGTCCTGAAAATTGGTCATCGAGATCGCGGTGCCTTCGTAATTGGTCAGGTCCGCATCTACCGGGATGATGTAGCCGAGCTCGCGTCCCGAAGCGAGCTTTCGCGTGGCACCGTGGCCGGCGTAAAACACAAACACGCGGTCTCCGTGCTTCACGAGGTCCGCGTTAGCAAGTTTGTCGCCGAGTAGCGACAATATTTTTCCGCGCGTCGCATCTTTATTCAGCAGCATGAAGATGTGATCGGGTTTGAAGTTGTATTTCGCTATCAGCATGTCGCGCACGCCTTGCGCGTCATTCGCGGCGTAACGCAGCTTCTGCCAGTTGTCGTAATCATCGATTCCGATCACGGCGGCCCAGCTTTCGCGATACGGCGGCGCTACGGCCGGTGCAGCCGCAGCGGTCTCCTGTCCGCCGCGGGTTTCCGGCGCGCCAAAAGCGCTGCCATTCCACGAGACAAACTTGTAGCCATCGCCTTGCAGAGCTTCGATCACCTGTGGAAGCACGTCGAGCGTGCGCTTGTGAATGTCGTGAAATAAAATAATGCCGCGGCCTTGCCTCTCTACGCTGGCTACCACGCGTTGCGCGATGGAATTCGGCACTGGGTCGGCCCAATCCTCCGAATCGATATTCCAGATCACCGTCTTCATCTTGTCTGCTTGCACTTTGATCAAAATATCTTCGTTGCTGGCGCCATACGGCGGACGGAACAGCACCGGATCGCCTTTCAAGATGGAGGCCAGCAGCGTGTTGGTCGAATCAATCTCCTTGCTGTAGCCGGCTTCGTCCATTTTCGGCAGGACCGGATGGCTGTAGCTGTGATTTCCGATGGAGGATCCCGCTTCGAGAACGTGATAGCTCGCTGGAGCCGCGCGCCCAAGCTTCACTTCGTTCTTTTCGTCCACCGTGCCGAGATTTTTCCCTACCTCGAAAAATACCGCTTGGATTCCGTATTTTTTCAGGATCGCCAGCACCTGGTCGGTGTAGCGGGGGTGCGGCCCGTCATCAAACGTCAGCACCAGGGTCTTGGCCGGCAACTCAGTGCCAAACATTTCCAGCTTGTTTTTCTTTTTCGCGCCACCACGCGTCTCCGCCGCGGGCAGCTTTGCTTCCAATTCCTTCAAGATCGTTTCGCGCTGATACTTGCTCTTCAAACCGGCAAGGTAGTGCTGCCAAGCCTCGCGGTGCACTTCCATGCCACGCGATTGCAACGCGCCGAATATCTGGGTGATTTCTTTCTGATACAGCGCTTGAATTTGCTCGAGCGCCGCGACATCGTCCGCGATTTGCTTTTGCAGCTGCAGCGCGACGTTCTCTTCTTTGGCGTCAGCAGCGAGCTGCTCGATCACATCGCGAAACTCGAGCTTGTCCGCGTCGCGATAGTCCACATTCTTCTCGAGACGCTCGAGAAATGCGGACACGCCGACGGTACTCTTGCTCTTCAGTTCCGCGTCCAGCTGCTCTCCCAAGCCGCCGAGCCGTTCAACATTCTGCTCGAACAAAATCCGGCCCGCCGTAGCCACGCGCTCCCGGTTGCCCTCGTCGAGCGCGCTTGCCCCATCCATCAGCACAATAATCTTGCGGAAGGATTCGACCGCCGAGTCCATGGCAGCCGCGATGCCGGGATCAGCCGGAGCATTCGCTGCATTCGGGACCGACGCGGCCCTTGCAGGCCACGCCAAGCAAGCCGCCGCCAATACCAGGCCAATGGTGACCAGAAGTTTATTTCGCATAGCGCCGCCGCAAACTCCTCCATCCTGAAATCATCGCTCAGGGTGCGTGGTGCATCCACCGCTACGCTTGGCCAGTGTGCGCAAGAAGTATTGCGACTTTGGCGTAAGCCAAGGCGAGCGGATTCACTTGAGAGCAGGCGGGGCTGCTTTTTGTCAGTTTGGCGGCGCGGTGCAGGACTTGGCGCGGGCGAGGAGGAGGTTGCGTTCACGGTCGTTGCGGGTCAGGTCGGCAGCACGCACGAATTCGGCGCGGGCCTCTTCGAACCGGCTGAGTTTTTGCAGCAGGTCGCCGCGGACGCTGGGCAGGAGATGGTAGCTGCGGAGGGCGGCGTCGGCGGTCAGGCGATCGACGAGTTCGAGGCCGGCTGCAGGACCTTCCGCCATGGCGACTGCTACGGCGCGGTTCAGTTCCACGATTGGCGACGGAGTGATTTGGGCAAGCGTTTCGTAGAGTGCCGCGATGCGTGGCCAATCGGTTGCTTCTGCGGTGACCGCTCGAGCGTGACAAGCGGCGATGGCGGCTTGCACTGCGTAGGGGCCTGGTGCGCCGCCCAGCTTTTCGGCGCGAGCGAGGGCGGCGAGACCGCGACGGATCAGCAAGTGGTCCCAGTGGGCGCGGTTTTGTTCGAGCAGCAGGATGGGTTCGCCCGAGGAATTCACGCGCGCTTTCGAGCGCGACGCTTGGATCTCCATGAGCGCGACCAGGCCGTGAACTTCCGACTCTTGCGAGGCGAGCTCGGCGACGATACGCCCGAGGCGGAGCGCGTCTTCGCAGAGGGCGGGGCGCATCCAGTCGCCGCCGGAGGTCGCGGAGTATCCTTCGTTGAAGACGAGGTAGATGACTTCGAGGACGGAGCCGAGACGTGCGGCGAGTTCAGCACCACGGGGAACTTCGAAAGGAACGTGGGCGTCGGCCAGCGTGCGCTTGGCACGGACGATTCGCTGCGCGATGGTCGGCTCGGGGACGAGGAAGGCCCGGGCGATCTCGTCGGTTGTCAGGCCTCCGAGGAGGCGCAGTGTGAGGGCGACGCGCGCTTCGGTCGTGAGAACGGGATGGCAGGAGACGAACACGAGGCGCAGGAGGTCGTCGCCGATGTGGTCGTCGAGGGCGGCTGCGAAATCGGGCATGGAGTTGTCCTGCTGGGTTTGCAGTTCGCGGCCGAGCTCCTGGTGTTTGCGCTCGAGGAGTTTGTTGCGGCGGAACATGTCGATGGCGCGATGTTTCGCGGCGGCCATGAGCCAGGCGCCGGGATTATCCGGAATGCCGGACTGCGGCCACTGTTCGAGCGCGGCGACCAGGGCGTCCTGCGCGAGTTCCTCGGCAAGACCGACGTCGCGGACGATGCGCGCGAGTCCGGCGATGATTCTGGCGGACTCGATGCGCCAGACCGCGTCGATGGCGCGATGTGTAGCGGCGCGATGTGTAGCGGCAGAGGTCACCGCTAAACATCACACCATCTTCAATTCCGCGGCGCAAGCGGGACGCTCCCGGTGGCGAATGGTGCTTCTTGTACGCTTCTATGCGTGTTTTGGCCGGAACTCGCCGGGCTCGAACATCTGGCGAACCTCGGTCTCGCCTTCCCAGCCCGGCCAGTATTTCTTGTGCAGCTCCATGAAGCGCACCGCGGAAGCGACCGCCTCTTCCTTCGATTTCAACTCGAACTGCGCGTAGCCGCCGATGATTTCCTTGGCTTCCGTGAAGGGTCCGTCGATCACAGCGATCTTTCCTCCGGATAGCCGGACTCGGGATCCCGTGGCGGTTGCGCAAAGGCCACCGCTGCCGAGCATGGTGCCGGCTTGCACGGCCTCTTCGCTCAGCTTCCCAATCGCATCCATCAACTCCTTGGGCGGGAAGCCGGAGATCTCGGCATGCTTGACTATCATCATGAATCGCATCGTTACACCTCTCCTGTGGGTTTATTTTCTTGTCCGGAGCTGAATTTCCGAACTGTTTCAGCCGGGAGTGTTTAGCCTGGCTCTACTCTAACGTCGAACGTGAACTCGCGAAATCGACAACGGCGGTAACTTTTTTTTGGACCGGCGCCCGGCGCGCGCCGGTTGCACGGCGGCGGCGAGTACTTCTTCTTGGCGGCCGCCTGCACGCGCAAAGACTCTTCTTGCTTCTTCATCTCGGGAGTAAGGTTGGGACCGAAGTCCTCGGTCTCGAACACCTGGCGAATCTCGATTTCCGATTCCCCGTCGTGCGGATTGGGGCAGCGTTTCACCCACTCGAGGGCTTCTTCCAGCGAGCGCACCTGCCACAGCCAGAAGCCGGCGATCAGCTCCTTGGTCTCCGTAAAAGGCCCGTCGATCACGGTGCGCTTGTCTCCCGAGAAGCGCACGCGCTTGCCCTTCGAACTTGCCTGCAGCCCCTCGCCGGCCAGCAGCACCCCGGCTTTTACCAGCTCTTCGTTGAATTTTCCCATTTCCGCTAGGAGCTTTTGGCTGGGCAGTACGCCCGCTTCCGACTCTTTGCTGGCTTTGACGATGACCATGAATCGCATTGTGTTGTCTCCTTTTTTGTTCCAGCTAAGAGGATGTGACCTCTACTTTGACGTCGAACGAAGGGCAGTGAGATCGACAGCTGCGCCATCTTTCTTTGCTTCTTACCGGACCTGGCGGACCAGGACGCAAAGCAGCGGCCCGATGGATGCAACTAGTCTTGGCAAGTGCTGCAAAAGTCCCGCATTATCATAGAGATAGGCTGGCACTACGTGCCAGTCCGTTAGCAGCATGATCCAGCGTAAGACCACCAACGCCGCCCATTTCGTGCTGTCCATCAATTCACAGCCTTGCGCCGTCATCCCGACGACCTTGCAAGACCAAGCGGCAAGCAGGAACCCGAGTCCGATCCCGATCACAGGCGCTCCCACGACTGCCTGGCGCTTCTGAGAATAAATGTTCCGCCCCCTCATCTCTGCCTCCCGTTCCATGTCTTTTTCGTGGCTCAACCGTACGTCGAACCAGGGAGGCCAATTTCGACACGCAGGAGAGGAAGCGGGATGGGACGTGTTGAAGCTTGCGGGCGCGGGCGGTGAGACGACAAGATCGCTCAGCTGCGCAAAACGGGTGATGGAGCTTCTCGCGATTTTGGGGTGAATCGCGTCTCGAAAGACATTGCCGGCGCGGCGGTAGTGTCCTAACTTGCCCGCTCCAGCCGCTTGTAATGCGACGTTTGGTCAGTCATGGTGGAAATAGAAGAGGTTCCCGTCCAGATCCCTTACGGCGAACTGCCTCAGTCCCCAAGGCTTTTTTCCCAGAGGATCCACGATGTTCGCACCTGACGACTTCAGTTCCTGGTACGACGCATCGATATCTTGGGCGAACACCCAGTGAACGGCAGGTTCGAACGGCGGCTTCTTCTTCCGAAAGAATATCGGCCCCATACCACCATGTGACACAGCCCCAATTTCTTTGCCTGGGTAAAGCCATCCAATCTCAAAGCCGAGTGCATCTCTGTAATGCTGTTGTGCGCGTTCGACATCAGCGACCGGCAACTCCGGCACTGGCTTGCCAATCGAGCTCGTTTTCTCTTTTGCGCCCACAGAGCTCTCCTTTGCTCTCCCTTATGCAACAAAGCGGCCCACGCGTCAAATTAGGACACTACCGGCGCGGCACCGCGCTAGACTTCACCTGCGAAATCTGCGAGCATTTTAGGTCGCAGGTCGCACCTACCCATACATGGATAGCTCTTCTAACATCCCTGCTGCGAGGAGCAGCCGGGGCAACGGTATCCCGCGTGTTATCGTTGCCACCACCGCCCTCCTGACCTTCATTTCTTTTTGGCGCGCTGCTGCCATCGTGCTGAACGATCTGGCTTCTTCCGCGTACTACGCCGGAGGCGAAGCGGAAGGGTACATCGGCAAAACTGCGCCGTGGTTCATCCTGGCGATCATGCTGTTTTCTTACGCCGTTCGCGCGGTGTACGTGGAAAGCTGCAGCATGTTCGTGCGCGGCGGAGTGTACCGCGCGGTCAAGCAGGCGCTCGGCGGTACGCTCGCGAAGTTCAGCGTTTCCGCGCTGATGTTCGATTACGTGCTCACCGGCCCGATCAGCGGGGTGGCTGCAGGCCAGTATCTCGCGGGGCTCCTCAGCGAGACCGCACAGTACTTCCAAATCAGCGGCCCCTTTGCGCCGCGCACTGTCAGCATAATTTCCGCAGGGTTTGCCATCATTTGCACTGTGTATTTCTGGTGGGAAAACACCAAGGGCGTGCACGAATCCAGCGACAAAGCGCTGAAGATCATGAAGCTGGTCACCGTGATGGTGATCGTGCTGATTGCCTGGTGCGTGTATACGATCGTCGTGCGGCACTCCGCGCTTCCGCCGCTGCCGCAGCCGCGCAACTTGCACTTCAGTCCCAGCGCGCTGGGCTGGCTGATTCATAGTCCGCTGCCGCACATGTTCGGCATCATAGCGATATTCATCGCGCTGGGCCATTCGGTGCTGGCCATGAGCGGAGAAGAATCGCTCGCGCAGGTATACCGCGAAATTGAGTCGCCGAAATTGCCGAATCTGAAAAAGGCCGGCGCGGTTATTTTCGTTTACAGCCTGGTGTTCACTTCGCTGGTTTCGTTTTTCGCGGTGATGATTATTCCGGACGACGTCCGCCAGGGTTTTCTCGAGAACCTGATCGGCGGCCTGGCCATGAACCTCGAAGGCCCGTTCTTGCTGCGGCTGATCTTTCACGGCTTTGTGGTTGTAGTTGGCACGCTGATTCTCGCGGGCGCGGTCAACACCGCGATCGTGGGCTCGAACGGCGTTCTGAATCGCGTGTCCGAAGACGGCGTGCTCAGCGACTGGTTTCGCCAGCCGCACCCGCGCTTCGGCACCAGCTACCGCATCATCAACATCGTGGTACTGCTGCAGATTGTGACTATCGTGATCAGCCGCGGCGACGTCACCTTTCTCGCGAACCTCTACGCCTTCGGGGTGATCTGGAGTTTCGCGATGAATGGCCTGTCTGTGCTGGTTCTGCGCTATACCAATCCGGGCGAGCGCGAATTTCAGGTGCCGTTCAATCCGCGGATCAACGGCGTGCAGATTCCGGTGGGGCTCATCCTGATTACCACGACGCTTTTCCTGATCGCCATCGTCAACCTGTTTACCAAACCCATTGCCACCATGGCCGGCGGCGCATTCTCCATTCTTCTTTACATCGTGTTCACGATTTCCGAGCGCCGCGGGAGAAAAGGCGGCGCCGCCCATGTAGAGATGGACCAGTTCAATCTCGAGTCGGAAGGGGAACTGACTCCGGAAGCGGTTGGCGCGCGGCCCGGCAACATCCTGGTCCCCATCAGCAACCAGTACAATTTGTACCAATTAGGGAGCGTGCTCGACCGCATCAAGCCGGGGCGCCGCGACGTCGTGGTTCTGCACATTCGCCTGCTGCGGCGCTCCGCTTCCGGCGAGAACGAATTGGACGCCGACCAGCTTTTTGGCAGCATCGAGCAGCAGCTTTTCTCCAAAGCGCTGTCTATGGCGGAAAAGCGCGGCAAATCCATCCGCCTCGCGGTGGTGGCGTCGAATGATATTTGGGATGCGATCCTGCGCGCCGCCACTTCGCTGCAATCGAGCACGATTGTGCTGGGCCGCTCCGCGAAGGAATCCACGGAAGAACAAGCGCGCGAGATCGGCGATGCCTGGGAGAAACTCGGCGATCCCAAGCCGCAATTCAATCTTGAAATTCACATGCCCAACGGGGACAAAGTTTATAAAGTCCTCGGCCCGCATGCGCCGAATTTGACGGCGAACGAAGTGAACTTGCTGCACCGGCTGTGGCTGCGATTCAGCGAAAGCGTCGGCGGCAAGGAGCTGCACCATCACGACGTGGTGCACTTCGCGCTCGAAGAAGTGAAGAAGGAACTCGAAGAAGGCCGCGACGAAGAAGTAATCACGCGGCTGCGCGTGCATCTGGAAAACAACCAGAAAAAGAAACCGCCGTCATCCTCCTGACGCGATGCTATTTTCCCCGGCAGCTTCCCGCAGTTTCTGGGATGTCTCTGTGAACTCTGTGTTGAATCTTTTATTTTTCTTGGGTTAGAGCTGAGAAGTGCAGTGGCCGCACTTCTTCGCCTGCATGGGAATGACCATCGCGCAGAGCGGGCATTCCTTCGTGGCGGGCGGAACGGGCGCGGGCTTCATCAAATATTTGCGGAACGCCATGACGATCAAGTAGACGCAGAAGGCGACGATCGAAAAGTTGACGACGGTGGTGAGAAAAAGGCCGTAGTTGAGTGTGGGCGCGCCCGCGAGTTTGGCGGCGGCCAGCGTGTCGTAATGCGTATGCCCGAGATTGACGAACATCTGCGAGAAATCCACTTTGCCGAGCACCAGCCCGATTGGTGGCATGATCAAATCGTCGACCGCAGAGGCGATCACTTTTCCGAACGCCGCGCCGATGATTACACCAACAGCCAAATCCACAACGCTGCCGCGCATGGCGAATTCCTTGAATTCTTTCAGCATGGCAAGTCTCCTTGCGTTATTTTCTTATTGCAAACGCGGGCCGGGCGCGAGAAAGGCTCTCTTGCGGCGGATTATATCCGAAGGAAGCAGGAATGGGAGCGCGACATTCATTTTCACGGCGGCAAACTGTGCATTCACCGCGGCCTGAAAACGAGCGCCGCTCCTAGCACCCCGCGCGCAGCGAGGACCACGCCGGCCACGGCCAGCAATTTACCAACCCACAGAGTGGGGACGCGCGCGATGGCGAGCATGAGCGCGCCCAGGAGTACGAGGGAGAGGCCTCGGGTCCAGATCTGCCAGCGGGCCCACCACTGGGCGGGTTTGTAGAGCGCGCGCAAGCCCCAGAGAATGAGCGCGACGCTCAAGATGCTCCAGGCGCGGCTCCCTCGATCGAAGAAGATGTGGCGAGTGAGGCCGAGCCAGACGAGCAGGCCGCCGAGCAGCAGGAAAATCAGCTCGATCAGGAGGTGCATCAAGCGGTCTGGCTTCAGCATGTCGGTCCGCGGCTAGGAAACGCGTTCGATGCGGAGCTTGTTGATGGTGACGGCAGTGCGCGGGCGGTCGTTGCCGTCGCGCGGGAGATTGGAGATTTTGTCCGCGACGTCCTGGCCTTCCACGACTTCGCCGAAGATGGTGTGCTTGTTGTCGAGCCAGGGAGTGGCGGCGACGGTGATGAAAAACTGGCTGCCGTTGGTGCCGGGTCCGGCGTTGGCCATGGAGAGCTTGCCGGCTTTGCTGTGCTTGAGGCCGGATTGAAATTCGTCCGCGAATTTGTAGCCGGGTCCGCCGCGGCCGGTGCCTTCGGGGCAGCCGCCCTGAATCATGAATTGCGGAATGACGCGGTGAAAGACCAGGCCGTCATAAAAGGGGCGCTTTTCTTTTTTGCCGGTGCGTTCGTTGGCGAATTCCTTGGTGCCTTCGGCGAGGCCCACGAAATTGGTCACCGTATTGGGTGCTTCTTTTTCCAGCAAGCGGATGACGATGTCGCCTTGCGAAGTTTCAAAAATGGCATACGTTCCTGCGGGTCTGCTCATGCGTTCTCCTGGATTTGAGAAGAGTAGCCATCGTACACGGAAGCAACCCGGCAAGGAAGCAGCGGAGAGTAGCGAGTCATCCTGCGATGCTCGCGAAAGAAGTCCACAGCGCACCGAGGGCTTTGTCCTGCTATTGGTTTCGGTTCAGAAGTTCAGATACCAGAGGAAGGCGGCCGCGTAAAGTATGCGCGACCGCTGCCACGGGCTTGTGCCGGACTTGCAGGTCCGGCACGCGGGTTTCAGTCAGACGGATTACTCTCTGTCTCGGACGCAGGAAGTACGGCCGGAGTCGGGGTTGGTGTAGCGATGCTCGCCGGCCGGGCAAGGAGCGGCTTGGCCCTCGCGGCCACGGTCGCCAGTGCGGCCCTGGTCACCGGTTTGTCCCGGCCGGCCTTGGTCGCCTGCGTCGCCCGGGCGACCAGTCTGTCCGGCGCGGCCACGGTCGCCGGTCTCTCCTGGACGGCCCTGATCTCCCGGTTGCCCTGAAAGTCCCGGATCACCCGGCTGGCCTGGTTGGCCGCTCTGCCCGGTTTGGCCCGGGGGCCCGGCAGGTCCTGGAGCTGGGGTTGCGGCTGGATTGACTTGGCAGCCGGCAATCAACAGGCCCAGCAAGCAGGAACTCGTAATCAGCAATTTCTTCATTTTGATGCTCCTTATGATCTTCGCTCGACGCAGAACGCTGCCACCCGCAGGCGATTGTGCTCAGAGACGATGCTACGTGGACTGCAGTCTGGGTGATGTTCGAATTGGCACAGTGGGCCAAGAAGTATTCGCATATTCTCAAGTGACCGGGCCGTGCGGCGCTCAGCAAGCCTGTGCAACGGAAGAATGCCAGGCGCGTGTGAATCCAGGGTGTGCGCGGCGATCGGGCATCAGGGTGAGTTCGAAGCATGAAAAAAGCGGTGTCTGAGCAAGCGGCAAAAAATCCCACGCAATTCAATATTGCGGCGATTGCCAAGCTGGAAGAGGAAGCCTTAGGGCGGCGCACCCGAACCGAGCGGGACAGCGATGCCATCGTAAAATTCATCGGCAGCCCCAAATTCCTGCTCCTGCATGTGATTTTGGTGCTGGCGTGGAGCCTGGCGAATCTGAACTTGATTCCGCACCTGAAAGCTTTCGATCCCTTTCCATTCGGAATTTTGGCGCTTTTTGTATCCTCCGAAAGCGTATTCCTGACGATTTTTGTGCTCATCAGCCAGAACCGCATGGCCCGGCAGGCCGAGAGGCGTTCGCATCTGGATCTGCAGGTGGGCATGCTCACGGAACAGGAGCTGACCATGATGCTGCAACTGCTGCAGAAGCTCTGCCAGCACAGCGGCGTGGACATCGCATCGACTAAGCTGCAGGTGCAAGGCTTCAGCGAGACGACCGATGTGCAGAAGCTCGCCAGCGAGCTGGAAGACAAGCTGCCGGAGCAGTAGCTCACGCCGGGTTTCGCCGCCAAGGCTAAAGAATATTGGCAGTGAGCCTACGGAAGCAGGCCTGGCAAGAAGCGTGCCCCTCGATTTATTAAAAAGTGTTCACAATTGCACAGACATAAGTACGCCTCTTGCCGTATCGTTTCTGGATGAAAATTAGCCAATTAACGCGCAAACAGCTGTCCTCCGTGGCCTGCTCCACGTGCGGTGCGGCTGTCGGAAGGCTTTGCACACTGCATACGGGAGCGCCGCGCTCTTCGCCGCACGTGGATCGCAAGCTTTCCGCGGCTGAGGCCGTCGAGCGCAAGAAACGCTAGCCCGGCGCTTCACATGTGCCGTCTACGCTGAAGAACCGCACCGCATGTGCCGGGTGTAAGCGTGAGTGCCTGGGCCGCGATTGAGAGACCTGTGTTGCACGAACCGCCGGCCACGACCTCAGGCCCGCTGCCGGCAGCCAGAAATCCCCGAAATCCCGCAATCCCCGAAATCCCCAAAATCATTGATGCTCTTGATGATCTTCTCCAAAGCGCGCCACCGGATTCAAGTGCCGCTGCGGACCGAAGCCGTTCACCGCGAATTCTGCAGATTCAAGAACAAAAAACGAAGCATGGCTTCGCGAGTGGTCATCGGGCGGGTTGCGAGGCCAGCCAATCCTGCAAGCTGGAGACGCTGCGAAGAGTCTTGGACTCCACGGTTCCCAGAGCGGTCATCCAATAAACAACGGCGATATTGGTGCCGCTATCGAGGCAGATGCGCTGGTGCGTCCTCGTGGCCGGATCGGGAGTTTGTTTGCGGAGCCAGTGAACCGTGCCTTCTTCACATTCCTCAACTTGCACGAAGCCGCCTTCGATGGCGGCGGCTTGCAAATCTTGCAGGGGTTCCATGGCGCTACCAGTGTACGCGCCCTCGCGTTTAAGTAGTATAAAAGAATAATATTTATTATTAGAGATAATTAACGATACCAGGAAATTGCAGCTCTCTAATGCGCATCGCTAGACCGGAATCGCCACGCTTTGCGGCGCGCGCTTGGCCGCTTTGCCGCTCTTTAGCGCTTCGCCGACTTGCGCCACTACCGTTTCTCGGGAAAACGGTTTCTGCAGGAAGAACGCGTCTTCCAGAAAGTCCGCGGAGTTGCCATTTTGTTCCAGGTACCCGGTCATGTAGATGATTTTGACGTGCGGAAGCAGAGCCTTGAGCTGCTGCCCCAGCGCCGGGCCGCGCATCTTGGGCATAACGATGTCGGTCAATACGACGTGAATGGATTTGCCCATGCGCCCGGCGGTTTCCAGCGCTTCGGAGCCGTCCTCGGCGGTAAGCACGCTGTAGCCGGCGGATTTGAGGAATTCGCAGGCCAGTTCGCGGACTTCTCGTTCGTCTTCGACAACCAGAACGGTTTTGCGGCGTGCGGAGCATTCGCTGGTTACCGCAACGGGTTGCGCGGAGTCGGGTTGCGCGGAGGTTCGCGGCAGGTAGATTTCAAATGTTGCGCCGTTGCCCGGACGGGACTCCACCCAGATGAAGCCGCCGCTCTGCTTGACCACGCCGTAGACCGTGGCGAGCCCGAGGCCGGTGCCTTTGCCGGGTTCCTTGGTGGTGAAGAAAGGCTCGAAGATGCGCGCTTTGGTGGCCGCGTCCATACCGTGGCCGTTGTCGGAAACGCTGAGAACCACGTAGGCGCCAGGCTCGACGGAAGGACGCGTTCGCGCGTACTCCTTGTCCACAATGACGTTTTGCGTTTCGATGGTCAGCTTGCCGCCCAGAGGCATGGCGTCACTCGCATTCACCGTGAGATTGAGCAGAACCTGTTCTATCTGCCCGGGATCCGCTTTGACGCGCGCCAGCGAATCACCCAGGCAAAGGCTGAATTCGATGTCTTCGCGAATCAGCCGGCGCAGCAGTTTGCCCATTTCCGCGATCAGCTCGTTCATGTCCAGAACTTTGGGTTGCAGCACTTGCATGCGGCTGAAAGCCAGCATCTGCCGGGTTAGTGAGGCGGCGCGGTCCGCCGTTTTGCGGATTTGCTGCGAATTGTTGTGCAGCGGGTCGCCCGGCTGCAGGCGGTCTAGAAGCAGGTCGCTGTGCCCGCGGATAACCGTCAGCAAGTTGTTGAAGTCGTGGGCCACGCCCCCGGCCAGGCGGCCGAGGGCTTCCATTTTTTGCGCCTGGCGGAGCTGCCCTTCGAGCTCTTCGCGCTGCGCATCATTCTTCTGCAGGGTTCCGCGCATGCCCTCAAACGCCCGGGTCAGGTCGGACAATTCATCGTGGCCACCGGCTGCCAGAGGATAGGCGAAGTCACCGCGCTCCAGAGCTTGAACGCCTTGCACCAGAGAGTCGAGGGGGCGCGTGACGGTATCGGAAATCAGGAATATGAGCGCGGCGGCCGCCAGGAGCGCTGCGAGTCCAACGCCGAGAAGCTGGCGATTGAGGCGCTGCAGATACGCGGCGGCTTCGTTGTAGGACTTGAGCACAATGAAGTCTGCCGGGGGCTGCAGGCCCGGTGTGAGGTCGATGGAACTGGCGAAATAGCGCTCGCCGCCCAGGTCTAGCTGCGTGGTGCTAAAGCGCTCGCGAAGTTGCTGCGTTAATTCTATTTCTTTGAGCGGAGAAAAAGTGCTGATGACCACCTCGCTGCCGTGACGGAAGACCACGTCACTCGAGGCGATGCGCGCGAGGTCGGCGGCGGCGCGCTGATCGATCAAATGTCCGATGACCACGGTGCCCAGCAGGTTCTTCTTTTTGACGGGATCGCCATAAAACGGTTGCAGAACCACTTGATACAAACTCTTGTCGTCAAACCACCAGCCGGAGGTTTCGCCGCGCTCCACCGAGCGAGAAACGAAAAGCTGTGCCGCCGGGATCGCGAAAGATTGACCCGTCGAGTGCAACGCCTTGATCTTGCCAGTTTTGTCCGCCAGCACAAAAAGGTTGCAGTCGTCGGATTGCCAGGGATCTTCGCTGGCGTCCTTGATGGCCGTGGGATCGCCATCGCGCATGTACGCCAGGGAGGCCAGCAGGTCGGCCTTGCGGCTGAGCGCGGTCTGCTGCTGATGCTGGACCACTTGAAAAGTAAGCGTAGCGTTGCGCGTGTCTTGCTCGATCTGGTGCTGCACCTGCGCTTGGGCATTTCGGCGCACCACCAGAAGCGTGGCGCTGGTGAGCGCCGCCGTCAGGAACACGAAGGACAACAGCAGTTTGGTGCGCAGACGCAAACTCGATTGCCTCGGCCTGAGCAGGTCCGAGACAGTGCGGCCAAGGAAGAATCGGACCCATCGCCGAGTGGGATTCACGAGGAGACTAGGGTAGTGAGCGGTGCCGTGGGGGGGAAATAGGCCTGAAGTACTGCCGGAGCGGTACCCCAAGGTGGAGGAAAGGACGGCCCCCGGGGCGGCCCAATAGGCGGACAACTTGCTGGTTCTCTGGGAGTTACAGGAGCCCTGCGCCGTGTCGTCAGCATCCTATAGGCTCAGGGTCCATTCAGGATTGAGGGAGGTCTTCAATGCCTGTCATCCGTGCGTGCAGCAGTTGCGGCCAGAAGAACCGCACTCCTGCCAGATATCTGGCCAGCACTGGGCGTTGCGGAGCTTGCAAGTCGCCCCTGCCGCCCATCGCGGAACCCATCGCGGCGGACGAGGCGCTTTTCGATGACGTCATCCAAAACGCCACGGTTCCCGTGCTCGTGGATTTCTGGGCGGAGTGGTGCGCGCCCTGCCGTGCTGCGGCACCGGAAGTGGCGCGAACTGCCGCGGACATGGCCGGTAAGGCTGTGGTTCTGAAAGTCGATACCGAGAAATACCCGCAACTTGCTGGACGCTTTAATGTTCGAGGCATACCCAATTTTGCGGTCTTTCTTGGCGGGCGTTTGGCAATGCAGCAGGCTGGGTTAGCGGACCACCAGCAGATGGAGCACTGGCTGCGGTCCGCGGCCATTTCCGCCTGAAACCGTACGGACAATCCTTGGTCCGCCCGACACAAGACGAAGCCAAGAAAAAAGGAAACTTCCCGGCATCCAGGCTCGTAACCTCAGCATAAGGATTACGGCAAGAGCCGAGGAACGGGGTGTCGCCATGGAAAACCTCTGGAAAGACCTGCGCTACGGCCTGCGGATGCTGGTGAAGAGCCCGGGATTTACGGTCGTGGCAGTGCTCGCGCTGGGGCTGGGTATTGGCGCGAACACCGCCATCTTCAGCGTTTTCAATGGCATGCTGTGGCGGCCGCTGCCCGTGAAGGACCCGCAACAACTGGTGGTGGTCGCCGCGAAGGGCACGGTCGCCGATTTCCCGGGTCAGCTTTCCTACCCGGACTTCCTGGACTATCGCGAACTCAAGACCGCCTTCAATGACCTGATCGCGTATGCGCCGAGCCCCGTCAACATTGGCGCGGAAGGCCGGCCAGAGCGCGCCTGGGCCGAGTTGGTCAGCGGGAACTATTTCTCAATGCTGGGAATCGAAGCCGTGCGCGGACGCACGTTTGCCGCGGATGAAGGCTGGGTGCTGGGCAAAGACCCGCTGGTCGTGCTCAGCTACAAATATTGGCAGAAAAGATTTGGCGGCGACCCGAAAGCCATCGGGCGAACCGTGACCATGAACCAGCATACGTTCACGATCATCGGAGTCATACCGGCCAACTATCGCGGAGCGTATTACTTTCTCGAGCCGGATCTGTACCTGCCGCTGACCACGGTCGGCCTGCTGCAACCCGACGATGCAGATATGCTGAACCGGCGGGGCGCCGCGAACTTGCGCGTCCTGGGCCGCCTGCAACCCGGAGTAACGCCCGCGCAAGCGGTGGCCGCCGCGGTAACCACGGATCGGCGGCTGGCGCAGGAGTTCCCGGACACGCACAAAGGCATGGCCCTCGTGGTCATCCCCGAACTCAGCGCCCGGCCGGAGCCTGGCCTGGGCGGTTTCATGGCCACCGCGACGGCCGTGTTCATGGCCCTGGTCGGGCTGGTGCTGCTGATTGCATGCGCCAACGTGGCGAATCTGATTTTGGCCCGCGCCAATGGCCGAAGGAAAGAAATGGCCACCCGCACCGCGTTGGGCGCCAGCCGCTGGCGCATGGCCCGCCAGCTATTGACGGAGAGTGTGTTGCTGGCGTTTTGCGGAGGAATTGTCGGGCTGGCTTTTGCACGATGGGCAGCGTGGGGATTGATGTCCATCCATATTCCGGGCGATTTGCCGCTGAAGCTTTTCGATTTGCGGATGGACTGGAAGATTTTCGCGTTCAGTTTTCTGATTGCGCTTGCGACCGGAGTAGTGGCGGGGCTCGTGCCTGCATTGCAAGCCTCGCGAACCGACATTGCCGAAACGCTGAAGGCCGGCGGACGATCCGGCGGCGCTTCCACCGGGCATCATCGCTTCCGGAATGCACTGGTGGTGTGCCAGGTGGCGGTGTCGCTGCTCCTGCTGGCCTGCGCGGGCTTCTTCATCCGCAGTTTTCAGAATTCGGCGCGCGAAGACATGGGCTTTCGCCAGGACCACACGCTGATGATGTCTCTCGATCTCGGCTTGCAA
>Ga0209736_1000190_pt1 | contig 19779 bp, 16 predicted proteins | sample BlaSpr_A8_Ref_M3_FD_187992 | JGI IMG/M metagenome (GOLD analysis project Ga0209736, IMG submission 187992) | Forest soil microbial communities from Thunder Bay, Ontario, Canada - Black Spruce, Ontario site 2_A8_Ref_M3 (SPAdes) (version 2) | ecosystem: Environmental > Terrestrial > Soil > Boreal...
AAAACCGCCAGCGTTTGCAGCTGCGAGCGAATCGCCGCCTCGTTGGCACGCGCGCCGTATTGGACGGTCACGGACTGATCGACCCGAGCCATCGCGGTCGCGCGCGCGGAGCCCGGTCCGGATTCGCCCGTGTACCATTGGACCGTATTCGCCGGCGTGCCGCTGACCTGCGTCGTCGCCGTGCCCAATGGGGAACCGCCGACCCGCAGCGGCCCCACTGTCGCGGCCGCGGAGCCGCCGAGGCCCAGCGCCGCGAACGCCGCCGAGTTCGAACTCGTGACGGTCAGGCTCGCGCCCTTGTTGCTGCGCAGCGCGATGGCGCCGTTGCTGATAGTCGACGGGACCGTGGTGCCGGTGAGCGCGTCGATCTTTGTCAACAGCGTCTGGACGCTGTCGGTGATGTTGACATGCTGGTTGTCGCTCGCGCCGGAGGCGACAAAGGTGATGGGCGTGCCGTTGACGGTGATGGTGTTGCCGACCGCGAAACTGGTGGCCAGCGAGTCGGTGCCCGCAAGACCTGACAACGCTGTCGCCCCAGTGATCGGCGCGGGGGTCGTGGCCTCGTTGTTGACGGCGCTTCCTGCGACCTGCAGCGGCGGCAGGGTCGTGGTCGCGGTGGGGGGAAAGCCGAGCGCCGCGAACGCGGCCGGTTTCGAACTCGTAATGGTCAGGCTAGACCCGGCATTGTCACGCAGCGCGATCGCGCCGCCGCTGACGGTCGACGGGATCGTGGTGCCGGTGAGCGCGTCGATCTTTGTCAGCAGCGTCTGGACGCTGTCGTTTACGTTGATCTGGTTCGGGCCGATGGCGGTGCCGGCGGGCTCGAAGGTAATGAGCTGGGGGCCGCTCGCGGTGGTGATCGTGATGGTGTCGGCAGCTCCGAAACTGGGGGCCAGCGAATCCGTGCCAGCGGCTCCGGACAACAGCGTCGCACCGGTGACCGGCGCGGGGATCGTGGCCTGGTTGTTGACCGCGCTGCCTGCGAGCGCCAGCGGCGGCTGCGTCGCGATGGCGCCGAAGCCGAGCGCCGCGAACGCGGCCGAGTCCGAACTCGTGACGTTCAGGCTCGCGCCGTTGGTGGTGTGCAACGCGATCACCCCGTCGCTGACGGTCGACGGGGTCGTGGTGCCGGAGAGCGCGTCGATCTTTGTCAGCAGCGTCTGGACGCTGTCGGAGGTGTTGACCTGGTTGTTGCCCACCGCGCCCGAGGCGACAAAGGTGATGGCGGCGCCGTTGACGGTGATGGTGTCGCCGGCCGCGAAATTGCTGGACAGCGAGTTGGTGCCGGCGGCACCGGACAACAGCGTCGCGCCACTGATCGACGCAGGAGTGGCGGCCTTGTTGTTGACCGCGCTTCCCGCCACCGTTCCGGCCGAGTTGAAAAAATCGTTGCCGGCCGCAACCGCCGAGGCGGCCACCAGCGATGTATTGGCAAGCGTGCCGATCGCGGTGGTCAGCGCCGCCTTCAGGTTGGCGGCGGTAATCGTCGAGGTCGCGCCGATGGCGAAGCTGCCGGCCGGCGCCGGCGTCGTGCTCGAGGCGGTCAGCTGAATCTGCTCGGTGGTGCCGTCAGGCAGATTGAACGCAAAGCTCACCTTGTCGCCGTTATTGGGATTGGTGCCGCCAAGGTCAATCGAAACGCCCGATGGCGATCCGGCGGGACCGGTGACGGTCGCACCAGTCAGTGAGGATGAGACCGCATTGAACTTCAGGCCGAATGGCGAGCCGGCGGCATCCTCGACCACTTGCACCGACGTCGCCGTCGGCGAGGCAACCACGAGGCGCCCGAGCCCAGTGGTGCCGTCGGCTTGCGCGCGCTCGGAAATCACCTGCTTCAATCCGGCCTGGGTGGTGGTGCCGTTGAGAATATTGTCCATCGAGGCGACGGGCGGCGTGTTGATGGCCGCGCCCGAAAACAGATAGCGGTCGCCCGCCTGGATATTCAGAATCCCGATCATCGAGGAGAGCTGCGACGTCGCGGTTTGCTGCGAGATGGTCTGTCCGGTGCTGTTCAGGGTCTGCATCGAACTGTTGGCGCTGTTGAGCACCGTGGTTCCGATAGTGGCCATCGACTGCAGCGCGGTGTTGGCGATGCCGATATTGGTGTTGATGTTGGTCATGGTGTCGGCGAACGCGGAGATGTTCGACAATTGCGACCGTGCCGCGATGGCGAATCCCTCGTTGACCCCCATCCCGGCATAGGAGCTCGATTTCTTCCCGCTGGTCAGCTGCTGCTGCAGCGCCGTCAGCTGATTGTTGATATTGAGCACCGACTGATTGAGAACAGTCGTGCCATAACCGACGCCATTGATTGCCATATCGATTGCCTCACACTTGTCGTCTTGTCGCCTAAACCGGGATCTGCATCAGGCTGGTCATCATGGTCTGAACCACGGCCATCACGTGAGCATTGGCAGCATAGATATTCTGCAGCGAAATCAGGTTCGACATCTCGGAGTCGATGCTGACGCCGGAGGCGGATTTGAATTTCTGCTGCAACGCGTTGACGACGACGTCCTGACCCTGCTGCAGCTGCGTCGCGGCGGTTGACGCGTTGCTCTGCTGGCTGATGAACTGCTGCATGAAGCCGGACAGCGTTCCCTTGAACGGCGACGCCGCCGTGCCGAGTCCGGTCTGCGGCGAATAGGTGAACGTACCGGTGGTCAGCTGCTGGTAGAGAAAATCAGCGCGCGTGGTGTCGCCGGCGTTGGTCGGAGGCGAGGCACTGTAAACCGTGAGCTTCGAGGGATCGGCCAGCAGCGCGGAGTTGACCGTGATGCGCCCCGCCAATCCGGTCTGTTGCGAGGCGGTTCCGGTAATCGTGCCCGTGTACAGCAAATTCCCGTCGGTAAACACCGGCAGCTGCGGGCTGCCGCTTGCGAGCGAGGAAACCGTCGTCGTGACCGAGGCCGCGTTGACGGTCGCCGCATTAGTGCCGCTGTCGACCACGCGCAAGGTCGATCCGGAAGGATTCGAAAACTGCAGATTGGCTGCGCCGAGCGCGCTGTTCAGTTGCGATACGACCGAGGCCATCCCGCCTGAGAAATTGATGCCGATGGTCGGATTGTTGGGATTTCCGCCGGTATTCGACAAGGGCAGCGCGGTCGGATCGTCGACGCGTACGATCGTGACATTGTGCTTGGTATTGGTCGCGCTGTCCGTATAGGTCAGATTGATGGTGTTGCCCGGCAGCACGTTCGACACGCCGAGATCGAAACCGGCCTGCGGCGCCAGCGCGGCGGGGGCCGCGGTGCCGGCGGTGGTCTTGTCCGACAGCGCACTCGCCATCGTCGCCGCCATCTGATCGACCTGGGCCTGCGCCTGGACCAGCGTCTTGTCGCGCAGCGTAAGATCGGCGGCGATCTGGCCGGATTTGATCGAGTTGGTCGCGATCATATCGATGCTGGCGCCGTTTGCGAGCTTGACGGTGATCGTGCCGGCGGAGGAGGTCGCCGGATTGCTGGTCCACTGCGAATTGGCGTTCAGCGTTCCCTGCGAGTTGAAACTCATCGTCGACGCCTGGGCGCCGACCAGTTCGACGCCATTCGACGTGTAGACGCTGGTCTGGTTGTTGCCGTTGTTGGAGACGCGAACGTCCATCAGTTGCGAAAGCTGGTCGATCGCCATGTCGCGCTGATCCATCAGCGTCGCGGCGGTCGGATCGGTTGCGTTCATGCCCTGAAGCTGGGTATTGATCTTCGCGATCTGGGTCATGGCGGCGTTGGCCTGCCCGACCGAAATGTTGATATCCTGCTCGGCATTGGTGCGCAGCGTTTGAATGCCCTGCGTCGTTGCGTTGAGCTGCTGCGCCAGCGCCTGCGCCGCCGTCACCGTGGAGATCTGAGACGACGAACTGCCGGAGGTGGTCGACAGCGATTGCAGCCCGGTCGTGAAATTCGAGTACGCGGTTTCCAGCGATCCGGCGTTTCCCGGCGTTCCATAGGCCGTCTGCAATTGGGTCAAGACGCTCGCCATCTGGTCGGCATAGGCGCCGCCCGACATTTCGGTCCGCAACTGGGTTTGCACGAACTGGTTGAGCTGGCGATTGACGCCGGTAACCATGACGCTTGAACCGGTGTCGCCGGTTGTCACCTCAACCTGATTGATGCTCTGGGCAACGTAACCCGGCGTCTGCGCGTTGGCGATATTCGACGACACGACGGAAAGCGCGGCCTGGTTGGCGCGCAAACCGGACATCGCATTGGCGAGAGCTGAACCCAAACTCATATTAGCCGCCTCGGATCAGCCGTGCTGACCAGTTGCAGAACCGAACCATTAACGCAGCACGTTCAAGAGATCCTGGACCATGGTATTGGCCGTGGTGATGACCTTGGTGTTCGCCGAATAGGCTTGCTGGGTCACGATCAGCTTGGTGAATTCCGACGCGATATCGGTGTTCGAGCCTTCGAGCGAGGAGCCGCTGATGTGGCCCGAGGCGCCGATGATGGCCGGTCCCGATTGATCGGTGACGGCGTAGGCGCCGCCATCGAGGCTCTTGAGGTAATTGGTGCCGTTGAAGTGCGCCAACGTCACCGCAGCGAGATCGAGATTTTGCCCGTTGGAAAATGTTCCGACCACGATGCCGTTGTTGTTGATGGCAACCGTCTGAAGCTGACCGGCGGCGTAGCCGTTCTGGGTGACGGCGTTGATCGTGGCGGTGCCGCCGGTGGAGGCGTATTGCGTCAGGGCGCCGGAACCGACGGCGAAAGAAAGGTTTCCGAGCGTCTGGTTTCCGACCGTGACGTTGGGGATCGTGATGGAGGGGGTGGACGGGCTGATCAGGGCGCCTGCCGGTCCGAAGGTGAAATTGGTTCCGGCATTGACCCAGGCGGGTTGCACGCCCGTCGCGCCCGGATTGGTCTGATAGAACAGGTTCCAGGTATTGACATGCGCGCCGCCAAGCGCCGCGCTGTCGGTCTTGGCCCATCGCAGCTGCAGGTTGACCGCGGATCCCGTCGAATCATAGGCGGTGACCGCACCGCCGCTGATCGATTCGTTCAGGAACGTCTGCTGGTCGTTGGCGATGACCGTGCCCGTTCCGGCCGTGAGCGGAGGAGTGCGCGGCTGGTTCACCGACGCCGCGAAACCGAGTTGGGGAAACGACGTCCCGGTGCTCGTGATCGCGAGACTGGCTGCCGTGCCGGTGTGCAGCGTGATCGCGCCACCGGTAATGGTCGGCGCCACACCCGTGATCGCACCGATTCTTCCCAGCAAGGTTCCAACGCTGTCGCCGACGGCGACATCGGGGGAGGTAGCGCTGCCCGCCGCGCCGGCCACTACGTGGATCGTCGTGCCATCGACCACCATGGTGTCGCCGGCCTGGAACTTCAGCGAATCGGTGCCGGCGACGCCGCCCAGCACTGTCGCCGTGGTGATCGGCTGCGCCGTCGGCGTTTGTTGGTTCACCACGGCGGTGCCGGTCACCGTATTGTCGCCAAAGGGCACCGCGGGCGTCGTGGTCGGCAGCGGGTTGACCGAGAAATCGTACGGATTGAGGCCGCCGAGCGCGTTGATCGTGCCGGCTGCCGACGTGCCGCTGACCGTCGTCGTCGGGGTGGACGGCAAGTTGGCGGCATAGTTGATCGACGTCGTGGTCTGGGCCGGAACGAAATTGTTCTGGAACTGAAGCACCTGGGGGACGTTTCCGAGCGGATTGCCGGTTTTCGGATCGACCGCAACGCCCATCAGGAAATATCCGGCGCCGTTGACCAGATTGCCGTTGGCGTTGGTTTGAAAATCGCCGCGACGGGTATAGTCGGTGACGCCGTTGAAGGTGGGAACGTTGTCGACAACGCCGGTGGACTTCTGCACCGAAAAGAAACCGTCACCGTTGATCGCCATGTTGGTCGCGACCGTCGTGACCGAGACGGTGCCCTGGGTGGTGATCGTTGCTTGCGCAAAGGCGGTCACACCGCCCGCCACCTGCCTGCTCGGCGAGGTCGAATCGGGAATCAGATCCTCGAAGCTGGTATTGATACCCTTGTAGCCCGTGGTCGAAGCGTTCGCGATATTTCCGGAGATGTTCTGCAAGGCGAAGGATTGCGCCTGAAGGCCGCCGACGGAAGTATTCAGAGCATCGAAGATACCCATAACCTGTCTCCAATTCGATCCCGGCGGCCAGCCGATCTGCACAACCATGGCCGCTGTCGAAGGAGCCTGTCGCAAGCGTTATGCCAACATGGAAAATCTATTCATTTCAGGTACTTGAATAAAAATGCCCCGGTCCGAAGACCGGGGCACAATTGCCGGGCGGGCAACAATTGCCGGGCTCGAGCATGATGCGGAAACGCCGGCCGCGCACTTGATGCGGGGTGGGAACCGAAGTGGTCAGGCCGAAGCGAAACTACAGGCGTCAGGTCGCCGAGGGAGCCGCCGGATGAAATACCATTGCAAAGCCGTCCATGCAGTAGCGCAAGCCGGTCGGCTTCGGGCCATCGTCGAAGACGTGGCCGAGATGGCCGCCGCAGCGGCGGCAGTGAATTTCGGTCCGCAGCATGCCAAAAGTACGGTCTTCGGTTTTGCCGACGGCGTTCTCGAGCGGCTGGTAAAAGCTCGGCCAGCCGGTGCCGCTCTCGAACTTCGTCTCCGAAGAGAACAGCGGCAGGTCGCAGCCGGCGCAGGCGAAGATGCCCTTGCGATGCTCCTTCAGCAGCGGACTCGAGCCGGGACGCTCGGTGCCTTCCTGGCGCAGGATTTCATATTGCTGCGGCGTCAGCTGCGCACGCCACTCCGCGTCGGTCTTTTCGACCTCGAACTTCTCCGCGGCCTCGGCCGGAGAGGCCCGCAGCCAGCGGAAGGCGGCAAGGCCAAGCAAACTGGCGACAGACGCGAGCAAGATACGGCGGTCAATCATGATGGTCTCCGTGCGAAGCGAAAGACGGGATGTTCGCTCTCAAATACGGGGCGCGCCGCTGGAAGTTACACCGAACGGCGAGGATTTTTCTCACTTTCTTGCGAGACGGCACCTGCCAAACTCGCGGAGACACCCCCATCCCGGCTCTGGGGTCAGGGTGGGGGTCCCTCGGCATCGGCAGTATTCGTCGGCGGCGCAGCCGGCCGCTGGGCATGCGGGCGACCCGGCGGCGGGCGGGGCCGGGACGGCCGGGGCGGCCTGGTTCCGGCTTGGCGGTTGGCTTCCGCCAGACGCGCTTCGTGGATGCGCTCCTTCGTCCGCATCCTTTCGCGGTAGCGCGCCAGCGCGCCGGCGGCGGCTGAACTTCCCCGCCCCCACATCCCGATCAGGTGTCCGGCGACCCGGCCGGTCGGGCCGCCGGCCCAGACCAGTTCGAACGGCGAAAACAGCCGCCAGCGCTCATCGCCCCACAGAATGCTGCGTGCGATCAGCTGCCCCGCCATCGCCGATGTGTTCAGGCCCTGGCGGCCAAACCCGCTCGCCACCCACAATCCGCGCCGCAACTGGCCGATCTGCGGCATGCCATGCACGGTCTGTCCGATCGCCCCGCCCCAGGTCTCGGCGATCTCGACCCGTCCGAGCTTCGGAAAAATCGTGCGGATTCTGCGCGCAATGGCCGGCGCAAAACGCTCCGGCCGCGCCGCCCAGGTGGTTTCAGGGCTCGCCCACATCAGGCGGTCGCCGTCGACGATGCGGAAATGATCGATGCCGTCGCTGTCGGCCACCGATCCCTGAAACGTCATGGCCTCGGCAAGGCGTCCCCCGAGCGGCGCGGTCACCGCGCCGTAGCGCCAGACCGGCAGCAGCGTTTCGGACAACCGCGGCAAGGTCGCGCCGAGATGGATATTGCCGGCGAGCACGATATGCGAAGCGCGCAACCGCGCCGACGGCGTCACGATACGTTTGCGGATGCCCGAGGAATCGACGCTGACGACCGGCGTGTCCTCGAAGATCCGCGCCCCTGCCCGCCGCGCCAGCGCGGCAAGGCCGTGGACATATTTGCGGCCGTCGACCTGAAACGCCTTGGGATAATACACGCCATGAAAATAACGATCGGTCTTGAGTTCGGCGCGGACGCGGTCGACCTGCCAACCCTCTACCTCGGTCTCGAAATCCTCGCCGAGCATTTGTAGGCGGCTGATCAGCTGATCGCCGGCATCGACGTTGGAGACCTCCAGCGCGCCCTCGCTGAGCGCCATGCCCGGCATCGATTGTTCAGAGGCCGTGGCCCGGACATATTCGGCGCCCTGCTTCGACAGCGCCCATAACTCACGGGCGTCTTCAAAACCGATCCGCGCGATCAAGTCGCCGATGGGAAGGCCGTAACCGGGCATCACGGTGCCGAGCTGATGGCCGGAGGCATTCCAGCCGACGTGCCGGCCTTCTAGAACGGCAACGCTGGCGCCGAGCCTTGCGGCCTCCAGCGCCACCGTGAGACCGGCAAGGCCGGCGCCGACGATGGCGATATCGACATCGAGGTCGAACGAAAGCCGTGCGCGCTCGCGCGCCGCCGGGACGTCAGGGCCGTTGGTCGCACTTGCGGAGGTCTCGGTCATATCGTTTTCTTACGGACCGAGCCGGCACTTGTCACCTTGTCCTGCGCGTGAGGTTGTACATTAATCCGCGAGCCGGAAACGAATCGAGATTGCGCCATGCGCCGTTTGATGCTGCTGCGTCACTCCAAGACCGAAAACGACGCGCCTTCGGGGCGCGATCGGGATCGCCGGCTCGACGATCGCGGCCGCAGGGACGCTGCGGAAATCGGCGGCTGGATCGGCCGGCATCCGCCTTTTCCCGATCCGGTGCTGGTCTCGCCCGCGGTCCGGGCGCACCAGACCTGGGAAATCGCCTGGCAAGCGATGAAAGCCCTGGTTCCGGAGCCGCAGGTCGAGCTGGTCCCGGAACTCTATGGCGCCGATCCCTCGCAGCTCCTGGAAACCATCCGCGACGCATCCGCCACCGACCCCAAAACCCTGATGCTGGTTGGACATAATCCCGGAATGCATGAACTGGCACTGGCGCTGACCGGCAGCGGCGATGCCGCCGGGCGCAAGGCGCTGGCCGACAATCTGCCGACATCGGGGCTTGCCGTTTTCGACTTCGGGATCGACGACTGGGCCGACGTGGCATTCCGCCGCGGACGGCTGGTGCGGTTCATGAGCCCAAAACTGCTGAAGCAAACGTCAGGCGACTGAGGCGGGCGCCGGCTCCGTCGCCAGGCCGTCAAATTATGCTAGGCTCAAGGCGGACACGGAGGCGAGAGATGTTCAAATCCATTCTGGTCCCGATCGATCTGACCGATACCGAACTGGCGAAGCCCGCGATTGCGACCGCGGCGACGCTGTCGCAGACCTGGAACGGGATGGTGCGGCTTCTCAACGTGCTGCCGATGACGCCGGTGATGCTGGCGGAATATGTGCCCGCCGATTTCGACACCCAGCAGCGCCAGACTTCCGAGGAGGCGCTCACGATCGTGGCGCGCGAATCCGGCATCGATGCCCCGCGCATCTCCAGCGTGGTGCGGCAGGGCGGCATCTATCACGAGATTCTGGAGGAAGCCGCCGCGATCAAGGCCGACCTGATCGTCATGACCTCGCACCGGCCGGCGATGCGGACTTATTTTCTCGGCTCCAACGCCGGCCATGTGGTGCGCTACGCCAAATGCTCGGTGCTGGTGGTGCGGCACTAGGGGGAAAGTGTCCGGATCCCGGACGCAGTGCGATCTCCTCGCCGCATTCAAACCGGCCACTCCGCAATAAAACCTCTCGCCTTGTAGGGCTCGATCTTGTCCCATTCGCTGAGGATCCGCGCTCGAAATACCGCGTCGGTGTGCCAAAGTGCGCGCGGTGTCTCAAAGCTATCCACCGTGATCAGCATCTTCTCCACCTCCGGCCAGTGCCGGTGCAGCGTCATCGGGTAGCGGCGCGCGGTCCAGCTATTGCCGAGGCAGATCACGCTGCGGATGTTTTTCACCCCAAGTGCTGCTTCGATGACGGGCAGCGAGAAGATCACGTTCTCGCCGGTGTTGGTCGAGCGGTGTTCCTCCAGGATGCGCTCGGGCGGCATGCCGCGAGCAACCATGGCAGATTTAATGACCTCGCATTCGGAGAATTGTGAGCCCGGCGTCACCCCGCCGCTCACGATCGACCATTGAAAAAAACCCTCGCGCCAGAGCCTGAAGGCCTCATCGACCCGCCGCGCGACGTCTTCGCGGGTGCCGAACACGAACAGCAGGTCGGCGGGCTTTATCGGCGTCGAGATCAGATGCCTTGTATTGATCGCCGCAATCTCGGCCTCAGTTGGCAATCGATGGCTTCGGTCTCCCATCATCCGATCCGCGTGTCGACCAAAACAGCGCGGCCACGATGCCGTGCGCCGGCCGCGTGGCGAAGTCACGATTCATTGCCGAAGATTACGGCAGCAACGCTTTCGGCAAATCGTCGAAGGTGTAGGTCTGCGGCCGGTTGCGCGTGATAAAGCCGCCGATCTGCCAGCCGAACAGGGCGGCGAAACCGACCAGGAACAACGCACCTGCGAATTCGCCGGTGGCGACGGCGCGGACCAGGAGCCCCGCGATCGCGATCCCGACCAGCACCAGCAAGATGATCGCGGCGGCATAGACGCGCGGCCCGAGGCCGCCGAGCAGCGCCGCCCGGCTTCCGGCCTTCGCCATTCGTCGATGCAGCCCGGTGATGAAGGCGCGATAGTCATTGTCCTGCGGCGCCATCAGGGTGGCGGTCTGCCACGTGGTCGACAGAATCCGAATCCGCCCTCCGCCGGCCCGATCGATGTCGGCGCGAAAACGGCGCGACTGCATCGACACCGGCCGGTACGACAGCCGGATCGCCGAAATCTGGTCGTAAGGCCACACCGCGGATTTGCCGCCGACCTGCCACGACAACCCCTCCTCCGTCAGTTCGAAGCGATGCGCGGCGCCGACCAGCGACGCCTTGTAGGCGTATCGAACGCCTGTCGTGGCCTGGTTCGGCAGATCGATCGTCATCGGCAATGGAACTGATCTCCCGGGGTCGACGCGGGCGCGCCGGAATCCGGCGGCGCCTAGCGCGCCATACATGCCCACAAAAACCCGAGCGTTGCGAGCGCGCCCAATGCGGTGCGCACCGCATGCAATGCGCCCCATCTGACGACCAGCGCCCGCATCGGCGGCCCGGCTTGGTCGGGTTCCGTCGCCAGCAGCGCATCATTGGTCGGCTTGATACCGAGCAGCGTCCACGGCCACGGCGCAATTATCGCAACGGCGCCGATCAAAAACCCGGGATGCGAGGTCTGCCACCACGCAATCAATCCAACGAGAAAGCCGAGCAGCGCCAGCGGCGCCTGCATCGCGGCGCCGCGCTTGTAGGAGGGCTTCCATTCGGTGAGCAGCGCGCGATCGTCCAGCAACAGCCGCGCGGGTTGTTCGACAATGCTCACATAAAGTGCGGCACCGGTGAAGATCGCCGCGGCGACCAACGCAAGAAGTCCGAAAGCCATATCTCAAACCTGCTTTGAAAAGGTCGATTTGATTTTCATCGGGTCGGCTTGCGCGCACCGCCGGCTTTATCTTACAACGGACCATGGCCGAGACGACCTATTTTCCGCGCCGCCTGATCCTTGCCGGCGCCATGATTTCCGGCGTGCTGCTGGCGCTTGCCGTGCACATGCTGGGGGCGGGCTACGGGCTCGACCTCGGCGGTCTGTGGCGATCCGATATAAGCGATTTCATGCCCGCAGGCGCGGCGATCGCGTGGTGGCTGATCGCCACCGTCGGTTTCTGCGGCGGCTATTTCACCGCAACCCTGATGGACAGCGCGGTCTCGGGACAAATTCCGCAGCGCATGCGCCAGTTCCTGATCGCGGTCGGGGTGCTGGTGCTGGCAGGCGCAGGCCAGGCCGCCTCCGCGCCCAGCCCGATCCCGACCATCTCGGGCGTGCTCGCCGGTCTCGCCGCGCTGTGCCTCGGTGCGGTGATGGCGTTCTGCGGCGCGCATTTTGCGCTGCGCAGGGCGTGAACTGCCGCGTTTAGACAGGGCGTGGACTCACTCATTGGCGCACAGCCCAATTCGGATTGATGCGAGCTTTGGCGGTCCATTCATAATCGCGAAGTTCGTAGCGCATGATTCGAGGCATCACGTCCACGACCGCACCATCTCAACCCGCCATGGCTAAGCGACGCCCCGCAACGACCGGCTAGCTTGGCGCTGCCGAACTTGAGGCATCACCCGCTCCGCCAGCAGGCGCATCGAGTTCGTCACGTCGGCGGGCGCCATGTTGCCAAAGTTTTGCATGGTCATGACGTGATCCACGCCCATGTCGGCGAGCGCGCAAAGCTTCTTCGTGACGGTCTCGACCGACCCAAAAAGATGAATGCCGCTTCGGAGAATATCGTCATAGACCATTTTCTTCGCATACAGCCGGGTCTCGACATAGAGGTCAAACGGTCCGCCCGCCTCCCTGCGTGCTGCGGCGTCGGTCTCGGCGACATGGGTATGGAGGCATACGACGTTGTCGCCAAGCGCTTGCGGAAGAGCGACGGCCTTGTTGCCAGCATCGGTTCGGCCGCGGCGAAATTCCGACACCAGCGAACCGATTTCGTCGACATGATCGAGCGAGCCGTATGGCACCGTCAAAAGTCCTCGCCCCTGCAAGCCGACGTGGTAGGCGGCCTCCTTGCGGAGAATGGCCACGTAAAGCGGCACCGGCCTCTGGATCGGCTCGACATTCAATTTCACCGCGTCCAGGCGGCTAAACTTGGCGTGGCAGGTCACCCTTTCGCCAGACAGAAGCCGCTCCACGATTGCGAGGCACTCGTCGAAACGATCGCGTTTTTCAGCGGGGTCGACATCGAATCCTTCGAACTCATGTTTGAGATAGCCGGAGCCGGCGCCGAGCACGAAACGGCCATCGCTAAGGATATCCGCCATCGCAAAAATCTCGGCCGCCGTTCTCGGATTGTGAAACGTAAGGATCGAGATTGCCGTTCCGAGTCTGATGCGTGTCGTGCGTTGGGCAATCGCGCAGAGCAAAGCGGTGGGATTCGGAACCACGCCATAGGGATGAAAATGGTGCTCCGCGGAAAAGAACGCGGCATATCCCAGTTCGTCTGCAAGGACGGCTTGATCGATCACTTGCTTGTAGAGCTGGGGGACGGTGCGGGCGCCATCGGGATAATGGTCCTGGACGGAAAACAGCGAGAGCTTCAAGGCGGCCTCCCGGATTCATGAATTGGGTCATAGAGTGGGCGTTGTTGCTGAGTGTCGAGGCAACTTTGACGTATGATTCCTCACCCCAAGAGGTTCGCGACGCCCGCTTGGCATCCGTGCCCCTGTCGATCAGGAACCGCTCTTCGCTGGCATTGCTCATTTTCGTGGCCCTCCTGTTTCGCACCCGGCCGCCTTGGCCAAGGCAGCCCCGCGCATGTGTGAATGGCGCGCGCTACGACATCATTTCATTACTGGGAAGAAGCGTTACCCTGGCAACATTCCCAGCATCGGCAGGAACGCAAGGCCCGTCGCCAGCGGCGACAAGCCGTTGACGCGCTGGAAATACAGGCTCAGCACGAAGATCAGGCCATAGAAGGCGACGTTGACAAGCAGGCCGACCAGCGACGTCAGCGCGAACAGCCGATGTCCAAACAGCGAGAGCGGCAACATCGGTTGCGGCGCGCGCCATTCCTGCAGCACGAACAGGACCGCCAGCACCGCCGCGGCCGCAAAGCCCGCGATCACGAACGGACGGCGCCAGCCGAGCGCGCCGCCTTCGATGATGGCGCCGGCGAGACAGCCCAGCGCTGCGATCGCCGCGAGTTGCCCCGGCAGGTCGATCTTCCGCTGCGGCGAGCGCGTGGTCTCGCCGGCATAGCGCCAGCTCAACCACAGGCCGGCCAGACCGATCGGCAGATTGACCAGGAAGATCGAGCGCCAGCCGACCAGCGCGATCAGCCCGCCGCCCAGCAGCGGCCCGGAGATCAGCGCCACGCTGGCGCCGGCGGCCCAGATCCCGACCGCACGGCCGCGCTGCTTTTGGTCCGGATAGGCGTGACTGAGCAACGCCAGCGAGTTCGGAACCAGGATCGCCGCGCCGAGCCCCTGCACGGCTCTGGCCGCGATCAGAATGGCGGCGCTCGGCGCCAGCGCGCAGCCGACCGAGGCGGCCGTGAAGATGGCAAAGCCCGCCATGAACACCCGTTTCGCGCCGATGCGATCACCCAGCGCGCCGGCGGTTAGAATGAAGGCAGCAAACGCAATCGTATAGGCGCTGACCACCCATTGCAGCTCGGCGACGCCGCCGCCCAGCGACGTGCCGATGCTGTGGAGCGCGGTATTGACGATGGTGACGTCGAGTTGAACCACGCCGTAACCGAGGCTCATCGCCGCCAGCGTCAGCGACGTCGACAGGCTCGAGCGGGCCGGATCGCCTGCAGGATTTTTGGCCGAGCGCGGCGCGGCTGCGTTCGGAAGCGGTTGGAACTGAAGGGAGGTCATTGGCATGGGTCACCTCATATTTGCAGCCAACCAATGCGCCACCAATGCTTCCGGTTCAGGGCAGACACTTCGTTCAAGATCGAACTATCCCTGTCGTGCCAGGGCGCGCGGTCACAGCGTTGCCGTCCTCGCAGTTCGACCAATTTCGTCTGCGGCTTTTCGGGAAATGCCTTGCCGGTTATTGGCGTCGGCGTGATTTTGACGCTGGCGAGCCCGACCGCGGCGAGCCGCGCCCATCAGCCTGTTCGCGCTGGTGGGCGCTGTTCTTCGGGATCAAATATCCGCCGTGAAAACAGAACGTGAAAAACAAAACGCCGGGCGGCCGGTCCGCGCGACGTTTTGTCTCATCCCTGCTGGAGCTCGGAAATCAGCTCGCGGCGCGCAGGTTGACCTTGCTCTCGGCAAGCGTGGTCAGTTTCTTGTCGGTCGCCTTTTCTTCTTCCAGCGTCTGCTGCAGGATACCGGCGACATCGTTGCGGCCAAGCTGCCTGGCCCACGCGATCAGGCTGCCGTAGCGCGCGATTTCGTAATGCTCGGCGGCTTGGGCTGCGTTGATCAAGGCGGCATCCAGTACCGATTTATCCGCGACTTCGCCCGCGACCTCGTCGGCTTCCTCGATGATGCCGTCGATCGCCGGACAGTCGACGGCCTTGGCTTCGGCGCCGATCATCTGAAACACCTGTTCCAGGCGCTGGACATGAGTCTTGGTTTCATCGAGATGGGTCAGAAAGCCCTGCTTGAGCTGCTTGTCGGTCGCCTTCTCGGCCATTTTCGGCAGCGCCTTCACAAGCTGATTTTCGGCATAATAGATGTCCTGCAACTGGTGCACGAACAGGTCGTTCATGGTCTTGATGTCTTTGGTGAAGAGGCCCATGGCTCTCATCCTTTTTGGTTTCGGGAACACGACAGCGCGGCCGTTTCATTGCCGGAACGCCGATCTGTTCGATTGCGGATACAAAGCCAACCAAGGGATCGCGGGCTTGTTCCTGAAACCTGCAAAAACCTCGCGATGGGAATATCGGAACACGCGGGCGCGCGGCGGAGCGGCCGAACCAACAGGCAAATGCCAGGCCTCGAATCTGCCGGCGTCAAGACATATGTATGGCGTGTGACAGCCATGCTCAGCGAGGACCGCAGCTGGCGTTGTCAAGGACTGCCCAACGGAACGTTTTTGCCCTATGGGTTTTCACTTCGGGAACGATTGGCAGCTCTTTTTGACCATCGATCGTTCCTCAACGGCTTCTAACGGTTGCCGCCCTGCCGGGAGGATGAATGCACGGACTGCTGACCACGCTCGGGCGTGGCTTCAAGAAATGGATCGGCTGGAAGCGGCTCGGGATCGCGGCGAGCCTCCTGATCATCGCCTTTGCGATCACCACGCTGGTCCGCACCCTCAAGGGTGTCGACACCGGCGTAATCCTGACCGCACTGACGGAAATATCGCCTCACCAGATCGCGCTGGCAGGGCTATGCGTGGTCGGCGCGTTCTGTACGCTGACGTTTTATGATTTCTTCGCGCTGCGGACCATCGGCAAGAAACAGGTGCCCTACCGGATCGCGGCGCTGTCGAGCTTCACCAGCTACACCATCGGCCACAACATCGGCGCCACGGTGTTCACCGGGGGCGCGATCCGTTTCCGGATCTATTCGGACTACGGCCTCAGCGCCATCGACGTCGCCAAGATCTGCTTCCTCTCCGGCCTGACGTTCTGGCTCGGCAATCTGTTCGTGCTCGGGTTCGGCATGGCCTGGCATCCGTGGGCCGCCTCCGCGATGGACCTGCTGCCGCCGCCCATGAACCGGCTGATCGCATTCGGCTGCCTCGCCGGCATTGCGAGCTACTTCATCTGGCTGGTGATGGGCAAGCAGCGCCGCGAGCTCGGCCAGAACGGCTGGAAAGTGGTGCTGCCCTCGGCGCGCCTGACGCTGCTGCAGGTCCTGATCGGCGTGGTCGATCTCGCGTTTTGCGCTACCGCGATGTATCTGTTGATGCCGGCGCAGCCCGGCATCGATTTTGTCTCGCTGGCGGTGGTGTTCATTCTGGCGACGCTGCTCGGTTTCGCCAGCCATGCGCCGGGCAGCCTCGGCGTATTCGACGCCGCGATGCTGGTGGCACTGCCCGAATTCGGCAGGGAACAGCTGCTGGCGACGCTGTTGGTGTTCCGGATCCTGTATTTCCTGATCCCGTTCGGAATCTCGATCAGCATCATGGGAACGCGCGAGCTGTGGCTCAATGTGGTGGTGCCATGGCAGAAACGCCGTCGGCTGAGCGAGGTTTCCAGCAGCCGGCCGACCGCCGTGCCGCAGCCGGTCAAGGGCCAGCAAGCCCAGCCCCTCAAACGCCGGCGGGCGCAGGGCTAGCGCGTGATCCCCCCACGCTGATGAGCGGATGGACGATTTGGTTGCGGCTGATCCGGAGTTTTTTGCGCCATCTCATTTCCGCCCCAACAGTAACGTCAAACGCGTCATGGTCCGAATTCATCTCCGTTCGATAATCCTCGGGGCGCTACTCCTGGGAGCGCTCGGCGCATGGCCCGCGCCGTGGATGCCACCCCTGATCTCCGCGGCGGCAGCGCAAGGCGCGTCCGATGCCGCGATGCAGATTTCCTGGGAGGTCCGCAACCGCTTCCGGCTGTTCCGCGAGGAACGCGATTTCCTGCTGCATACCGACAGCGGGCGCGGCCGCAGCGTGCTGGCCTCCGAGCAGGCGCTGGAACTGCAGAGCGACGGCCGCGGCTGGGCCCGCAACACCGTGAACCGCCTCTGCATCGACCTGCTCGGCCGCGTCAGCGAGCCCTGCACCCGCGACAACGTCAAGGAAAGCTATCTGACGCCGGTCGATCACCCGATCACGGTTCGGCTGACCGGCCAGGTCCCGGTGGGCGCCACCTGCGCCTGGTCGTTCGACGACGGCGAGGGGCCGCAAGCCTCCACCTTCGATTGTGCCGAACCCGTCAATCTGCGGGCGCGCTATGGCCGCACCACCGTCGCCACCGTGGAGGTCTCCTCGGGCCCCGAGGCGCCGCAGCGCCTCGCCACCGAGATCGTGGTGCGCGATATCCTCATCGCCGGGCTCGGCGACAGCATCGCTTCCGGGGAAGGCAATCCGGACCGGCCGATCGCATTGTCCGATGAGGGTTTCTGCTTCCGCTCTTATTTGGTGGGGACGCAATACTATCGTCCCAGCCGGGCCGGCTACAAAGGCGGCCGGGCCTGCGAGGCCCCGGATAGCCTGCAGGTGTGGCAGCGCCAGAGCGCGCTCTGGTTCAACTCCGCCTGCCACCGTTCGCTGTACAGCTACCAGACCCGCACCGCGCTGGCGCTGGCGGTGCAGTATCCGCATATCGCGGTGACCTATCTGCCGCTCGCCTGCACCGGCGCCAGCATCCCCGACGGGCTGTTCGGCGGCCAACGCGCGCGGGAATGCCCGCCGATCAAATCGGGCGCCAAATGCTCGGGCACGGTCAACGCCCAACTGACTGAACTGCGCGAAGCCCTCGGCGCTGCCCGGCGCCGCCAGCCGGACCGGCAGCTCGATCTGATCCTGCTGTCGATCGGCGCCAACGACATCAATTTCTCCGGGCTGGTCGCCGACGTGATCGTCGACAACCCGACCGAGCGCGTGCTGTTTCGGCGCTCAGGCGTGATGGGCTCGGTCGAGGATTCACGCGCCGCATTGACCCGCGAACTGCCGCAAAGCTTCGGCAAGCTGCGGGAGGCGTTGAGGCCGCTGGTCGGCGACATGTCGCACGTGGTCTACGTATCCTACGCCAATCCGACGCTTGCCGGCGGCGCCCCCTGCCCCGGCGGACGCGCCGGCTTCGACATTCATCCCTCGTTCAATGCGCAAGCCCAGCGGCTGGCCAACGTGTCGGGCTATGTCGAGCAGGAATTCCTGCCGCAGCTGAAGGCGCTCGCTTTGTGCCAGTCGGGCGTGTTGTGCCGCGATCCCGCCGGCGACCGCATGACCTTCGTCGACGCCCATCAGGCGGCATTTTCGGACCACGGATTTTGCGCGCGCGCCGCGACCGACCCGGAATTCGACCGCGCGTGCTTTTCGGCCAAGGGCGAAAGCTTCGATCCCGATATCGTCAGCGCAGCCAGCCAGCCGATGCTGTGCGGGCGAAGTGCCGGCGAATATCGCGCCTATCTGCCGCGCGCGCGCTGGATCCGCGACGCCAATGACAGTTATTTTTCGGCGATGACCTATCCGCAGGGACTGCCGTCATCGAGTCAGCCCGCCGATATCCATGACGCGACCTGGGGCATTCTTTCCGCCGTGTATGGCGGCGCGGTGCACCCCTCGGCCGAAGGCCACGCCGCGATGGCGGACGCGGCGCTGCCGGCAGTGGCTTCGGTGTTGCAGCTCAATGTGGCCGTGCCCGAGGTAACGCAGGAGCCGGCGACGCCGATCGTGATCGCGCCGGGCGCGCGCTGACGGCTCGCAGGCTTCTAGGTCAGCGCGCGGGCGCGCTGCCCTTCTTCGCCGCCGCGGGCGGTTTCATCGCCGCGGCCTGCGCCGGCAGATATTTTGCCACCACCGCGGGATCGAGCTGGGCCATCGCGGTATCCGGCAATCGGGACCAGGTCTCGTCCTTGCCGAACAGCGAGATACCCAGATAGCCGCGCATCGTCAGTTCCTGGCCGTCAGGGCTGAGCGTCATCTTGGCCCGGTAGATCTTGCCGTCGCGCGGATCGAGCACGTTGCCGTTCTCGTATTTCAGTCCGTCGCGCTTCATGTCACGAATGAAGGAAATGCCGATCAGCGGCGCATTCTTGCGGTCGTCGGTGCATTTGGAGCAAATCGGATTGGGTTCTTCGCCGGGGCGCGGAAAGGTCTTGGCCACGACGCCTTCGAAGATGCCGTCGTGATCGACCACGAGAAACCAGGCCACCGGCTTGCCGTCCTCGACCTTCTGCCACAGCCCCGCGGCCGACGGCTCGGCGGCCTGCCCCGGCGTCAACAGGACAAGCAACATGACGAAGCCGGTCATGATCGGCAGCGCCAGTCGAAGTCGGGATATAGCGGTCCACATCATCGTCACCTGACCAGCCCCTCGAGCGATGGGCAAACTCTAAAACCATTTGGCCAAAGGTTCTAGTGCCGCAAGCGCACGATCACGCGCCTCATGCAGCGCGGAGGTCACAAATATGCCGCAAGGCTGGACGCCGCCTCCGCAAGCCCGGCCGCAGAATTGTTGCTCGATGTTTCCGGATCGGGTCAGCTGACCCCGAGCTTCTTCTGCAGGCTCGACGACGAGGTGGTGTATTGAAACACCAGCCGCTTGTCGGGGAAGACATAGCGGTGCGCCTTCTGCGCCATCAGCGCGCCCTCGTGGAAGCCGCACAGGATCAGCTTGAGCTTGCCGGGATAGGTGTTGA
>Ga0209736_1000191_pt1 | contig 19600 bp, 7 predicted proteins | sample BlaSpr_A8_Ref_M3_FD_187992 | JGI IMG/M metagenome (GOLD analysis project Ga0209736, IMG submission 187992) | Forest soil microbial communities from Thunder Bay, Ontario, Canada - Black Spruce, Ontario site 2_A8_Ref_M3 (SPAdes) (version 2) | ecosystem: Environmental > Terrestrial > Soil > Boreal...
CATGCTGCGAGCGCCGCAAGCGCCAGAAAAATCGCTGTGGCAACAAACGTGAGTGGGTCTGTCGGGCTTACCTTATAAAGGAGACTGGCCATCAGGCGAGTCAACACGAACGACGCGGCCGCGCCGAGGATTAAGCCCAACGAGACAATTTTCATTCCTTGCCCCACGATCAGTCTCAGAATTTCCCCGGGCTGGGCGCCCAGCGCCATGCGCACGCCGATCTCCTGCAGTCTCCGGCTGACCCCGAACGCCAACACACCGTAGATGCCGATGACGGCAAGGACCAGCGCCAGCAAAGCAAGCGCCGCCAGCAAAAATAAATTGAGCCGCTGCGGAGCCAGGGAACGAGCGAGCAACTGGTCTATCGTCGCAATGCGATAGACAGCGACGCTGCGATCGACGGCGGCAATCTCCCTCTGCACGGCCGGCGCTAACACTGCCGGATCTTGCTTGGACCGCAGCACCAGGTTCATGTACCAAAAAGTGGAATACGGCGTGTAATATTCCGTCTTGCTTTCGGCGTCGAGACCAAAGCTTTTTACGTCTCCCACAATGCCGATGATTTCCCAAGCCTTCGGCGGCCGGTCGAAGCTCAAAAGGTGCTGGCCGATTGGATCCTTTCTTGGCCAGAACCGCCGAGCCATGGCTTCATTAACGATCGCCACCTGTAAGTTTTCCTGCGAGTCGGCATTTTTGAATTGCCGGCCACGCAGCAGCGGAATTCCCATAGTCCGAAAATAATCGGCGCTAATGCCCCGCCACTCCGCAGATAACGCGTTCTCCCGGCCCAAAGTTGGCTGCCCGGCAATGTTAAAGCTGCCCCAGTTCCACTCACCGCTCAACGGAAGCGTTGTCGTTGCCGCGACCGATTCCACGCCCGGCAGTCCTTTGAGACGCTCCAACACTTCGTCCAAAAGAACGGAAGTCTGCTTGCCGCTGGTGTATTGCGCGCTCGGCAAGGCAATTTTCATGGTCAAGAGATGTTCGGGACGGAAGCCTGGAGACACTCTGTTCAGATCGAGAAAACTTTTTAGCATTAAGGCCGCACCGCAAAGCAGCAGCAGTGTCAATGCGATCTCCGAAACGACCAAGGCGTTGCGCACTCGCTGACTTCGAGGACCCCGGGTCGCGCCGCGCTGCCCTTCGCGCAACGATTCTTGAATATCCACTCCGCCGATATGAACAACGGGCGCCAAGCTGACCAGAACAGCGGTGGCAAGCGCGAGGATTGCAGCAAACGCGAGCACCCGCCCGTCCAAAGCAACTTGCTCGATGCGAGGAATTCTGCCGGCGCTCAAGGCTACCGCCGCTGGTAGCGTGATTTTGGCAACCAATAGCGCCAGGCTCCCGCTGAACGAAACCAGGAGCAGGCTCTCTGTAAGCGCCTGGCGCAGCAAACGCCTAGCATCAGCTCCCAGCGCCGCGCGGATGGCGAACTCCCTTTCCCGCGAAGTGGCATGCGCCAGCAAGAGGTTGCCGACATTGGCGCACGCAATCAATAGAATGAATCCCACAGCGCCCAGCAAGACCAGCAGAGAGGCACGCGCGTTGCCGGCAAACTCTTCGAGCAGCGGGGTGGCACGGACTCGCCATTGAGCATCCGTTGCCGGATTTGCCTTCCCGATCTGCTGCTGGATTCCGTCGATCTGCGCCGCAGCTTGCTGAATATTTACACCCGGCCGCAACCTTCCCAACACTCGAAGCGGGTGCGAGATCCGGTCTTGCAGCTCGCGACCCAGCGCGCCGACCGGCAGCCACACATCACAACCCTGGGGAAACTGGAACCATGATGGCATCACGCCGATCAGCTGGAAATTCTCGCCATCAAGCAGAAAAGTCTTTCCGATGGCGTGCGGATCGGCTGCAAAACTTCGGCGCCAGAGCGCATCGCTGGCCAGAAACACCTTGGCATTGCCCGGCTGCTCCTCAGCCGCGACGAAGGCTCGGCCAAGAGCAGGGCGCACGGCGAGAATTGAGAAAAAGCTGGTAGTCGCGGCAGAGTACTGAACTCGTTCGGCGAAGTCCGGAAGGCCGAGAACCAGATCATCGGTGGCTCCCGTGCTGACGTAGGCAGCGGTTTCCTCGAATACCGTGTTCTGGTTTTGCCATTCGGTGTAGCTAGGATACGAAACGCCGGTCTTGTCCACTTTGCCGGGATTGGACTCGGTGAGGAGAACGAGCTGCGCTGGATCTTTGAATGGCAGTGGGCGAAGAAGAACGGCGTCCACGATGCTGAAGATGGCGGTATTCGCGCCGATACCCATGGCCAACGTTACAACCGCGGCTGCAGTGCTCGCAGGATTTCGCGCCAGCATCCGCGCCCCATAACGGATATCGCTCCAAACGTCCCTCACGTTCGCCTCCGCCACTTGCCGCGCTACCGGCACAAGGGTGAATGATTCCTTGTGATGGACAAGACGTTTCGGCGAGCGGGAGTGTTAACGGGGGAAGGACGAAATCAACGAGGGTCAGGGAGGTTAGGATTTTCCTTTTCTCACCAGGGGCTAGGGCGAATCCACGGGATTTTGGCGCAATTCCCATTCCGTGCTCAGGCGCCGCACCGATTCGCGCAATCGGACCGCAAGCGCGGCAATGGTTTCTAGGCGCTGGGGAGCGCCCTGCGGCAAGCGGCCGTCGCTCTTCCGCCGGATTTCGGAGAGCAACAGCTCTGCGTTTCCCAGGATTCCGGTAAGCGGGTTGTTCAGTTCGTGCCGAAGCACCTCGCCGAAATCTTCGCGGTCCGGTTCTCCGGATGCATTTTTTCGCCGCGCCGCGAGGAATTCTTCCGGAGCCGGCCAGGCCTGGGCGTCACTCTGGGCCTGGCGCAGCCGCCGCTCCATCAGACCGAGCGCGACGGTTAGACACCCGCCGGTACGAACGACGTAGTCCGCGGCGCCAGCGGCCACCAAGCCGGAGAGTTCCGTCTGATGTTCCGCGGCGCCGATTACCACGACCGGCGCGTAGGAGGCCAGCGAAGAAACGGCGATGTCCAGACGCTCTGCGCGTGCGTGCAGCTTTCCGGGTTCCGGTGTCTCCGCTGCTTCTGTGAGTAGTATCACAGCGGGGGCGGCATCCTCGACGATGCGGCGCGCCGCTTCCACCGTGCTCACCGAAGAGACGTGGCGGCGCTCATCGATGGTTTCCAGTTCATGGCGAGCGGTGGCGCGCAGCGCCGCGTCATCGCTAACCAGAAGAATCGAGTGTTCCCGAGGTGTCATGTCATCATCCATTTCTCAATGCGCTTTCCGGGCAGCCGCGGCGCGGCCTCCGCGCGTGAGGCGGCTGTCCAGAAGACTAAACACTTTCTCCGTCAGCTCCTCGACGCGGAAAGGTTTCGCTACATGAGGAAGCCGGTTTCGTTCCAGGAATTCCTGGGTTTGCTGGGCAAGCACGTCGCCGGTCACAAACAAGAACCGTTCCTGCAGCGGATTCCGCGCGCGCGCCAGAGACTGGTAGAAATTCTGGCCGTCCAGTCCGGGCATTTTCATATCGCAAATCACCAGGTCGAAAGGTTCGCGCCCCGCGCGGTCGAGCGCTTCGCGTCCATCCAGCAGCACATCGACGTGCAGTCCTTCGTCCTCGAGCACATCGGCAATCAGCCGCGCCACAGTGGGCTCGTCTTCGACGACCAAGACGCGTGTTCCGCGATGGTTGGACCGCAACACGGCGTGCGGTGATGCCGTCACAGGATTCCTGTTAACAGCAGGCCCGCGGGAGACTGGCGGAAGCTGCTCTTCCGCCTCCGGGGAACGCCGCCCCGGTTCGACGGAGGATTCGGCCTCCACGGGAAGCTCGACCGTGAAGACAGAGCCGCCCTGCGGCGGACTCGATACGCTCACTTGGCCGCCGTGTTCGCGCACCACGCTGAGCACGATGGCCAGTCCGAGACCTGTGCCCACGCCCGCGGGCTTGGTGGTGAAAAAAGGATCGAAGATGCGCGCCAGAATCGTTTGGGGAATGCCGGGACCGTCGTCGATGACCTGAACGACTATCCGGCGGTCGCCGTTTCGCGCCGTGCGCAACCGGATGGTTCCCGCTTTTCCTTCCAGTACGATGGCTTGGCGAGCGTTTCCGATCAAATTCATCAGCACTTGCTGCAACTGACCCGCGTCGCCGGTAATGAAAGGAAGAGTGGGATCGAGGTCCAGCTCGATGCGAATTTTTTCCGAGGCCGATCCGAAGCCTTGTAAATCCATGGCGCGCTGCACCACTTGATTGAGAGCGACTCTCTTGCGCTCCGGCCGCGCTTCTCTGGCGCTCAACAGGAGCTGGCGCAGGATGGTTCCGGCCCGCTCGGCTTCCTCATAAATCTGGCGCGCTTCTTCCGTACTTCCGGCGAGGTCTTTCCGGAGCAGGAGGCGTTGCGAGTAGCCCAGAATGCTGGTCAGGGGATTGCTCAATTCATGCGCTATGCCGGTGACCATCTGACCGAGCGCGGCGAGTTTTTCCGTTTGCAGCAGCTTGGCTTGAAAAACGCGCTGGGCAGTAAGGTCGCGGTAAATCTCGAGGCGGCCGAGACGGCGGCCGGCCTGATCCAGAACCGGACGCACGGAACGCTCGAGGACGCGGGGCACCGGCCGCGCTAACTGTAGCTCTTCGCGCGTGCCGCCCTCAGCGCCACGTGCCAGCTCACGCCAGCGCTTTGCAAAGCTATCGGGCTCCGCGGCGCGCTCCGCGAAGTGTTCGATCAGGCTGTCCAGTGTGGTGCATCCCGCAGCCTGCTCGGGAGACAGGCCGGCGATTTGCGCGAAGCGGGTGTTCATGGCGCGGATGCCATGATTGGCCCCAAAGAGCAGGATTCCTTCTTCGACCCATTCGAGCACATTTTGGAGTTCCGCATCGGAGCGGTTTCGCTGCTGCACGGCCTCGTCCGCTGCCGCCGGAGCGAGCACCACGGCAGCAAGGTCTTCTCCTGCGTAGAGGGGGGCGTGCAGGCGCACGCGCACTCCATTTACCAGTTCGCCTTCGCAGATTTCCTGAACTTCGATGGCCTTGTCGCGCTCTCCCGCGAGAGCGCGGCTCGCCCATTCTTCCATGCGCCGCTGCTCCCGCGCGCAGAACAGGTTCGCAAAACGGCCGCCAAGGGACCAGACAGGATCCTGCGTGGAGCCCTGCGCGGGTTGCCCTTGCGGGAGTTCCGGGGTTTGCTCGCCGTGCTTCTCCTCGAACAAGACCTTGGCGCTGCGGTTCAGGCTGGCAATATTGCCTTGCGCATCGAGAAGAACCGTTGCCTCGGGGCTAAATTCCAGCAGCGCTTGTCGACGGGCGGTGCGCCGGACTTGTTCCGCGCGCAGCATGCGGCGCTCCAGCGCGGAGACCGCCAGCGAGGCGCGGAGTTCTAGGCGCTCGAGAGTGGCCAGCGAAGAAGTCTTCTGCGAGATGCCGGCTACAAGTACGCCTAGCGCATGTTCCGCGGAGAGGAGGGGAATAGCCACTAGCCGCGCCAATCCCTCTTTGGACCAGGTTACGGGAGGATCCTCGCCCAGGACTTTTCTTGTATCTAGTGAGCCTCGCCAGAGGCTTGCGAGGGGTTCCCTCTCGACCGCGCGAGTCCAGGCGGAATCGCCGCTTTCCCAGGCAAAGTCCATCTCTGCGGGCCCCGCAGCGTTCGGCGCTTGCGCAGGCCGATGTCCGATGACGGCAAAAGATGCACCCGCTGCGGATGGATCTGCAAGGTTTTCGGTGCAACTGGCGGCCAGCTGGGACAAAACTGTGTCGGGAGAAACGCCCGCGCTAAGAGCAGCAAGAATCTGTTTGCTGAACCGCAGGTCTGCCTGGCGTTCCCGGGCGAAACGCTGCTCTTGCTCCCATTCGAGTGCGAGCGCGAGTTCAGAGGCGACGGATTCCGCCAACTCACAAGGCATGGCTGTCTGCTTTTTTCGCGTACCTGTAAGAATGACGCCGCGGAGGTGGTCTTTTCCTTCGATGGGAGTCCAGAGGGCGCGCCGCAAGCCCACCAGCGGGCCAATCATCAACCGATTCGAGGGCTGGGCCTGAGAGTCACCGAGTTCCTGGTAGACGCTCTTGCAGGAAGCAAGCAGTTCCTGCGGCAAAGGAGGCTCGAGGGATAACTTCTGCCATTCGTCAGGCGTGTCCTCGCCCTCGGCGTCCCAGAGCATGCCGCGGAGGCAATCTGCTGCGAGCAGACCCACACCAGGAAGTGAATCCTGCTCCAGCCAGACGCCGATGCGGTCGGCGCGGCCATCTCTGGAGAGGGAGTGCAACGCTTCGCGCATCAAGTCGTTGCGGGACGCGCCTGCGAGGCCTGCGCGCGCCGCGCCTGGCCAGTTGGGTTTCTTTTCTGTTTTTTTTCGCCAGGCCCACATCTCTTTTGCGCCTCGAATCCGTTGCCAAAGGAAAGGTGCCGGCGACCATCCCCAGGCGCATGCTCCTTCCAAGAACAGGTCCATGCACTGATAGGTCCAACCGGGAAGCTGCGTAATGCTTTTGGAATCAATCATTTGCGCGGGAAGAGAGAGGGTCGAGGCAACCGTCCGAGTCCCATGCTGAGACTGGCGCCGCCCTTGTTCCCAGAGTGGGCCGGATCGCCCAGCTCTCGGCCAGTTCCACTTCGCGGATCCGGAATGGAGCGCGGTCCGATACAAGTTAACGTGCAAGCTTTCGCCCGCTGGGTTACAAGAAAGATGAGGGGAAGCTTCTCGCAAGAAAGGTATGGGATGGCTTTTCGTTCGAGAAATCCGACGGAAGAGAAAAACCGGTAATGGCTGGCCCCGTCGTGGATCGGCCTGTTACAGTTCGGGCCTCTATGGCGCGGCTTTTTCCATCTGGTATTGCTTGAGCTTGCGGTAGAGCGTGGTCTTTCCGATGCCCAGCATGCGAGCGGCCGCCAGTTTGTCTCCGGCCGTCTCGCGGAGGGTGCGGAGAATGGCCCGGCGCTCTAGCTCCTCCATAGGTAGCAGTTCGTCCTTGTCGGGGACGCGCTCGCCGCTGGGATAGTGCAGATTCGAGGGTAGGTCTCCCACGTGAACGATGGGGCCGGAACCCATGGCTACGGCGCGTTCGATAGCGTTTTCCAGCTCGCGCACGTTGCCGGGCCAGTCGTAGGCGATCAGGCGGCGCATGGCATCGTCGGAGATGGTCCGCGGCGGGCCGTGGGGATCGGAGAATTTTTCGAGGAAAGAGATCACCAGAAGCTGGATATCGCTCTTGCGCTCGCGCAACGGCGGAAGCTTGATCTGCACCACGTTCAGGCGGAAATAAAGGTCCTGCCGGAACGCGCCGGTGCGAATGGCCGATTCCAGATCGCGGTTCGTGGCCGCGATGATGCGGATATTGATGTGGCGGCGCTCCGTCGAGCCGACGGGTTTCACCTCGCGCTCCTGCAACGCGCGCAACAGCTTGGCTTGCAGGTCTACGGGCATGTCTCCGATTTCGTCAAGGAAGAGCGTTCCGCCCTGGGCCGCTTCGAGAAGTCCCTGTTTCGATTGCATGGCGCCGGTGAACGCGCCTTTCACGTAGCCGAAGAGCTCCGACTCGATGAGCGTAGGCACCAGCGAAGAACAGTCCACGGGAGCAAAGGGGCGCTCCTTGCGCTTTCCCGAGTAGTGAATGCTTTTAGCCACGAGCTCCTTGCCGGTGCCGCTCTCGCCCAGAATCAGAACGGGATACTCGTGCTGGCTGACCTTCTCAATCATTTTGTAAACGCGCTGCATCTTTGCGGAAACGCCAATCATCCCGCCGAAGCCGGGCTTGGAGCGAAGTTGCTCGCGCAGAAGGCGGTTCTCGCGGTCGAGGTCCATGTCCCGGGCGACGCGCTCGAGACGCGCGCGCAGATCTTCGATGTGAAAAGGTTTGGTGACGTAGTCCACCGCGCCCATGCGCGTGGCGGCGACGGCGGAATCGATGGTCCCGTATTGCGTCAGAACCACGACGGCAACTTGCGGGTACATTTCATGAACTTGTTTGAGGAGATCGAGACCGCTCGAGGGCGGCAAGAGCAAGTCGGTGACAATGATATCGACGGCGTGAGTCTCCAGGTGGCGTAGCGCTTCTTCCACACTGCTCGCGACGATCGCTTTCATTCCGCAAGACTCGGCTACATCTGCGCAGAGCTTCCGCGTGCTCTCTTCGTCTTCCACAACGAGGACACCCATGGGGACGGTGGCGCGCTGGACTCCGGCTTGTTCACTCATCAGCTTTCACCTCGCGGAAGACTTGTGCGGGTTTCAATTGCACACGCAGTACCAATTCCGGAAAAAGAGCCGGGTGATTCATAATTCAACCAGTTAGCTATATTACCATTTAAAGTGCAATTCGGATTCGGGAACTACAACTCCGGCTAGTTTCCCTGTGGAGAACCCGCGTAGACCGCTAAGTTATTATTCTTGAGCCACTTACCAAATCGGAATGCAACGGGGTTCCATTCCGGGAACAGAAACCACGGAATGGACACCCTGGAACGGCCCAGCCGATGAGAATTCACTCGAAAGAGGGTTTGCGTTCCGTGGAGATTTCTCTGGCCGTAGATCGCCGAAGAAATTCCAGCTCCGCGGCACTGCTTCGATGACAAAAGGAAACGGGCTCTCTCGGATGAATTCCGAGAGAGCCCGTTTTTCATGTTCCGTTTTGCAAATCGCCAAACGCGGCGAGTTAGCGTTCCGGCGTCCAGCAGGCCCTTCCAACCACAGAGAATCGGGCCCTAGCGACTAAGGCTTGGGCGCGGGCTTCTTGGCTGCGGGTGGTTTGGCTGCTGCCCCCTTCTCGCCACCTTGCCTGCTGAGAAGGGTCAAGGCGTCCTTGGCGTTGAAGGGGAAGCGCCGCACGGACTGTTCCCCTGTCGTGCTTAGCGTGACGTCCACGCGCCGGTTGTTGGCCAGGCGAACGGTCAGAAGGTTTTTCAGGAACTTCTGCTTTTCCGCCGGTGTCAGGTCCGGGTCGTCTTCGAGAAGCTTCTTGACCTGTTCGTCGGTCATGTTTTGGTCTACGCCGTACGCCTTGGTATCGATGTGGTCGGCGGGAACGCCTTTTTCGATCAGATAGCTCTTGGTTTTTTCCACGCGGCGTTCGGAGAGATGCTGGTTGTACTCTTTGCCACCGCGGACGTCGGCGTGCCCGCCCAGGATCAAGTGGGCGTCCGGTTTATAGGTCAGATACTGTTTGAAGTCGCTAGCCAGCGTGTCCAGAGTGACCGCCTGGCTGGCCATCAGACCGCCCGTGGGCTTCGCGACCGTGGGTTGGGCCGTCGGGAAGTAAATGCTGTGCAGAGCCAGCTTGAGTTCCAATTGATGGACCTGCGGAGGCTCCTTGACCTCGACGTTGCCCGAAGCATCAGCCGTGCCGCCGCGTCCGTCATTCACCGTGCACTTTACAGTGTACGTTCCAGGCTGCAAGCCGGTGGCATCGAACGAGGCATTCGAGCCGGTGCCAGTCACCTGGCCTCCCGAAGCCGAGTAGCTGTAGGTCAGCGGGTCGTTGTCCGGATCGCTGCCCGTGCAAGTGATTCCGGTGTGCTCACCGGGCAAAATGGGGCTGCGCTCAACGGATAAGGTAGCCGTCGGCGGACGATTGGGCCGCTCCTCGACCTTGATGTCCGTGGCGCACGACGCCGTTCCCCCCTTGCCGTCGTTGACTTGGACCGTCACGGTGTAGTTGCCCGGAGTGACGCTCGCCGAGTTCCAGCGCGCGTCCGGGCCGGAGCCATCCACCACGCCGCCGGTGGCAGTGTAGCTGTAGGTGAGCGCGTCGTTGTCCGGATCGCTGGCGTTCACGTGAACCGCGACGGTATCTGCCGAACCGGCAAAGACGGAAGTGGGACTCGCGGAGCAAGCGGCGACTGGCGGGTGATTCACAGGCGCCGGGGGTGCTTCGTGCGGCAAGCCAAAGCGCAGAACGATCCCCGTTCCAAGACGGAGGTTATCCTGCCTGGCGTTTCCGCCAACCGAGGGGCCGGAGAAATCGGTCATCAAGTAGTCGATTTCCGCGAAGCGCCAGACGAAATTCCTGGTCAGCGCGATGTCTACGCCCCCGCCAGCGGCAAGAGCAAAGGCGCTCTGGCTGCCGGCGCCCGTCATCGGCGGGCCGACGTGAGCTCCGCCCAGCAGGAATTCCGCATAGGGAATGAAGTAATCGAACTTGCGCAAGTTCAAACGTGGACCGAGCAAGTAGGTCGTGATCCCGCCGTGCGTCGTGGTGCCGTTGACGTTCCGGTCGTAACTCAACCCGCCGAGTTCTTCGGTGAGCCCGATCCATCGCGAAGGGTTCCAGGTGAAGGACCCCGATCCTCCGTAATTGCTGAACGATTGAAAGCCGCCGCCCGGATTGAAATTCACGTAGTCGAACATGCCGGCAATTTCGAATTTGGGAACAATTTTCCCCGGCGGCGTGTCCTCATTCGATTTGGCGCCGGCCGGAAAGGGCTTCGGGCGCGGAGACTCGGGAAGCGCGAAAAGATTTCGCGAGGCAGGCGTGATGTCCGCCCCCTTCGTTTTGGCGGGGCTCTTCTCCGCCGACGTTGCTGCCGCAGTGCTCGGGCCGTCTCCATTCTGCTGGGCTTGCTGGGCGCACACCGGCAAAGCTAATAGAGCGCTAACCGCTACTGCCGCACACCAATTGCGCATGATTCTTCTCCCTCAGTTGTTTGTTTCGGATCCCAAGTCGCTTTTGTCCCCGCTGCTGCGACGCCTGTGGCCCTGCTACAAACTCGCGTGGACTCATTGCGGCAAACTATCTGCCATTAGCCGCCCCACCGCCGATACCTTCCCCCTGCGCTTTCCAAATACCGGAAGAAACTGCAAGAGGTCACAGGACGCGGTGCCGTTAGCCTATTCTAGATTTCCCTTTATTCGCAAGTCTTTCCTTTTCCGCGCCAGATGACTGAAGGGAATTCGCAGGGCTTCCGCTCAAAAAGTTCGCCGCAAACTTCTTTTCCCGGTACGGAGTTATCTTGCACGGAGATTGGGCGTGGACCAGGCGGTGCAGGTTGGTCTTACCATGCGCCAAGTATCTAGTGAGTTACGGAACATTGTGGTAGGATGCCGCCACTTTCTGTGGTAGTCGGCCTCTTACGGGGGTTTTTGACTTTGCGATCCTCCGTCTAGAGACATCGCACGTGTTTTGTGGCCTCTTGTCCTACGGCCAGAAGCAACTTAAAGAAGAAACTTGAAAACTATCTGCCGCTTGGGCGGACTATGAAAACAAATAATTTGTGTTCGCGGGATTCATTTTTAGCGCTGGCCGCAATTGCAGGATATTTCTGCTTCGCTCCAGGAGCCGCGTGCCAACAGAAGCAAGCACCTGCCGGCGAGACTGCCTCATCGGACAAGTTCCCGGCTGCGAAGGCTAAGGCGCATCTGCCAGTCGCGGCTCCACACGATGCCGACGCGAACTCCGATTACGAAGCTCTAGACAACCAAGGCAAGGAAGAGAAAGACAGCCCCGAAGCGATTCGAAAGCGCGAGGAGTGGTTTTACAAACAGCGCGCCTCGGTGAACGGTCATATCCCAAGTGGCGCGCGGCTCAAAGCGATGCAGCATATGCAACGCGTGATGGCAGCAGAAGGCAAATTAGCCCTGCGTCCGGACGGTTCTTACGCCCCACTGGCGCCGCAAGCTGGTTCCACGTCGTTTCCGGCGTGGAGTTCGATCGGTCCGACGCCCACAACGGGAGGCACGTTTAGCCCCGTCACGGGAAGAGTCACAACGATCGCCGTCGATCCCAGCGACACCACCGGAAACACCGTGCTCATTGGCGGAGCGCAAGGCGGGATTTGGCGTTCGACAGACGCTGGCGTGACGTGGACCGCCGTAGGCGACCAGAACGCGTCCCTGGCGATGGGTTCGATCGCGTTTGCACCATCGAGCCCCTCAACTGTCTATGCTGGAACGGGCGAGCAGGCTTCCATCGGCTTTGACATTTATTATGGCGCCGGCGTTCTGAAGTCCACCGACCACGGCCAGACTTGGACGCAAACGTGTACCATTGCAGGCCCAACATGTCCTTTCATCGGGCCCTATCTTGACAGTCTGAATCCGGGGTTTGGCTTTTTCAATTTTGGTGGTGCGCACATCAGCTACGTAGCGGTAAATCCGTCGAACCCAAATTTGATTCTCGCCGGCGCACAGTTCATCGTGGAGGGCCCGCAGGAGGGCGTGTATTGCTCCAGCAACGGCGGCGCGAGCTGGACTAACATTTTACCGGATGAGATGGCGACGTTTGTCGGCTTTGCATCTTCTTCGGTTGCATTTGTGGCTCTGGGCAACCCGTTCGGCAGTTCTCCACGAGCTCCTCACGGCAATGGAATCTACAAATCGACCAACGCCAGCTCGTGCTCCGCAACTTTTACTCAGCTGACCGCAGGTCTGCCAGCGCAATCGACGACGGGCCGCATGGATCTTGGGATTTCCCCCAACTACGCGACTGACAACACGGTGTATGCCTCAATTGCCGACGGGAGCGATGCATCGACCACGAATCTTGGCGTTTGGGTCACGACAAACGGTGGCACGACTTGGACTCAGACCCCTGCGCCCGATGTGTGCCACTTTCAGTGTTGGTACGACAACGTAATTAAAGTCGATCCGATCAATAAGAACGTCGTCTTTTTTGGGGGCTCTTCCGTATCGGACGCTAGTGGGAATCCCGAGTGGGTGGTCCGTACCACGAATGGCGGCATGAATTGGTCGACGGTAATCCCGAATCAGCCCGGCGCTGGTTTGCCCCATGTGGACACCCATGCCTTTGCATTTGTGAAGCTATCGACTAACAAAGTGCGAATGTACATGGGGAACGACGGCGGCATCTGGCGTACCGATGACGCCGAAGCTGCTACCGTCACCTGGACCAACCTGAATGATTCTTCGCTAACCTTGACCCAGTTCTACCCGTCGATTTCCATCAATACGTCCTCGCCGTCGATTGCTTTCGCCGGAACTCAAGATAATGGCAGCCAGAATTTCCAGGGTGGCGTCTCCTGGGTGGATAACAACCTATGCGGAGATGGGGCATCCACGGCCGTGGATGCGGTTGTTCCGAGCACGGTGTATATCGGGTGCGCGACGGGCTTTCAGGTGAATGCGTCCTATCAAAACGGAGCGGCGGGCACTTTTTCTCCGGCCGTGAATGGTATCAATCCTAACGACGCCTCGGACTTCATCCCCCCGCTGGCAACGGACCCCAATACCGCCAACGTTCTTTATTTTGGAACCACGAGGATTTACCAGTCTTTCGATGCCGCTAACACTTGGACTCCGCTCACTGCGCCGCTGGTTTCCGCTCCAGGAGACTTTCTGACGGCAATCGCGGTCGAGCCGGGGAATCCCAACGTCGTTTACGCCGGGTCAAGTGGAGGGGAAGTCTTTGCCACGCAAGCCGCCATCACAGAGTCCGCCTTCTTCCCAGTTGGAGAGTTTGCCATCGCGCCGCGCGCCGTCACCGCCATCGCCGTTGATTCCTCGGATGCTTCCGGAAACACCGCTTACGTGGCCCTTTCAGGATTTTCGTTTAACGGAACGGATGCCCTCGGCTTCAATGTGACCGATGTGCGCGGTCACATTTTTAAGACCACGAACGCTAACATGGCCCCGCAGGCGACCTTCACAGACGTTAGCTGCTCCACCGCCGATTGTTCCAAACCAGCCGCGAGCGATCTGCCGAACATCCCCGTGAATGACGTGGTGCTCGATCCTGACATTCCAGGAACCCTATACGCCGCTACTGATCTCGGAGTTTTTGTTGGTAACTGCACGGCGATGCCCTGCACTTGGGCTACCCTCGGTACAGGACTTCCGCGCGTCGCTGTTTTGTCGCTTCGCCTGCATGAAGCGTCGCGCACTCTTTTCGCCGCCACACACGGGCGAGGCGTTTGGAACCTTGCGCTCAACAATTTCGCATTCTCCGGCCCGCGCATTTTTTCGCTGACTCCCACTTCCGCGAACTCTGGCGCTGCCGGTCCGCTCACGCTCGCCATCACCGGCACCGGACTAACTGGCGGCACGGCCAAGTTCGCCGGCACTGCCCTTTCAACAACGGTCGTGAGTGATTCACAACTGACCGCGACGATTCCCGGCAATCTGCTTTTAGCAGGAAGTCAAAACATCACCGTGACCACCGGCACCGCCCCAAATCTCACTACGAGCAACGCTCTGCCCTTTGAAGTGCTTTCATCCGCACCGACGCTCACGAGTTGCACCAGTAGCGTGCCCGCAGCAACCACGGCTTCTTGCGGGACGCCGGTTGAGGCGTTAAATGGGCCGGGAATGCGACTCACCCTGACGGGCAGCGGCTTCGCACCTAGCGCAATAGTCTTATTTAATGGGGCTTACGCCGGTATCACCACTAAGTTCAACAGCAGCGCCAGCTTAACCGCCACTCTGCCAGCGAACTTGGTTTGCTGTGTGGGTGGCACGAACGACATCACTGTGTTCAACCTGCCACCAGGCGGCGGCAAATCTTCGGCCCTGACTTTTCAGGTAGTTGCTTCACCTCCGCCCAACGACAATTTCGCGAATGCGATCAACATCACTAGCATCAACTTCAACGATGTCCAGGACAGCTCCGCTGCCACGACCGAGGGCACAGACGCTTTACCGCCTTGCGTCCACCAATACACTGCTGCGCAGGGGAATACAGGTCCCTATCCGAATGGCCTCTACAAGACTATCTGGTACAAAGTCACGCCGATTTTTTCCGCGAATCTTAATGTAGACACCGCCAACAGCTCCTACGACACAGTTCTGTCGATCTGGACCGGAGCGCCTGGGAGTTTCGTGAACGTGGCATGCAATGACGACATAAACCCTGGCGTCAACATCCAGTCGCAGTTGGTAGGAGTTCCTCTTTCTGCTGGTACAACGTACTACATCATGGTCAGCTCCTTCGGGCCGCCCGACCCCAATCCCATCGCGCTAGGTGGTCGCTCCCTGCTCAATTTCACTTATAACTCTGGCATCGCACCAGCCCCCAACGTAACTTCGATTTCGCCTACAAGCGCCAGTTCCGGGGCCTCTGCTCTTACGCTCACCATTACGGGTTCGCTTTTTCTCAGCGGTGGGTCCGTCGCGTTCACGAACAACACAGAAGGCACCCAAGTTATTCTCCCAGCGACCTTTGTGAGCTCCACACAGCTGACTGTGGTGATTCCAGCGTCTGCGTTGGCGCTGCCCGGTGCCTGCACGCTGACTGTGTACAACCCAGGTACAAGTGCTGGGTCTTCAACCCCCGTGCCCTTTACAATCAACCTCGGCACTTATCCGGTTCCGACGGTCACTTCCATCTTCCCCACAACGGCGGTTGCCGGTTCTCTGCCCTTCCAGATGACCGCCACTGGATCCGACTTTGCGCCTGGCGCGGTCCTCAATTTCAATGGTGTCGCTAAAGCCACCACAGTCACGAGCACTACAAACTTGTACGCCACAATCTCAACGGCGGATATTGGCGCGGCGGGCACGGTTCAAGTCACCGTGAGCAATCCCTCGCCCGGCGGGGGGCCCTCGGCGTCGCAGCCCTTCGTCATCAGCCAGCCCTCTGTGGTTCCCAGCATCACTTCCGTGAACCCAGCCACCGTCACCGCCGGCTTTCCGGTGAACCTCACCATCAACGGCACCGGGTTTACGCAGGGAGCATTTCTGAATCTCGGTGGAACTTCAGGTGGCTACTATCCCACAAACTTCATAAGCTCCACGCAACTCTCTCTTTCAAACATCGGCTTCGCTACGGTGGGCACCATCCCGGTCTACGTGGTTGACCCGGCACCCGGCGGGACCTCCGGAGCCTTCAACCTGACCGTCACCCAGCCGCCCGCTCCGACGATCACCTCCATCAGCCCCACAAGCGCCCAAACCGGAGCTCAAATCACTCTGACGATCAACGGGTCTAACTTCCAGCCAGGGGCAAACATATTATTTAATAATCAAAACAATTTTACTTATAATATAAACTACAATGGAACGACCCAACTAACTACAAGCCTCGTATTGGGAGGCGTCGCTGCCGGCACTTATCCGATCACCGTTGTTAATGTCACACCCACATCAGTGTCTTCTAACTCGGTGAATTTCACCGTGACTGGTCCGCCGGATTTCTCGTTTACTGTTGCGGCGGGGCAAGGCGCGCAAACGGTCAACGCGGGCCAGACGGCAACCTTCTCCAACGTGATCACCGTTAACGCCGTGAATGGGTTTACGGGCCAAGTCGCTGTTTCTTGCTCATCGCCAGCCCAGGCTACAACCTGTTCGCTCAACCAGAGTTCATTAACTGCAGGCCAGTCTGCCAGCGTCATGGTGACGACGATGGCGCGAAGCATGACGCCTCTGACGCCATTGAACCGGCGCATGATTTCGTGGCCGCGACTGGTGCCAGTGTTTGTTGCGATGCTGCTTTGCCTTCTGCTGACGCGGGTCGCGCGCACACGGCGGCAGCGAGTCGTGGCAGCCCTGCCGCTTGCGGGAATCATTCTGTTCCTGGTGTTGCAGGCCGCCGGCTGCGGTGGTGGTTCGTCTCAACCGCTGCCTCCTCCGCCACCGACGGGAACTTTGGCGGGAACCTACACGATTACGGTTACGGGGATTTCGCCGACCAGCAACACGACGCACACCGCGAACCTTCAGCTCATCGTCAACTGAAGACGCGGCAAAACCCGGCTTTGCCGTCCGCACTCGCGCCGGGTGCACCGCCTGACCGCGAATTGTCGTGAGATTTCGCTCCATTCGCTGCTCGCCAGGGCAATACTGTGCTGTATTGAACTGCGCTCCACAAGAACTCTGGGAGAGAATCGTTGCACGTGCTTCTTGTCTCCCTGAAACCTCTCGGCGCGCTCTGGTAGCTAACGCCAACGGGGATTCGCCAGTATCAGATGCACTCCTTTCCATCCCTGAAAAGCGCGACGCCTATTTGAGTCCGTCGCGCTTTTCCATTCACGAAACGCAACACGACGCTCAGGCCAGCGAGCCACGGCGACGGCGTAAACCATTGTCTGCAGAGAGCGGCGCGACGAGAATGCAACGGTTCGCGTGAAGTGCTGCGTTATAGTACCCGGGGCGACGCGCGTCGATCGGCGAGAGTGACGATACTCCGCAGCCGCGAGCGCAAGACGAGGATGAGGTAGCTGCGTTGCCGTTCGTTAAGTTCAAGCTTCGCTATCGCGCGTTCGGCTCGTAGGAGTAGAGCATCGGCCAGCCTGTCGAAGTCGGGATCCACAGAGTCTTTCTTGGTGAGTCCGCGTTTCGGTAGCCCATGCTCTCGAATCTGTGCTGCGATCCATTCCCACGTTTCTTTTTCCGAGAGTTCGCCATTCATCCGTTCGCCTCGGTACTTCGCCACGAGCGCCGCGCTGGCAGTCTTGGACGCCTGCTGATCGCTCGTCCCGATGTAGGGCATTGTGGACGAGATGGACGCATGGCCGAGCTGCTGTTTTACCAGCGCCAAGTTGCAGTTGCCGGCGACTAAGTGCAACGCCAGCGAGTATTTTAGAGCGCGCGGGCGCCGTTTGTCTGTCGGCAACCCCACAGACTCAGCAATCGCCTGGAGCACGCCGAAGAGCTGGCGGGTGACCCGGACGACCCGATCACGAATCTCCCTGCAAGGGAGAGCGGAGGCACCTGCCTTCCAACGCCGGACTTCCCCGCACCAACTCGCGCTACACTACTGACTCGATGCTAGCGACCACGATTCTGGATACGAATTGGATGGGGCGGCCGCGCTCGATCGCGGCGGTGCTGCTGGAATCGGATGGCCACCGCGCCATCATTGATCCGGGGCCGGCTTCGTCTCTTCCGACGCTTCGACAACATCTGGAGTCGCGCGGCATCGGCGTTTCGGATCTGAACGCTATTTTGCTTACGCATATTCATTTGGACCATGCGGGAGCGACGGGCGCGCTCATCAAAGAAAATACTAATCTCGAAGTTTATGTTCACAAGGCGGGGATGCTGCACATGGCGGACCCGTCGAAACTGCTGGCTAGCGCGGAGCGGCTTTGGCCGGGCGAACTGGGGCACCTGTTTGGCGAAACGCTGCCAGTGCCGTTTGGGAATTTGCGAATGCTCAAGGGAGGCGAAACGCTCGCGCTGGGAAGCCGCAACCTTGACGTTGTTTACACACCGGGGCACGCTTCGCATCACGTTTCTTATTTCGATTTCTCGGACGGTACTGCATTTGTTGGCGACACGACGGGGTTCCACATTGAAGGCGAGCCGTTCGTGGTTCCTCTCGCTCCGCCGCCGGATATCGACCTCGAAATATGGAACGCTTCGCTGGACGCCATCGCTGCGCGCGCTCCCACGCGGCTGTTCCTAACGCACTTCGGCTACTCGAATGACCCGGTGGCGCACATCGCGGAATACCGACAGAATTTGCAGCGCTGGGCCGCTCTTGCTACAAAGATCCTGCGGTCCACGCCGGACGAACGCGGCGGGCTCGAAGCATTTGTTCAGGCTGCGAACACGGAGATCGAGCAACGCCTCTCTGCTGCCGAAGCCGAGCATTACATTTTTAATTGCGGCCTTAACCTTTCGTGGCTGGGGCTGGCCCGTTACCATCGCAAACGCGCCGAAGCGGCCGCTGCATCACAACCGTGAACGGACGCTCCCTCACGACCAAGATGAACTTCCTGGCTAGGACTCGGCGGATCATGCAGCGCGGGATCGGGAAAAAATCTCAGCGCAGGCAGCGAACGAACCCTGGCGGGTCTGGCGGCGAATCGGAACGGCTAGGCGGGCCTTCCGGAAGAAGAAACTTCGGAGGTATCCGTCGCTGCAGGCTCGGCGACGGGCGCCGCTGGGGATTCGAGGCGTGCGGACAGGGCTTCCACCAGTAAATCGACGAGCTTTTTTGCGCCGCTGCCATCGGGATCTTTGTCCGGATTGTATTGCGCCACCACCAGGCCAAGAAGATTCTTGTGTTTCGCAAATTCGCTGAGGGCTGCGCGCACGTCGGCCATCCGCAGTCCGTCGGCGCCGGGCACGTTGACGGCGGGAAATTCGTCCACGGCAATAACGTCCGTATCCAGATGCAGCACAAATTCATGCGCGTCGGCGTGAACGTAAGTGAGCCCGTCGCGGGCCGCGGCACTTCCGCCTTTGGCTTGAACGTCAGCCGCATCAATATGGCGCATCGGCGATTTGCTCAGGAATTCCTGCTCCGGCGGATCGAGCCTTTCGAGGCCGAAGAGCGTCACGTCCGGCTCGCGGACCAGCGGCGACTCGCCCCAGAAGCGCACCAGTTCGGGAGCGCCGCGGCCAATTACGTGGGCCACAACCATTCCATCGATGCGCCCGGAAGGCGTCGAGGCCGGCGTGTTCAAATCCGCGTCGCGATCGAACCACAACAAGTTGACGTGTTTGTAGTAGCGGCGCACGCCGGTCAAAAGTCCGATGACTTGTGCGCAATCGCCGCCCAGCACCAACACGAGCGCGCCGCTCTTTACGGCAAGTTCGGCGCGAACTTTCAAGTCGTTTAGTCCCGCGACAATTTCCTGCAGATTGCGCGCGCGTTTGTGTTCGTCGTCGTCGGCAAAAAGTCTCGGCGCACAGTCACCGTGATCGATCACTTCGTAGCCTGCGCTTTGCAGCCGCTCGACCAGCCCCGCCGCTCGCAACACCGCAGGTGCTTTCTCGCTGCCGGCTAAAAAAGCGGCCGCGCTCGAGGG
>Ga0209736_1000192_pt1 | contig 19567 bp, 16 predicted proteins | sample BlaSpr_A8_Ref_M3_FD_187992 | JGI IMG/M metagenome (GOLD analysis project Ga0209736, IMG submission 187992) | Forest soil microbial communities from Thunder Bay, Ontario, Canada - Black Spruce, Ontario site 2_A8_Ref_M3 (SPAdes) (version 2) | ecosystem: Environmental > Terrestrial > Soil > Boreal...
CTGCCCGTTGTCCATCTTGGTCGGCAGCGAAACTTCCAAGACGCGTTTGGGGGTTCGCAGGATCTGGCGCAAGCCTGGATCGAGCTTCAGGAATTCCGCGGCCATATCGAATTGAATCTGCGCGATACGGAATGGATTCAGATCCTCGCGCGGCGCTATGCGCGGGATCATCGGTGCAATTGTGGGCTTCGCGACCGTGGCCATTGGCTTCGGTCCTTTCCTTAACGCGGCGTTCAATGAACCTGTCCGCCTGCGCCTCTCGTCTTCGTGCTCTTCTTAGACCGGGCCCGACTGCAAACTCTTGCTGCAATCTTGTTTGTAGGGGCGCGCCTTAATTCATTTCGAGCGAAGAACGGCGCATGAGCGACGCTCACACGCGCGCCGTAAATTTCTTCTCGCTCCCCAGGTACTGATCCCGGCATTCCGTGGAGCAGAAATGCACAACGCCGCTCCGCTCGGGCAACGCAATCGCCCGGTCCTCGGAAATGTGCACTCCACAAACCGGATCCCGCACCAATTTCCGTGAACCAATTTTGTCCGGCTCGGCGGTGCTGCTGTTAACTTGGCCCGTTCGTTGCTCTTCTCGGGGGTTCGCCACACCGCGCAGCAACCAAGCCACGGCGCGCCGCAACAGCGCTACTCCCCAGCAAAGCACCAATACCCAAAGCAGGAATCGCATAAAGCGAGAAATGAAACTCATCCGTCCTAAGCCACTGCCGGCTTGCCCTAAAGCGCATCGGCCTGCATCCTGAATAGGGCCTTCAATTGCCTGCTGCGGCGGATGCGCTAACCTGAGTCTATGCAAGGGCAAAACTCCGAGTCAAACGAAAACGTGTACTTTCAATAGTTTGCGCGGTTTAAAAACCTCGCAAGCGAGGTGCGCAGACCCGGGAAACGCGGCGTGAAGACCATAACCCTATCAAAACAAGTGACTTATAATCGGTACTGCGCTTCCATGTTATCGCCTCATGCCGTTCCGGGTAAGGGATGCCCGTTCCCGGTTAAAGTGATGCCACCATAAACTTAATGTCGGCGTCTTACGTCTTACAATACACGAAGCAATCGAACTGAGGACCCTGTGGGTGTAGCTCCACTCCAAGGTGTAACACGCATCCCCCAAGTCGCCCATCCGCGCCTGCGGCCTGTGGCGCTCACCGGCTTTCGCGCCAGCGCCATCACCATGCTAGAGACCATCCGCCTCGCAGTCGACGCTCTCCGCGCGCACAAGCTCCGCAGTTTTCTGACGCTGCTTGGCGTCATCCTTGCTGTCACCACCCTCGTCGTGGTCATGAGCGTGGTCTCCGGAATGAACTTCTACGTCGCCGACCGAATCGCCAATCTCGGCGCCAACGTGTTTATCGTTGACCGCTTCGGCATCATCACCAGCCAGGACGCCTGGGTCAAAGCACAGAAGCGCCCTTTGGTCACCATGGAAGACTACGAGCGCTTGCGCGATAGCATGAAGACCGCCAGCGCTGTCGCCGCGCTGGACGATCACAATGTCAACATACGATCCGGCAACGAGAAGCTCCAAAACACTGACGTCATGGGCGTCTCCGCCAACTACGCCGACGTCCGCAACATCAACGTGGCACAGGGCCGCTTTCTGACCGAGAGCGACGATGAGCACCGCGCTGAAGCCGTCTTCATTGGCGCCGATGTTGCCACCAAGCTTTTCCCCAACGTAGATCCCATCGGCAAGCTAATCCGCGCGGAAACTCACGAATATCAAGTGATCGGTGTCGCCGAGCCCATTGGCAGCGCTTTCGGCCAGTCGCAAGACAATTTCATGATTATGCCTCTTCACACGTTCGAGAAGGAATTGCATCGTCCGCGCGACTGGATCGCCATCTTCGTCCAAGCCCCCAATGGCGAAATGATGAGCGCCACTGAAGACGAAGCGCGCATGCTCCTGCGCGCCTGGCGGCATTTGCCCTACGATACCCCGGATAACTTCGCCATTCTCGGTTCGGACTCCATCATGAAGTTATGGCACGACCTTACCGGCACGCTCGAGTCGGTGGCGGTGAGCTTGGTCAGCGTCTTCCTAGTCGTCGGCGGCATCGTGATCATGAACATCATGCTCGCCAGCGTCACCGAACGCACCCGTGAAATCGGCATCCGCCGCTCGCTCGGTGCTCGCAAAACACACATCCTGCTGCAATTCATGGCTGAATCGGCGGTCCTCGCGGCCACCGGCGGGATAATCGGTGTCTTGGTGGCTTACGGCCTGGTCAATCTGGTGAAGGCCACGACCTCTATCCCGGTAAAAACCTCTATGGCTTCGGTAATCCTCTCGTTGAGCGTCTCCGCCGCCGTCGGTCTCTTCTTCGGCATCTATCCGGCAACGCGAGCCGCGAAGCTCGATCCCATCGAAGCCCTGCGCGCCGAAGGCTAAATGCTACAAACTGGAAGCTGACAAATACTATGGCGCAAGCACACGGCGAAAATCTCAAACAAGCGATGGACACTCTGCGCGCTCACAAAATGCGCAGCGGCCTTACCATCTTCGGCGTGGTCCTCGGCGTCAGCGTCATCATGCTCGTCGCCGCCTTGATTACTGGCTTCGACCAGCAAATCCAGGAAAATATCAAGCAGTTCGGCGCGGACACCGCCTTCATCTCCAAATGGGATCAGGGCTTCCACGGCGGCGATACCCCGCTCGAAGAACGCCAGCGTAAGCCGCTCACCGTCGAGGATGCCCGGGCACTTATCGAGGGCTGCCCCGCGCTCAAAAACGTCACTTCCTACATCCAGACCGGTTGGATGCAGACGCACACCGTGCGCACCAAGTTCGGCGAAGTGAGTGCTATTGATTTCCGCGGAGTGCAAGCCAATTTCGGCCAGGTTTACGCCAATGCCGCCACCATCGCTGGCCGCTTCATCAGCGAAGGCGACGATCTGCACCGCGAAAAAGTCGTGATGCTCGGCGAAAATGTCGGCCCCGTACTTTTCCCCGGCGGCGATGCCGTCGGTAAAGACGTGATGATTGACGGCACCGACTTCCTCGTCATAGGCGTGGTGGAAAAACCCAAGGGCGGCTTCGGTATGGGCGATGAAGACCGTCGCGTACTCATCCCCTTCAGCACTTTCCGCAAAATCTATCCCTCCGCCGACGAACTCGGCATTCGCGTCCAGGCTTATCCCAACCTGCTCGACCAGGCCGTCGATCAGGCCACCGAAGTGCTGCGCCGCCGCCGCAACGTTCCCTACAACGGCAAACTGAACTTCTCCGTGCGCACCGCCGCTCAGGAAGTCGAGGAGTTCCACAACATCATGATGATGGTTTACGTCGCTACTATCGTTCTCAGCGGCATCGGCCTGCTCATTGGCGGTGTGGGTGTCATGAACATCATGCTGGTCAGCGTCACCGAGCGCACTCGCGAAATCGGCGTGCGCAAAGCCATCGGCGCGCGCAGCAGCGACATCACTTGGCAGTTCCTGCTTGAGGCCATGACCCTCACCGGAGCCGGAGGCCTCATCGCCTTACTTCTCGTCAACGGCCTCGTCCTGCTCATCCGCATGACCTTGCAATGGAGGGGCAGCGTGCCGGCTTGGGCGGCCGCGGCGGGCATCATTGTCAGCGTCAGCGTCGGCCTCATTTTCGGTGTCTGGCCCGCCATGAAGGCCGCGAAGCTCGACCCCGTCGAAGCCCTCCGCTACGAATAGTTATTTCCGCGCACCTTTCTGCCGTTCATTTTCTTTGGCTTATGCGGGCTGCCGTCTCTACCGACCGAATCTCCTAGCCAGCAGTGGAGAGCCCGTAAGGCGCCTATGCATTGCGCCACAGTCGCGTGCTATCCTTTCGTGGAGTTCCTCGATTCAAATTGTTTGGAGGTAGTCGATGATCGCAGCGTCGGCGAACCGGATTCTCGCGCGGCCTTCCCGCGCAGCCGTGGTTTTTCTGCTTTGCATGACGATGCTGGGAGCTTCGGCGTTTCCCGCGGCCGCCCAGAAAGAAAAGAAAAAGAAAAACGACACCGCCACTTCGAACAATACCCAGCCCATCATCCCAATGGGGGAAGAACAACAAATCGATTACCTGGTTTCTACAATGCTAGGCGCATGGCAACTTGGCGATCTTGACCGCCTCCACCAGGTTTATGCGGATGACGCCGTTTTTATCAGCGGATTTTGGGCGCCTCCAGTTTTCGGTTGGGCCAATTATCTGCCGCTCTACCAGCAGCAGCGCGCGCGCATGCAGCAGGTACGTCTCGACCGCACCAACACGTACATCAAAGTGAGCGGAACCGTGAGTTGGGCCTGCTATCAGTGGGATTTCGGCGGCACCGTGGACGGACAGCCTATGACTTCGCGGGGGCAGACGACCTTGATCATGGAGAAGCGCAACAACCGCTGGGTCATCGTGCACAACCACACATCCGTAGCTCAAGACGCTTTGCCTAACGCGCAACAGCCGGTCGCGCTCCCGGCAAACAGGCCTCCGGTTGCGCAGCCGGACGGGAGCAAACCTCCGTCTCGCTGAAAATCAGGCTCAATCGCGCGGCCCCCACTCAGAAGCTTTTCAGGCCCTGGTACAGCCACATCCCGGCAATCAGCAGCAGGAGCGCTCCCGCCGCGATGCCGCTAGTGGCAATGGGCCTTGAGAGCTTGGTGATTTTGGCGATCAGCTCGCGCTGTTCTTGCGCGATGTGATCTCCGGCCGCATCAATACACAACTGGTCGTCTTCATGGGTTGTGAGAATGCTCCGCCACAGCAGCAATGCCAGGAATATGGCGGTAATGATTCCCCAGGCGATCAGAAGGTACAGGATGGGCCCCGTTATCGTTTCCATTGTGACCTCCATGGAACCGTGCCGCGGTGCCTGCCGCGAGGAGGGGCGGACAGGCAGGGGGTAAACCGGTATGAAGCGGAGTATAGCACTCCGCATTTGAAATTCCACTGCGTACCATTCAGAAAATTGGTGGGCACTGGTCGCATGTGGCGTCAAATTTCACTCTTTTCGGCGCTTGTCCCGTCGCGTTGACAAAACCCGGGGCCACGGGCAGAATGAAATTTGCCTCGCGGTGCTGGCTGGCTTGCAGCCGGTCCAACACATCGCAAAAAGTGCCCGAATGGCGGAACTGGCAGACGCGCTAGATTCAGGTTCTAGTTCTCGCAAGGGAGTGGAGGTTCGAGTCCTCTTTCGGGCACCATTATTTGCCTTTCACCCCTTGTCAACCGCGGCCAGCACCTTTTCCGCGTTCAGCGCGCCCTCCGGCGTATCTTCATGCTTGAAGTACACGAATACATCCCCTGCGCTCACTAGTTTCGCGGTCCTTTCTTCCAGCGCTTTGCGCTCTTTCGCGGAATAATTTTCTTTCCGCAGCCGCAAGTAGGCGAAATCCGCGGTCTGCACGTTCGGCGTCTCTAGTTTTTCACTTTCTGCGTTACACAGCGCTGCGTTTGCCTCGCGCAGCACGCTGTACACTTCCTCGCTGAACCAGGACTCGTGGCGAAACTCGAACGCGAAGCGCAATGCCCTCGGAAGGGTGCTCAAAAAATCCTTCAGCAAAGCCACGTCGCATTTCAGAAACGGCGGCAGTTGAAATAACACTGGACCGAGTTTCTTTTCTTCATCTAGCGGTTGCAGCGACCGCAGAAAATCCGAAGCGAAATCCGCGACCTCGCAGAGTCGCGCCATGTGCGTGATTTTCTGGTGCGCTTTGATCGCAAATTTAAAATTCGGAGGCGTCGCTTCAATCCAGCCGCGCAGAAGTTTTTCCGTGGGAAATCGCCGGAACGTGTAGTTCACTTCCACGGTGTTCAGCCGGCCAGCGTAGTGGTCCAGGAATTTCGCCGACGCCAGCTTCGCCGGATAAAAATCCGGCTTCCAGCTGGCATAAGCCCACCCTGATGTTCCCGCGTAAATCACTTCGCCAGCAACGCCTTCCAGCGCGCCCAAGCCTCTGTCCGCGCTTTGCGATTGGCGTCGCTCGCATCCGGCGCTTCGCCCGCGCGCATGAAGCCGTGCCCCGCGCCCTCATACGTCACGGGTTCAAACGTCTTCCCGGCCGCCTTCATGTTTTGAATGGCGTCCGGCAAGGTGGCACCGATGCGTGCGTCATCTCTCGCGTAAAAGCCGTAGACCGGGGCTTGAATGCGCGCCATCGCGTCTTTTTCCGGCGGCGGACCGTAAAAGACGAACGCAGCAGCAAGGTCGCCGCGATTCGTTGCAAAACGAAACGTCTGCCCGCCGCCCCAGCAGAATCCCGCTACATACAATTTGCCGTTGCTTGCCGGCAGCTTCTTTCCGTAATCGGCCGTGGCGTTGAGGTCCGCGGTGACTTGGTCCGGATTGAGATGGCTGACCGCCTCCGTGACTTTGCCCTGCGCAAAATCCGAGCTACGCCCGCCGTTCGGGCCCATGCCGGAAAGCAGATCGGGCGCAACCGCGATGTAACCCGCTTCCGCAACCTCGTCCGCCAGCTCTTGCACCCAGTCGGTCATGCCAAAAATTTCGTGGATCACCAGCAACACCGGAGTTTTGCTCTTTGACTCCGGATACACCACGTACGTCTCCACCGAGCGCCCATCGTGTTTCACAGTGACCCACTCGCGATGCCGCGGGGACTTTTCCACCTTGGCCTTGGCCCAATCCTGGGCGACAACGGCTTGTGCGCTAAACAGCAGAAAAATCACGGTAAGGCATTTCATCTTTCGCACCTCTCGTATCGTGCCAACACAAAATCTATCACAGCGGGTGAATCACGCAGCACTGGTAGACCTCTCATTGGCCGGCAGGGGTACCCCCCAGTGTTTTTCGTAAGAGCGGATTCTAAAGGGGTTGCAGACAGCTTTTCTGTAAGAGCGGATCCTAAAGAACTTACCGAATAGTTTTGGTGAGAAGAAGATTCTAAAGGAGTTAGGCATGATGATCACGGCCAAATGAAGCAGCCGGCGGCGTCAAGCCGTCTGCTTTAAGGCTCGCTCTACCAGCGTCAAACACCGCTCCGCTTGCTCTCGCAGTAATTCGTCTTGTTCGCCGCGGCCCTTGCGGATGCTGTGCAGTTCATCAGCGATCGCCAAGGCCGCAAGCACCGCAGCTCTTTGGGTGTCCACCGTCGAGGTGGCGTCGGCAATGGCACTCATCTTCGCATCCACATAGGCGGCGAGCTGTTGGACATAACATTCGTCGAGCTCGCCTCGGATCGTATAGGTCTGCCCGAAAATCTGTACTTTTACCGCGTTCATGCAAAGCAACATACCACACCTGTAGCGCAGCGGTTCACTTGTACAACGGAGCGCCTTAGCTCTTTTTTCGCGTGAGATGGAAGACCATCGGCATGTCCATTCCCTCGTGCCGCCACGTCCAGGTTTCGGTGATGTGGTTTTCGTCCTCAAACTGGATCACCAGATGGTGTTGGTGCCCGGTATTCGGAGATGGGAGATTGCTGGCGCCTTGAAACTCAAAGGCCAGCTCTTTCACGTCGTCAGTAGACGGAACCGCGCGCATGCGCGGCTGATTGTTCGTGGGACAGAAATGCACGAGGGCAATTCCGTCGCCGTCCAGGCTGTAGACCGTCACCATGTCTTCCATCCCTGATGGAGAGAGCGTTTCCATCATTCCGGTGTTAGAAACGATGGACTTAAAGCTCGTCCTGACGGGCTGGCCCTTCTCATCTTTCCCTTCCCAATTCCCCGCAAGGTTCTGCAGTTTCTTGAATGCCGCGGCAGAATGGGAAGCTGCCAGAAGCGGTGTCACGAACAACGCTGCGCCTGCCAAAGAAAGAGTTATGGCTCTTGTTCTCATGGATGGGTTTCTCCTCTAGGGTTGGATGGAACCGGGCTGCTTGCGCTATTGGACGTACGATGGCGGAAGAAAGAAAGCGGGGAGCCTACGGATTTCGTGACATGGAGGCTACCTCAATGATGGGGTTCGGCAGTTTCCGCATCGCGCGCATAAATGCCTCGACAATCTTGGCGTCAAACTGCGCGTTCGCGCACCGCTGCAACTCTGCCAGCGCTTCCGCGGAGGCCCGCGCTTTCTTGTACGTGCGGTCGCTGGTAATGGTGTCGTAAGCGTCGGCGACCGCGATGATGCGCGCGCCGAGCGGAATTTTTTCTCCAGCAATCGCTTTCGGATAGCCCGTGCCGTCGAAAAATTCGTGATGGTGCAGCACCATCTCGCGAATGCGCGCCAGCGGTGTCAGCGGCTCCAAAATCTTGGCGCCAAACGTTACGTGCGATTTCATTGTTTCCCACTCGTTTGGATTGAGCGGGCCATTTTTGTTCAAAATATTTTCCGGGATGGCCACCTTACCGATGTCGTGTAGCACTCCGCCTAACCGGATTTCTTCCACTTCCAGGTCGTTCAAATCCAGCGCTTCGGCAATCAGCGCGGCATACGCGGAAACTTTCTGCGAATGCCCCTGCGTGTAGTGGTCTTTGGCATCGATGGCAAAGGCCAGCGAGGTCACCGTATCCAGCACCGCCTGCGGCAAGGCCTGCGGCCCTTCCGGCACCAGGCCTTTACCGGGCGCTCCATTCGTTGCCTCGGTGGCCGCCAGCGACTCGGTGAACTGCTTCAGCCGCGAGTAGATTTCCTCGAATGCCTCCGGCCCGGTGGCAAAAAGCCGTTTCAAGGTTACGCCGAGATAGGCTTCCAGTACGTCGCGCTTCCACTTCTTGGCTTCGTTGGGATCAAAGTGGTCCGCGGTCGACACCGCATTGCCGCCCTGGTGCTTGGACAAATACATCGAAGCGTCCGCTACCTGAATCAGCTCCTGCGGCGACGAACCGTGCAACGGATAACACGCAATACCGAAGCTCGCGCTAATGTTCTTCTCGCGCAGTAGCTCATCAGCGGACACCCACCCGCGAAGCTTAGACGCCAGTTGACGCGCGTGCTCCATGTTCGTTTCCGGCATCAGGATCACAAATTCGTCTCCGCCGTAACGCGCGACCACGTCGGAGCGGCGGCAATTCGTTTCCAGAATGTGGCCGACGCGCTGCAGCACGAGGTCACCTTCGAGGTGACCGTAGAAATCGTTCACGAACTTGAAACGGTCCAGGTCCATCAGCACCAGAGCAAACGCGCGTCCGGCGCGCGTCGAGCGCTTCCATTCCGCCGACAGCGCTTCCATGAAGAAGCGGTGTGTTTTGACACCCGTCAGCCCGTCAGTGATGGCTTGCTCCTGGGCCTTCTGGAACGACAGCGCATTGTGCAGCGCGCCGGCGATCAAGTCCGCCAGCGTGCGAAGCAGCAAAACCTCTTCCTCGGAAAAGTCGGCGGGCAGCGAAGACTCCACGTAGAGGATCCCGTGCAGTTGTTCAGCGTAGAAAACGGGAAGCGCAATCGATGCCAGGGTGTCTGGCAAAAGGGGCTTGAAACCGGCATCCGCGGGAATGTTGGCGTTATACGCTGCGAGTTGCCCGTTGCGCGCGACGTGTCCGATCAGGCCCGCACCGAGCGGAATTCGTTGTCCTAACACGCCGCGCCGTGTCCCGGCTTCGGCCTGAATCACGATTTCCCGCGTCGAGTAATCCAGCACCCCGATGCCAATGTGATCGTAAGTCAGCCCTGTTTCCAGTTGCTCGGTGATTTTCGCGAGCATCTCGTCAGGGTTCAGCGTGGCGATGGCATTCCGCGAAATGGTATTGAGCAACGTCAGGTGCCGCGCTTTCGTGCGCTCTTCCTGGAATAGCCGTGCATTCTCAATGGCGATGCTGGCTTCGCTGGCCAACACGCGCAGCAGTTCCAAATGTCCCTCGTCAAATACGTGCTCCTGATCCGAGAAAACTGCCATGGCCCCGATGGCACGGTCGTAGGCCACCAGGGGGACGCAACACAGGCATCCGCCGGAGCGAATCGGTTCCACTCCTAGTTTCCGTACTTCTTTCACATAATTGTCGCGGATAAGCACGGGCTGGCGCGTTCGTATTACGTACTCGGTAAGATGATTACCCGCCGGGCGGTTTCGCTTTGGCAGACGCTTACCGGCTAATACTTCGAGATGAAAATGCATTTCATCGCGAACTGGATCGAGCTCCGCGATATAAAAATTCTCGACATCAAAAAGCCGCCGGAGTTCTTCCCAGACTTTGCTCAGCAAATCCTCTTTGTTGAGCGTCGAGCTCAGTGCGCGTCCAATCTCATTAAGCACGTGCAATTCTTCGGACCGCCGCGAAGTCTGCTGCACCAGGTAACTGTTCTCGACAGCCATGCCAATCTGATGACCCAAGGCCAGCAGCAGCCGGTACTCCGCCGGAGTGAATCGGCGGCTATCCGGCGTGCCCAGCAGCAAAACACCAAAGGCTTGTTCTTTCGCCTGTAGGCTGATTGCCACCACGCTGCGCAATCCCTGCGCCAACGCCAACTCGCGAAATCGCCGGATGGGTTCCTCGCGTTCCAGCGCCGCCACGGACTCCGAATCCTTCAAATCGCGGAAGCCCAGCAATCCGCCCAACCGTGCCACGAGTCCTACCAGGTAATCGTCTAAGCCTTCATCTTGCGTCACTCGGCAAAAATCATCATTGAGTCCGACGGCCACGACTGAGGTCGGGCCTTGCGGATCGCCATGATGCAGAAACAACGCGCCCGCGGGCAAACGCACGACGCCCAGCACGCGATCCAACGCCTGTGCCAGCATCCGCTGAATCTCTCCGCCCACAAAACTGGAAGTCGCCAGGTTTAGATTCGACAGCGCCAGCATGTTGCGCTCGATGCGCCGCTTCTCTTCTTCATACGACGCCATCACCATTAGCATCGCCACGAAAGCCGAGGGCACCGCCGCAATCGGGCTGTCGATTCCCACGTCCACCGGCAGGTTGCGGTAGAAAAAGAAAACCGCCATTTGCAATACCGACCAGGAGACAAACGAAACCGCCAGCAAGCGATCCGCTAGCGTTTCCTGCCGCCGGCTCTCCTGCCAGAAAATCGCGGCGACGGCCACAAAGACCAGCGACGACGGGATCAAAACCGATACGGTGCTAAACAAGTGCGTCGCGTTTGAAAATGACCAAAAGCCGAGGGCGAGCGCCACCACACCGACCGCGACTTTCCAGGGCTTGCGCTGCGCATACAATTGCGCGCCGAGGAAGAAGAATAGAGCCGCCAAGACACACAGCCAGCGATCTAGTGCTGTTTGCATCGAGGTTGACGGCACCCATTGCGCCAGCGCCGGTCCCATGTAATGCAAAGCAAACAGCGCCCACCCCGCGGTCCACAACAGCAAGTACATTTGGCGCTTGAGGCTGTAGATGTACGCGAAGAAGCCGGCCACCAAGGCGGTGGCCGTCAGCATTGCCAGCGCGATAAAGTTTTCGTAGACCAAAGGCTAGACCGATTCTCCGCGGCACTGCGGAACACTTCGCCGTGCCCGCGAAACACACCGCGAGTCAGCACGCTTTATCTTGGGGCAGGCGCATACGCAGGGTCCGGCGTGCACACCTCACGCCTGTCACGAAACGCGCCAAGGACACACAAAATAAAGCACTTGAATTATGAAACACCCGTTTTTCCATTGGCAAGCGTACCGCCGTACTGGTTGCGAAAGAGGTAGCCTTCCCTAGGTAACCGCTTAGCCACATTTCCACGGCGGGGCGGCCGTCGACGAGCGTTTCTATGAAGCCGCACCTCTGCTCAAGGCCTTAGGACATGACGCTATTACTGCTTATTCGGCTTGGCCGATTGGACCGAGCCTGTTGCTTTCGCTAAACTGAATCTCCTTGTCCATGCCCGACCAATCGGACAAATCGAACGGCGCAGCGCGCGTGCGCTTCGCACCGTCCCCTACTGGCTATCTGCACGTTGGGGGCGCGCGTACCGCCCTCTTCAACTGGCTATTTGCGCGCCACCAGCGCGGCGTCATGATCCTGCGGATGGAGGACACGGACGCCGAGCGCAATAAGCCCGAACTTGTGCAGGGCATCATTGACGGTTTGCGCTGGCTGGGCGTGGATTGGGACGAAGGGCCATTTTACCAGTCGCAACGTACAGCGCTGTATCAGGCAGCCGCGAAAAAGCTTCTAGCGAATGGCAGCGCGTTTTTGTGTTATTGCCCGGCGGAGCGTTATGCCGGCGGCGACCACGCCGTTGAAGCGCAGGATGACGAGCCGAAACCTGCGGGCCCACGCCGCGTGGTCCGCTGCACTTGCCGCGACGGCAAGCCTTCTACTCCGGGCACTAAGCCGGCGGTTCGTTTTCGCGTGCCGACCGGCGGCACGACCAAATTTTTCGACGCGGTTTTTGGCGAGCGCGAATTTTCCAACGATGAAATCGAGGATTTCGTGCTGCTGCGCTCCGGAAAGGGCGACGAAGAATTCGGTCAGTCGATGTATCAGCTCGGCGTGGTGGTTGACGACATCGATATGCGCATCACGCACGTGATTCGCGGCGCCGACCATATTTCCAATACCCCGAAGCAAGTGCTGCTGTATCGCGCGCTAGGTGCGGAGCCGCCCATCTTCGCGCATGTACCCCTGATTCTGGGACCGGACAAATCACGGCTCTCCAAGCGCCACGGCGCCACGGACGTCAACATGTATCGCGCTGAAGGTTTTCTCCCGGAAGCGTTCCGCAATTTCCTTGCGCTGCTGGGTTGGAGCGTTGGCGGCGACGAGGAATTCTTGCGCACTGCGGACTTGCTCGAAAAGTTTTCGCTCGAAGGTGTCAGCCGCACCAACGCGGTTTTCGATCGCGCCAAGCTCGAATGGTTCAACACCCAATATCTACAGAAGCTACCAATCGACGATTTGCTTCCCGAAGTTGCGGTGGAATTGAAGCGCAGCGGCCTGTGGAAAGAAGAGTGGGCCAGCGGCGCTGGGCGCGAGTGGTTCGCCAAGACAGTGGATCTGTTGCGTCCGCGCGTTCGGCTGCTGCCCGATTTTTCCACGTGGTCGCGCGCGTTTTTCTCTGACGAGTTCGAGATTGATCCTGCGGCCAAAGCCAAATTCTGGAAAGATCCCGAGGTCCCGGAGCTCCTCGCCAAGCTCGCTGAAGCGCTGGCGGCAATTCCGCCTGCGGAATGGAGCCACGACGCTTGCGACCATGCTCTGCGCGCGCTCGCGGAAGCCGAAGGCGTGAAAGCTGGGGTGCTCATCAATGCCACGCGTGTAGCCATCGTCGGCCAAGCGGTGGCGCCGCCGCTATTCGATACGATGGTCGTGCTTGGCCGCGATCGCGTGGTTAATCGCTTGCGTCGCGTGCGGCCCGCCCTCACCGCCGCATAAGCTTATAGATCGGAGAGTTATCCTGTAGGCCCACCCTACAGTTGGCGCGCCCGCCCCGTACGGTATTCAGCTCATTACTTGGAAATGACTTTTCTGCTTTCCTGAAGACTGTCCGGAGAGGGTTCGCTTGGTGATCCATCGCTCCCTTCAATCCCTAGAACAACCGAAACTCGGTGCTGTCCCAAATCACTGGCGCCATCCGTATTTTCGTCGGCTGGAACATTTCTTTTGGCTGACCGGTGGACTGGCAGCGGGCTGGTTTATTCTGGCGTCTCTAGGCATCATTTCTTTTCAGGTTACCCAAGCGAAACGTTTGGAGACGCTGGAGCAAAACAACGCGCCGATGCGGAGCCTCCAACCCGGCGATCCTTTCGGCAAGATCTCCATTTCTCGTATTGGCCTCTCGGCCATGATTGCTGAGGGCGACGATGAAAGGACGCTGCGCCACGCAGTTGGCCACATTCCCGGAACAGCGGCTCCTTGGGGTGCCGGCAATGTTGCGCTGGCGGGACACCGCGACACTTTCTTTCGCGGACTGACCCGCGTTCGCTTGGATGACGTCATCCTACTGGAGACTCCGAAAGGAATCTACCGCTATCAAGTTGTGCGCATCACCGTGGTCGATCCGCGACATATCGAGATGCTGCGCACTTCCGAATCGGACCTCACGCTAGTCACGTGTTACCCTTTTCATTACCTGGGGCCTGCTCCCCAAAGATACGTCGTCCAAGGCATGCGCCTTCCGACTCGATAAAAACGAAACGTCAATAGGAGCAACTACGCGATTACGCGTTCATTCGTACCGCCGTTTTAAGTGTCGAGGCTGCGAAGAATCTGTTCAGCAACAACTACCGTTCCGGCACAACCGTCATTTCCCGGAGGGCGGCGATGCGCTCTTCGAGCGGAGGATGCGTGCTGAAGAGCGAGGATAGCGTCTCGGAACCGAACATGGGCTTAACGATGCAGAGTGCCGAGGTCGTGGGCGACAAGGCCGTTGTTGGGATGCGTTTGTTGTAGGCACCCAGTTTCTGCAAGGCGCTGATCAGCCCATAAGGCTGGCCGACCATGCGCGCGCCAGTGGCATCGGCGGAGTATTCCCGCTGCCGGGAAATCCCGAGCTGCAAGAGCATCGCGGCAATCGGCGCCAGGATGAGCATGAGAATTCCACTGATGCCGCCTCCTTCGCGATCATCGTCGCGTCCACCGTAGCCGAAAAGATTGGCCCAATAACCCATGCGGGCGAGATAGGTAATCGCGCCGGCGATGGTCGCAGCGATGGAGCTAATCAGAATGTCATAATTGCGGACGTGCGATAACTCGTGGGCGATCACGCCTTCGAGTTCGTCATCGTTCATGAGTTGGAGCAAGCCCTCGGTGACCGCAACCGAGGCGTGGCGTGGATTGCGGCCGGTCGCGAAGGCATTGGGTGCGGCATCCGGCACGACGTATAGTTTTGGCACCGGGAGATTGGCTTTGGCGGCCAAACGTTGCATCACTTCGTAGAGCCTGGGCAATTGCTCGCGAGTCACGGGCTTTGCTCCGCTGGACCACAGGGCGATTTTGTCCGAAAAGAAATAGGCGAAGGCATTGCCGATCAAGGCGATGATCAAGGCCGTGGTCATACCGTTACGGCCGCCCACATATCCGCCTAGCGTGATCAGCACGAGTGTCAGCGCTGTCAGCAGGAATGTGGTTCGCAGAACTCTCATGTTGTTCCTTCTAATTTCTTCTACGCAAATCGTGCCCGCAAACTTTCACCGACCTCACAACTCGGTTTTACGCGGCTGCGGGCTTTCTCGACTGGAGGCGCTCGAAACGCATAGCGTCCTTCTGTCCATCGCGATCCACGCGAATATGGTCTCCCGGGAGCACTTTGCCTTCGAGAATCTGCAGCGCCAGCGGATCTTGGACCAGGCGCTGAATCGTTCGCCGCAGCGGCCGTGCGCCGTACGCAGGATCGTATCCCTCGCGCACGAGGAGCTCCTTTGCTGCCGGCGCTAACTCGAGAGTGATTTGGCGCTCTGCGAGCAGTTGTTCGACGCCACGAAGCAAGAGCACCACGATGCGCTCCAACTGTTCTTTGCCGAGCGGATTGAAAATCACGATCTCGTCAATGCGGTTGATAAACTCTGGCCGAAACGCCGCGCGCAACGCTTCCATGGCTTCTTTGCGGGCGCGTTCCGGATCACGGTTGGCCAGCTCGAAAATTGCCGTGGAACCGACATTGCTGGTCATCACCAATACGGTGTTGCGGAAATCCACAGTGCGGCCCTTGCCGTCGGTGAGGCGTCCGTCTTCGAGAATTTGCAGTAGGACGTTGAAGACGTCGGGATGCGCCTTCTCGATTTCGTCGAAGAGAATCACCGAGTAGGGATGACGGTGGACCTGTTCAGTGAGCTGTCCGCCTTCTTCGTACCCGACATAGCCTGGTGGTGCGCCGATGAGACGCGAAACGCTGTGTTTCTCCATGTATTCGGACATGTCGATGCGGATCATCAGCTTTTCGTCGTCGAAGAGAAACTCGGCGAGGGCGCGGGCGAGTTCGGTCTTGCCGACGCCGGTGGGCCCCAGGAAAATGAAGGAGCCGATGGGGCGCTTGGTGTCGGACAAACCGGCGCGACTGCGGCGCACGGCATTGGCAACGCGGGCGAGAGCGTCATCCTGGCCGACCACGCGTCGGCGCAGGCGCTCTTCCATGTGAACAAGCTTCTGCGCTTCGCCTTCGAGCAAACGGCCCACCGGGATTCCCGTCCACTTGCTCACGAGCTTGGCGATGTCTTCTTCGTCGACTTCTTCCTTGAGCATGCGCGTATCTTTTTGAATCGCGGCAAAGCGTTCCTCGGCTCGCTTCAGTTCGCGCTCCGCGGCAGCGATTCGGCCATAGCGGATCTCCGCTACTTTCGCCAATTCGCCGGAGCGCTCATAGCGCTGCTCCTCGGCCTTGAGTTGTTCGATCTGCTCTCTGAGCGTGCGAATTTTGCTGATGGCTTCCTTTTCGGTTTGCCAGCGCGCTTTTCGGCCGCTGGAATCTTCGCGCAGTTTGGCAAGTTCTTTCTCAATTTGGGTGCGGCGTTCCTTGGAGTGGGCGTCCGTCTCTTTGAGCAATGCCTGGCGTTCGATTTCGAGTTGCATGATGCGCCGCTCGATTTCATCAATCTCGACGGGGAGAGAATCGATCTGCATGCGTAGGCTGGCGGCGGCTTCGTCAATCAAATCGATAGCTTTGTCGGGCAGGAAGCGATCGGAGATGTAGCGATGAGAGAGAGTTGCGGCAGCGAGAATGGCGGCGTCTTTGATGCGCACACCATGGTGCACCTCATAGCGCTCCTTCAATCCGCGCAGGATGGAGATGCTGTCTTCGACGGAAGGCTCCTCCACCAAGACGGGTTGAAAGCGGCGTTCGAGAGCGGGGTCTTTCTCGATGTATTTCTTGTATTCATTGAGCGTGGTGGCGCCGATGGCCCGCAGTTCGCCTCGAGCCAGCGCGGGTTTGAGCATGTTGGACGCATCCATGGCGCCCTCCGCGGCGCCTGCGCCTACCAGCGTGTGCAGTTCGTCGATGAACAGAATGATCTGTCCTTCCGCTTCGGTAATTTCTTTGAGCACGGCTTTCAGCCGATCTTCAAATTCGCCGCGGAATTTCGCTCCAGCAATAAGAGCGGCGAGATCCAAGGCCACCAGGCGCTTGGTTTTCAAAACGTCGGGAACGTCCCCGGAAACAATCCTTTGCGCCAGCCCTTCGACGATGGCGGTTTTGCCGACGCCGGGTTCGCCAATCAGCACTGGGTTGTTCTTCGTGCGACGAGCAAGAATTTGCATGACGCGGCGAATTTCTTCGTCGCGGCCGATTACGGGGTCGAGCTTGGAGCGCCTCGCCAGTTCGGTGAGATCGCGTGCGTATTTTTCGAGTGACGCGTAGGTGGCTTCAGGATTTTGCGAGGTGACGCGCTGCGTTCCGCGAACGCTGGTGAGCGCCTGCAAGATCGCTTCGTGAGAAGCGCCCTGTTTCTTCAGCAATTGCCCGGCTGGATCGCGGTCTTGCCCGGCAATGGCCAGAAACATGTGCTCCGTGGAGACGTATTCGTCCTTAAATCGTTGCGCCTCGTCGAAAGCGCGCTCGAGCACATCGTTCAGCGGCTTGCCCATATGCTGTTGAGCAAAACCAGTCACTCGCGGCAGGCGCGCGATCTCTCGCTCGATCTCTTGAGTTAACAATTCAGCGCGAATGCCGAGGCGTGCGAGCAGCGGAGCCACTACGCCGTCGGCTTGCGTCACCAATGCCGCCAACAGGTGTATCGGCTCGATTTGCTGGTTTTCGTGACTTGCGGCAATCTCTTGTGCGCTCTGCACTACTTCCTGGGCCTTCACGGTCATTTTTTCAAATCGCAGCATACCGTTCCTACTTCCTTCAATAGCCCCCGTTAAGGAAAGGGGCCGACTTTGCGCCAGCCCCATCTTTACAGCAATTGCCCCTCGATTCGAGGCTTACTTTGCGCCGGCAGCAGCAGCCATCGGGGGTGTAGCGACGTTGATCTTTATCTGCTTCGGCTTGGCTTCCTCGCGCTTCGGAATGCCCAAGGTCAGCACGCCATCGTGATAGTCGGCCTTGATGGCCTCCGTATTCACGGTGTTAGCCAACGCGAAGCTGCGGCTGAACGACCCGTAGGTGCGCTCCACGCGCAGATATTTGTCTTCGCTAACCTTGCTCTCGAACTTACGCTCGCCGCGAAGGGTCAGGATATTGTTCTCGACACGAATGTCGAGATCCTTGGGATCGACCTGGGGGAGATCGGCCTTCACGACAAGTTCGTGCTCGGTCTCATAGATATCGACAGCCGGCACCCACGTGGTGAGGCTGGAATCCTCTCCGGTTCGCTCAATTCCGTCGTTAAACAGGCGATTGATCTGGTCTTGAAGAGTAGCGACGCCCTGGAAGGGCTCAAAGCGATTCAAAATTCTCATGGTTTATGTTCACCTCTTAGAAGTTATGACGAACGCATCATAAAATATGCGCGTCCTATTGTCAAGTATTTTGTCCTCGACATCTAAAGTAATGTAATATGCTTATTTACAATAAGTTATATAAAGATTAAGACGGGAAACTCGCATTGAATCGTGGCACCGGGCTTGGCAAGTTGGCCAGAGATTGCGACCTTGCTAGACTCTTGGCGATGCAACTCGACGAACTCGACTATGTTTTGCCTCACGAGCGGATCGCGCAGCGACCGTTGGAACGACGCGATGCCTCGCGTCTTTTGGCACTGGATCGCACGAGCGGCTCCTATCAGGATCGCTTGTTCAGCGAGTTGCCGCAGTTGCTCAGCGGAAACGAGCTAATCGTTCTCAACAACGCGAAGGTAATCCCGGCGCGCCTGTTCGGCCATCGCATCGGAGTGCATTCACAGCCTGCTTCGCGGGCTACCAAGAAAGAACATTTAACTGGCACGGTGGAGGTGTTTCTCACGCAGCAGCTAGAGCTCGACGTATGGAACGCTTTGGTGCGGCCGGGGCGCAAGATGAAGACCGGCGAGCGCATCCGGTTCGGGCAGGGTGAACTGCGAGCCGAGATCATCGGTCGTGGCGAGTTTGGGCTGCGCACGTTGCGATTCGAGTCGGGCGATACGCGAAGAATCTCGGAGCACATCGAGCGGCTCGGGCACGTTCCGCTACCTCCGTACATTGATCGAGAGGACGAGTCTACTGACCGCGAGCGCTACCAGACGGTGTTCGCCAAAAATCCCGGCGCGATTGCCGCGCCCACGGCAGGGCTGCACTTCACTCCGGAAATATTAGCGGCAATTCGCCAGCGGGGAGCGGAAATCTGCGAACTGACGCTGAATGTGGGCCTCGGAACATTTCAGCCGATTCACAGCGACACGCTGGAAGGACATCAGATGCATGCTGAATCGTACGAGATTTCCGAGGAGACGGCTGCTCGCGTGGCGGTGGCGCACGCTGCGGGGCGCCCTATTCTGGCAGTGGGCACGACGGTGGTCAGGGCACTCGAAGACGCGGCGATGGAAGCCGCGGAAGAAGGTTCGCGGACATTACTACAGCCAGGAAAAGCGGAAGCAAAGATCTTTATTATTCCTGGTTTTCGTTTTCGGGTAATCACTGCGTTACTTACGAATTTTCATCTGCCGCGCTCGACATTGCTCGCGTTGGTGTGCGCCTTTGCCGGACACGAACAGGTGCTCGAGGCGTACAAACATGGGGTGGACGCTGGCTATCGCTTTTATAGCTATGGTGATTGCATGCTCATTCGTTGAAACGAACGGGATTCACTAGTCGCCCAAAGAGAGAAAGGGAAACCGCCACATTGACGGCTTCCCTATCGCAATGGAAGAGATTCGCGGGAGGAAGCTGAACGCTATTCGCTAAAGACGAAAACGC
>Ga0209736_1000193_pt1 | contig 19565 bp, 12 predicted proteins | sample BlaSpr_A8_Ref_M3_FD_187992 | JGI IMG/M metagenome (GOLD analysis project Ga0209736, IMG submission 187992) | Forest soil microbial communities from Thunder Bay, Ontario, Canada - Black Spruce, Ontario site 2_A8_Ref_M3 (SPAdes) (version 2) | ecosystem: Environmental > Terrestrial > Soil > Boreal...
GTAGGTGCCGCAGCGGCAGATGTTGCCGCTCATGGCGTCGTCGATGTCAGCGTCGGTTGGCTTTGGTTTCTTAGCAAGCAGCGCCACCGCGGACATAATCTGGCCGGACTGGCAGTAGCCGCACTGCGGTACATCTTCTTCGATCCAGGCTTTTTGCACGGGGTGGCTGCCATCGGCGGACAAGCCTTCAATCGTTGTAATTTTCTTACCGCTTACACTCGAAATTGGCGTAATGCAGGAGCGAGTGGCTTCGCCGTTGATATGCACGGTGCAGGCTCCGCAGAGCGCCATACCGCAGCCGAACTTTGTCCCCGTCATGTTCAGGGTGTCCCGCAATACCCACAAGAGCGGCATATCAGGGCTGACGTCCACCGTCTGGGCTTTTCCGTTTAATGTAAAGGTGATGGCCATGGGGTCCTCCTAAAGCAGATGGATATCCTACAACAACTTGGGAATGATTGAAAATCTACGGAATATCGACTCCTCTTACGCCAAATCAGCGGGCCGGATGGGCAGACGGCGAACTCTTTTGCCTATTGCAACGAAAATGGCATTGCCGACCGCGGGCGCTACGGAGGGAACTCCAGGCTCGCCGCAGCCGCCGGGTGGTTCCGTGCTCGGCACAATGTAAACCTCGACGACGGGCGGCGCTTCGTTCATGCGAAGCACTTCGTAGTCATGAAAGTTGCTCTGCTGAACGCGTCCGCCTTCGACGGTGATGGCACTCTTCAGCGTCTGCGCCAGCCCAAAATTGATGGCGCCTTCCATTTGTGCTTTAACTCCGAGAGGGTTGATGGCAGTGCCGCAATCAATTGCGCAGACGACGCGATCCACTCGAACAGCGCCGGTTTTCGTGTCGCACGTAACTTCCGCGACATGCGCGACGCAGCTGCCCCATCCGAACGAGGCGGCGATGCCGCGCCCACGGCCGGCCTGAAGTGGTTTGTGCCAGCCGGATTTTTCCGCGGCCAATTCGATGACGCTGCGGCGGCGGCCAACATCGAGCGTCGCGTTATTCCCGACAGGAATTTTTCGCGGAGAACCAAATGCCGCGAGCAGAAATTCAAGCGGATCGCGGCCGGCAGCATGCGCGGCTTCGTCAAAAAAACTCGAGAGCGCGAACTGGTTGCCGGAGGAATCGACGGAGCGCCAATAGCCGAGGGGCATGCCCGATTCAGCGACTGTGAACTCAAGACGGAAATTGGGAATGAAGAGTGCGGGAAAATCGAGCGAATCCACTTGCGCGGCGGCGCTGGGAGAGATGCCCGTGCCGTTATAAAAAGTTTCGATGGAAGGCGAAGAGCCGCGATGGCGCCAGGAGATCAATTGGCCTCGCGAGTCCAAGCCGGCTTGCAAGATGTGGCAGGCAGCCGGGCGATAAAAATCGTGGCGGATGTCGTCCTCGCGAGACCACACGACCTGCACGGGTGCGCCTGCATCGCGAGAAATGAAGGCGGCCTCGACGGCGTAATCCTGAATGAGGCGGCGGCCAAAACCTCCGCCGATGAACGTGACATGCACTTTGACGTTTTCGCGCGGAATGCCGAGCGCGCTAGCCACCGAAGCCGCGGCCGCTCCGGGAATCTGCGTCGGCGCCCAAAGCTCGCAGGAATCGCCGCGAACGTGGGCAGTGCAATTGACAGGCTCCATCGTGGCGTGCGCGAGAAAGGGAACTTCGTAGACTGCCTCGATTTTCTTGGCGGCGGCCGCGTGGGCTTTGTCGAAGTCGCCGTCGCTGCGGATAACGGCTCCCGGCTGGGAAGCGAGGGCGTGCATTTTTTCGTGGAGGCTGGCGGTGGTTTCGGAAGCAGCGGATGGTTCGTTCCATTCCACTTTGAGAAGTTTGCGCGCCTGCATGGCGGCCCAGGTGGAGTCGGCGACGACGGCCACGCCAGCGCAGGAGTAATTGCGGCTACCGGGTCCCGAGGTTTCGCCAAATTGATGGGTGAGATGAGCAGCCTTCAGTTCAAAAACAGCGCGAACGTGCGGAGCGGGTTTTACTTTGTCGGCGTTGAAGCTGCGCGGCGCGCCTCCATAGACCGGGCTGCGTTCGACACACGCGAAGAGCATTCCCGGAAGGCGCACATCGAGCCCGAAGATGGCGGCGCCATTTACTTTTTGAGGGGTGTCCGTGCGCCGCGTTGGTCTGCCGATCAGCGTGAAATCGGCGGAGTTTTTGAGCGGGGGATCCGCCGGCGGGAGAATAGCGGAAGCACGCTCGGTTAACTGACTGTACGTTAGGCTGCGTTTTGTCGCCGGATGCAACACAGCGCTGTTTTCCGCGCGGCATTCGGTGCGCTCCACCTGCCATTCGCCGGCAGCGGCGGAGATCAACATTTCGCGGGCGGCTGCGCCTGCCTTGCGCAGATTGGTATAAGAGGTGCGGGTGCTGAGGCTTCCGCCAGTCAGCTGCTCGCCGTATTTCGCATGGAGATCGGCCTGCACCACTTTCACTTTGTTCCAATCGCAGGAAAGTTCTTCCGCGACGATCATCGGCAAGTCTGTGCGCACACCCTGGCCCATCTCCGACCTGCCGCACCAGATTTTAATTTCTCCGGTGGGCGCGATTTCGAGCCAGGCGTTGGGGGCAAACGGTTTGTTCGGAGAAGACGCTTCTTGTGCGCGAGAAGCAGCGCGGGGCAGATGGAATGCAAGAAGGAGAGTACCGCTCGCGGCTGCGGAAACTCTCAGAAACGTGCGGCGTGTGACGGGCGAAGACACAATCAGGCCCCCAGAAGCTCAGACGCAGCGCGGAGTCAGCGGTGAGCAGAGCTAGCTGCGCAGGGCTGGGGCAACGGAGCGAGGGCCCGGCGGCGGAGCTTCGGTTTCAACGCCGCGCCAGCCCACCGGGCGTCCGCTGACTGCTTCCTTCACTGAGCGGAACAGGACTACGTACATCAACTGGCGATAGTAAAAACGCTGGAGGAGGACGGGGACGAGCAGCGTCCAATCTTCGTCTTTCTCGAGCGCAAACGCTAGAGCGCAGGTGAGGACATCAATGAGCAGGAAACCGAGGAAGAAGATGACGGATTTTTCGACGTCGGCGGTGGTCCAGAGTTGTGGCAATTTCGTCACGCGGAATTGCGCCAGCCCCCAGAGCACCAGGGAGCCGAAGAACATCAGGTCGATGACTGGAGAGATCAGCGGCAGCACCAGCTGAAAGACGAAAATATTCGGCAGCGCAATCCAGCCGAGAGTGCCGTGCTTCGGCCGGAAGAGTGTGTCGCTGTGTTTCCAGAAGGATTGCAAGGTGCCGAAGGTCCAGCGGAATCGCTGGCGAATCAGAGCGCCGGCCGTTTCCGGAGCTTCCGTCCAGGCGATGGCTTCTTCGTCGTAGCTGATGCGCCAGCCGAGGCGGCGAATGCCGATGGTCAGGTCCGCGTCTTCCGCAACGGTGTCCGCGGTGATGCCTCCCGCAGCTTCAATGGCCTCTTTTCGCCATGCGCCCAGGGCGCCAGGTACTACGGTGATGCAATTGAGAAGATCGAAGGCGCGCTTTTCCATGTTTTGGCTGGTGATGTATTCGAGCGCCTGCCAGCGCGTGAGCCATCGCGAGCGATTGCCGACTTTGACGTTGCCAGCGACGGCGCCGACAGTGGGGTCCGAAAAATGGCGGAGCAGCTTGCCGATGGCGTCCGGCTCGATCTCCGTGTCCGCGTCAATAGTGATGACGATATCGGTACTGGCCTCCGTTAACGCGCGGTGCAGGGATGCCGCTTTGCCGCGATTCACTTGATGAAGGATGCGGACGCGAGGGTCATTTCCAAACGAAGTGTCAAGCAGCGGGCCCGTATTGTCGGTCGAGCCGTCATTGACGACGATGACGCGAAGAGACTGCACGTCGGAGGCAAGCACGGAGGTCACCGTCTGCACTACAACGCTTTCTTCGTCGTGCGCGGGAATCAGCACAGTGACGGCGGGCTCCGGCACGGGCATGACAGCGTGGTCAGGACGAAGCTTTTCGATCAGCGCGAGAATGCCGATGACGAGGGCGCGGGCGCTGACCAGGACGATGCCGACGACGAAAATCGTTGCGATGCAGAAGCGGAGCCATTGAAAGATGGTGAAGATGAAACCATCGGCGCGGGCCTCGAAGCGTTCTTGTGCCGAGAGGGGCAGCATCACTTCAGCGCGCGTTTTACCGATCAAGTCTCCGATGGATACGAATTGATAGCCGCGGGCGCGCAGCGCGTCGATGATTTGCGGCAGTGCGGCCACCGTCTGGGCGCGTTCTCCGCCGCCATCATGGAGCAAGATGATGTTGCCCTTGTCTAATTGGCGCAAAACGTTTTGGACGATGTCCGCCGCGGGCATCTGATTCTTTCCGTCAGTCGTGCTCCAATCGTCGGGATCGATGCGCTGGCCGACAATCAGGTAGCCCATATCCTGCGCGGTGGGAAGCTGGGAGACTTCCTCGGCATATTCCGGCTGGTGATCGATGCCGTAAGGAGGGCGGAAGAGAATGGTCTTTGCGCCGACGGTGCTTTCGATGAGGCGTTGCGTAAGATTCAACTGCCATTTAATTTCGGTCTTGGAGATTTGATCGAACTGCGGATGAGTAAACGTGTGATTGCCGATTTCGTTGCCGTCGGCGTACTCACGTTTGAGAATATCGGGATACTGGTTGGCTTCCTCGCCGACAACGAAGAAGACAGCGGGGACATTTTTTTTCTTGAGGACGTCCAGAATCTGGGGAGTCCAGCGCGGATCAGGGCCATCATCGAAAGAGAGGACGACTTTCTTCGCCGTCGTGCCGCCGAGTTGGTCAATGTCGTAGGAGAGCGGATATTCTTCGTAGGTTTCGTCGGTGATGAGATCGGTAGCAGCTTCGTAGACGAAACTTCGACGGCCGGCCTTGGGAACGTCGGCAAAATGCCAGATGTCGCCGCTGCCTTCGAGCGTCAAGTCCGGGCCGGGAGGAATATCTTTAATTTTTTGACGAGCGGCGTCATCGGGACGAGTGGCGTCCCAAATCGGCCATAGAGACGAGTCCGAAGAACCAAGCCGCCAAAGAGCGGTGCCTTGGACGCCGAGGCGTTCGCTGGCGCGCAGCTGGTTGTAGGCCGTCACGGCATCGAGTATCCAAACCCTGTGAATGTGATTCTGTTCGTCGGAATAGGAATAGTTCGGGTTCAGGGACGTCTCGTCGACCTCGACATCGGTTTCCGATTCAAAGGCGTGTAGGAGCGCTTCCTGGACGCTGAACTCTGCGCCGGACCAGGTGCCCTTCTTTTCCGTTTCGCCCCAGTCGTAGGCGTAGTTGGCAATGCCCACGACAATTTTTTGCGCCGGCACGAGTTCGCGAACCTGCTGGAGGTTTTCGACAAACCAATCCTGCGCGGCGATCGGCCCTGGGGGCGACGTTAGCCAGTGCTGGTCGTAATTCATGAGGATGATGGCGTCGCACTGTTTGCCAAAAAACTCGTAGTCGTACACGTCGTCGCGCGCGGGAAGCGCGATCATGAGTTTGAGACCGGCAGAGTGGAGCGAGGTGGCGAGTTCCGCGGCAAACTGTCGGAAGTGAGCCTGGCTCGCGTCCGGAACTTCCTCAAAATCCACTACGATGCCGGACTGATGAGCCTGAACGCCGTATTCGGTGACGTTTTTAATAAGAAAGTGCCGGGCCGAAGGATTGGCGAGAAGCGCGGCCATTTCGTCGATGCGCCAGACGGCGCCGTCGTAGTTATCGAGCATGCCCATCATGGGCAATTCGACGGGAGGATTGAGCGATTTCATCCACTGGTGAAGCTCGTCACCTTTCAAGAGGGAGATGGCTTCGGCGGGCGTTGCTTTCACGGGACGAGTTTGATTGTGCGTGTAGTCGACAATTGTGATAGCACCGTCGGGAGTTACACCGTGCAACTGTTCGGGGATGAGCAGGTCGATATCTTTGTAGTGCTTCTTGAGCGATGCGAGGCTGTTGGCGTCCCAACTGACGTAAAAGGCGGCGCGGAGCGGGTCGTAGGTTTCCGGGACTTTGCCGATGTTGGCTACGCGCCGGTGGCGGCCTTCGCGCACGGCTAGCGATTTTTTCTTCACGGCCGTTTTGAGGGCATGAAAAGCAGGCTTGATAGCCGGCAGCAGGCCGGCCGGAAGTTCGACGCTAACCACGATGGTGACAAAGAAATACGCGAGCAGGAGCGTCAGTAACGCTCCGGTGATTTCCATGACGCGGCGCGTGCGGCGCCATCGCGCGCGTTCAGCGTCGTAAAAGATAGGTCCGCGTTCTTTCATGAATGTTTAGGACAATGCATCCGACAATGCATCCATCAATGCAAGTACCCTGGCGGCGTGGCAGGGAACTGGGCCGTGGGCGAGCCTAGACCGTCTGCACGATTCCGTCTGCTCTATTGTAAGATGCGTTGCGTTCATGAAGCGAATTTTCTCGCATCCCGTCACCGCGTTAGCAGCGGGCCTGTGCCTGCGGCTTTTCTTCGTGCTCAAGTATCCCATGGTTTCCAGCGACACCGTGCTGTACGAACAGATGGCCGGGAACTGGCTGCAGCATCACGTTTACGCCATGACTGTTGATGGGGTGGTCCTGCCGGTGGATCTGCGCATGCCGGGTTACCCCGCGTTTTTGGCGATTATTTACGCGTTTACGGGGGGGACGGGGCCGGAAGCACGGGTGCGCGTAATGGTGGCGCAGGTGGCCGTGGATTTGTGCGCGTGCCTGGTGGTAGCAGAGCTCGCTGCTTTGTTGACATTGCTGAGGCCGAATCCAGCAAGATGGAAGCGCGTCTTTATTGTCACGCTGTGGCTTGCCGCGCTGTGTCCGTTCACAGCGAATTATACGGCGGTTCCCCTCACCGAAGTCTTCGCTGGATTTTTCACGGCGGCCGCGCTTGTCGCCTTGATCGCTCTGATTTGGCATGCTTGCGGCGGAACAGCGTCGCTTTTCAGAACCGCGTGGGCTTCCCGGCATGCGGAATCGATCTTCGCGCTCACGAGTGGCTTTCTGATTGGGATGGGAACTCTGTTTCGCCCCGAAACGCCACTTCTGCTGGTTGCGGCTTGGATCGTGATTGGTTTTATTTGGCTGAGGAAGCAGCGGGTTCTTTTTTGTTTGCAGCTGGTGGTGCTGTCTGCAATTGGCTGCGCCCTGCCGCTTGCGCCGTGGGTGGTGCGGAATGCCGTGACGCTCCACGAGGTGCAATTTCTCGCGCCTAAAAATTCGAATTTGCCCGGCGAACTCGTTCCTTACGGTTTCATGGCCTGGGAGAAGACGTGGCTGTTTCGGGTCAAGGATTGTTATCTCGTTTCGTGGAAGTTGAACGGAGAAGTGATCAATCCGGAAGATATTCCGGCACGAGCGTTCGACACGGCGGAGGAAAAAGATCGAGTCGCGGCGATTCTCGAGCAATACAACAATGACGTGACGCTCAGTCCCGAGGAGGACGCGGCGTTCGGGCAGTTGGCGCGGGAGCGGACGGCGCGGCGTCCGCTTAGGACTTATGTTTGGCTGCCTGTGGCACGGGCTTTCACGATCTGGTTTACGCCGCGGATTGAGTTGCTGCCGTTTTCGGGCCAGGTTTTTCCGCTCCGGCAAGCCTGGCAAGAAGATCCCATCGATCAATCCGTCACCATCGGATTTTTTCTGTTGAATGCTTTGTATGTTGCGCTTGCTGTGTGGGGAGCGTGGAGAATTTCGCGGGAGAGCGCTTCGCCCCGGCTGGCCGTCGCGCTGCTTTTTGGTTACATTCTGCTGCGAACGGCATTTCTCACGACGCTCGAAACGCCAGAGCCGCGCTATGTGCTGGTGTGTTTCCCGGCGGTGCTTGCGTTGGCGGGACAGGTTTTCACCAGGTCTGTTAAGCCGCCGGATTTAGTGAAGCGATCGAGTTTGCCTGATCATTTTTCTTCGACGGGCTCGGGATGAATCGTGACGCGGTGGATTTGCGGAAACTTTTCTTTGACGCGGTCTTCCAACGCGGCCGTTACGTCGTGGACCTGGGTAATCGGCAGCGCGCCTCTCATCGTGCAGTGGCAGGAAGCGAGAATGTGGTGTTCCACCTGGCGGACGCGGACGTCGTGACAATTTACGAGCTCGTCGAATTCGGAAGGCAAAGTGTTCAGAAAGTCTTCGATCGATCTGGAGAGCTGCTTCATTTCGCCGGCGCCTGCGTCGGGCGTGGCAATGTGGCGGCCTAGCGGCTCGATATGGATATTCACGTCGGTTGAGCCGTCGCGCAGCCTGCGAATTCCTTCCTCGAGTTCCGTGGCCTGGCGATGCGCGTCTCGCAGGCTCAAGTTCTCGTCCACTTCGAGATGTAGCTCGATGAAGAGCTGCCCGGCGTGCTGCAGCGCCGTGACGTCATGAATGGCCAAGCCCATGCGCTGAGCGACCGCACGAATGGCTTCAAATAAATGTTCACCCTGTGGAGCACGGGGTTCGGCGTGCACCATGACGTCAGATGGGACGATTTCGCCGATGCGTTTCTCGATGGCGTCGCTCAGGGCGTGCACTTGCTCGAGGCTGGCGGTGCGCGCCACGCTGACCGTGGCGTCGACAAAGTGCCGGTTACCGGCGCGGCGGACGCGCACGCGATCGACGTCCAGGACTCCGTCCATGCGCGCCACGGCCATGGCGATTTCCTGCTGCAAACCCTTGGGAGCGACATCCAGTAGTGCATCGAGCGTTCGCTTGCCGAGCTGCGAGCCGACCCACAGAATAATGGCGGCAACGGCAAGGCCGGCCAGGGCGTCCGCGTAAGCAAGCCACGGTAAATTCCAGGTCTCGCCGGCCCAAACGAGTCCGATACCGGAAATGACGACGATGGTGCTCCACACGTCGGTGGAAAAATGGAGCGCGTCGGCTTCCAGCGCGTCGCTTGCGTATCTTCGCGCCACGTGCTTGAGCGCGCGCGCCCGGGTCACATCGATGGCCAGCGCCACGAGCAGAACGAGGATTGCAGTTATGCTCGGCTGGATATGCACGCTGTGGAAGAAGAGCCGGTCAAAGGCTTCGTAAATGATGTAGAGCGCGGTGATGAGAAGAAGCGCCGTTTCAACGAATGCGGAGAAATTTTCGAATTTGCCGTGGCCATAGGGATGGCGTTCATCCGCCGGCTCATCCGAGACGCGCACGGAAAGAAATGTGATGACTGCGGCGAGCAGATCCAGACCGGAGTGCAGCGCTTCGGAGAGAACACCTAAGCTTCCCGTGCGGATGACCAGAAAGGCCTTGAGCGAAACGAGCAAAACCGCGGAGCCAACGCTCAGCAGCGCCGCCCTCCGCTTCTCCCGCGCTTCCTCGTTTTGACGAACCGCCATAGCCGTCCGACTAGACTACCTTAAGTGTCGTGAGTTTCCGTATTTCGCGAAGGTGCGGTGTGGACGGTTTCCGGGTGCGCCGCTGCGCGATACATCCGTCGCACGGTTTAGACGCAGGCCGGCGGGAGTTCTCCAGAAAACTGCGTTCGGTGAGGCATTCTTGGTTCTGCGAACGCGTATAACTCTTGGCACTTGCTGCGTACGTCAAGACAGAGTACTTTCTCGCTGCGTTGCGGGAGCCATCCAAATGACCGTTCTTGTTCGGACTGCGGTCTTGTTTTTTGCGGGGATGCTCGCGTTCGCGGCTTGCGGGTTTGCGCAGACGCCGACTGGTTCACCGGCGGCGACCGTTTGGAACGCATTGTCCGCTCCGGCGATGGACCCTGCAAAGTCGGCCCATGCAGAAAATGTGGACATCGTTCGCGACCACGTGCACATAAACCTTACGGACGGCACGATCCAGTTCACGCAGCCGGTCAACGGCGTCGTTTTCGGCGCCGTCTTCCATGGGAAGGGGCGACTGCAAGCGGTGCCCCCGAATCCGCAAGAGGCCCAGCAACTTCGTCTCTTCACCAAGATGGACAGGCTGGACATGCCTTTCACCGACGCTACGTTCAGTTTCACGGACGGTCTGCTTGACGAAATCGGCAAGCAAGTGAAATGGCAGGCTTCGGGCCCCTCCTCCGATGACCTCTTTGCCAAACGCCAAAAAGAGCGCGAGAATCTTGGCGAATCGTCCATGCCTCGCCTGTTGCAAAGCATTCTGTCGGCGGACCGAGCCCGCACGGCGTACTTTCTCGCGGATTTGAAGACCGATAAGAGCTGGGTGGAAATTCACGATGACGCGGTGGACCCGGAAGACATTGGAGTTGGACGCTGGGTGGATGTCGGGCCGTTCAAGATATTCGACACCTGGATGAGCTTTCCTGCCGGACGTACAAGCGCGGAGGCCTGGAAAGATCCGCAAGCGAAGGAAGATTTCGTTATCCGGAGTTACAAGATTGACGCCGCCGTCACGTCCGGCGCGGAGCTGAACGCCACCGCGCACCTCGATCTGGAGCCGCGTTTAGCGGGACAAAGCGTGCTCATCTTCAACCTCGATGCCAATCTACGGCTCGAATCCGTCAAGGATTCCAGCAACAATACGCTGGCGTTCTACCAGTCGCGAGAAACAAAAGACCGCAACCAGTCTTACGGCGATTATGTGGCAGTGATTCTTGCGCAGCCTCTTGCTGTCGGAACCCCCTTGTCGCTCGAATTTCGCTACGGCGGAAAACGCGCAATTCGCAAGGCCGGCACAGGAAACTATTTCTGCGAGAGCTCCGGGTGGTACCCCGAGAGGCCAAACAGCTTTTCGGCGCGCGCGGATTTCGATCTGACATTTCACAGTCCGAAGAATTCAGTGCTGGTGGCCACGGGGGAGAAAACCAGCGACACGGTCGATGGGGGGACAAGAATCACGACTTGGAAGAGCGAGATTCCGCTGGCCGTCGCCGGGTTCGCCTACGGCGACTACAAAGTCACCAACGACAAAGCGGGAGACGTCGCAATCGATATTTATGCCAACCGCTCGCCCGATGATGTGATGACGCAGGTGCAGCGTTATTTTGAGTCTGGCCAGGGCGCGCAACGGGCCGCGGTCGGTTCGATGTCGCCTTCCATCATGGCCAAAACGATGGGGACGGAGATCGCGAACGCCGTGCGTGTTTATTCCGCGTGGTATGGCCCTTTTCCCTACAAGCACATCTCCGTCACCAGCCTGCCAATCAGCTATTCCTACGGACAAGGGTGGCCGGGGCTCCTCTACCTGTGGTCCGGCTCGTTTTTGGATTCTACACAGCGCAATGCCATCGGTATTCACGATCAGACCGCGGTGACGGACTTTTTCCGCGGCCACGAGACCTCCCACCAGTGGTGGGGGCACCGCGTAGGCTGGAAGAGCTACCACGACCAATGGCTCTCCGAAGGATTTGCCGAGTTTTCAGGCAACTTGTATGTGCAGTACCGCCAAAACATGAAGGAGTACTTGAGCGGCTGGAGGAAGGAAAAAGAGACGCTGCGCAAGAGCGATCTCAATGGACACAAGGTGGAGGAACTCGGCTCGATTTGGATGGGCGAGCGAATCCGCTCGTCCATAACGAACCCAGGGTCCTACCAGGACTTAATCTATTCAAAAGGCGGATACGTCCTGCAGATGTTGCGAATGCAGCTGATGAACCCGCGGGACCAGGATCCGGATCACGCGTTCAAGGAAATGATGCAGGACTATTGCAAAACGTTCGACAACAAAGCTGCGTCGACGGAAGATTTCAAAGCGATCGTCGAGAAACACATGACGCACGGCATGGATCTCGAGGGGAACCACAAGATGGACTGGTTCTTCAACCAGTACGTCTACGGAACCGGCGAAGCGCAGTACACGTTCCACTCCACGGCGGAAGCTACTGCGGACGGGAAGACGCACATCAAGGCAGAGATCACCCGCGCCGGAGTCCCGGACACGTGGAAAGATGCTGTACCCTTATACGCCCATATCGGAGATAAGACGGTAAAAATGGGATTGATCTCCGTGACGCACGCTAGCGAGCCCTTCGACTTCGCCATCGCAGGCAAAATCGACCGCGTCTCGATCAACGACTTCGAAGATCTGCTGGCGGAAGTGAAGCAGTAGCGGTCAATAGCCTGTCCGCTTTGCTGATGGAACTTTTCCATCGTGAAAACTTAGGAGTTTGCGCGCGAGATAAAGTGCAGCGCGAGAGAGTTCATGCAATAACGCAGGCCGGTAGGCTTAGGCCCGTCGTCGAAGACGTGGCCCAGGTGCGCGTCGCAGAGGACGCATGTCACTTCGTCGCGGCGCATTCCAAAACTCAAGTCTATTTTTGTTACCACGTTTTCTTTGGCGATGGGCGCCCAGAAACTCGGCCAGCCAGTGCCGGAGTCGAATTTTGTATCGGAGCTGAAGAGAGCGTTGGCGCAGCAGATGCAGCGATAAAGGCCCGGCTCGTGATTCTTATAGTAAGCGCCGCTGAAGGCCCGCTCGGTGTCCGCCTTGCGCGTGACGTCAAATTCGTCGGAACTGAGCGAGCGGCGCCACTCGGCGTCGCTCTTGACTACTTTTAACACGGTCTCCACGCTCAATCGCGTTCCGTCGTCCGCGAATTTCGCAATTTGCACGGGACCGGGATCAGCCTTTGCGGGCTTGTCATCGGCAAGCGCAAAACGGCAGGCACGCTGAACACCGATGAGCAGACCATAAGCGCCAAGAGTTGCGCCTGTGAAAATGAAGCCACGGCGGGTCAGGTCGTTCATGTTTCTAACTTTCGCAGGCGCCGACGTAAGCGCCGGGACATCTCGATCGCGGTTAGTCCGCTGTCAGTGAGGGCGCGGGCAACAAAGGCAGGCGCTTTGGCTCTCCACGCGCTCCGCGCACTTCCAGGTCATCGAAGAGAAGCGAAGGAGCCACGAGCGAAGCGGGCAAACCGCTTTGCGCCGAGCCGAATGCGCCGAGCGCCGTGCCCGCGAAGCCCGATTGCTGGCTCTGCATGTAGTTATAAACGAAGTCGTCGTTGCCGATGCCGCCGAGGTTCCGCAGCATGCGGGTGTTCAGGCCGATGATGCGCGCTCCGCGAACCATCTCTTCGCGTCCGTCTTCGGGGTAGATTCTGTAGACGATGAGAGGCAGCCGGTCGCCAGTCCCGGCGCCGCCGCCGAAGCTCGCGAGCAATTCCGAGAAGTCTTCCTGGTGAAGCAAGCTGATGGAAGGATTATCCATCTCGCGGACCACCAGGCAATACGGCAACTTTTGCGAGCGGCATTCGTCGAGAAACTTTTTCTTCAGATCGGAGGGCGATTGCGTCTCCGTCGATTTGAAAAACAGATTGCTCATCGTAGGCTTGGCGTCGAAGAATGCCGAGCGGCCGTGGCCGTTGGACACGTCGGAATCTGGGCCGGGACGGCGGGACATCAGCAACTCTTTGACGTTGCCGCCAGCCACAATCGTCACTTTTTGCGCGCGCACGCCGTCTTCATCGACGGCGTAGGAGCCCAGCAAAGGTGTTCCATGAAATTCTTTCGCTGCGGGATCATCCACCAAAGAAACGGTTCCTGGCAAAACGCGCGTGCCCATGCGGGCGACCCAGTCGCTCTTTCCCCCAAGCCCGGTGAGGAGTTGTTCCATCACTGGCGTGAACGAAACAGGCGGACGAGCGCCATTGATCGCTGGAGTCAACACTTGCGCCAAAAGTGGAGCAGCGGCGCGGGCTTCAAACAGCACTGGGCCGTTGTAGTCCTGCGCCAGGCTCGCGGCGCGCATGGCCATAAGTTCGCTGCCGGTCACGTTCAGCGCCTTGCGAACCGCATCGGCGCTCGGTAGATCGACTGGCTTCGGAGCGTAGGAAGCGTAGAGGTGATTGATCTGCATGCCGTCGTCGGCAAGCGTGTTCATGCCCGCCTCAATGGCAGCGAAGCAGCGGTTCGTACGAATTTCCGTGCCCTCGCTGGTGAGCAAGTATTGCGTGGCATAAACCAGATAGTAGGTCACGCGCGATTCGTAGACTTGTGGAAACGCGCGAAGAGCAGCGGAGGATTCGCGCGCTTCCTGTTCCCAGTTGCGATTGCTCCAGTCCGGAACGGCCAGCGGTTCGATGAGTTGCAACGGCTCGGCTTTTGCAAAATCGTCGATGTCGGATTGGCGGGCGAGGCTGCTCAAGTACGCCTGTTTGCGGGAATAGGTTTCGACAGCTTCCTTGAAGGCCTGGTCAGTGGCAATCCAGAGGTCCTGGCGCAAAGAATCGTAGTCGCGGTCGATCCCGACAGATCCGGTCGGGCCGATAAATCCGCGGAATCCGTCGTCGCTGATGAAATTGGAGCTGTCCAGTTTGTAGTCGCCGATGCGCGCTTGCACGTCCATGAAGCGATTGCGCGTGTGGTTGGAGGAGACCAGCGCGCCAAATTCGGAGACCACTTCGCGCACGTCAAGATCGAGGAGGTGGTATTCCACGTAGTAGGGACGCTGAGGCTTTGGCGTGCCGGGGATTTGCAGCTCGAGACGGGTTTTCGAGCGAGCCATCTCATCCCGCATCGCTTGCAGAGTGTGATCGCTGTCCTGGGGCGCCTGCGCCTGGACGCTGCCGGAAGCTTGTGCACGGATGGAAGTGCTGCAACCGAGCATCACCGCAAGAATCGTGAGTCCTGCAAATGCGCGGGCGCGCCTCACTGCGGGCCTCCCGTCCTGACGGGGTCATGCGCGGGCGGCGGCAGAATCGGGGGCCGGTCCGTGGAGCTTTCTTTCTTTTGCACTTCCAATTCCGAGGTCAGAATGGCGGGCGAGGCGGCGGAAACCGGGACGGAGCCGGACTCCGCGCCGCAGTAGCCGTTGAAAACTTCCGGCGTGTCGCCCGTGGCCACGATTTTCGTGAGCGCGGCGAGCGGCGTTCCGACGATATCCACGCCACGGACTAATTCATCGGGGCGGCCATCAGCAAACACTTTGTAGACGACGAGCGGGAGAACTTGAAACGCCTGCGGCTGCCCGCGCCCGGTGAAGGTGAAACCGCCGGCAATGTCGTCAATCAAGAGTCCGAAGGGTTTTCCCTGCGCTTTGATGAGCTCGATCAGCTTTACGCGAAGTTCCGCGTTCGTGACGGTCTTGCTGCTTTCCACGATCAGATTGCCTTGCCGGGAAACAGGCGTCGCGCCGAGCTGACGGCGTCCATGGCCATTGGAATTGGGGAAGCCCACCAGCGGCGAGCGCCCCATCTCAAAATTCTTGAGGATTCCATGGTCCACAAGCGTGACGCGTTGTGCCGGGACGCCTTCGTCGTCAAACTGGTAGTAACCCAGAAGGTCTTCCGACCCGAGCTTCCTCCTCGTGGTGTCGTCCACGATGCTCAGGAAACTCGGCAGAATTGGTTCGCCGACTTTTTTCGCAAAGGTCTGGCCTTCGGCAGCGTCTTTTTGACGGTGGCCTTCAGCGCGGTGTCCAAAAACTTCGTGGAAAAAGACGGCAGCCGCGCGGCCGGTCAAGAGCGCTGGTCCAACCGACGGCTCGTTAATCGGCGCTGCGACGAGTCCTTCGAGTTCTTTGCGCATCGTGGCCTGCGCGGCGGAGACGGCCTTGTCGTCCGGCGCGTCGGAAGGATTGACCCAGTCAAAATTGTAGTAGCGGTCGATGTCCATTCCGTCGGGAGCCTTGCCTTGGATAAATAACTCGAGGCGGTAACGGATCTGGCCGAATTGCAGCTGGCTTCCTTCGCTGGTGACTTGAAAAACGTTCTGAGCCTGGGCTGTAAACGTCACGATGGAATTGATAATCGCAGCGGATTCGCGGAACGTGTGGGTATAGGCGCGGACTTTTTCTTCCCAAGGTTTGCGGTCCAGCGTGAAAGAAACCGGCGCGCCGATAAAGGTGTGCGGCTGCTCGTGAGAGAAATCCGGCGCGCGGTTTTCGGCCGAGTCCACTTTCACTTCTTTGCCCGTCTTGATCTTGATGAGGGCTTCCGAGGCGGCGCGGTATTGGCTGTCGGTCTCGAGCCACACGGCGCGGCGGAGAACGCCGGGATCATCATCGAGTGGGACAGATTTGCCGGGGCCGGCGGTTGTCTGCGTCCGCTCGCCAACCTTATGCGTGTCATCCGTCTCGTAACTGCCCGTGCGCACGGAGACTTCCAGCCAGCGGTTGCGCGCCTCGCTGCTGTTGAGAAGCGCGCCGTTCGAGCCGGACACGTCCGCTCGCTGCGTATCCGTGATGGTGTAGCCGAGGTAGTAAGCCGGCGGGTCTTGCGCTTTGAGCGTCTTCATGGAGCGCTCGAGTTCCGCCTGGAGTGCCGCGAGCAACGGAGATTTCTTGGCCTGCGCATCAGGGGGTGGCGCAGCCTGCGCCACGGGCGCCGCGATGGGCGTCAGGGAAGCCACAAGGCCGAGTGCGCACAAAATAGAACCTAGGTGATAACGGGCGGAAATTCTCAAGGATTGCCTCACTTGCAGTTAGACGGAACAACCAAACATCCAGTGTACGCTACCGCGGGTAACGGCACAAAATGAGGGAGTCAACAGCGTCCCTTTTTTATGGTCACACTGGTTTGACGGCTGCGGGGCCCAGCGAGTTGCATACTCTAAAAGTTAAAGGGCCCGGGCCGAGCTGCAGCCAGGACCAAAATTGAGGATGGTTCTCAACGGTCAGGGAGTCTAACCACAGCCGGTGGGGTTAGTTTGTGGATTGCACTTTCCGGTTACGGGATTCGTAGGGGCGGGTGTGTGACGGGTCGCGAGGACCGAAAACACGACCACAGGAACCACGGCAATGACGCCTATCGTAAAGCCCAAACCCTTGCCAATGTGCCCTGCGTTTTCGAGACCGCTGCCCGGCCGGGGTTCCACTGTCGTGTCCTTGCCAGCCGTGACCAGCAGGTCGAGCGGCGCTTGGGTCGGCAGTGCCGGCGCGGAATTGTCACCGTTGCGCAGGCTAGTCACTTGACCGGCTTTCAACACCACGCAAACTCCCGCCAGATTGCAGACGCGCACGGAGCCTTCATAGGCGATCACATTCATCACGTTGTTTTCATAACCGACGTAAAAATCCGTGCCAACAACGCCGGCTACTCCGGCTGCGGTGTGAACTTCAAATTTTCCGTCCGGTTTCGCGATCTTTTGTGCTTGCGTCCTGAGTTTCCCATAAGCCAGCTCGAGATTTGTTTGCTGCGCGCTGGCGTCATGTTTCACAACTTTCATCGAGGAATCCGAGCCCACGTTTAAGACCGAGCCATCATCCAGAGCGATTCGTGCACGCCCATCGGCCTTGGTATTCACGAGGTCCTGCCATTCGACAATCGATTTTGTGGAGGCGTTGAGCGTCTTGGAACCGCGGGCAATACTCACCGCGGGGATTAAGCGAGCCACTTCGCCGGCTCGCTCTCCGCCAGCCTGAGGCGTGGCAGAAATGTCCGCCGGGATGGCGATCATCAGCGAAAGCAAAAAGGCCGCGGCAAGCGCACAGGGGGACTTTGTCTTCATCGGGGACTCTCCTAGAAAGATTGCGATGATCTGCGTTATCTATCTTTGTTACTGGAGAGCTTTTAGCCTGTCAATTGGAAACCCGGCGGAGCTTGCGCAGTCACTACATTCCTGATTGAACACCCCCGTACGGATGCCCGGTCGGCGTACGCCTACTTCTTGGGTCGGCGGTGAGAGAGGTTTGGCAATGGCGCCATCTTCCGAGTGGAAAAAGCGTTCTGTTGTTTCCTCGCGCACGCATCCTTCGCTCCAGTCTTGCCAGCGGTTTGGCGAACCGCCAAACTTCTACTATGCGTGCTCTCGCCGGGATTCTCGTCGCTTGCGCTCTTTTGTTTGGGGTCTATCACTACTATTTCAAGAAAATGCCGGTGACCGATGAAGGCACGGCCCCTACGCAGGCCATCAGCCTTACTGGCGTCCGTGCCGATCTTCTGCAGATTGCACAGGCGGAGCGCGGCTACATTGCGCAGAATGGCCACTGCGCGCCGCTCGACGAGCTCATTTCCTCGACCTCCCTGGCGATGTCGCGTCCCGAGCGGGGCGGCTACTCTTATTCCATCGAATGTTCTGGCGGCGACTTCAGCGCCACGGCACGTCACGCTCCAGCCGCTGCGGGTTCCCCCATAAGGTATCCCACGCTCGCGATTGACCAGAACATGCAAGTCCGCGAAGTCAACTGATCATCCGGCAAAGGATTGTTAGCCCGGGGCAGAACATCTTCAAGCGGAACGAGGAGGCGTTCGGCCTCTCCTCATGGCGTCCGCTTTTGATCCGCCACTAGAATGCCCGCTTCGGCGTAGTTCGTCGCCGGGACGTCGTGAAACGATACGTGAATGTTTTCGCGTTTCGCGCGGCCGTCCTCGATCAGCACTGAGGTGATGCGCTCGGCGATCTTGCGCTTGATCTCTGGCGTGCGGCCTTCAACCCAGGTAATTTGTACATGTGGCATATCGCTTCCTCCTTAGAACGGGCACGCAAAACTAAGGCGTTCTACCGAGCCTTGTGCTCCGTGGGCGCCCCAAAATGGCCAGTCGCGGCGCGCAAAGCATAGCGCCCCCTGTGTTAGTATTAAAGACCGATGCATTCCGCCATTCCTCACCTGATCGAACTGCAACGTGTAGACCACCTGATTGCTGCGGTGCGCACCGAGATTGAAACATTTCCCAAGCGCGTCCGCGAAGCCGACGCCAAACTGAGCGGGGCGCGGGCAGCCGTTGCCGCCGCCAAAGAGGGCCTCGTTACCAGCCAGAAAGAGCGCAAGAAATTCGAGCTGGACGTGCAGCAGTGGAAAGACCGCGCGAAGAAATACCGCGACCAGAGCGGCGCCGTCAAAACCAACGAAGCGTACAAGGCGCTGCAACACGAGATTGCGAACGCTGAAGCGGAAGTCGCAAAGGCCGAAGACGCCCAACTGGAAGTGATGATGGCGGGCGAAGAAGCCGAGCGCCGCGTGCGGCACGCGGAAGCGAATCTCAAGGAAGACGAGACAGCGGTCACGAAAGAGAGAAAAGAGATCGAAGCCCTGCAAGCCGAGAAGAAGAAACAGCTCGAATCGTTGCTTGCCGAGCACGAACGTGCTTTGGCTCCGATTCCCGAGGATTTGCGCGAGCTTTATGCGCGCATCGCCAAGCGGCATCATGGCGCTGGCCTCGCCGAAGCCCGGGATGGTCAATGCCGCGGCTGTGGCATGCGTGTCTTGCCACACACTTTGCAGGAGCTTCGCCGTGATCCCAATGAAGAGATTTACCGTTGCGAATCCTGTGGCTTGATCCTTTACACTTTGGAGCCGATTCCTCTTCCGGACAGTGCTTCCGGCTCGGAGCGCGCTACTTCCGCCGCCAACCATTCCTGATGCCACGCCTTCCAAAATCTACTCGCGCTGCCGGTGACGCTCTCTTTGGAAACTCGCTCGAGGAGCAGAAAAACGCGACACCCGCTCATCGAGCAAACATCGATGGAGCCGCGCGCGGAAATCCTGGCCCGGCTTCCTATGGCGTGATCATTCGCGATGGGAGCGGCGAACTTGTCGCCAAGTTGAAGAAATACATCGGCCGGATGACGAACAATGTCGCCGAATACTACGGGTTGATCGCGGCGCTCGACTACGCGGAGTCGCACGGCATCCGCGCGTTGCGGGTCGAGAGCGATTCGGAGCTGATGGTCAAGCAGATGCAAGGGCAGTACAAAGTGAAGAGCGAAGACCTGCGGCCGCTTTTCGAACGCGCGAAGAAAATGTCGATGGGCTTTGAATCGTTCCGCATCGACCACGTCTACCGCGAGCA